>Ga0126384_10001294_pt1 | contig 14783 bp, 19 predicted proteins | sample PanSoiMetPlot_36_FD_92543 | JGI IMG/M metagenome (GOLD analysis project Ga0126384, IMG submission 92543) | Tropical forest soil microbial communities from Panama - MetaG Plot_36 | ecosystem: Environmental > Terrestrial > Soil > Tropical forest > Bulk soil | place: Panama | collected 2016-02-17 | reverse complement strand
CGTATTCGCGATCACGCATCCGACCCCGAGGTGGCATCGATGGGCGGCTCTACACGAGTCACATCTCTGCTGATCTCCGCGGTGGCGGTTTTCGCGGCCGCGACGCTCGTTCTCGCGCGAGGAAGCCGTGAATAAGCGTTTCGCCCGTTCCGTGCTGTGGCTGATGGTCCTGACCCAGACGACGGCTGGCTGCGAGACGATGAGCGAGCAGCAAAAGAGCGGCGCCGTGGGCGCCGGTGCGGGGGCGGTGGTGGGCGCCGCGGCCGGTGCTCTGATCAACAAGAAGAATCCCGGGCAAGGCGCCGCGATCGGAGCCGCCGCCGGCGCTGTCGTCGGCGGAGCCGCCGGATGGGCTGTCGGGGAATACCGCGTCAGGCAGGTGCGAACGCGGGAGCAGGCGGCGGCGGCAACGGACTATACGCCAGCGAAGGGAGTCGAGGCGCGGATCGAGAAGGCGGCGACCACGCCCCAGCAGCTCAGGCCTGGTGAGCAGCTGACGTTTCAGGCTCAGTACACCGTGCTCGCTCCGCCGCAACAGAAAGAGATCCGGGTGATAGAGACGCAGACGATCTTGTTCGACAATCGACACCTGAAAGATCTGCCACAGAAAGAGCTGACTCTGGCCCAGGGAACGACCGACATCCAGCACTCCCTGACGCTTCCGAAAGAGGCGGCCGAGGGGTTGTACCTCATGATGACGTCCGTGACGCCGGTGGCTGCGAACGCGCAAAAGGTCGAGGTCGCGACGCCGTTCGTGGTGAGACCGGCGGCGCCGGTGGCGAGCGCCGCACCGCCGCCCTCGGTGTCTGCGACCGCGGCGACCGCCGCACCCGCTCGCCCTCCCGCGGTCGAGGCCGCCGTCGTTGCGCCCAGCGTGCAGGCGCCGCGCGTCGTGCCACAGGCGCTGTACGTGAAGATCGCTGCCGCGAGCATTCGCGATGGCGCCGGCGTCAAATTCAAGCTATTGAGTCAGGTGCCGCAGGGAACCCGGCTGGAGGTGATCGAGGCCGGTGGAACGGACGCCGATCGCTGGTTCAAGGTGAGGCTGGCCAACGGTCAGGAGGGATGGGTCGCGGCCTCCGCGGTGAGCTCCAATCCCTGAGGCGATGGCGGACATTCGCGGCGTGAAGGAGCAGTCGGCATGGGGCTGACGGTCAAGAATCTCATTTGCCACGTTCGCGTCACGCTTCCGGCCGAAGCGGTGGAGACGGGGCGGTCGCTGGATGTCACGACGCTGTCCAGGCTGGAAGGGCTCCTCGGCGATCAGTTCGACGACGTGAGAATCCACACCGACGAGGGCGCCGCTGCCAGGGCGCGCGGTCTCGGCGCCGACGCGTTCATCAGCGGCAAAGACATCTTTTTCGGCCACGGCCGCTTCGAGACCGTCACCGGACGCGGACTGGGTCTGCTGGCGCACGAGCTGGTTCACCGCCGCCATCTGGAGGACGGCACCGCCGCCGCCGAGGCGGAAAAACAGGCGATGAAGGCGGAGCGGGAGGCGGCCGCGTCGGGACGCCCGCAGGAGACCGTCTATCTCGAGGCCGAGACGTCCGAACCGCCGAACGACGCGGCGGCCGCGACGGCGGAGAAGAAGCCGCGTGAGATCGAGCACGCAAAGCAGCCTCCGGTCGCGCCGCTCGGCCCGGGTGACATCGAGCAGCTCCTCGCCGCCAAAGTGATCGCGCTCATGCGAAACGAGATCGTGACCGAGCGGGAGCGCCGCGGGCTGATCAACCCGTCAGGGGGTGGCGTCCCACTTTAGGCCGAGCTGCATGGTGCGCCGCTTGGCCTCCAGCTCGTCGACCGCCTGGCGCAGGCGCGCGCGCTCGCGAGCGTGCGTTCGATACGCCTCCATCAGCGTCTTCAGCAGCGTGCCGGATACGAACCACGTCGGCGGCTTGTACTGAGCGCGCGGGCCGGCCGCGGGGAAGTGATACTTCGCCAGCAAACCCTCGAGCACCGTCTCGATGCGCGTGGCCTGCTGCCAGACACGGGGTAAGTGCGTGAGCTCGAAGGGACCGTCCGGCAGCTCGACGTCGGTCAGCCACAGCGCGGGGTCGCGTAGCGCCGCCGCGATGTCGGCGGCCGCCTTCGTGCCCTCGTCGTCGGCGTCGCGCTTGAGAGCGTCGAGCGTCTCGGCCGGCATGGCGTCGGCGAAGTCGGGCGCGCTCACGAAGCGCGCCTTGATCTCGCGCTGCAGATAGGCCGGCAGGTCGTCCTGCAGCACTCCGACGATCCGAGCCGCGTCCTCACGAATCTGTCGCTCGGCGGCCTCGATCCGATCGCGATGCCGCCGGAGCTCCTCGTCAACCTTGTCGATCGCCGTCTCGTCTGCCATAACCGCTCCCAGCGCTACGCGCTGCCCGGCTCCGGTCGACCGCCCTGACGTTGCGCCATCCAGTTGCGCACGTACTCGTTCATCCGTTTCTCGATGGCCGGGGTGGGTGGCTCGAACGAGAATTCCTCCACCAGCTCCTCGATCAGCTCCTGCCGATACTGCTCGGCCTCGGGCGGCAGGCGCAGGCGGATCACATCGCCGTCGCGATCGATCGAAACGTATTCGAACGCCGCGTCGTCGTCCGGCATGACGTCAGTCGACCTCGAGCAACCGCGAGCGCTCACCGCTGAACGGCTTCTTGCCCTCGTCGCGCTTGGGCGACACGACGGGCTTGGGGCTCTCGGTGGTCGCGGGTCTCTGACGCCGCGGCGGACCGTCGAGCGGAAACGTCTGGTCGCCGATCGTGATCAGCACCCGGTCACCCTCGACGCGAAAATGATCGAGCTCCGGCACGTTGAGCCGGGCTTTCAAGTCGGTGATCAGCCGCGCGAAGCTGACCCGCTCCCGTGAGTCGCTCGGCGGAACGAGCGACGGCTCGATGTCGAGGGCGGACGTTCCCTCGATCACGTAGATCTTGATGAGATCGCTCAGCAGCTCGACGAGCTGGTCCGGGTCGAGGTCGCGAAGGCTGCGGGCGAGGTCTTCCCGCACGCGCTGGTTGGCGGACTGCCCGCTCATTGCAGCTCGCTCTCGAGCCGGAGCCCGGCGACGTCGGCCGCGTCGAGGTTCACGTTCACCATGGCGGCGCCCCGGAAATCTGCCCCCCGGAGGTTCGCCCCCTCGAAGTTCACGCTCAGCATCCGAGCCCGACTGAAGTCGGCGCCTTCGAGGTTGGCATGGCTGAAGTTTACATCGATCAGGATCGCGCCGGCGAGCGTGGCCTTGATCAGCGACGCGGTCGCACGCTGATCGTCGCTGAAGTCCACCCGCACCAGACGCGCGCCGTCGAGCACGCTGCCGTACAGGTCCGTGTGAGGAAAGGTGGCGGCCAGGATCCGCGCCCCGCGCAACGCGGCGTTCATCAGCGAGCAGCGCTCGAAGCGCACCTTGTAGAGGTAGGACCGTTCCAAGACGACCTCGTTGAGGTCCGAGGAGACGACGCGAACGTTCTCGAGGCTCGTCTCGGTCAGGGACGACCCGCGAAGGCTGACCTGGTACAGCATCGACTCCGTCAACAGCGTGCGGGACAGATCCGACCGGGCCAGGTTCGTTCCGGTCAACGATACGTGGTCGAAGCGCGCTCCCGGCAGGGCGGCGCCCTCGAGATTGACGCCATCGAAGGTGTCTCCCTCGAAACCGCGGGTCTCGAGGTATCGGGCGACGACCTCCTCCCTCGAGAACGTCGTGTATTTGCCCATGGAAGCTGATTCCCTCGGGTCTTCCGATCGAAGGATGGGCGATTATTTCGGGTCATTCCGGGCGTGTCAATGCGGAAAGACGAGTTGACCGGGGCCAGCGACGGACAGCACTTGACACCGCTCGGGGGGGCGACTATGTTTTGGGCCCCCCCGGGGAAGGGCGTGATGGAATTACCGATCTACTTTGATGTGGACGGCACGGTGACCTTTCCGTCACTCGCTTCTGAACTCCTCCCCATTGCTCGGAGTCTCGACCCGTTGTTTTCGCCCGACACGCCGCCGACGCCGCGGCCGCCGGCGCGCTATCTGGCCACGCAGCGCACGCCCGTGGCGCCGTCGCCGCAATGGAGTGACCTTTCCAACGAGGTGCTGTGGGACTGGCACGCCAGAACGCGCGATGCCGAGCCCGAGCCCACGGCAGAACGCCCGATCCGCTCACGCCTCGATCTCAAGATCGAGCTGGCCACGCGGCTGTTCGCCAGTTGCACGCTCTGCCCGTGGGACTGCCGCGTCGATCGGCTCGCGGGCGAGCAGGGATTCTGCGGCCTTGGCCGCGACGCATTCTATTCGAAGGAGCTGCTGCACTTCGGCGAGGAAGCGGAGATCCGGCCGTCGCACACGATCTTTCTGACGGGCTGTAGCCTGCGGTGCGTCTATTGCATGACGGGCGACAGCGTGGTCGCGCCTCGCACAGGACAGCCAGTGGTGCCGGCGGCAATGGCGGCACGGATCGCGCAGCGCGCCCGCGAGGGCGCCCGCAGCCTCAGCTTCGTGGGCGGCAATCCCGACCAGAACGTGCTCGGGATTTTCGAGTTGCTGAACGCCTGCGACACCGATCTGCCCGTGGTGTGGAACAGCAACCTCTACGGCTCGCTCGAGCTGATGGCGCTGCTCGAGGGCGTCGTCGACATCCACGTCGCCGACTTCAAGTACGGCAACGACGGCTGTGCCCGTCGCCTGTCCGCCGTGCCCCGCTACTGGGAGACGGTGACGCGCAATCTGAGGATCGCGGCGCGTGACGCGTGCGTCCTCGTCCGACATCTGCTGTTGCCCGGGCACCACGACTGCTGCACGGTGCCCGTGCTGCACTGGATCGCCGAAAACCTTTCCGATGTGCCCATCAACCTGATGCCGCAGTACCGACCCGATCATCTAGTGCTCCAGGGCCGCCGCCCCGAGCTCCGTCGATCCAGCTCGGCCCGCGACCTCGCTGAGGCGAGAGAACTCGCCGGATCGCTTGGCGTCATGGTGGCGGGGCACGAGCCAATGTGAACCCCGGCGAGGCGCCGACGCGGATGACACCGAGCGCGAGATCGGAAGCCGAGATCGAGTACCTCATCCGAGCCCGGTACCCGCTCGTCTACGTCGTCTCGTGGGAAGAGGCTCGCGTCGAAGACGCGCTGCAGGCGATCGCGCTCCGCCGGGGCAAGAAGCTGATCTTCTGGAGCGTGACCGAGGGCATGGTCGGCGTGAAAGGCGGGACGCCGGCCGAGCTTCGCGATCCGCTGAAGGCGCTCGAGTCGATCATGGAGTCCAAGGAAGACGCGATCTTCGTCATGCGCGACTTCCATCCGTTCCTCAACGACCCCACCGTCGTCCGCCGGCTGCGCGACCTCGGCCGGCATCTGAAGAAGACCTACAAGAACATCGTGATCGTCGCGCCGCTGCTCAAGGTGCCCGCGGAGCTCGAGAAAGAGATCAACGTCATCTACTTCGACATGCCGAACCTGGAGGATCTCGACCAGATCCTCGACAAGGTCATCCGCTCGGTCCCGAAGGAATCGGAGACGTGGGCGGTCATCGACAAGCTGAGCGCGTCGGAACGCGAAGCGGTGCTCGAAGCGGCCCTGGGGCTCACCGCCGACGAGGCCGAGAACGCGTTCTCCAAGTGCCTCGTGAAGACGAAGCGGTTCGACATCGACGTCATCCTCGCGGAGAAGGAGCAGATCATCCGGAAGTCGCGCGTGCTGGAGTTCCATCGCGCGGCAGAGCAGTTCTCGGACATCGGCGGGCTCGATCAGCTCAAGGAGTGGCTGCGCAAGCGTCAGGCCGCGTTCACGCGCCAGGCCCGTGATTTCGGGCTCCCCGAATCGAAAGGCATCCTGCTCATCGGCGTTCCGGGCTGCGGCAAGTCGCTCACGGCCAAGGCCGTGAGCTCGCTGTGGAAGCTTCCGCTGCTCCGCCTGGACGTGGGACGCATCTTCGAGGGACTGGTCGGCTCCTCGGAGGAGAACGCGCGCCAGGCCATCCGGATGGCCGAGGCGATCGCGCCGTCCATTCTGTGGATCGACGAGCTCGAGAAGGGGTTCTCGGGAACGCAGAGCAGCAGCTTCTCGGACGCCGGTACCACTGCGCGCGTCTTCGGCACGTTCGTGACCTGGTTGCAGGAGAAGACCTCGCCTGTGTTCGTCATCAGCACGGCGAACAACATCTCGATGCTGCCGCCGGAGCTGCTCCGGAAGGGACGCTTCGACGAGATCTTCTTCGTGGATCTGCCGAAGAAAAAGGAGCGGGAGGAGATCTTCGCCATCCACATCAAAAAGCGGAAGCGCGACCCGGCGCAGTTCGACCTCGAAAAGCTGGCCGCCGCCGCGGAGGGGTTCAGCGGCTCGGAGATCGAACAAGCCGTGATCTCCGCGCTGTTCGACGCGTTCGACGAGCGCCGCGACCTCACGACGGACGGAATCCTGGCCAGCCTCGCGGAAACCATGACGCTCTCCCAGACGATGGAAGAAGAGATCAACACGCTACGCGAATGGGCCGCCTCACGGGCACGCTTGGCCTCCACCCCGCTGTCCCGGGAACGGGAAGCGGAGGTCCGGCGACTGGAAGTGTAGGAGGAGCTATGTCGCACTTCACGAAAGTCCACACGAAGATCACCGATCTCGTGTGCTTGAAGCAGGCCATCGCCGATCTCGGCTACACGTGCGAAGAGGGCGCCGTCGAGGTGCGCGGCTATCGGGGCGCGCGCGAGCGCGCCGATCTGGTGATCCGGACGGGCAGCTCCTACGACGTCGGCCTGCGGAAGGTCGGCGAAGGCTACGAGCTGGTCGCCGACTGGTGGGGCGTCGAGACGGGCACGGGGATTCCGCAGGACCAGTTCGTCAACCGTCTGACCCAACGCTACGCGCTCCACAAGGTGACGGCGGAGGCCAAGAAGCAGGGCTTTACGGTCGCGGAGGTGGAGAACCAGGCCGACCAGACGATCAAGGTCGTCGTGAGGAAGTGGTCATGAAGCGCGAGATGGTCATTCAGATCGCTCCCGACGGCACCATCTCGCTGCAGGTCAAGGGCGTGCCAGGCGGCGAGTGTGTCGAGTTCTCGAAGTTCCTGGAAGACGCCCTCGGCGACGTGATCGAGCGCGAGAAGACCTCCGAGTTCTACCAGGAGGCGCCGCGCAACGAGATCACGACCCGACAAAACGACTGAGGCACGGGAGCCGTATGGCGAACGATCGCGTGGTGTGGGATCTGGCGGTCAGCCTTCAGGAGCTGCTGCGCAGCGGCCTGTCGACGCCTGATGCCCGGTCCGTGAATTTCGAGATCGGCGTGCCGAACGGCGACGTCCGGGCGGAGCTGCAGCCGCTCGTCTACGTGTCGCTGTACGAGGTGGAGGAGAACGTCCAGTTCCGCAAGATCGACCGGGCGCTGGTGGCGGTCGTCGAAGAGGACGGCGACCTGTACGAGTATTACCAGTTCCCGCCGCTCGCGGTGCAGTTCCGGTTCCTGCTCACGTGCGTCGGCCGCACGCGAGAAGAGGAGCATCGCCTGCTCGGGCAGATGCTCCGCGTCATCCACGATCACCCCGTCCTGCAGGGTGACATGGTCAAGGGCGATTCGATGGCGCCCGACGAGCGGGCGGGTCTCGCCGTCAGGTCGGCCTTCGGGATCGAGGCGCAGAGCCGCTTCTGGCTCGCCGCCGGCGAGAAGTTTCGGCCGTCCATTGGTTGTCAGCTCTCCGTGTACCTCGACTCGGAGCGGCGCGAGCGAGTGCTGAGAGTGAAGGAGAGAGTCGTCGACGTAAAACGCAGCGTAACGGGCTCATGACAGGAGGTCAGTGATGGCACCAGAGTACCTTTCCCCCGGTGTCTACGTCGAAGAGGTCGATCGTGGCACCAAGCCGATCGAGAGCGTCGGCACCAGCACGCTCGGTATTCTCGGTATCTCGAAGAAGGGACCGCGCAACGAGGCCACGCTCATCACCAACTGGAGCCAATACACTCGCACCTTCGGCGAGTTCGGCGACAGCCAGTATCTGTCGCACGCGGTGTACGGCTTTTTCCTCAACGGCGGCACGCGCTGCTTCGTGGTGAACGTCGCCCCCGAGGACGGCGATCTCGACAATCCGCGCGAGACCGATAGCTGGTTCATCGGCTCGGACAACGGCCCGGGCACGCGGACCGGCCTCATGGCGCTGGAGGAAGTGGACGAGGTGGCCGTGGTGTGCGCGCCCGGACAGACGAGCCCGGCCGTGCAGGAGGCGGTGCTCAGCCACTGCGAGCGGCTGAAGGATCGCTTCGCCATCCTCGACAGCCCCGAGGTCATCGACCGCGGCGGCGTCGACCGGCTGGCCAAGCCGCGGGACACGAAGTACGGCGCGTATTACTTCCCGTGGCTGCAGGTCTACGACCCCGTCAAGAAGGAGAACGTCTACGTGCCGCCGAGCGGCCACATGTCCGGCATCTACGCGCGCAGCGACGGCGAGCGTGGCGTGCACAAGGCGCCCGCCAACGAGATCGTGCGCGGCGCGCTCGGCCTGAAGTACTCGATCACCAAGGGCGAGCACGACATTCTCAACCCCAAGGGCATCAATGTCATCCGCGACTTCTCCAAGCGCGGCCGCGGCATCCGCGTGTGGGGCGCCCGCACGCTCAGCAGCGATCCGTCGTGGCGGTACATCAACGTGCGCCGGCTGTTCATCATGGTCGAGGAGTCGATCGACATCGGCACGCAGTGGGTGGTCTTCGAGCCGAACGACGAGAAGCTCTGGAAGCGCATCGAGCGCAACATCACCGCGTACCTGCGCCGCGTGTGGCTCGACGGCGCGCTCTTCGGCCGCACGCCGGAAGAGGCGTTCTACGTGAAGTGCGACGCGGAGACCAACCCGCCCGAGGTGCGCGACGTCGGCCAGTGCATCATCGAAATCGGTATGGCGCCGGTGAAGCCGGCCGAGTTCGTGATCTTCCGCATCGGCCAGTGGCAGGGCGGCTCCGAGACGAGCGAGTAACCAACAGGAGGAAGCGACATGGCGCTGCGGTTCGAAGTGGAAGTGGAGGGGCGGAAGTCGAACTTTGCCGAGTGCGACGTGCCGAAGTCGACGATCACGCCGATCCAGTATCGTGAGGCGACCGGCACGCTCGACGTGCTCGCTCGGCCCGGCACCCAGGCGAACGAGCCGTTCACGCTGACGCGCAACCTGGTCAGCAAGGACCAGTTCTGGGACTGGCGCAAGGCCATCACGGACGGGGTGAACACCGGCCAGGCCTCGAGCTACAAGAAGAGCGGCACCATCACGCAGTACGACCATGACGGCACGTCGGTGATCGGCCGCTGGAACTTCAAGGACGCCTTCCTCAGTGAATGGAAGATCGATCCGGATCTCGACGGCAGCGGCAACGAGATCCTCAAGGAAAAGATCACGATGGTGGCCGACGTCGTCGAGAAGGCCCAATAAGGAGAGGCGGAGATGGCTGAAGACTCGATTCCATTCACGAACAACAAGTTCAGGCTCGAGATCGAAGGGCAGGAGATCAAGTACGTGAAGCGGGTCACGGGCATGGACTCCAAGACCGACGTGAAGGAGCTGCGGATCGGCAACAAGCCCGTGGAGTACCGGCCCGGCAAGACCACGTACGCCGACATCTCGGTCGAGCGGTTCATCGTGGACAGGGACCAGACGCTGAAGAAGTGGTGGGACGAGTACAAGGACGGCAAGACGAAGGTCACCCGCAAGTCCGGCAGCATCATCATTCTGAAGGACGACTACAGCGACGGGCTGCGGCTCAACTTCGAAGGGGCGCTGCCCAAGGACTACAACTCGGGTAACCGCAGCGCGATGCAGGACGAGTATCCGTCGGAAACGCTCGTCATGCAGATCGAGAAGCTGATCAAGGCCTGATATGGGTCTGCGATTCGAGGTCGAGATCGGTGGCATCAGCGAAGGCTTCGAGAGCGCTGATATCCCGAAGACGACGGTGGCCCCGGCCAGCTACGCGCACGGGAAGGGGAAAGAGAAGGGCAGCAACAATCCCAACGCGTATCTTCGGCCGGGGCTGCAAACCAACGAGCCCTTCCGGCTCAGTCGCAATTTCATCGGACGCGATCCCCTGTGGCAGTGGCGGAAGAAGATCGTGGACGGCATCAAAGCCAATCAGACGGACTACAAGAAGACCGGCAACCTCACGCAGTACGACCACGATGGGACGACCGCGCTCGCCGAGTGGGACTTCGAGGGGGCCTGGATCTCGGAGTGGGTCATCGATCCCGACCTCGATGCAGCCGGCAACGAAATTCTGAAGGAGCAGATCGTCGTCGTCGCCGACGTCCTCGTCGCCAAGTCCGGCGGCGGTGGCGGCGGAAGCCGGGGACCGACGCGGCACCCGGTACCCTACGCGAACAACAAATTCCGCGTGGACATCGAGGGCCTGGGGACGATCGACCGCGTGAAGAAGATATCGGGGCTCGATTCGAAGACCGAGGTGGTGACCGTCAGGGCCGGCGGCCACCCCGGCCGCAACACGCCGCAGACGGCCGCCAACCCGAAGGTGTTTCGCCCGGGCAAGACGACGTACACCGATCTGACCATCGAGCGGTACATGCTCGATCCCAAGCCGGTGCTGAGACGGTGGTGGGATGAATACCGTCAGGGAAAGATGAAGCCCCGCTCCGGCAGTGTGTTCATTCTCAATGACGACTATTCCGACGGCCCGCAGCTCGACTTCTTCGGCGCGATCCCGAAGGATTACAACGCCGGGCACCGAGCGTCATTGCAAGACGACTATCCCACCGAGACGCTCGTGCTGTCGATCGAGAGTCTGACCAAGAAGTAGCGGAAGGAGGCGGCGGGTTCATGGCGCTTCAGACGGAATTCGAGTTCACGCTCCCCAAGGGCTACGTGGACGAAAAGGGCACGCTGCACCGCAAGGGCATCATGCGGCTCGCCACGGCCAAGGACGAGATCCTGCCGCTGCAGGATCCGCGGCTGCAGAAGAACCGCGCCTATCTGATCATCCTGCTCCTGGCGCGGGTCGTCACGCGGCTCGGCGACATCAAGGAGATCGACACCGGCATCATCGAGAACCTGTTCTCGGCCGATCTCGCGTACCTGCAGGAGTTCTATCGCAAGGTCAACGAGGACGGCAACACCGCGCTCAACGCGGTGTGCCCCGAATGCAAGCACGAGTTCGCGGTGGATTTTTCCACGGGGGCGGCGTGAGCACCTATCCAATGGACAAGCTGTTCCAGGAGGCGGCGTTCATCGCCTATCACTTCCACTGGTCGAAGGACGAGATCCTCGAGATGCCCCACTCGGAACGCCACCGGTGGATCAAGGAGATTTCGGACGTGAACCGACGCATCAACGAGGGCAAGGGACGCTAGATGACGCCGTACCGGTCTCCCGGCATCTACCTGCGGGAAGCGGCCGAGCGGCGCGTCGCGCGGCTCGAAACGGTGCCGATGAGCGTGGCCGCCTTCCTCGGCATCGCGCAGCGCGGCCCCCTCTATACGCCGACCCGGATCACGAGCTTCACCGAGTTCAAGGGCGTGTACGGAACGTTCGTGCCCTACGGCTACCTCGCGTATGCCGTCTCCGGCTTCTTCGCGAACGGCGGCCGGGAGTGCTACGTGATCCGCATCGCCCACGTGTCCGATGACGCCGCCCAGGAGGGCGCCACGCGCGCCACCCTGACCACCAAGGCGGCAAGCGGCGCCGACCTGCTCGGCATCACGGCCTCGAGCGAAGGCACCTGGGGCAATCGCATCAAAGTGGAGATCGGCGAGCCGAAACGGCCGACGTCGACCCTGCTGACCGAGGACGTGCCCGCGGGCGCCTCGTCGGCGCGCGTGCGCTCGACCCGAGGCTTCGGCCCCGGCGACGTCGTCGAGCTGCGCGACGGCGCGTCGACGCAGTTCGTCGTGCTCACGGACAGCTCGGGCGATGAGCTCACGTGGTCGCCGGAGTCGCCCGCGCGCTCGCGCTTCTCGGCCGTGAGCCCAACCCGCGTGACGGCCGTCGAGTTCCGCATGACCCTCGCCTTCGAGTCGCAGCTCGAGGAGTTCGACAACCTCTCATCGGATCCGCGGAGCGAGCGCTACTTCGTGAAGGTCCTGGGCAGCGGGTCTCGGCTCGTCGGTGTGGTCGATCGCCGGAGCCGGCCCGACGTCTTCGATCCCCCCGCACCCCTATCCGCGCGGCTGAGCGGCGGGAGCGACGGCCTCGAGACGCTGACGGCCGACGACTTCGTGGGGTTCAGCGAGGGCCCGGGACTTCGCCGCGGGCTTGCCGCGCTCGACGAGATCGACGAGGTAGGGTTGGTCGCCATTCCCGATGTGATGGCCGCCCCTCGGCTGAGCCCCGGGTTCACCGACAAGGACGTGCACGCGGTCCAAAACGCGCTCATTTCGCACTGCGAGCTTCGCCGCGATCGCTTCGCCATCCTCGACGCGCCCGCCGCCTCCGATACGGAGCAGATCCGCGAGTGGCGCCGTCACTTCGACTCCAAGTACGCCGCCCTCTATTACCCGTGGCCGAAGGTGCTGGTGCCGGGCGACCCCGCCGCCGCCGTGCGAGCGGTGCCGCCGAGCGGACACGTCGCCGGCGTCTACGCGCGCTGCGAGCGTGAGCAGGGCGTGCACAAGGCGCCCGCCAACGAGGTGATCGAGGAGGTCGTGGGGCTCGAGACGGTGGTGTCGCTCGATACCCAGGGGCTGCTGAACCACGAGCACGTCAACTGCCTGCGCGCATTTCCGGCCCGTGGGATCCGCATCTGGGGTGCGCGAACGCTCAGCAGCGACGCGTCGTGGCGGTACGTCAACGTCCGCCGGCTCATCACGATGATCGAGCGCGCCGTCGAAGAGGGCACGCAGTGGGCGGTCTTCGAGGGCAACGAGCCCACGCTGTGGAAGCAGGTGATCCGCTCCGTGGCGGGCTTCCTTCGGGAGCTGACGCGCGAGGGCTACCTCGTCGGCGAGACCGACGACGAGGCGTTCTACGTGAAGTGCGACGAAGAGACGAATCCGCCGGAAGTGATCGACGCCGGCCAGTTCGTGTGCGAGATCGGCGTGGCTGCGGTGCGCCCCGCCGAGTTCATCGTGTTTCGGATCGGGCAGCGAACCGAAGAGCCGATCGTCGAATAGGGCTCGAGCCCGAGAGCGGGGGCGCAGACCATGGCGAGCAAGATGGACAAGACGACGGGAGGATTTCGATTCTCCGTCGAGATCGATGGGGCGGGAGTCGTCGCCTTCTTCAACGAGTGCAACCTGGCCGGCTGGGAGACCGAAGTCATCGAGTATCGCGAGGGCGGCGACAACAAGAGCGTGCGCAAGCTCATGGGCGTGACGCGCTTCTCCAACATCGTGCTCAAGGAGGGCATGCTCTTCAATCCGTTCTTTTACGACTGGGCGGGCACCGTGGCCGGCGCCAACGTGAAGGGCGATACGCGCCGGCGTGGCGCCGTCATCCTGTGTCACGACGACGGCTCGGAGGCGATGCGCTTTTCCTTCGAGCGCGGCTGGCCGTGCCGCTGGGAAGGGCCCGTGCTGAAGGCAGATCAGAGCGAGGTCGCGGTCGAGGTGCTGGAGATCGCCCACGAGGGCATCACGAAGCGTGACATAAGCGCGAAGTAAGGTGTCCACGCGAGACGCATGACGATGGCCGAGAACGCGACGCGAGGCTGGAGCGAGCGCGTGCGGGAGGTGCAAGACCTCCTGCGGCGTTTCAAGCTCGTCCGCTCGCGTCTCGAGCACGCGCCGGCGGCGAGCCACGAGGCGACGGCCAAGCGCGTCGGGCTCGAGCGAGAGGCGCGCAGCCTGCACGGTCTGGTGGTTCGCTCCGCGCGAGGCCTCATCGCCGACGCCGGCCACCTGTCGCCGCGGCGCGTGCACTTCGACGCCGATCAGAAGCAGCCGGGATCGCTCCGGACGCACGACGACGAGACGACCGGCCGGCTCGACTGGTCGATGGTGTTCGGCCCCTCGGCACTGTCGCGAAGCGGCAAGACGAAGACCGTCAACGTCGTGGAGGGCTTGCGCCGGCGCCTGACCGGTGAGCGACGGGCCGCCAAGGAGCGCCATGCCGCTCCGGCCCACGCCGAGCCGCTCGATGTCGCGCAACGCTGGAGCTGGCTGCCGAATCTCGAGCGTCTGGACCAGTGGTCGGAGGAGTTCCTGAGCCGGTTCGATCGCTCGCTCGTGTGGTTCGGCGCCGACCTGGCGCAGCGCTTCGAGCCAGAGAGCCACGGGGGCTTCCCCGATCTCGTGTTCGAACAACCGGGGATCGGCGCCATCGTCGGCGGCGTCGCGGCCGGCGCCGCCGCCGCGGTCACCAGCATTCCGTCGATCGGCAGTGCGGTGGCTGCTGCCGTGAGCGGTGCGGTTTCCGCCGCAGGCGGCAGCGCTGGCGTCGGGGGAGCAGCGCCCTCTGTCCCCGCGCGCGCGTCGTCCGGCGCGCCGGGGCCGTTTGTGCCGCTGCCGTCCGTCGCAGGCGGGGCGCCGCGCGGCGGAGCGAGTCGCGCGTGGCCGAGTCTGCCGCCTCAGATTGCGCCGCCTCACATTTCGCCGCCGATCCCACCTGTACGAATGCCGAGCGGAAACGTTGGAGGCGCGACGGCGCATCCGATCCTCATGCCGTATCCGGTGGCTGTGCCTCAGCCGGGCGCCGCCCCTGGTCCGATCGCGATGCCTCATCCATCCGCCAGACATCCCGGCGCCATGCCTGGTCCGATCGCCATGCCGCATCCGGCCGCCATGCCGCATCCGGCCGCCATGCCGCATCCGGCCGATCGCGTCGCGGGCTGGCCGATCGCGTCGCCGAGCATCGCGCCGGCGCGACCGCAATTCGTTCCTCGCTGGCTTGGCGGCGCGCCGATT
>Ga0126384_10001293_pt1 | contig 14784 bp, 10 predicted proteins | sample PanSoiMetPlot_36_FD_92543 | JGI IMG/M metagenome (GOLD analysis project Ga0126384, IMG submission 92543) | Tropical forest soil microbial communities from Panama - MetaG Plot_36 | ecosystem: Environmental > Terrestrial > Soil > Tropical forest > Bulk soil | place: Panama | collected 2016-02-17 | reverse complement strand
TGGTCGCCCACTGCCACCTCGGCCTCGGCAAGGTTTCCCGGCGCACGGGCAAGCCACATGAAGCGCAGGATCACCTCACCACCGCGACGACGATGTACCGCGAGATGGACATGCGCTTTTGGTTGGAGCAGGCGGAGGAGGAAATGGGTGGACCAGCCTGACGGCCATTGTGTGCCCGATTTCAGTCGTCAGCGCCTCGGATCAAAAACCTCGCTCTCCGTCGTGTCGAAAACTCGTGATTCGGCTGGCCTGCACTCGTTCGCAGGTGACAACCCTAAAAAGAAATGATTCTAACGAGGAGGATCGTAGGTAGCATTCCTCAGTTGGCACAGATCGAACCCGCCTTTCGGTGTCTGGTGCGATATTCATCGCACTCTTCCTCCTGGAGGCGAGATCAATGGTGATACGCAAGCCAAACGAATAAGCTGAACATCATCCGACCATCCGAGACGAGGCGGGTGCGACCGCGGGGATCTTTCGGCAGGGCAGCTCAGGACGCCAGACTACGCGCAACAGTAAGAATCCCGGTCGCATACGTCTCGTAACGCGTCTCGACTGGTGCCCCTGCACCCACGCCCCTTAAGAACCCGGCCGGCGTGCGTTCTCGCGGCGGGAGAGCAGTACCACGAATCACGTTGAGCTCGAACCGATGTAGACTGTATCGGCTTTTATGAGCGATAGCGTTACGAACTATGGTTCCCCGGCCAAGAACAGCGAGTACGTTTGCCATCGTAGGGTCTCGCAACAGCGTAAACGGCCGCCCGCCCCGGAAGAACACGTTCGCGCGTTCCTCCGTGCGCTCATACGGCAGCCAGTCCACATACTGACGCCCGGCACCAATCACGAGGTCACGAGCGACGATATGCGATCTGATCGTGAATCGTGGAACGACGTCCGCGGTCTCCGAATACAAGCCGGCGTTACTTACGAGCAGTCCTACAAATAGTTCCTCAACAAACGTCTCAAAGGCAGTGAATGTGCTGAGAAAGGGGGCCCTCATACATGTGCTCGGCCGCCCGGAGTGAGATCTCGCCATCTCCAACTAACTTCTCGATCCTTTGGCGCGTTAGCTCGAGGCTTCGGTAACGGCGCGCGAGGGACTCGGCTAGTGTCCGACTAGGTCTTTGGGGCATGCGTCTGACGTAGGAAATCTAGACGCTTTTGCCTTGATCCAGCGTCTCCGGTAGCACCGCGGAGAACCTTTGCAAGCTGCTCAGGGATATTGCCCTTCTCGATCCGGTCTGAGGCCGCTCGGATGCGATCGCCGACTCCTCCAGGAAGTGCCCTTGGCTTCATCTTCTTGAGGTCACTGTTCAGACTGAACAGAAGATCATAGTAGTAACTGAAGAGGGTGTTGAAGAGGGCCTTCCTGTGGAAGGACAAGTCAGCTAGTTCGCTGCCCAATGAGTCATCGATTCGGTCCAGCACTGTGCGGAATCTATCCGCGACCTCTGTGGAGGTAGGAAACTCATCGTCGTACTGGCGATATAGCTTGTCCAAGAGTGCGTTGCTCTTTCCATGCAAGCCCTGAAGGATTAGCGCCATCATGTCGCTCGTCTCTTCGACCTCGATCATGCGCGCAATCTCTGTCTCCGAGAAAATGCGCCACTTTCTCCAACGTGACAACTGTTCGTACGCGAGTTCATAGGCCAGATTTTTGAAATCGCCGAACCATGCCGCATTTCGAAGTTCCTGTGCGTTTAGCTTGTACCCGGTCGCGTTCATTCGAGCGAATATCTGAAGGATCTCACGATCGTCTGTGTCCGACGGAAGAACGTGAACACTGAATTCGTAGTCGAGAATGGTTTGTTTCACCGACGCCGGTAGCTCCTTAAACGCTTTACCGGCAAGGTCTTTGTTATGTGATCTCTTGACCGAGAACGCATCGCGATCTGAAACAAAGTCCTTTAATAGTGTGGGATCAATGTAGGCGAAGAGGGTTCGAAGTCGTTGCTGTCCATCGACCACCTCTCGCCTGGGCTCAAGGGTGTCGAGGTCAGTACGCTGCCGAAGGAAAATAATGGGAACAGGAATACCGCGTACAACGGTGTCGATGAGATACGACTTTGCTCCCTTCGGCCAGACCGGTCGTCGTTGAAAATTCGGGCTGAGTAGCAGCGAGCCTATCCGCTGCCACGAGACTAGGTCGCTGACCTTGAAAACAGTCTTCTGGATTGCTGCTTGATTCATACCGCCCCCTCAGACGCATCAATCGCGCCTCGGTCAAGACCCAAGTCGGCCTCAATTCTTTCGACCAGCTGCGGCCTAGTCGGAAGACGAGCAGAGCCTGACACCCAAGCGCCTGTGAACAGAACCCACGCACCAGAAGCGATCTTTTCGATCAGTTTCGCAACTGCCCCCGGCATTAATCGTCGAGATACTGATCGAACGACATTCTATCTGACTCTCGCTATCTCGGAATTCCTTGGGTGGAGAACTCGCCTGGCCTACACCATCCCACGCTCTAGCTGTGAAGCTAGGCCGAAGGCACCCACTTCTCGTGTCGTCACGGTTCAAAGTGGTCACCGATAGGTGGGGGCTACCGATGGTTCAGTTCCAGTCCTCTGGGCCGACGCGCTCGCCGGCGCAATCAGATCCAGAAGGCACTCGTGAATCTCACGCCACTCCTGTGCCAAGTCGATCGTGGCCACACGCACCAAATGTCCCTGGATCGTGAACTGGAGATTCAAGGGCCTGTCCACGAGAGGGTAGAGGAGGATGCCCTCGGCCTTGGCTCTAGACCCACTCGACCATTCTACGTTCTTCAGGTACGTCAACAGCTGGTACAGGTGGCCCGATCGCACCGTGTCTTTCCCGAAGTTGCTCTGCATGGGCACGCGGTAGTACTTCGCGTCGATCACAATCTTCCGTGACGACGATTCGAGCGACACGTCCGTTCGCATCCTCGGCAGGTACTCCAGATCCTGGAGGTCGCCAACCGCCTCCTGCCATTGGAGGGTCTCGCTCCGCACCCTGAAGGCTCTCTGTTCTCGTCGGTAGAAGTTGAGTAGGAATCGCTCGAACAGTGATGCCATCTGGGCATCTTCGCGCGTGAAGTCTCGAAACCGCAACCGGCCCGTCTTCTCATCCACGACACTCACGTCGTAGATGAGGCGGCAGATTTGCAGGAGGAAGGAGTAGAGCCCGTTGTTGCTGTGGAGCTGCACGCGGCTGAATGCTGCCACGTCGAGCCGAATGGCCGAGATCTCCGCCATGCGGGCCAGGCACGCTCGAAGCTCTTCCCCAAGCGCAGGGTCCAGTTCATCGGCTTGGAGAAGGTTGCTTACTGTCTGCGCCAAGATTCGGTTGTGCAGGACGTCGTGCGTCAATTCCTCGAAAACGCAGGCTGCGCGACCGAGCGGAAAAAGGTGGGCCTTGATCGAGGCCGCAAAATCGATCCTTCCGCGCACGCCGGGGCACACCTCCCGGTGCTCCTGGTAGCCCTGGTCCAGGCCTCGCTTGAGCAGGTGCTCCAGGCCGCTCGACAGGACGCGCGCGAAGAGGTTGACGAGGTGCTCGTAGTCACTGTCGTCGACAGCCACGATCCGGGACTCCTCGAGCTTGTCCCAGGCGTAGCAGAGGAGGTAATACAGGTTGCGAACGGGGATCTTCACCTCAAGAGGTCCGCGATCAGCTCGTCAGCCTTATCGAGGTCGTCGAACCAGTACTCCCGTACGAGCGGCGCGATCTCCCGCTGAATCACCATGGCATACCAGGAGTCGTCTAACGCGGTGTCGCCCTCCCCTGGACAGAAGAAGCTGTGCCCGATCTCGAACCCCTTGCCGAGGTTCTTGTCCTGAGCGACCTGCTCGTTGAGTCTGCTCATCCTGTCCACGATCCGGTCGATCAACGCGTCGTCGACCCGTCCCGAGAGGAAGGCTCGGAACTCAGCGGTCCCGAAGGCTGGGCGAAGCTGGGCAAAACAGAAGCGTCGCCGCAGGGCGTAGTCGACCATGGCGAGTGACCGGTCTGCCGTGTTCATCATCCCCAGCAGGTAAACGGTCTCCGGCACCCAGAAGCGGTCCGTGGCGTCCTTCGCATAAGTCAGGGGGATGGCGGACGCCTCACCCCGGTGGTCGGACTCGATCAGCAGCATCAGCTCGCCCAGAATGCGGCTCACGTTGCCGCGATTGATCTCGTCGATGATGAAGACGTAGGGGACCCCGCGGCCGTCGGCGGCCGCGCGCCGGCAGAATTCGTAGAAGACGCCGTTCCGAAGGGTAAAGCCGCCTCCCTCCTCCGGTCGCCAGCCCTGGACGAAGTCCTCGTAGGCGTAGGATTGGTGGAACTGGACCATTTCCACCCGTGAGGGGTCCTTGACCCCCATCAGCGCGTATGCCAGGCGTCTGGCCACGAACGTCTTCCCCACGCCGGGTGGGCCTTGCAGAATGGCGTTCTTCTTTCGGCGCCAGGCGGCCAGCAGGGACAGGAAGTCCTCAGGCGGGATGAACAGCCCGGCGAGCGCCTCGTCCACGGCGTACGCTGGTACGGACGGTTCGCCGTTGCCCTTCGGTCGCTGCGCCAGCAATTCTCGAAGCCGTTCGGCCACCGACTCTGGGAGGCTTGCTAGGTCAACCTCTGCCGAGATGATCCGTGCCGCGTCCGCAGTGAGCTCAAAGAGGTATGCCTGGTTTACGCTGCCGGCGGCGTTCACCGGGCCTCGCTGCAGGCTGAGCCTGGCGATCTTCTCCCCGACCGCGGCCAACGGGATCGACGACGACAGGTCGTAGTATTCCAGCGAGGCTGCCCAGCCGTCCTTCCCCCAGGCGTTCTCCGGGAGCTCCTGAGGGCGCGGAGCCTCGTGCCCATCTGACGTCGCGATCGCGACGCTGCGAATCGCGCCGTCCGCGTAACTGAAGAGCAGGTCACCCGCTCTGACGCGGAGAACGTTGGTCCAGTGAAAGAACGTCGCCCCCTGCTCGTTGCGCTGGGGCGCCCAGATAAGGCCGAGCTTGCGCTCTTGATCGTACGTCCGTCCCTGGTTCACCCACCAAAACCCGCTGGTACCCGGGGGTGTGCCGGCGAGAGGCGGTTCGACGGAGGGCCACCACTGCTCCTTGAGCGCCCGAAGCGCCCGTCTGCGATAAGGAGGCACCTGCAGCAATCGCCAGTAAGTGTCCTTGATGATCGCGTGCGACACGCGCTGGCGGATAGTCCCCGGGCTGAGCGTGTCGCCGTCGACCAACTCGGAGAGGTTTACGTAGCAGAGTAGCCAGAATTGATCGCCAGTCAGGTGGTAGAAGGCCATCGCTGCCTGCTCAACGGTTGCCTCGACGCCTAGGGTCTTGGCCCGTTCCAGGAAGCGGGGAACGGCCCAATCGAACGAAACACGGTTAGATGACAACGCGCCGGCCTCGATGCCCTCGATGACTATGGCCACGAGGATGGGCTTATACAGCTTCGGCGTCCCGCTCGATCGATCGACGTCGAGCCCGCGCACTACGGCGCAGAAGTTCTCCAGCGCCTTCCTGGGATCGGCCAGCTCCAACACCTGCCGCCTGTCGGGCGAGAGACCGAAGCGCGCGCTCTGCAGAAACGTGATCCGCTTGGCAACCGTGCCATCGACGTCGTTGAGTCTCATTGACCCGCCGAGGTCCCGCATCTGCCGCACTCTGTCCTCGTACCACGCGAGGGTGCAAGTCTCCGGCTCGCTCGCGTCGACGCGATGGACCTCACACCGGTCTTCTGTCACCTCGCGCACGTAGTAGCGATGACCGAGCGTCGTGCTTTGAAACACCGTGCGATCCTGCTGATATCGTCTGAGCACTCCGAGAAAGTCGTCGGCGCCCGACGGAGAGTCGGCTCTCGCGCTAGCCGACAGGTACTCGCGCCAGGCCTGCTCCAGCCTGGGGACTAGATTGGCATCAATCGCGATGCCGGAGCTTTGCGTGCCCCAATGGACACCGTGAGCCAGATCCCCCGAAAGGTCTTGGGGATCCAGAGGCGGCACAGCAGCCGGATCGATCAGAGTCTCGAACCTGACGGTTACGAAGCGTGCCTTGTCGCCCCGTCTAGCGCGTTCGGCATCCCAGTGGGCTTGCTCGAAGACGTCCGACGTAGCCCAGGCCGAACCGATGATGCCGCGGGGCTGGGCACCCTGCTTCACCAGAAATAGGCGGCTGCCCGGCTTGATTCGGCGATTGTTGCCGCAGCTCCACCGGCTGGATGCCGCGTCCTCAGGCGACCTCCCTTCGCGTACGGCGGCGACGTCAGCCTTCAACGTCGCCCATTCCCACCGGTCGGGATTCCAGGTCAGGAGGTACGCCGCACCCGGAATCTCACCTGAAGCCGCTTCGGCATCTCGTGCAATCGCCGTCACGTCGGTCTCCGCGCCGTCCATCCTTCGCTCCGCTCCATATGGCCCAACGGCAGCTCCAGGATGCGCCCTACCCCAACAAGCAGGGGTGAGGTCGTGGCAGCCTCGAGCAGAATCGCCACTAAGCGAGGAGGCCCCACCGGGGCCACGGTCCAGAGATCGTCCCACTGACGCCTAGGACAACCGAGCGCCGACGATCTCTGACAATCTTTGACAATCTAGCAGTCATCTTGGAGAATCCGCTCTGGAAAAATAGCATCAGCCAGCTCACATTGCTTCCGTAACTCATCGATCGATGAGCTGGTACACTCTCCGGATTGTCTCGACTGAGTAGAGGCGATTCTGGAAGCCGCTAGTGCGCCTGCTAGGTCGAGACAGACGGGGCGAGCTGGAGCTATCTGGGACTTCGACCGGAATCGGCCAACCTCGGGTGCCAAGATGGGTCAGAGCAAACTCGCTCATAAAGAAAGATCGCGGTTTCGGGACGCCTCGTGTCCTTTCTCTGTCTTTCCTCATCCTTTCAAGGTATCTATCACCTCAGCTTCTGTGTCCATCGCGCCTATATAACTTTCCTATGCGGCGAGAATCCTTGCGCGTCTTAGCGCCTACGCGGCTGCCGCGCTTGGAGGACTTCCTCACTCGAGCTCTCACGAAGCGCGGCAGATGACCCAAGTAGAGTCGGTTCTCGTTCTCGGAATCACCGGTCTCGTGCGCCGAAGCCAAGCGCAGCTCACATGCTCTGGTGCACGGCGTCTTCGCCTCCTCATGCAGGGAGTGATACCAACTGTAGGAGATCGATAGTGGCCATTTCCTCTTCTGTTTCAGTCGTTCAAGGCGCTTTTCGACCCAGCCCTCAGGATCTTTGGGACCTTCCCCTTGCAAGAATCGAAATTGACCCATGAGCTCCGCCAAGATTTTTCTCGCCGTGCGATTCCGACTTGTGGCGTGCTTCATGTGTCGATCCAGGAGAGAGAGACAAGTGCTCTGGCGTGCGCTCACCCACCCTGATCCTCGTGGAGGGTGATCCGTCGTTGTTACCGAGAAAGCCCCTTCATCACGTGCCGTGATCGAACGAAGCAGCATCTCAAAATCTCCTAGAAAGCGCTCTACCTGCCGCAATCCCAGACCATGGGCTGCCCGGTAGAGAATCTGTCTCTCAGAATCCGTTGCTTTCCTCACCCTAGTCACGGCTCGGAGAAGCCCCTGATTCCGCCCCTTTTTCAACCGAAGCAGACGCTCGGCGCGGAGAAGGAACTCCTGGACCGGCTGCTGCTCTAGGCCACGGGCCGCGCGCTGGAGACCCTCCTTCCATTCACCACTCGCATTCCTCAGCGTGGTCACGGCTCCAAGCAGCCGTTCGCGCTGCCAGGCAGGCTTCAGCGGGTGCAGCGTCCTCCACCGGTACTCCGCGATCACATAGAGGCAAAAGTCAGGATCGGCGCCCATTTCCTTCACGCGTCGAAGAATGGTGGCTACCTGACGGCTCCTGAACACATCGTCCCATTCCTGCGCCCAGCGTCGATCTATCTTCTCCAGCCTCGCCCGAATGAATGACTGAAACACCGACATAAGTCTTTTCCTCCCGTGTCGGTCTTCTGCTCAGAAACCGGATTCATACTTGACCGCGAAATGGCGAGCAACTTCAAGACCCACGGAAGGCACGAGGCCGAGTTCGGGGGAGACATTGTCCAGGTCGCGCGCCCTCTTGGTGGGTTGGTGTACATGCAGCAGCTCTCCCATGGTCTGGTCACCGTGAGAGAGGCCGCGACACTCTTGCGGGTCACAACCCGCACGGTGTGGAACATGGTGGCTCGTGGCGCCCTTCGCCCTAGGAGGCGGGGTTCACGCGTCCTCTTCCTCTTGAGTGCGGTAAGAGCACAGCAGCGGGTCAACCAGAGGAGGCTCAAACATGGCGGACCGCAGCAAGCGGGACATTGAGAACGAGAATCGTCGGCTCCGGGAGGCCCTCGAGGATCTCTATGACCGGGTTGCCGAGTTGCTTGGCGTCGATGACGACGATGCAAGTGACGAGGAGCTATCCAGAAAATCATGAGACCCGGCCAGTGTTCGTCAAAGGCGACGTCGTGAGCGACATCGCCGACTACGTACCAGCCACATCGGCTGAAGTCCTCTCCACCGCCTCGCCGGGTCGAGTGGTCATGGCACCGACTGCACTCCTCGATCAGGATCTTCGCGATCCGAGAACAGAGCTGAGAACACAGCCTCGGGGCAAATGATGCTCGATGACTTCGGTTCGGAGAATCTCCTCTTAGTCGAAGCGCTGGCCGACGCTAAGCGCGGATGGGCCATCTTGCCGCTCGAACCAGGAAAGAAAACACCCCATGGTGCGCTGGTGCCACATGGGCTCCTCGACGCGACGACGGACACCGTGGCAATCAAGCGCTGGTGGAAACTCACGCCGGATGCGGGAATCGGAATCCGCACCGGCGCGGTCTCAGGCCTCGTGGTGCTGGACATCGATCCCCGCCACGGGGGCGATGAATCCCTCCTCGAGCTTGAGGGTCAGCATGGGACCCTGCCAGAGACAGTCACGGCGTTGACGGGTGGAGGCGGCCAGCATGCTTTCTTCTTGCACCCCGGACCTACAGTTCTCATTCGCAATAGTGTGCGCCTTGGCGGCCTAGCCGGACTCGATGTACGCGCTGATGGTGGCTATGTCGTCGCCCCGCCCAGCCGACACCCAAATGGACGAGCCTATGCGTGGGAACTGTCCTCCCATCCGGATGACATCCCTTTGGCAGTGCTGCCCGACTGGCTCCGTGAACTCGTACACCCCACAGCCATTCCTGGGGACAGAGATTCTAAGGAGCCAATTCCGGACGGAGAGCGAAATGCTACGCTGACGCGTCTGGCCGGCTCCATGCGAAGGCGCGGCATGAGCCAGGAGGCGATCCTCGCCGCTCTACTTGCTGAAAACGAACAGCGGTGCCGTCCCCCACTACCCCGGTCTGAAGTCGAGCGCATCGCTGCCAGTGTCAGTCGTTACCCGCCCTCACCGCCAACGTCCCCGAGGAAGATCTCCCAGGCGACTAACTTGGTAGAACTCGTCTCCAATGCTGAGCTTTTTCACACCAAAGACATCGAACCCTTCGCAGCAATTCAGATCGATGGCCATCGTGAAACGTGGTCTTTGAAGTCGAGTGTCTTCCGTCTCTGGCTGAGGCGTTGCTTCTTTGGAAAATTCGGCACCGCCCCCAATGCACAAGCCGTCCAAGATGCCCTGGCGATTCTCGAGAGTCGCGCGCTGTTTGAAGGGCCAACGTTGCCGGTATTTACGCGGCTCGCGGAGCATGCCGGAGACATTTACCTCGACCTGACCAATAGCTCCTGGGAGGTCGTAAGGATCGCCCCGTCGGGTTGGGAGATCATGCCTGAACCCCCCGTGCATTTCCGACGGGCGAAAGCCATGGCCGCGCTCCCCCACCCGGCCGCAGGCGGTCACCTCGATCAACTGCGGGCGTTTGTGAATGTAGCTCGCGAGGGCGATTGGATTCTGTTTCAAGCCTGGATGCTTGGTGCCCTTCGCCCACACGGGCCCTATCCGATCCTCGCTCTCCATGGCGAACAGGGCAGCGCGAAGAGCACCACCGCCCGGATCATACGGTCCCTCATCGATCCAAACACTAGCCCTCTCCGGACTGAACCTCGGGACGGTCGCGATGTGATGATCGGCGCCCGCAACGCCTGGTGCCTCGCCTTTGACAATCTCTCCTCCCTACCGACGTGGCTCTCGGACATGCTATGCCGCCTCTCGACCGGCGGAGGACTGGCCACGCGAGAACTTTATTCCGATGCCGAAGAAGTACTGTTCGAAGCGCAGCGGCCCGTCATCCTCACCGGCATCGAGGAAATTGCCAACCAGAGTGACCTGCTCGATCGCATTCTGATCCTCGAATTGCCAAGTATTGATGACGGGCACCGGCGGACCGAAGCGGAGTTTGGGAAAGCCTTCGAAGCGGTACGGCCGCTGATCCTCGGCGCTCTGCTCGACGGCGTCAGTGGCGCCTTGAGAATCCTCCCGGACGTCATGTTGCCGAAGCTCCCCCGCATGGCGGACTTTGCCGTTTGGGCCAGCGCTGGGATCACGACGATCTGGGGGACGTCCGACCAGTTCTTGAGCGCCTATGCTGCCAACCGCGATCGGTCACACGAAGTGGCCCTCGACGGGTCCCTGTTGGCACCCGTGGTCGACACCTTGGCGACAGCGAACAAGGGCTTCTGGGAGGGCACGGCTACCGACCTGCTGCAGGCGCTGACGAGTCTAGCTGATGAGTCAGTTCGTCGGCGGCGCGGTTGGCCCTCCAGCGCCCGCGTTGCGAGTAACGCGTTGCGCCGGCTCCAGCGTGATCTCCGTGCAATTGGGATCAGTCTTGAGTTTCACAAGGAGCCCGGCGGCCGCCGCCGACTCATTACCATCAGAAAGGTCGCGCCTTGAGCGTCCCCATCGTCCCAAGATCCCAGACCAGCGCCCGGTCTTCCCGGACGATCGATCCATGGATACCGTACGCCCCTACATCGACGGAGCGCAGGACGCTGGGAACGAGCGGGACGCTGGAATGAGCCCTAATTCTGCTGATGCCATCCCGAGCGAGAGCACTAGACCTGCGCTTCAGCTGAAAGCACCTCCTAAGCAAAGTGAGGGCCGGGAGGTCGACACTCATCCCCGTTTGGCATTGCGCGGACGCTCGTATCTGAGCCAGTGCTGCCTTCCGCATCAGGTTTGTCGTTCCGGAGGTACTTTCCACACTGAGCGGGTCCAAGTCTCGAAGTCTTGGCTAAAGTCCAAACGGTGTCTCAGCAGCCGGGACTCAGGCGATGCTGGGCAGGCATGTAGAGCCTGGACGTCATGACGACCACCGATGCGGCCATCATCGACTTTCTCTCTGATAGTCCGCAGCCTATCCGGGAGCTCGTGGGCACGTACCCGAAGGCGACGCTCTACACCAGGCTCCATATCCTGCAGACGAAGGGATTGGTGGCCAAGCACGGGAGTCAGTACCTGCTCACTGCGGCGGGCCTTCAGGTCAAGGCCGGGCGGAGGGAGGCCCCGGTTCTCGATGGGCTCACCGAAGTCTACCCACCACTCGATGCGATTCCCTCCCCGCAACACCGCGCCATGGTCGAACTCGCAATAAGCGCGCTCGTAGTTCGGCAGCATACCGAACAGGAAGAGCATCACGCCGGTTTTCTCTTCTTCGGCCCACCATTGACGTGGAAGAGCGCGGGCGGGCGTTTCCTCTGCGTCGTGGCCGGAGCCGATCCCGACACATGCGTGGTTGATCTGGCTGCCGAGAGTGGCCGCAGCCTGTGGATCCGCCGCGGCCCTGCAGGCGACATCCGATCTCAACGCGCACTCCTCAGCGCCCCAACGATCGTGCTGGACGAGTTTGGTCTGGCCGACCGGGCCGTCCGCCAGGCCGTCGCTCCCTTCATCTGCGGACGCCGTCGGCTCCCCCTCGAGAACGAGATCCTGTCGATCACGCCGGTGCCCGTCATCACGATGAACGCTCGCCCCGGCGACACGCTGTCAGGGCGTACGGGATTCTCTCTCCCTCAGCTCCGCCGTCTGGTGCCGTGTGACCTGAGCGCGGTGCTTTTGCCGGACCTGGCCCTTGAGGGCGGACGAGCGCTGGAGGCCGCCCGGCAGATGGGGCCTTTGCCCCTGCGGCCTCCGCGGGCATCGTGCGAGGAATTTCGCCACGCGGTCGTTCGGCTCCTTCGTCAGGTGCTCGTGCAAGAGGCTATCGGCAACGTCGACGTTGACTTGGTCTTGGGGCTGGGCCGCGGCCTGACCGTGTGGCTGACGCCCGTGGCGGCCATGCGCCAGGCCCTCTATGACTTCCTGTTGGCGGTAGAGACCGTCAAATGGACTCAGCCTCGGTGGCTTGAGGCCATCCGCACCTTCCCAGAATCCCGCGAGGACGCGGGTCCTACTTCCGCGATGGCGCTCCGCTCGGTGACGGACGCGTCCGTCTTGATTCGCCGACCGAAGACGATCTCCTTGTTCCCCGAACGCATAGCCCCGAAAAGCCCGAAGGAGCATTCAGCCATGAATCCGCGAGAATCCATGATGCCGAGCTTTGCTATGACTGACCGCAGCAAATCTCTCTTGGTCTGGTTGACCGAGGATGCCCAAGCCCCCTCTCTGGATCAGGTCGTGGAGATCCTGGTCGACATCTATCGCATGCAGCGGCTGGATGACGTCGCGTTCCAGGATCTTTTGGCCGTGGTGCGGCTGCGTGAGGCGTGCGGTTTGGCGGAGATCTCCCTTGATGACCTGCGGACCGCAGTCGAGCTGAGGGCCGGTCTCACCGCGCGGGGACTCAACCTCGATCACATCGAGAGCGTACTCCGTGTCGCCGAGGATCTCGTCGAAGCGGGTCTCTCGCTGAAAGAAGCGGTCGGTGTGGCCGATCTGATGAAAGCCATGAAAAAGGCCGGGATCGACCCGCGAGTGCCCGACCACCTTGAGGCCACCCTGCGACGCTACGCGACCCTTGGCTATGACCCGAAATCGATCACGCGGTTGGCGGCGCTCTCCGAGCGTCTCGGGAGCATCGGGCTCGGTCTTGGCGACCTGGACATAGTTCTCGATCGGCTCGGCCGACTCTCGGCGCTTGGCCTAGACGGGGACGTGGCGGAGACCCTGGTCATCATGCTGGGCCTCGCTGGCGTCGCTGAGACCCAGCGCGGCGCCGTGCTCGCGACGGCGGTCGAGCTCGGCAAGATGGGGATCACGCTGGTTGACGCACGGGCTGACGAACAGGCGCTGCAGGAGCAGGTCCAGCAGCTTCGCGATGAACAGGCCGCTCTCCAGGGTGACCTTGCCGCTAGGCAGGATGAGCTGGTTCATCTTCGGGAGAAGGAAGACCAAGCTCAGGCGGGACTCGCTGCCCTCCGAGACGAGGCTACGCTGCACGAGGACGCGATCACCGCGGCGCGGGCACTCGAGGGTTTCCTCCTGAGCAACTCGGATGCGACCGACCAGTTCTTCGCCAAGGTGGCGGTGGTCCTGGAGATTCGACGCCGAGGCTCGCCGCATGGCGCCGCGTTGGAAGCCGCGCTCACGACCGCGGCCCAGCACAACGTACTGAAGTTCCTCAACCGGATCAGCACTCTCAAAGAGACGACATGATCATCTTGGATCCGGAAACGAAGCCATCCCGTGGGGTGACACTAGCATACCGGTCGACCACTGCGGACGATGCAGGGCGGATCTACTAGTCCATGCTTGACCCGTGGGTCGTGCCTCCTGATACTGGGCCCCGGCGAAAGCGTGGCCGTGGCCCGGGCCGGAGGACTGGGAGCATGGCCCAACCGCTCAGTGACCTCGTAGAGCAATTCTGTGTCTTTCAACGCAAACAACGCGGCAAGACGGAAGGAGGGGTCAAGACCTACCAATGGAATTTGAGGCAGTTTCTCGAGTTTGTCCGCCGGCACCGTGGACGCCCGGCATGCTTCGGCGACCTCGACCCGGCGATCATTCAAGCCTGGATGGATAGCATGGCGGCCTCGGATCTGGCCCTCAGCACCATGCGCGTTCGACAGTCCACGCTGTCAAGTCTCTGCACCTGGTTGGTCAAGCGCGGCCACCTGGAGTCCAACCCCGTCGCCCGACTGGATCGGCCGCCACATCGTCGCGAGGCTCCGCGTCAGGTGCCTGGGTCCCCAATCATGGATGCTCTGATCAAAGCCGCCCGGCAGCGGCAACGTCCTCGCGATGTCGCCGTCCTCCTGATCCTGCGCTTTTCCGCGGGGCGACGGGGGTCGGTAGCTGCACTCAAAGTCCGCAATTTGGACCGCGGATGGGGTCTCCGGAACGTCCCAGTGAAGGGCGGCAAAACCCGCGACATTCCCCTGCCTGCGGCGGTGATGCAGTACCTCGACCGTTACGTCTCGGATTACCTCCCAACCCAAGTGGACGTGGTCACGTCTGACACTCCACTCTTCTGGTCCACATACGGACAGCGTCACCAAGGCCTCGTCCGACGGCCGATGGAGGGCAAGAATATCTGGCGTCTCTGCAAGACCTACGGGCGCCTGATTGGCTATCCGATGTTGAAGCCTCACGATCTCCGGCACGGGGTGGCAATGGAGATGTATGAGAAGCACGAAGACCTGGAAAAGGTCCGCGGCCTCCTAGGGCATACACGCATGGAGACGACGCAGCTCTACGCGCAAGTCCGGCCGGCCGCGCTCAAACAAGCCGTTGAGTTTTACGAAGCCAAGGCGCTCGACCTCTTGAGCGAGTAGCGAGGAACCTACGAGGAGCGTGGCTCCGTGTTTGAATCCCGTTGGCGACGCAACTCAAACACGAAGCCGTCAAACATCAACAAAAACAACTTGGTGGCCCCAACGGGATTCGAACCCGTGTTTCAGCCTTGAGAGGGCCGTGTCCTAGGCCTCTAGACGATGGGGCCACGTCGGTGAGACGAAAGCGATTGGCT
>Ga0126384_10001290_pt1 | contig 14803 bp, 14 predicted proteins | sample PanSoiMetPlot_36_FD_92543 | JGI IMG/M metagenome (GOLD analysis project Ga0126384, IMG submission 92543) | Tropical forest soil microbial communities from Panama - MetaG Plot_36 | ecosystem: Environmental > Terrestrial > Soil > Tropical forest > Bulk soil | place: Panama | collected 2016-02-17 | reverse complement strand
TGATATTGATGTCGACGCCAAGATCGGCGCGGTCGCAGGCTTCAAGGGCGAGGTGTTGCGCAATCTCGACTTTCACCTGACGCGGCGCGGCGGCATCATCCGCAATTTCACGTCCACGGCGCGGTTCGCGGGCGAGGGCGTGCTGCAAGGCGAGTTGCGGGGACGTCCCGGCGAACGCCAGATCGTGTATGTCGAGTCGACCGATGCGGGAGCGCTGTTCCGCTTGACCGACACCTACGCCCACATGGTGGGTGGCCAAATGTGGATCGCGATGGATCCGCCGACGGCGGACGGAGCCAAGCAGGACGGCCTCATGAACGTGCGGGAATTCACGGTCCGCGGCGAGGCGGCGCTTGACGGTGCCGTGGCTGGCGCGCCGAACCCGGCCGGCAATGGGGTGCCGTTCTCACGCATGCGCGTCGAGTTCACCCGCCGGCCTGGCAAGATGGAGATCCATGAAGGTAGTATCCTCACCGGGCCGACGCTCGGGGCGACGATCGATGGCGTCATGGATTATGCGGCCAATGAGTTGCGCCTGCGCGGCTACTTCGTACCGCTCTATGGATTGAACGCTGCATTGGGAGATATCCCGATCGTCGGCTTCTTTCTCGGCGGCAAGGAGGGCCTGATCGGCAGCATGCGATACGAGGTGGGCGGCAGCCCCGGCGCGCCAGTGTGGCACGTCAACCCGATTTCTATGGCGGCGCCCGGTTTTGTGAAGAAATTCCTGGAATTTCCCTCAAACCTGCCCAATGACCGCTTCCCGCCGCCGGCCAATAACCGGGACCGTTGAGGATTTGAAAACGCGGTCTTTGATTTGGTGAAAAGTCTCACGTAGGCGGACTCGCTGCCATCCTTCGAGAGGTGCCGTTCGGGCGTTCCTCCGGATGAGGTCGGGATTTCTTCACAGGCTCACAGTAGAGCGATTTTGAATCTCGAATCATATGTGCAGTCATGCCGGCGCGCCGCGAAGGCGGCGAGCCCGGAATTCAGTACCATGGACCAAGGGTTATGGAATCCGGGCCGCCACCCTGGGTGGCGCCGGACGACTGTCAGGTCATCGACGACGCATATAATCCAAAGCCGTGAGGGCAGGGACGGATGAACTGGTGGGCACCGATCGATCTGTACTGCGAGCGCACTGACGCGTCGTTTTGGGCGGAGCCCGCCAACGCGCTGACCAACGCAGCGTTCCTGATCGCTGCCGCCGCGGCGTTTTGGCTCTGGCGCCGCGCAGGCTCCCGCGACTGGCCGGTGCTGGCGCTGATCATCGTTGTGGTGGCGGTCGGCATCGGCTCGTTCGCGTTCCACACCTTGGCGACGCGCGGGGCCGTGCTGGCCGATGTGATCCCCATCGCGATCTTCATTTATGGCTACCTGTTGCTCTCATTGCGCCGCTACTTGCGTTTGTTGGCGGGAGTTTCGATTGCAATCGTGGTCGTGTACGCGGTGGGCGCCGAGGCGCTGTCTCGGCTTGCACCGCCCGACACCCTCAATGGCTCGATCGGTTATCTGCCGGCGCTGGTGGCGCTGATCGTCGTGGCGCGCGCCGCTCGCGGGCGTGCCCGTCGCGGCCTCGAACTCGCGGTGATGATCTTCACCGTGTCGCTCGCCTTGCGCACCATCGATCTCGCCGTATGCGATACGTTCCCGCTGGGCACGCATTTCCTATGGCATCTGCTCAACGCCACCGTGCTCTACGTCCTGCTGCGAACCGCGATCAACGAGAGCGTCCGGCCCGTATTGCGGATTAGCGAAGCGTAATCCGCCGGCCCCGCGGCAGAGCACGCTTCGCTCTTTGCGCCCTACGCGTTCGACAATCGTCACAGATCCAGCGTTGCCGTCGCAAACAGCTCTTCGATCTGCACCGGCCGGTCCGTCAGCCCCTGGGCGTGCACATAGCTTGCGATCGTCTCCAGCACCTTGCGCGTCGCCTTCACCCCATAGGCCATGGGGTCGGTGACAATCGCCTTGCGCAAGTCGTCGCCGATGAGGCCAGTTTCGAAATGGGAGGCGAGTGCGACACTGCCCGCGCGCAAGACCTGCGCCCGCGCCGCTACAAACGCCGAATAAACGTTCAGCGCGATCCAGGGATGCTTGTCCACGAGCGACCGGCGGACCACGACGGTGTGGTTGATCGGATAGATGCCAGTCTTGGCGTAGTAGCGGCGGCCTTCCGCGGCACGGTCGGGAAACAGCGCCTGCACGCGCTTATCGGCGGAGAGGTCGATGCGGCTGCGGTCGACGAGGTTGCGATCGGTGAGATAGAGGAGCGTCGCGTCGAGCGCGCCTGAGACCAGCATCTCGCCGATATTGGTGTTCGCCGGAATCTGGTGCACGGTCACGCCCGTGGGCGGCTTGAAGCCGGTGGCGCCGCCGTGGCTCCTGTCGGCGACGCGCTCCATGAAGAACTCCATGTCGCGCGGAGGCACGCCGAACTCGTTCTCGAGCACACCGCGGCCCCAGATGGCGGCGGTCTGCTGATATTCGGGCACGCCGACCCGCTTGCCTCTGAGGTCGGCCGGCGCCGTGATGCCGGCATCGGCGCGCACCTGGATGCGGGTGTGGAAAAACTCGCGGGTGGTGAACACCGGCAGCGCCACCCACGGCGTCGGCCCGCGGGCGGTTGAGATCAAGAGCGACGACATCGACATTTCCGACACATCGAACTCGGCGAAGCGCAGCTGCCGCCAGAACATCTCGGACGGATGGAGGACGGTGGGGGTGAGTTCGATGGCCTCCGCCTCGACCGCGCCATCGATCAACGGCCGGGTGTTCGGGTTGTCGGAGAGCGCGATGCTGAGGGGAAGGCCGCGGCGGGGCATCCTGTTTCTTGCTCCGTTTTTAAGGCGGGACAATCGACTCATGTCACGTGTATGGTGGGGATTGTTCGCACCGTGCCGAGGCGCACATGGCAATGGTCGGTATGCGTCGCTTCGCTCGCCCTACGACGCTCCTGGCGGGGTTGATCGGATAGATGCCGGTATTGGCATAGTACCGGCGGCATCGCCGCGCGGTCGGGAAACAGCGCCCGGACGTTGGGATCATCCTCACTACGATCTGGACACGACTGTCGATAGTGCTCAGTCCTATATGGGCCACCTGTGTCACCGTCCATCAGTGTCGGAATGCATTCTGCTTGCTCGGAAGCAGCAAAAAAGCGAAACGCGTGATGGCCTCCCCCGTCTTGGCCCGGCTTTGATTCGCTGATTTCCCAGTACAGGTCAAATGCACCGACGTAGGTCCAACGTTCTGCCGGCAGCATGGGCGTCCTGACTAATTGCAGGGGCGTAAGGGAGATGAAGTAATCGTCATGAGCCGGTCCCAAGACGGCAATCTGATTGTTGCCCGCAACATATATGCTGGTTCTGCGCGCCGGACCCCAGTCTACAGCCATTCTGACCTTCAGCTCGCCCGATGGTGCTTCGACAGTCAAATAGCGCGTGAATTCTGTCATGTGCGAGAGGCCGAACAAGTCGGCGGTCAGGGTCGTGTCAAATTGGTCAATTCTCATTCTTGCGGAGAGGTCCGGCGCCCTGCCGAAAATCAGCAGGCCGACGATGATTGCGAAAATCGCTGGCAGTGTAAAAGCAAGCTTCACGCCTTGTCTCACGCCATAAGAATTTGCTGATCTGATGCGGATCACGAAAGTTCAACCGTCGGTTCCATCCTCGCCCGGCGCCTATTCCTCCTTCACGCCAAGCTTCGCCACGATCGGCCCCCACTTGTTGTGTTCCGCCCTCATGTGTCGGGTGAGATCGTCTGGCGTGCCGCCGCGCGGCTGTGCGCCGAGGCGGGCAAGCGGCTCGCGCATGGCGGCCGACTTCAGCGCATCGTTGGTCGCCCGGTTGAGCCTTTCAACGATCGCGGGCGGCGTGCTGAGGGGCGCGAGAATCGCCACCCAAGCCCCAGTGTTGATGGCCGGGTAGCCAAGTTCCGGCATGGTCGGCACATCGGGCAGTTCGGCAACGCGCGTCGGGTTCGAGACAGCGAGAGGCTTGAGCCGCCCGTCACGGATGAACTGCACGGACGTGCCAATGGTGTCGAAGGTGATCGGAATTTGTCCGGCCACCACGTCGGTCAAGGCCGGGCCGCCACCCTTGTACGGCACGTGGACGATGTCGACGCCGGCAAGCTGCTTGAACAACTCGGCGGTGAGATGCGGCAGCGTGCCGGCGCCGCCGGTCGAATAATTGAGTTTGCCCGGGTTCGCCTTGGCGTAGGCGACGAGCTCGGCGACGCTGCTGAACGGCGCCGCCGGATGGGCAACCAGCACCTGCGGAGTCTCGGCGACGAGCGCGATCGGGGCGAAGCTGTTCTCGTCATAGCCGGCAGATTTGTAGACCATCGGGCTCATGATCAGTCCGCTGGCGGCGCTGACCAGAAGCGTGTAGCCGTCCGGGTCGGCGGCGGCCGCGACCTTGGAGCCGAGCGTGTTGCCGGCGCCGGCACGGTTCTCCACGAACACGTTCTGGCCGAGCACGGCCGGCAGCGCGTTGGCAAGCAGTCGGGCCATGACGTCCACCGGCCCGCCAGCCGGCGTCGGCACGATGATCTTGACCGGCCGGCTCGGGTAGGGCTGTGCGGTCGTCGGCGCGACGGCGAAGACCGCGCCGAGCGTCGCCACAATCGGCGCTACCAGCAGGAAACATTTGCGAAGCATCATTCGTCCTCCCGATCCCTATTGTTTGTTCTGCCGCAAGTGGTGCTTCCGTTCTGGCCGGCAGAGCTGTTTTGTCCCTCCCCGCTTGGGCAGAGGGCTAGGGAGGGGCAAATTCCGCGGCAATGACTGGCCGCAAAACCCCCTCCCCAACCCTCTCCCGCAAGCGGGGAGGGAAAGCATGCTGCCGGCGCCGCGATGCGCATCCTTGCTGCCTCGCCAGCATCATAGCAAGGCGCTGGGCTCACGCCATGAGAGTCCTGGCAAGGAAAGCGCAGCCACGGTAGGTTGGGAACGATGCGAACACCAACGGGGCGGGAGGAAATCCATGGTCAGATTGATGTCTGTTGCGATTCTGTGCGCAGTCGGCCCGCTCGCCGTCGGTGCCTTCGCCCAGACCGTCGCAACCGGTACGTCGCACGGGGCCGGAACCTGGACGCAAAAGGCGCCCCTCCCAACCGCTCGCAACGAGGTCGCGCTCGCGACCGTCGGCAGCAAGATCTACGTGCTCGGCGGCAGCATCAACCGCGTCGCAGTCCCCCACGTCGAGGAATACGATCCGGCGACCGACAAATGGAATGCCCGTATGCCGATGATCCGCGGGCTCGACCACATGGGCACCGCCGTCGTCAACGGCAAGATCATCACTGTCGGAGGTTTCCTCGCCTCCGTGCACGCCTATCCGCAGGCTTTGGTCTACGAATACGATCCGGCCACCAATACGTGGCGGGCACTCGCGCCCATGAAGGCGCCGCGCGCGTCGGTCGGCGTTGCGGTCCTCGATGGCAAAGTCCACGCGATCGGCGGGCGCACGCCCGACGGCAAGACGCTCGCGATCCACGAGGTGTATGATCCGGCGACCGGCACCTGGAGCGACGCCGCGCCGCTGCCGCAAGCGCGCGACCATATGGCGGTCGTCGCCGCCGAGGGCAAGATCCACGCTATCGGCGGCCGCATCACGGGGCCGGCGGAGCCGGTCGCGCTCCACGATGTCTATGATCCGGCCACCAACACCTGGAGCGCCGGCCCGCCGCTGCCGACGGCGCGCAGCGGCGTGTCCGGCACGTTCTACAAGGGCCTCATCATGGTGTTGGGCGGCGAATTCCCGCCGCAGGATCGCACGTTCAACGAAAATGAGGGTTTCGACGTCAAGACGAACACGTGGCGTACGCTCGCCCCGTTGCCGGCCGGCCGGCACGCCACGGCGGCAACCACCGACGGCGGCAACGTCTACCTCGCCGGCGGCTCACTCAAGCCGGGATCAGGGCAGGTGACGGATCAATTGATCGTGTTCAATCTACCTTGAGGGCTTGCGCTGGTCGGACCAGTAGGGCGGCAATGAAGCATCGCGTCCCCGTGCAGCGCTTGCGCAGCTCTCATGCGTGGCGACCGCGCTGGTCCCTCACGCGCTAAAGGGCAACCATAGTTTCAAATCGGGTTGCGCTTCAGATTGCGAGCCAATCCACGCCGGACTTTTTCAACTTGTCTGCAAGGCGCTGGCGCGCGGAGAACATGCGCGTCTTGGCGGTGCTGGGGGAAATGCCGAGAATTGTAGCGACCGAGTCCATGGATTGTTCCTGATAATAGACGAGGTCGATCACTTCGCGATGCTCGGCCGAAAGTCTGGTGATGCAATTGCGCAGGATGGTGCTGTGATCCGCCGCTTGAAGGGGAGCGTCCGGGTCGTCGGCACCGTCCGGGTCGTCGGCCCGGTCGAACCTGGGGCTGCGGCGACTTGAACGCGCGGCCAAGGCCCTGCGGCGCGCGTTCGCCAGAATCCACGTGAGCACCGTCGACCGGCCTTCGAATCCGCGCGGGTGCCGCCAAACGTCGAGGAATACCTCGCTGGTAACCTCCTCCGCTAGCGCCTTGTCCCGCAACTGCTGCAGCACGAATCGGTAGACTGCAATGTTGTGCCGCGAAAACAGGGCATGCATTGCCGCCTCGTCTCCAGCCGCGATGCGACTCATCAGGACCGCATCCTCAGTATTCGTGTCCCGGCTGCCACGCCGGACTGGTCTCGCATGTGACCGCGCCGCCCAAAACATGTCCATGCCCGTCGATCCGTCAATTGGTGGACCCTGGGCGGATCGTAACGGTTCGCACGCCAACCGCATGTGATCCAGATCACATTGGAAACACAAATGTGGCGAGACCCGTCGTAAGCCTGCGAAGGCGGACCTTGTGGCGGCGCAGCATGAGCAAAAACAGCGCGGCCACAACAAAGCGTGGCCACCAACCCCTCCCTAGGAGGGGAGGGCGGCACAAGAGCGCGCATTTGCCCGCCCTACAACTGCTTCCACGCGACCGCAGTCCGGGCTAGTCGCCTTCGGTGTCGCTTTGGGCAATGCGTTCGAGCGCATTGGCCTGCAAGATGAAAATTCCGCCACGTTCGAGGCGGACCCAATCCTGCTCTTGCCAAATGCGCAATTGCCGGTTCGTGCTTTCCCGGGACATGCCGATGAGGTTGCCGAGGTCCTTCTGGGTCACGGCGACCTTGCGCTCGCAGGCGCGCTGGTCGCCCTCCGACAGGCGCAAGAGCGCCTTGGCAAGCCGCCCGGGGAGGGGAAGGAACATGAGATTCTCGGCCTGCTCGGTGGTCTGCCGCACTCTGTCGCACAGGATCTCGATCACCTTGAGCGCGATGTCCGGCTCCTCTCTCAGCAGTGGCAGGAAATCCCGCCGCTCGATGATGAACAGTTCGCAATCCGTGACGGCGATGGCGTCCGCAGTTCGCGGACGGCCGTCGAGCAGAGCAATCTCGCCGAATATGTCGCCCTTGCCGAACACGTTGAACACAGCATCATGGCCATCAACCGAAGGGGCCGATACCTTCACGGTGCCCCGGCAGATTGCGAATAGGCTGGAGCCGGGATCACCCTTGGCAAAGAGGCTGGCCCCGCGCAGTACCGATTTCCCCACAACGCATGCAGCCAGGCGGTCGATTTGCTTCGCGCTCAGTCTGCTGAAAAGGTAGTTATTCTGCAGCAGCTCACGCTTGTCAGCATCGCGAAACTGAACTGGAATATCCTTGGTACCCCGCATGGACTGCAGTATAGCCCATATGCCTCCAAAATAATAGAAAGGGCCGCCCCCTGGCGGCCCCTGATTGCTCGGGTATCGGCCCCCGGTCACGGGCAGGGATGACGCACGCCATCGTAGCCGAGGAACGTTCCGGTAGCCGGATCGTAGGATCGGTAGCGCTGAGCGCAGTAAGCTCCGTCGCCAGCCGGCGCCGGATAGTAGCCGGGGCCATAAGCGCCTGGCGGGTAATAGGGTGCGCCATAGTAGTAAGGCCCACCGTAGTAGTAGGGCGCAGCCAGCGCGCCGCCGACAATGGCGCCGCCGAGGAATCCGGCTCCAAAGCCCCAACCAAATCCCCGACCCCACACCGTCTCCACATCGCTTGTGGTCGCCTTTTTGATCGCAAGCGCATCGATGAACGGCGTGGCCGATGCCACATTGGAAGCACCCACAGCACCCGCTGCGAGCATTGCGGCGACCGATATGTTGAGCATTCGCCTGGACATTGGCTTTCTCCGTCTTTTCGAGCCTTAGGTAGCGGTTTACGCGAGGCGTACACCGCACCACAGGTCATTGTGCGCAGATATGCGACCGAAATTCGACTTGGCAGATTGATTCGTCAAACGCTGGTCACAGGCGCGCGGCTCCGATTGTCGTGCCTTCCGTCGAAACAGTCATATTTCTGCCACCTGCAGCACACTACCAATTAGGCTCAATGGTGACGCTCGCCTAATGAATTTTTCCTAATGAATCGGCTCGCGACGTAGGCCGTCGGAGCTCTTTTCGCCCGGCAGAGATTCTGTTGTCATCTACACGCATAATCGGCGGCAGCCGAAGCAATATGCCTTCCGGCTATTGCGCCCTAAGAGGAACTGAAACAGAGCGACCGGCTCGCCCCTAACGTCATCGTTAGGTCGCCACGAGTCCACTGCCGCTACACAATTCTTTCTGCATCTCGCAGGCTGTCGATCAGCGCGGTGTGCATTAAGAACGCTTTGGCGAGCAAAGGATCTTTCGCCCGGCTGCGCATCTCGTCGCGGTAGCGCTGACGCTTGACGGGATCGCGCTGCTCCATGTTCTGCTTGTTGGTGATGGTTGCGGTCTGCACATGGGCGGTTGCCACGTGGCGGCGCCGGCGCTCATAGCGGTCGAGGCTGGCGTCACTTTCACCGCCGCAGAGCACGCGGATCAGGCTCTCGGCAAGGTTGACGGCGTCGTGGATGCCGCTGTTCATGCCCATCGCACCGATCGGGCTGTTGAGATGGGCGCTGTCGCCGGCGAGCAGCACGCGGCCTTTGCGGAAGGTCGCGGCGACGCGCTGCGCCACGCTGTAGGAGTCGTAGAATGCGATCTCATAGCTTTCAGGACGCGGATTGAAGCGCTGCAGCTTGCATTGCGCAGTTGCGAGTGCATGATCACCGTCAACCACCTCGTCCGGGCGCAGCGGCACAACGAGGCGGTAGATGCCGGGCGGCCCCAGCCACGAAATCTTGAAGAGGTTGTACCACTCGCCGGGATCGGCGATGTAATTGCGATAGGCATAGCCATCGGCAGCGAAATCGTAGGGCGTGCCGATGATCATGGAGCGCTCCGGATAGGTGAAGCCCTCAAATTCCACTCCGACGGCTCTGCGAACCGTGCTGCGCGCCCCGTCGGCGCCGATGAGATAGAGCGCTTGATGCCGCTCCTGACCGCCGCCGGCCGCCTCAACGATCACCTCGACGGCACCGCTGGCCTGGCTGCAACCGGTGACCTTGGTGGCGGTCCGAAACGTGATGTTAGGGATCGCCTTCGCCACGGCGAAGAGGGTGCGCGAGAGCTTGTCCTGCTCACATTGCAACACCCAGGGATGGCGGGTCTCGCCCTTCAGCAGGGCATGATCGAACGAGGCAAGCAGCAGCTTGCCGTCGTAATAATTGACGATCGGGCACACGATGCCTTGCGGCTCGATCAGGGCATACGCGCCGAGATCGTCGAGGATGTCGAGCGTCGCTGGGTGGATGGTGGCGGCGCGCGGCTGCGAATGGACGATGTCGCCTTGGTCGAACAGCGTTACCGCAATGCCGGCGCGGCCGAGCATCAAGGCTACAACGAGCCCGACCGGACCGCCGCCTGCAATGACCACGGCAGGGGACGATTGGTTCGGCACGGAAAGCCTATGCGGCGGCGATCGCGCTGCCGGCCGGCACAACTTCTTTCACGGCGCCGACCCAGCCAGTATGGGTGAGATCGAAGACGACGCCGTTGGGGTCCTTGTATTTGACCTCGTAATAGGTATTCGGATTGTTGTCGGCGCGGCCCAGGTAATAGGAGCCACCCGCAGCCAGCACCTTCTTTGCTGCTTCGTCGAGATCGTCGACCCACATTCCGAAATGAATGAGCCCATGATGGCCAGCCGAGAAACCGGGCACTTCGCCGGGAAACTTGAGCAGCGCCACGTTGATGGTTCCGTCGGTCACGTAAAGCCCGACGCCGGCGCGGCCGGCAATCTTCATGCCGAACGCCTCCTCAAAGAATTTCGCGGCCTTCTCAGGGTCCGGAACCGAAATTGCGATATGACGGAGGCGAGCGGCCATTGGGGGAACTCCTGTGGGTGAATCCGATTCGGATCGTGCCGGAAAATTTCCCTCCCCCAAGGTGCGGGAACGGAAAAGTCGCCGGCGGGTGACACCTTAAAAAAAGGCCATGAATTGCGGCCATCGTCAACAAGGCAACAACCCCGCGAGCCGGCTAATGGCCGTTCAAGGACCACAGTCCATGCACCTGTACGCGATGCCGCCAGCGGCAAGCACGGGGATCGAAGTGGGAAGGCTTACGGGCGTGGACGCACAAAGTTTCCGCGAAGACACCACACTGTCGTGGCATGCCGGCAGATGCGCCTCACGCAGAACGGGACATGGTCAACGCCTGGTCACCTTGCGGATCTTCCATGCCCCCTGTTCGTTCACGAGACTCACCGACAGTCCATATTTCTTGTCAGCGGATTTTCCCAGGTAAACGGCGGTAGTCGCCGTCGCTCCCTTGATCTGTGCTGGCGACACCGAAATGTTATCCAACCAGTCGTCCAGGTAATCCTGCGCCTGCATGAAGTAGTCAGCATCCAACCCATCGCGGCTCTTCAGTTTCTTTTCGATCTCGACGATGAGTGCGCCGGAAACATATCTTTTCAATGTCGCCGGTTCGTCGTGGAGCGGATCCTCGTCCTTTGCAACCGCTCGCACATACCAAGCATAGAACTCGCTGACCACCGCTTGTGGAGTCGTCTCTGCGGCCGAGGCCGCAATGCTCAATTGAGCAACTGCGCCGAGCAGGCAAAGAAGCAGGATTCCAATATGCAAACGGAAGCTTTGGACGGGGTGCTTCATGGGCGTACAACCTATCGGGCTGAGCGGAAACGGACGTCGATGAACGACTCGAAGTAGCTTATGATGTTTGGATACGCTTGCTGGGGAGCAAACTGGGCATCTGCTGCCGGTAGGCGTCGACGGTCGCGTGATGGTATCCATTTCCGCCCAGGCCTCATTCGGCGGTGGTCAGCGCACCCTTGTGCACCTATATGATATGCCTAGTCGATACGATGTCTGATCAAGCGGCGCGAGGAGTTCAGTATCGTTTGGACGGGTTTCTCCATAGGAGGCAGCCATGAATCAGCAAGTTCATCAACTGCTCCAAGTGATCCTTCAAGGTATCTCCTGGGTATTGCGAACGATCGAGATGTTGTGGGATTGGTCGTGGTCGCAAATCACCCATGCGTTCGAAATGTCGTGGTGGAGTTTGGCGCCATGGAAGATCATCGTCGGACTGATTTTCATCGCGGTTCTGGTCTACATTCTCTACCAATTGGTCAGGCGTTCCCTGGCGGCGTTTGAAAAGATCGCCGCTGCCTTCTGGACGATGACGCTCACGGTGTTCGGAGTCCTCACGTTCGTCGTCATCGCGGGAGTTTTCTCCTACGGATTTCAAAGGCTGGTCACTTCCATACCGGATAGGTTCTGGGAAAAATTCTTGTGATTTCGATCGATCGCGATCAATTGTAGATCGCTTGTAGGGTGGACAAAGGCGCGACAACGCGCCGAGCGGCCTATACAGCATTTCCCGTGCCTTTGCCCACGCTCGTCCGACCTGGCGTGGGTAAAGTCGCAAGCACTCGGTGCCGTATGTCCTTGGCTGCGGCAGGCGACTTAGCCTTCCTGCGCTTCTTCTGAATGATCTCCGATATGACTCATCCGCCGAGGTTGAGCGCACGCGGCAGGAACACCGTGAACCACGGCACGAAGGCGACGATGAGGAGCGCGATAATGAGAACCACGAGATAGGGCAGCATCGCGCGCGATGCGGCCTCGATGCTGGTGCCCATGATGGCGCAGGCGATGTAGAAACCGACGCCCGCCGGAGGAAGAAACGCGCCGATGCCCATGGCGATCAGAAGCACGATTCCGTAGTGCAATTCGCTGAGCCCGATCCCACCGGCGACGGGTAAGAGCAGCGGCGCCAGGATGATGAGGGCAGGGAGACCCTCCAGCACCGAGCCGACAATGATGAGGAGCAAGATCGAGCTCATAAGGAACAAAGCGGTGTTGTCGTCGATGCCGTGGAGGAGATCGACAAGACGTTGCGGCAGGTAGGCGACGGTAAGCGCCCAGGAAAAGCCGGAAGCGGCGCCGAGGATGAACAGCACCATGCCCGCCAGCATCGCGCTGTCGAGCACAGTTCGCAGGACGGTCGCCAGATCGAGCTCCCGGTAGATGAGGCACGACAGGATCAGCCCGTACACGACCGCAAAGGACGACACCTCGGTCGGCGTCGCGACGCCAAAGAGAATGCCCGCGAACAGGGTGACCGGCATCAGGAGCGGCAGGACCGCCCCGATGGCGCTCGTCATCACGACGCGCAGGGGGGCGCGGCTGGAAACGTAGGCGCCGGCGCGGCGCGAGCGCAGCCAGATCAGGGCCATCAGGCAGGCCGCGACGACAGCGGCGGGGATGACACCGCCGACAAACAGCGCTGCCATAGAGAGCGTGGTGATCGAGCCGAGCACCAGCATGGCGATGCTGGGCGGCACCGTTTCGCCCATGGCGGCAGAGGCCGCAAGCACCGCGGCACCCTCGCCGGCATCGTAGCCCTCCTTCTTGAGCATGTCGCGCATCACCGAGCCCACAGCCGCGACGTCGGCCGTCTTCGAGCCGGACAGGCCGGAGACCAGATACATACTGAGCACCATCACCTGCAGGAGGCCGCCGCGCAGGTGCCCGACCAGCGCATGCACGAAGCGCACGAGACGCAACGAAATGCCGCCACGTTCCATGATGAGGCCGGCGAGAATAAAAAACGGCAGCGCCAGCAGGACGAAATTTCCGGTGCCGTCCACCATGTTTTGCGGCAGAGCCACCATGGGCACAGTGTCGGCCAACCACAGGTACACGGCCGTGCTCAACAGGAGCGCAAAGCCAATCGGCAGGCCGCCAAAGATGGTGACGAAGAACAATCCCAGCGCGGCCGTGATAGCACCGTCGCCCGTGAACCAGGGCAGCCATAGCGGGCGGGTCGCGAAGGCGAGTCCCAGAATCGCTGCAACAGCGGCGCCGACCGCGACCGCCGTGGCACGCGGGGCCCGCAGCAGGCGCCGGGCCGCATGGAACATGAGCAGCATCATGCTGGCGGTCAGCGGCACCACGATCCAGGCGGCGGGCATTTCAAGGATCGGAGTCAGCTCGTTCCAGCGGATTTCGATGAGGAAGATTGAGGCATAACCCGTAACGGCAGCGATCAGCAGCACCGCGAGATCGGACGCGACCAGGCAGGCGCCGCGCAAGCGCTCGCCGAGCGCGTTGAGGCCGGCGCGCACGAAGGAGTGGTGGCCGTGCGCATAAGCAATCGCTCCTCCCACGAAAGCGAGCGTCGACAGGGCGAGCTTGGCGACCTCATCGGTCCAAAGGAAGGCGGTGTCGAAAAGGCTGCGTGAAATCACATTGGCGAACACGGCGCCAAGCTCGCCAATCAGCGCAATGGCCACCACCGCATTGGCGAGCGCGTTGACGATAGCGGTCAAGGCTACGCCTGCACCGCCTTCATCACCTGGCTCACCAGGTCGGCGCCAATCTTGTCACGGAACTCGTCGTAGACAGGAGTCATGACGGCGCGGAACGCCGCGAAGTTGGTGTCGTCGATCTGCATGCCCTTTTGGGCGCATAAGGCGCGGCCTTCCTCGCTCTTCTGCGCCACCGTCGCGCGCCAGACCGGCTGGATTTCTGCCGCCGCTTCACGGATCGCCCGCTGGTGGCCAGCCTCCAGCCGGTCGAATTTAACCTTGCTCGCCATCAGGGCGCCGGCGTTGTAGACGTGGTTGGTGAGGCCCGCGAACTTCGTCACTTCGTAGATCTTCGAGGACACGATGGCGAGGAACGGAAGCTCGACGCCACCGACGGTCTTCTGCGAGATGCCGATATAGACTTCCGACAGGTCCATCACCACGGGAATAGCACCGCAGGCGCGAAAGCTTGCCGCGAACACCGCGCCAGGCTGGATGCGGATCTTCAGTCCCTTGAGATCGGAGGGGTCGCGGACTGGCTGGCTCGCGGTCTCGGTCTCTCGCCAGCCGTAATGGCCCCATACGAAGCCGTAGATGCCCTTTGCCGGCATGTCGCCGAGGAGGCCTTGGCCGATTGAGCCGTCAAGCAGGGCCTCGGCGGTTCTGGCGTCGGGGAACAGGAACGGCAGGTCGAGCACCTGGATGCGCGGGAAGAACGATTCGAGGAATCCGGTGGTGTGGAACGCCATGTCGACGATGCCGGTCTGCATGCCGGACACGATGTTGACCTCGCTGCCGAGCTGGCCGCCGGAAAACACCTGAATGCGGATCGCGCCGCCGCTCTTGGCGGCAACCAGCTCGGAGAACTTCGTCGCCACCGCCTGAGTCGGGTGCAGCGGCGTGTCGGGATGGCCGAGCTTGAGGGTGACGGCGCCCTGGGCGAAGGCGCGATCGGACCGCCAGATGGCTGGCGTGGCGACGGCAAGCCCGGCCGCGGAGGCGAGAAATTGCTTGCGCGTAATCTTCGAGGTCATGGACGTTCTCCCCCGCTTTGGCGTTGCGTTGAGCGTAGGGCATCTCGGGCGGCCTGC
>Ga0126384_10001289_pt1 | contig 14803 bp, 12 predicted proteins | sample PanSoiMetPlot_36_FD_92543 | JGI IMG/M metagenome (GOLD analysis project Ga0126384, IMG submission 92543) | Tropical forest soil microbial communities from Panama - MetaG Plot_36 | ecosystem: Environmental > Terrestrial > Soil > Tropical forest > Bulk soil | place: Panama | collected 2016-02-17 | reverse complement strand
GATTCAACTGCAAAGCTTCGCGGATGCGGAAAGGGAACTGCAGGAAGTGGTGAAGCTGGGCGGCAGCGATGTACCGATGGCTTACCGTTACCTTGGCGCGCTGTATATGCAGACGGGTAACGACAAGTTAGCCGTCGAGGCGCTCGAAAAGTATCTGCACCTTGAACCCAAAGCTAAAGATGCCGACAAAGTCCGCGAGATAATCAAACAACTTCGCGGCGAAACTGCGAGCCGGCAGTAACACGATTCTCTACGCTTCTACGTTCTCTGCGGTTGAAATACTTTTTGGCATTCTTTACCGCAGAGGACGCCGAGGTTTTCGCAGAGGAACGCAGAGACTCGAAACCCGAAACTCGAAACCACCTACTGAAACATCTTTGCATCGATGGGGACGTTGTGCTGGTACTCAGTGATCGTACCTGTGATTGATCCCACCGTTTTCTGTTTGATGTAAGGAGTCGTTAACGCCTGTTCGAATTTGAACGGCAGCTTCACGCCATCAACATCTCTGAAGTCCGAAGTCTCGAAATAAAAATCGGCAATGATGTCGTCTTCGCCGCGGTTAACGACATCGTTGGTGAACTGTCCCATCGGTTTTTGGATGTGCACCTTTCCGTATTCGGTGCGCACCCACATGAAAGTTTCAGCGTCGAAGTACAATCGGGCGGGACTTCCTTTAGCCGGTTTGACGTCCACCACATACGTCTGGCGGTCCTTTAACTTCTTCATTCCCCTGGCGTCGAACTTTGCTCCTGAATCGCTGTTCAGCAGGTTGTACAGCGAAATGCTGTTGAACATCAGACCGGACGCCAGCATCTGCTGATACTTGTCCACGAACGGCCCAAACATTCTGGGAGGGAAAGGCCGGACCGTAGAACTCTTTCCGTCATAGCTCATCTGCAGATCGTATTGCTCGAACACGTAAACGGCGGCGACGCGGTTCGGCGCTTCAGACATGATCGCCATCCTGGCCGGCACTTCGTTCTCTTTCGTGACCGTGCCGATCGCCACCCGCGACTTAAATTTACTAAGGGCCTCTTTGCCGCCCACAGCTTGAATGTGCTTTGCGAGGATGTCTGCGGCCGTCAAATCCTGGGCGTGAGTTGAATAGGTGGCGAGGCCGACCAACAGCAATAAAAGGATCGGTAACGTGTGGCGATTCATAATTCTTCCGATCGTTAGGAGTCTCGGTTTTATGGATTAGGCATTGTCAAGCAAATGCCCTAATTTTTCTTTCTTGGTCTTCAAGTACTTCGCGGCGGTTTCAGAAGATTCGACTTCGATCGATACGCGCTCGACGATCTCCAGGCCGGCTTCTTCCAGGGCCTTAAGTTTTCCAGGATTGTTGGAAACCACTTTCACCTTACAGAGGCCGAGATCGAAGAGAACTTCCGCGCATTGACGATACTCGCGAGAGTCTACCGGCAAACCTAAACGTTCATTCGCTTCAATCGTGTCCGCGCCCTTGTCCTGCAACTCATAAGCGCGAATCTTGTTAATGATTCCAATGCCGCGGCCTTCCTGTTGTTGGTAAACGATGGCCCCGCGGCCTTCCTCCTGGATCATTTGCATCGTGCGGTGCAGCTGAGCGCCGCAATCGCACTTGGTCGAGGCAAACACGTCACCCGTCAGACACTGCGAATGGATGCGTACCAGCGTAGGGATGTTCGGCCGCAGTTCGCCTTTAAATAGAGCTACGAACTCTTCATCGCTCGTCCGCGATCGATAGCCGGCGATTTTGAAATCTCCCCATTCGGTTGGCAGATTGGCGACGGCTACACGCTCGACGGAAAGTTCTGGTGGACTATTGGGACAGACCAGCGGCTCTTGCTGCTCCGCGGTAACTTTAGTGACATTGCAAGACATCGACGATCCCCATCAAACAACCTGGTATCTTTACTTCAATCTGTTTGCATAAATTATAGGGTGAGCCACCGCGAACGCAAAGCAAAGCCCTGCGCAAGCCAATTAAGTTAAGTATTGCTGCGAGTCAGAAGCGCGATATAAGATACAGCGCGAAAGCTCTTTGGTTGAGAGCGAATGGCGAGCAATCCGGAAAAGGTTTCAAACCGAAACCGACTCAGCACTACGGAAAGCAGCGACGCACGTATGCAGTCGGAGCGCCGGCCGGCGTTGGTCTTTTTGCGCGGTGAACTGCTGGCGGTGCCGATCCCGCTTGAGCGCAGTGAAGTTACGCTCGGTCGCGCGCTTGATGCGGACATCCGCATCAATGATTCAAGGGCGTCCAGATTGCACGCACGCATAATCACTGAAACAGATGAGGCCGTGGGCGAGACGCGCTATCGTCTGAAGGATCTAGGCTCGACCAACGGGACGATCCTGAATGGCCAACGTATCGACGAGGCATTTCTCGAAGCCGGCGATAAGTTTGTCATTGGCGATCAACTGATCCGTTTCGAAATGCTCGATGAGATCGATCGTGAATTTCAGCAGCAGATTCATCGACTGCTGGCTCACGACGACCTGACGGGTTTGCTCACGAGTAAGTCTTTCTTTTCTGAGTTGCGGCGCGAAGCCGCGCGTGCCGAAGCCGAGTCGATGCCTTTCTGCGTGTTGATGATGGACATCGATTACTTTAAAGAGGTAAATGATAATTTCGGTCACCTGGTCGGCAGCGAAACGTTGGAAGAAGTAGGGGCTGTGATTAAGGGCTCGCTGCGCGCCGGAGATGTGGCCGCACGATTCGGCGGCGAAGAGTTTGCGGCGTTTCTCCTGGACGCGGAATATTCGCAAGCGTTAGTAGCTGCGGAACGGGTGCGTGCAGCGATTGAGAAACATGAGTTCCCGGCGGTTCGGCGTGATGGCAACGAACCAAAACGAACGCATCACATAACGATTAGCATTGGTGTCGCTTCCTTTCCTGGTGACGCGCGGGACCCGATTCAATTAGTTGAGAAAGCCGACGGGGCCCTGTACGCGGCCAAACGCAGTGGCCGGAACCGGGTCTGTCCATATCGTCCGAACGTCGTCATCGATGATGAGGAATTGCGACCGCGTTCAGGCAGTTGAGATGCCCAGACAGTGTAGAGCGCTGCGGTATGTGGTTATCTTGATCACCCTGGGGTTGGGAGTTGCTTGTAAATCCACGGACGGCGGAAACCCGGTAAACACGTCGGCTCCAGCCAATCCAACTCAAGCCGCAACACCGGCCAGCTCTTCATCAAAGGCCAGCGTCGACGTTTGCGGCCTGCTGACGAAAGAGGATATTAAAGCGGTCCAGGGCGAAGAGCCGACCCAGATGCAGCGTTCCGAGCGGTCCGAAGGTGGACAGATCATCGCGCAGTGTTATTATGCGCTGCCAACTGTTTCAAATTCCGTTGTGATGAATGTCACGAGCCGGTCCGGAGGCGGTGGCGCTGATCCGCGAGAACTGTGGAAACAGAACTTTGCGGCGAACGAAAGCAAGGGCGGCGAACGGGAAAAGGCGAGCGAGCGGGATCGCAACTCAAAAGCAAAACGCGTTGGCGGTGAGGAAGAAGAAGACGCGAAGCCTGAGAAGGTGGCCGATCTCGGACAAGACGCTTACTGGGTCGCCAGCCGGGTCGGAGGTGCCTTGTATGTGTTGACAAAAGATTCCTTTTTTCGCATTAGTGTCGGAGGCGCGGGTGACGCGAAAGCGAAGTTGAACAAATCGAAAACACTCGCACGCAAGGTTTTGCCGAGATTGTAGGCTAAAAGACTAAGGCGATGGTGTAGCGACGGCAACGTACCAAAGGAGACTCTTGTGAGAATATTAATCGTATTTTGCATCGTAGCGCTTTCAACTGTTTCCATTGCCGCTCAACAAACGGAGCCGCGCTCATCTTTGACGGAAGTTGCGACTGCGCCAGATGCGAGAGGGGCTTCGGCAATTGAAGCCCGCTTGTTAACGACAATGCTGAACGGCTCTGATGACTCGCCGGTTACAAACATCAAACTCGTCATCAGGAACGTCAGTCCGAATTTTTATACTTACGTAACCGGCTGGGCAACCTTCTACGACAATGCAGCGGTGCGATGCGGCGAAGGTTTGTTCAAAGTCGACGCGCTCGCGCCAAACGAATCGGTTGAAGCCGACGCGCCCGGCTTGCGGCTGCGTTGTGCGCCTTCGACCTGGCGGATTACCGCGACTAACCTGTTGACGCGAACAGTCGACGTTGCTAAGCCAGGCGAGCCTGCGCCAGTTGAAACGCCGGCGGCTGCGGCGGGGCTGGAAAGGCCGTTGCGAACGAACTTCATCATTAGTATTGACGGAGAGGAGCATCCGATTCAGCTGAACAACCCGCTTGTGCTTAAATTAGGAAATCGAGACACAACGATTGTTCTAAAGCCGGTCCCTTAATTCTTTCGAATGAGCTTGACCTGTTAATTCTGACAGTTGGCTGCAACCTATGGCCCGCTTAGAGTAGGGGCCCTTATAGAGTCGCCCCGTAGGTTCGGTCTCAATGAACCGGGCGGGGCTTAAACCAAAACATGGCTCAACCTATTCAGGCGCTCGAACCGCGCATTGATAGTGTTTTACATCCCACTGACTTTTCCGAAGGCAGTTTAGTTGCGTTTCATCACGCACTTAAAGCCGCCCTGGCAACGCGTTCCAGGCTTACCCTGCTGAATGTTTCTCCGGGCGGAGACTTCGAATGGTCAGATTTTCCAGGCGTCCGTCAAACACTGGAGCGCTGGGGATTGCTACCGAAAGGCAGTAATACAGGCGCGGTAACAGACCTGGGCATCAAGGTTCGAAAAGTCGTTGCAGATTCGGATGATCCGGTGGAAGCGGTAGTCGCTTATTTCAATCGACATCCAGTGGATTTGATTGTACTCGCGACGCACGAACACGACGGTCGCGTGCGTTGGTTGGGAAAGTCAGTATCGCAGACGACGGCTCAGACGGCCTGGCAAATGACGCTGTTCATACCGGGTGATGGAAAGGGTTTTGTATCCGCCGAAGATGGATCGGTGCGTTTAAAGAGGGTCCTGATTCCGATCGCGCAATCGCCCCGTGCTCAACCGGCAGTCACGGCGGCAGCGCAATTAATCCAGACGTTAAATTGTCCGGAAGGCAGTTTTGTCTTGATGCACGTCGGCAAAGAAGCTTCCATGCCGGCGGTTCATTGTCCTGAGTTGCCGGGTTGGAAGTGGCAAAAGGAACTGCGAAGGGGCGACGTAATTGACAGCATTGTCGAGACTGCGAGAGAGCTTGCTGCGGACCTGATTGTTATGTCGACTGACGGACGTAATGAATTTTTGGATTCATTGCGCGGCAGTCACAGTGAAAGGGTCCTCCGTCACGGCGCCGCGCCTTTGCTGACCGTGCCGGTTGGCGAGCTCGCCGAGCCAGATCGAGACGAAGAAGACTGATTCCCTTAACAACTCTGCTTGACCACGGGAAGAAAGGCCGCACCGTGCGGCATGATGAAACCCATGGCGTGCCTGGGGACGTCAGCCATTGCTTCCTCAAGCGATTGCGCCGGAACCATACGCATCTGCTTCACCGTGACATCGTCGAGGTTGGTGACGATTTGAACGCGAAACGTTTCCGTCTTCGTCAATAGCGCCCAGGCCGTCTGTCCATTAACTTCATATCCCGCGCGCAGCCGATTTTCCAGACTACGCGAATCCGGCTCACCAAACCACTGCAAAAAATCTGATCGCCCGAGGCCGTCTGAGCATTCTGCGACCAGGACAATCGTGCCGCCCGGCACACACGCCTGTGCCGCCATGTCGAGCGCTTTGTGCGCCTGAATCATGTTGATGTCATAAGGCGAACCGCCGCAGCTCACGACCACAACTTCTCGTTTCTCAGGAGTTGTAAGCGAATGATTCGCAGTATAAGTTTCGCAGCCGCGGCGGTGTGCGGTGCGCCAGTGACCCACAAATATGTTCTCAGGTTCGCCTCGGTCGGTCACAATTGTATTAATGGAAAATGCGGGCTCGATCAGCGAGGTCACGTGCTCGCATTCTTCGTTTACGGCATTTCCAATCAACGCGCCTGGGCCGACGCCCAGGCGACGGCCACCGCGGGCGAAATCAAGGGCAAGCATGTGAGTCGCTCTGATAGTGTCAGCTGAAGCCAGGCCAGGACAGATTGCTTTACGCCCGCCCGTGAATCCAGCGAAGTAATGAAAACTGATCCCGCCGGTCACGATGACTTTGTCGAATTCCTTGAGCGCACGGTTCACTTCGATAGGAAGACCCTCGGCGTTGCTGCCGATTTCGATCAGCGATGATTTGTCATAAGCATTATGATCTATCGTCCGAATGCGTTGGGCGATAAAGGACGTGAGCAGCTCAACCTTTTCGTCGGGAAGTACGGGCCGGTGGATTCCGGTCGCAAAAATGATGGCCATGTCTGCCGGCGCAACGCCATGTTCAATCAGCCGCCGAACCAGAACGTTGATGATGTGCGCACTGCCGGTCGCGCGCGTCGCATCAGACGTCACCATTAATACTGTTTGATCCGGCTCGATGACTTCATCCAGGGGACGGCAATCAATGGGAGTGTCGAGCGCGGCGCTAATCTCCGCATCGGAGAGTCGAGATCGGTTGGATTCTGGTGAAGTTAAGATGGCAAAGCGCGCAGAATCATATTCGAATTTAATTGTTCCGCGACCGTAGCCGAGTTGTATGGCGGGCATTGGATTTAAGCTTGGGTAACCGACTAGTTAACCCGAACAACGCTGAGACAGCATGTCGGCATTAACGCTGCTCACCAAGTGATGTTAGAATCCGCGTTCGCAAACGTACGTTAAGATGTCCTTTTCTTCCAAGACCCACAGGAGACAAACCGAAATGAATCGCCGACTTTCGCGCTTGTTGCTGCTCCCGCTTGCCCTCATCGCGTTTGCCGCGCAGGCATCTGCCCAAAGCTTTACGCTCGAACAGGTGATGAGTTCGCCGTTTCCTTCAGAGCTGATTGTATCTAAACGAAGTGACAAGATTGCCTGGGCCTTTGACGCTGAAGGCAAACGCAACATTTGGATCGCCGAAGGCCCAGCCTTTACAGCGCGCCAGTTGACTCGCTACAACGCGGACGATGGCCAGGAACTCTCAGACCTCGTTTTTGCTTCAAACGGCAACGCCATCGCCTTCGTGCGCGGACTGGGAAAGAACCAGACCGGCGAATATCCTAACCCGACCACGGATCCAAATGGCACGCTTCAACAGGTCTGGCTCGTGGATGTGCGCAGCGGACGCACGACAAAGATTGGTGAAGGAAATTCACCGCTTTTTTCCTCTGCGGGCGATCAAGTCATTTACATCCGCAACGGGCGTTTCTGGAGCGTTCCGACGATCGGCGGCAAGGAGCGCGAGTTATTTCAGATGCGAGGGACTGTGAACTCGCCTGACTTGTCCCCGGACGGATCGCAGTTGCTGTTTACGTCGGTTCGTGGCGATCACAGCTTCATCGCCGTTTACGATCTGAAATCGTCCGCGCTGCGCTTCATTTCGCCGAGCGTGGATCGCGACGTCGCACCCCGTTGGTCGCCGGACGGTCGCCGCATCGCGTTCATCAGGCTGTTCAATATTACCGACACTTTTTCCAATGATCGCGATCGGTTGCAACCGTGGGCCATCTTTGTAGCTGATGCCCGCACTGGTGACGCCAAACAGATTTGGCGCTCGGGTGATCTGGACGATGATTCATATCCCGGGGGCGGCAGCGGTGATTTTTGGCAGTGGACGGCCGGCGATCGTTTGATATTTCCATCAGAGCGCGATGGTTGGATGCATCTCTATTCCATCGCTGCCAGTGGCGGGGCAGTTACATCGCTGACACCGGGAAACTTCGAAGTTGAAAACGTAGCGGTTTCTCCTGATCGATCATTCGTGATTTTCTCGACGAACAAAAGCGACGTGGATCGCCGCCATCTCTGGTGGGTAAATCCGGCCGGTGGTGCCCCGCGACAAATTACTATGGGCGAAAGCATCGAGATGTATCCGGCGATCTTCGACAATGGGCGCCGCATCGTCTTCTTCCACTCCACCGCTCACGATCCCTTCATGCCTTTCACGGTTGCGGTGGACGGTTCTGGAATGAAGGCGCTGGCGCCTCAGGCGCTCCCGGCTGACTTTCCATCTGCCAAACTGGTCCTGCCCGAACAAGTAATTTTCAAAGCCGCTGACGGCGTCGAGGTCCATGGGCAACTTTTCAAACCTGCGAATGCCTCCGGCAAGCTGCCAGCGTTAGTTTTCATGCACGGCGGGCCACCGAGACAGATGCTCCTCGGTTGGCATTATCTTTACTACTACCATAACTCTTATGCGATGAATCAATACCTGGCGAGCCGCGGTTACCTGGTCCTTTCGGTGAATTATCGGAGCGGCATTGGCTATGGCCGCGCTTTTCGCATGGCGCAACATCGCGGCGCGCGCGGCGCCTCGGAATACCAGGATGTCGTGGCCGGCGCGAAGTACCTGCGCGACCGAGATGACGTTGACAAGAAGCGGATTGGCTTGTGGGGTGGATCCTATGGAGGCTATTTGACCGCGCTTGGGTTGGCGCGCAACTCGGACATCTTTGGTGCCGGAGTTGACTTTCACGGCGTGCACGATTGGAGCCAGCGCGTCGCGGGTTTGCCCCTGCCGGTCGAAGCTCCGGATCGGGCGCGGCTGGCCCGTGACTCATCGCCCATTTCCTCCGTCGACAAATGGAAATCGCCCGTGTTGCTTATTCATGGTGATGACGATCGGAACGTCGAGTTTTCGCAGACGGTTAATCTCGTGCGCCGGCTGCGCGCGAACGGAGTTCCTTTTGAAGAAATCATCCTGCCAGACGAAATTCACGATTTTCTGCTCCATAAGGATTGGCTGCGCGGTTACCATGCGACTGCAGATTTTTTCGATAAGCATTTGAAGTGACCTTTGATCCTCGCAACATCCTCGTAATTGACTTTGGGCAACTCGGCGACGTCGTGATGAGTTTGCCGGCGCTTCATGCAATTCGGGAGCGCTTTCCTCATGCAAGGATCACCGTCGCCGCAGGAAAACCGGCGGCAGAAGTCGTCGAAATGGCTGGCTGCGTGACTTCGGTCATCGCCGTCGATCGCGTGAGTCTGCGCGATGGATTTCAGCCGCTCTCGATATTCAGGGTGTTTCAGCTCGTCAAAGACGTGCGCCGCAGACAATTCGATTTCGTGATCGACCTGCATAGTTTTTCGGAAACGAATGTCCTCGGCTTTCTGTCGCGAGCCCCGCAGCGTCTGTTCTCGCGACGGCCGGGGCGATCGCTCGACTTCCTTGCTAATTTTCGTCCCCCGCCGCCGATAGAAGAAGACAACCGCACGCGGCATCAGGTCGATCGATATCTTGACGTGTTGCGGCCACTCGGAATCTCCGACGCTCCACGTGAGCCTCGATTGGCGACGCGGCCGGAAGACGATCGCAATGTTGACCTCCTTTTGCGTAAGGCGAAAGCCGACATTGGTGCTCCGCTGGTGGGAATGTTTCCCGGCGCCGGTCACGAAAGCCGGCGGTGGCCGCTCGAACGGTTTGCCCAATTGGCAGAGACTCTCGATCGCAGCGACGGCGTGCGCACGATCGTTTTTGCCGGCCCTGAAGAGCGAGAAATGATTTCTGAAATTAGATCTGCATTTCCTTCTTCCGCGGTTGTGCTGGACCGCTTAACAATTCGGCAGCTTGCCGCGGCACAAGCACGGCTTTCAGTTTTTGTTTCCAATGACACGGGTCCATTGCACGTCGCGGCAGCCGCAGGGACGCCGGTGGTGTTATTGCTCGATCGCCGGGCGCCGGAAACCTATGTTCCGGTTAACCAACCTAAACATGTCATCTATAACGCTACAGTCCCGGAGATTTCCGTCGCCGAAGTTTACGAAGCAACGCGCGCCCTGCTCGCCGCTGGTCGTACCGCAACGCTTTTCGCAAGTTAAGATTCGCTAAGAATGAAGGCCATCCCTGAGAAGTTCACCGTCCGATGGTTGACGGGCATCGCGATTGTCGCGCTCTCCTCTTATTTCGCCTACTCTCGGCTAGCGACCTCGGAAAAGGCCGGCACTGTCGCGCCGGCAGCATCAGCCGACCAACTCTCTAAGACAGCAGCCGAACGAACACTCGCAACCGAAATCGATCGCGCGATAAACGAGAGTAATTTGAAAACAGCGCGATGGGGCGTGTTCGTCATGTCTTTGAAGGATGAACGGGTACTCTATTCGCACAACGGCGATGCGCTATTCACGCCGGCTTCGAATATGAAAGTCTACACGACGGCGGTGGCGCTTGAGCTTCTCGGCGCAGATTACCGTTGGCGCACGTCAGTGTATGCCGCAAAGGAGGCCGACGCAGGAATAATCCAGGGCGATCTTACGCTGTTTGGTCGGGGCGCGCCGGATCTAGTTTCGTTGCGTAAAGGCACCGCACCCTCACTCGCGGATCTAGTTGATCAACTCTATCAGCGGGGCGTGCGCGAAGTCCGTGGCAACATTATTGGAGACAGCAGTTATTTCCGCGGTGACGATTACGGCTTGGGTTGGCAATGGAATGATTTGCAGTGGTACTACGGAGCTGAGCCCGCCGCGTTAACTATTGATGGCAATTCGGTCAACCTTGTCATTGCTCCCGGAAGGAAAATAGGAGAACAGGCAAGCGTCACGTCGGAGCGTGGCGGCGACCAGCTTCATATCATCAATAACACGATAACCAGCGATCGCTCGCGGATTACAACGGTGGGAATTGATCGGGAGCTGTCGGATAACGAGGTTCGCGTCTGGGGAGAGTTTCCTGCAGGTGGTCGGAGCTTCGGCGCGTTCCTCTCAGTGCACAATCCTTCTTTGTGGGCTGCGACGATTTTCAAGCAAGCGCTGATCGGCCGCGGCATCAAGGTCACGGGTGAGGCACGCAGCCGCGATTTTCGGGTTGCCGAAAATGAAAAATTTGATCTGTCAAGAGCTGTGGAGCTGGCTGCGGTTGAAAGCGAACGGCTCAGCGACGCGGTTCGCGAGACAAATAAAATGAGCAACAATCTTTACGCAGAACTAATTCTGCGAACGCTCGGTAAGGAGAAAGGCGCGCTCAGCATTGACGAGAATGCGGGAAAGAAGATCCAGGGCGACGATGAACTTGGTGTTACGCTGATTTCCTCGTGGCTGAAGAGCCATAATGTTCCGTCAGACACGATTGCAATCCGAGACGGTTCGGGGCTGTCGCGGCTAGACCTGGTAACGCCTGAAGCTACCACGCGACTACTGGTGGCGATGACGAAGACGAGCTCAGCGCAACTCTTTCAGGATTCACTGCCGGTAGCTGGTCAGGATGGAACTCTGGGAGGCCGTCTTTCCGGTTACCGAGGACGCATCTTCGCGAAAACCGGCACCGTGCTTTATGTGCACACCCTCTCCGGTTATGCCGTCACTAAAGCGGGAGAGAGGCTGGCGTTCTCGGTTCTCTGCAATGAGGCCACCGGGAAGGAGAATCCAATTCGGGTAATCGACCAAATAGCGGCTCTCATAGCCGATTACAATCCGCTGCCCGAGCAGAAGTAGCTCAAAATCCTGCGAATTTGCCAGCAAAACCGCGTGTTGGCTCTAGACAAACGCCTTTTAACCGAGTAATATTCCAAACGAAGTGATTGGCCGGCTTCTTGCTTGCCCCCGCAGCGACAACGGCCGATAAACCTCACACCCACGTCCGGTTCAGGAGATAAAATGTATCCACAACTTACCCGACTCTTGTTTGCGTCCGTTTCTCTCATTCTGGCGGTTAGTGGGGGCTTCGCACAAAACAATCTGACCGCAAAAGCCAATCTGCAGCCTTCGAGCACTGTCGCTTCCGAATCCGATCGCGCTCGCGATGGGCTGGTTGGTCCAGTTCGCCGCGTCCGAACCGAAGTAGTGAAGCTGACAACCAGCGGCGGCAAGACCGTCGAAGACCCAAAACGCGTGCTGCTGGAAACATCCGAATACGACCTGAAGGGAACCAAAACGCAGAACGAATACTTTCCGATCTCGGGTTCGACCCTGACCGGTCGCGAAGTTTACAAGTACGATGACAAGGGCAACATCAGTGAAATGACTCTCATGAATGCTGACGGTTCGTTAGTGAGCAAGGAGATTTACAAATACGAATACGACACCTTCGGCAATTGGATCAAGATGACCACGTCAGTCGCGGTAGTCGGGAATAATAAAGTAGAATTCGAGCCGACTGAGGTTACCTACCGAATGATCTTTTATTATCTCGACTCAAACTCGGCGCGATTGCTCCAAGCATCAACTGCAACTTCAGCGCCCGTTAATTCCGCGACGAATAACAACGCCACCACTAATTCAACGTTGAAACCATCATCGTCTCCTCCTCAGCCGGACAACAAGCGCGCTGCGGTCTTGCCGCCTTCGACGTCGGTAACGAAGCTCTCCGCGACGCCAGTCGCATCCGCCGGAGTTGACTTGCAATCAGTAAATGTAAACAAGAAGGTCGAGGTCACTGAAACCGAAGCTCCGCCGTCGCGTGCATTGCTCAAACCTGTTTCGGGCGGCGTACTTAACGGCAAGGCGATCAGTCTGCCGACGCCCGGTTACCCGGACATGGCGCGACGCATGGGCATTTTTGGTACGGTCGAAGTTAGTGTGATTCTTGACGAGAACGGAAAAGTCCTTTCGGCAAAGGCGATGTCGGGACCGGGAGCCTTGCGTGACGCTGCGGTCCAGGCTGCCTTACGCGCGCGATTCTCGCCGACAAAACTTTCCGGCCAGCCGGTGAAGGTTTCCGGCCAAATCAACTACAAGTTCTCTTTGCCTTAGTACCACAACGCGGTGCGATCTTGCCCTCGGCAGGTTGCTCGTCGATTTAGAAAAGGATCAAGCACATGGCACTCACTGGAGAAGTTAGCGATTTATCCCTGGGCGAGCTGATCGAATTCTTCTGCAATCAGCGCAAGACCGGCCGCCTCAAGCTTATCTATCAAGAAGGTCCAGCCTACTTCTATTTGCAATCCGGTTCAGTGGTCCACGCACGCATCGGCAAGCTGCGCGGCATCGAAGCCGTCTTTTACGCACTCACGTTGCCGAATGCATCGTTCAATTTCAGTCCGGCATTCGAAGCTCCCGAGCAGACGATAAATCAACCGTGGACCTCAGTCGTGCTGGAAGGACTGCGCAGGATGGATGAAGGTATCAGGCCGCGCAATCCTTTCCCGGATGACCAGAGCGCAATTGAAGAACCGAAAACAGTCGACCAAAAAGACAAGGCGGATAAGCCTGCCAAACAGCCCGAGCCGATTCTCACAGTCAAAGAATCCGTGGCGAAACCTTCCACTCATGAGGCATTTTTCGCGCACACAGTCACCGCGACCGAACACGCCGGACGACCGTGGAGTGTCGGTCTGGTGGCCGGCGCAATCGTTCTGATTTTGGCGGCAGTGGGATTGCCTTGGAGCTGGTATGCCCGCAGCAAGGCAAAGGCTGCGAGCCAGGCTGCCATGACGCAATCGCAGAACGTCGTGCCGGAAACACCGCCGGTAACAAACACTGAGACGGCAGCGGCAACCAATGAAGCTGCGGCAGCGACAAGCGATTCGCCTGCCGCGACGGAGTCGGACGCCGCCGCGAAACGTCAACGCGATATGCGGGCGCGGGAACGCGCAAAAGCGTCCGAATCGGCGGCATCGCTGAATCAGCCTAAAAGTCCAGCAAGTACTGCGGCGAAGGCTCAGCCGGTTAACGCGGGTCAAAAACGAGTAACTGTGCAAGTCACTTATGACGAGAATGGGCGAGTCACCCAGGCATCCGGCGGAGACGCAACCGCCCTCCGCATCGCGCGGCAGAAACGTTTTCCGGCAGGAAAACCTGGGACGACGACGGTTACTATCCCGATCAACTAAGGAAGGATCAGGGTGAGGTTCTTAAAGCGCGGGCTTACCCGCGCTTTTATTTTGCTCGACGAGCGCGAGCACCTCTTCTTCGGTTAATACGGCAGAAGCACCTTTTGCGGATTCATAGATGCGCGTGATTCGCTCGTCAGTCGCTTCAAAGCCATGACTCTCCAGCCAGTAAATTACATTTGACTTGCCGCTCATCGGGCCAATTTCAATGACTTGTTTCAGACCGAATTGCCCGGCTGGGACTCCAGAATAGATTAGGTCGGCAAGTTCAGTGTCGCCTTTGCGATAACTCTTGATGACTGCGGCGGCATGTACGCCAGTCGCGGTGCGGAAGGCATCCTTGCCGAAAACCGGATAGTTCAGTGGAATCGTCCAGCGGCAAGCTTCAGCTGCTTTCGCGCAATATTCACGTAAACGCGATAGGTCGTTATCGATCCAGCCCAGCAGTTTGAGATTTACCAGTAATTGATCCATGGGTGTGTTGCCTACGCGCTCGCCCATTCCCAGCGCCGAGCCATGAACCTGATCCGCGCCGCCTTCGATTGCGGCGATCGAATTGATCACGCCCAGCCCACGATCCTGGTGCCCGTGCCAATCCAAGCGCACTTGCACGCCCTGTTCTTCGATGATGCCTTTCACAAATCTCACGACCTCGCGAGCGCCATCGGGAGTTGCGTGTCCGACGGTATCGCATACGCACAACGCACGGGCTCCGCACTGAATCGCGGTGGTGTACAACGCCCGAATCGTTTCCGGATCTGCTCGAGTCGTGTCTTCAGTAACAAACATCACCGGTGCGCCTTCTTTGACCGCAAAGCTAACCGCCTCTTCGGTCATTTTCAGGAGCTTGTCCAGGGTCCATTCTTCAGCGAAGAAACGAATCGGCGATGACCCGATAAAGGTGCATGCTTCGATCGAAATGCCGACGCGTTGAGAAATCTCGATGATCGGAATGATGTCGTTCTTGTGGGT
>Ga0126384_10001287_pt1 | contig 14820 bp, 13 predicted proteins | sample PanSoiMetPlot_36_FD_92543 | JGI IMG/M metagenome (GOLD analysis project Ga0126384, IMG submission 92543) | Tropical forest soil microbial communities from Panama - MetaG Plot_36 | ecosystem: Environmental > Terrestrial > Soil > Tropical forest > Bulk soil | place: Panama | collected 2016-02-17 | reverse complement strand
GGCGGCCCACACGCTGGTGGCGCTCGGCTCACTGACCGGCTTCAGGACGTGCGCCGTCCACCCGGCCGCTCGGACTGAGGACTTCTCGGGTGCTGACATGGTGCTTTCCGGGCTCGACCTGAGGGCCGCCGCACCCGGTTCGGACAGCTGGGTGGTGGTGGCCACCATGGGGCACTACGACGAGGACGCTCTAGAGGCGGCGCTCGCGTATCCAGACCTCGACGTCGGGCTGGTGGCGAGCAGCCGCCGGGCGGCTGCGGTCCTCGACGCTCTGCGCAGGCGCGGGCTTCCGGACTCGACCCTGGCGCGGGTCAGGACGCCCGCCGGGGGAACGCACGCCGGCAGCCAGGAAGAGATCGCCCTGGCGGCGCTTGCGGAGGTGGTTGCGCTTCGCCGGAGCCGCCTCCGGCCGGCGAGTGAGGCAGCAGCCCCGGATGGTCTTTTCGCAACCGACCCTGTCTGCGGCATGGCGGTGGAGGTGGCGGCGGCCGGGCACCGGCTGGACCACGCTGACGAGACGCTGTACTTCTGCAGCGAGGGCTGCCTCCAGCGTTACCGATGAGCAGCCGCTCGGCAGCCATCGTCCTGGCGGCCGGATGCCAGCTCACCGATGACACCCCCTACCCGTTCACGAGCTGATAGCTCTTGACCCCTTTTCTGGCATCCAGTTCGATGATCGCGGCCATCAGGATCCCCTCCTCGTACGCGCTGCCCGGGTTGATGGCGAGTGTGCGGCCGAGCTTGGTGGCTCCCTTGCTCTCGGGGATGTGGCCGTGCAGCGACAGCAGCGGTTGGTACCGGTTGATCGCGTCCCGAACAGCCGTTGAGCCCACTGGCCGCATGGCCCGGCCTCCGTGCGTCGGCCGGAGGTTCTCGCCGAGGGCGGGCGCCTCGTCGAGCTTCGAGCCATACGGCGGCAGATGGAAGTTGAAAATCGCTCTCTGCGGGTGCCGCAGCTTGACGACCATGGCCTCGATGCGCTTGCCGAGGTCTTCCTCGGGCTCCTCGCGGTGGGTCTTCCACGGCGTCGGGTTGGACCAACCGGTCGAGATCATCTCGAAGCCGTCGACGTCGATCACGCGGCCCTCTGCATGGTGGACCCGATTCGCGGCCCTGAGGAGGTCGTCGATGGCCAGCTCGTCGTCGTTGCCAGGGCAGACGAAGCACTGGACGTCTGAGTTCGCGAGCCGGTCCTCGGCCAACTGCAACCAGCGCGCGACGGTCTGGCACATAGTGTCTGTGAAGAGCCTGCTCAGGCGCGCGGAATCCGCCTCCAGCTCCCGGGCCTCGGCTGAAGACATCCGCACGGGATAGTAGCCGCGACGCTGAATCTGCGTCATCGCGTCATCCGCCTCCGCGGCGCTGACGCGATGCTGGGTGCCGGACAGTGTGTACTCGTACCCACCGTCGTCTTCGACGAGCGGGATGATCGCCTTGCCGGTGAGGTCACCCCCGCATATGAGCACGTTGGCACGGTAGAACCTGGCGGCGTTCAGAAACTTCCGCCAGCAGATCTCTGAGCCGTGCAGGTCGGTCGCGTAGACGACCCTGGTCACCGTCGCTCTCCCTCCTTGGCCCTACAGCACTCTGCGCACCGCGGCTTCGAAGCCGGTTACGTGGCGAGGCATCATATCCTGAGCCCGGCCTCCGTCGCGAACAACTATGGCGTCGAGCAGCTGGCTGTGCTCCTGCACTGCGAGCCTCTTTCGTGATGCGCTATGGGCGAATGCAGCACGCTTCGGAAGGGCAAGGGATCTGGGCCTGGAGGCCGATGCGGGAGTCCAGATGGCTTTGAACCGTCGTCCTCGACTCGTGAGACCGCTGACGCAAAGCACAGCGCGCCACGCGCTGGTCGCCGCTGTTCGCCGCCCGCGTTACGAAGTGATCCCGACCGTGCACGCGGAGGAAGAGGTGCTGGCCCACGTGCCCAGGGCAATCAAGGTGACGGTGACCGCCTCACCTGTAAGGGGCCTCGAGCCGACTCTGGAGCTCACTGAGCGCCTGGTGAGGCACGGCTTCGAGGTCGTGCCTCACCTGTCGGCGCGGCTGGTCGTCGATGAGGCACACCTGCGCCAGATCCTCGATCGAATCACAGGCGCCGGTCTTCGGGAGGTGTTCGTCATAGCCGGCGATCGGGCACAGCCGGTGGGGAAGTTCGCCAGCGCGATGGATCTGCTCAGGGCCATGGCCGCCCTGGGTCATCACCTGCCCGAGGTCGGCGTCTCGGGCTACCCGGAGAAGCATCCGCTCTTACACGACGACGTCACCATTCAGGCCATGTGGGACAAGGGGCGAGTCGCAACCTACATCGTCAGCAACCTCTGCTTCGACCCCAAGGTCATAACCGGCTGGGTCGGACGAGTCCGGCAGCGAGGGGTCGAGCTGCCGATCTACATCGGCCTTCCCGGGATCACGGACCCGGCCAAGCTGCTGCGCATCTCCACGAAGATCGGGGTCGGGGAATCGGCGCGGTTCCTGCGCGGCCACACCGGCTGGCTCCGGCGGATGCTCAAGCCGGGGGGCTTCAACCCCGATCGGCTGGTCCTCGGTGTCGCTTCCGCTCTGACCAGGCCCGACCTTAAGGTCGTCGGCTTTCACATCTTCACCTTCAACGAGCTCGCTGCTACGGAGCGGTGGCGGCGCCAAACGCTGAAACGGCTGGGCGCGGCGGCGTGAGCAGCCGAAATGGAGGGCGGTAGTCGATGACATTCCCATCATCCGCCCGGCGCGACGGCGGGCCGCGAAGCGATGCTCGCCCGTCAACGCTCCCGGACCGGCAGCCCTAAGATGACCGGTCGTGACCCTCCCCGACGACACGTGGGTCAATCGGCTGCGCGGCTTCCTACCTGAGCTGGCCGCACGGCCTGAGCTGGCGCAGCTCGCGTCCGCGTGGTCGGTACTGCTGCACGGGTCCACCACGAAGGGCATCGACGACGCCCACTCCGACCTGGACCTCTGGGCGCTGGCCGAGCCCATCGGATTGGCTGAGCTGGACCGCTGCAGCCCGACGCGCTTCTTTGGATTCGAGCTGGCCGGCAAGAAGGGCCACCTGAACGTCGAGGACGCGGATCTTTTCACGTCCCGGGTGCGCTCGTGCGACATGCCTCTGCTGGCTGAGCTTCGCGACGCACACGTGCTCGATGACACCCTGGGCCTGGGAGCCGGCCTGACAGCCGCGGCCCGCCAGACGATGCCCGAACACGTGCGCCTCGCCTGGTTCCGCTTCCACTACGTTGAGATGCGGGGCCACCACCGAACCGCCGACAACGCGCTAGCGCGGGGCGACGCGATCGCCTCGCTGATATCCATCACTGAGGCCGCGGCACACGGCCTCAGGGCTGCTCTGGTCCTCGACGGTGTGCCCTATCCGTACGAGAAATGGCTGGCTGTGCGAGCGCTCACGTGTCCGACCGGACGGCGGGCTTGCACCGCCATCGACCGCCTTCTCGGCGCCATCGAGTCGGACGGCCTACGCGGACAGGCCGGCTCGGTCGACGCAGATGTCCAGGCGCCCCTCTACGAGCTGAGATTGATCCTGATCGAGCGAGCTCGCGGGGCCGGGCTTGACGGTCCCTGGCTGGAGCGGTGGTGGCTCCACCTTACCGAGGCACGGGAGGGAATCGCGATCGCTCAGTGGCCGGGCGTCTGAGTCGAGCGGCGCCACGCTCCGAAAGCCGCTTACCCAGGACTGGAACTACGCAGTTGTACAAATGCGGAGCTTCGGAGGATCGGGAACTACGCGGTTGTACGAATGTGTTGTTCCTTCACCCTACGACGCCGGACATCTGGGGCTGACCATGGTGCTGCATGGTCCACGTTGACTGCGTAGACGCCGCGTCGCCAGTGTGATTCCTTGTCAGTCGCCCGAGCGTGAGCGTATAGTGGCGTTGGGTCATGAGCAACAGTTTCGTGATGCGCAACAATTCAGTTCAAGCGCTCGACCGTGGCCTCGCCATTCTGGACATCCTTGCGGACAGCGGTGGAGAGCTCGGTGTCACCGACCTCGCACGCCAGCTCGGCGTCCACAAGTCGACCGCCTACCGGCTTCTGGCCACGCTTCAGCGTCACGACCTCGTCGACCAGAATCCGGACACCGAGAAGTACCGCCTCGGCCATGGCCTCGTCCGTCTCGCGGGCTCTGTGACCGCGGCGATGGACCTCGTGAAGGCGGCACGTCCCGGCCTTCGCGACCTGGCGGAGGCCTCCGGCGAGACGGTCAATCTGGCCATCCTCCAGGGCGACCAGGTGATCAACATCGACCAGATCACCCCCGTCAACCAGCTGGTGAACGTGAACTGGGTCGGCAAGCAGACGCCTCTTCACTGCACCTCCAACGGCAAGGTCCTGCTGGCCTTCATGCCCGACGAGGAGCGTTGGCGGCTGCTGCAACGGCCGCTCCAGCGGCCGACCTCCCGGACGATCGTCGATTCCAAGGTCCTGGAGCGGCAGCTCCTGAGGGTCCACGACGACGGATACGCTTTCACACTCGAGGAGCTTGAGATCGGGCTCAACGCTGTCGCCGCACCTGTACGCGGGGCCGACGGCAGCGTCCTCGCCGCGGTCAGCGTGTCGGGTCCGTCCTACCGCGTGACTCCGCAGCGCCTGCCAGAGCTGGGCGAGCTCACTCGGCAGACAGCGGAAGCGGTGTCCAGGCGGATGGGCTACACGCGAGGAGGTGGTAAGCATGAGCAGTGAGGAAGAGGTCCGCTAAGGCCTCTTCGAGGACATGATCAACGGCCGGGCTCAGGAGGTCAAGGCACCGACTCGCATCGAAGCTCCTTCGCGGTCAGTCAGTGCGCCCAGACCGGGCTCGCTCGAGCCCAGGTCGTGCTCATGCCAACAGGCGAGGACGCCTTCTGGATCTTCGTCAGGTCCTCGTTCGCCGGCTTACCTCAGCGCGTCGTTACGGGACGCCATGGCGGAGTACGGCCTGCTTCCCTCCGCGGTTACGCTGCGGTAATGCCCACCGACGACCTCAAGATCACCTACATCGGCGCAGGCAGCGCCGTGTTCGCGCGCCAGATCATGACCGACGTTCTCGCCATCGACGGCCTCGACCGGGGCACGTTCGCGCTGGTGGACATCGACGGCGACCGCCTGGATCTGGCCCGCCGGATCGGCGAGCGGCTGGTCGCCCGGGCCGGCAAGGACTGGCGCGTGCTGGCCAGCACCGACCGCCGCGACGTGCTCGACAAGAGCGACTTCATCGTCAACTCGATCGAGGTCGCCGGACGGGAGAACGTCCATCACGACTACGAGATCCCGATGCGCTACGGCGTCGACCAGTGCATCGGCGACACCATCGGACCAGGTGGCATCTTCAAGGCGCTGCGCACTGGTCCAGCCTGGCTGGAGATCGTCGAGGACGTTCGGCGCGTGTGTCCGCAGGCGATCGTCCTCAACTACACGAACCCGATGTCCATCCTTACCCTGGCCGCCATGCGCGCCACCGGGCTCCCGGTGGTCGGGCTCTGCCACAGCGTCCAGGGCACCTCGCGACAGCTTGCCCAGTATCTCGACGTGCCTTACGAGGACCTCCGCTGGCGCTGCGCCGGGATCAACCACAACGCCTGGTTCACCCAGCTGAGCGTGGACGATCGGGACCTCTATCCGCGCCTGCGGGAGGTTGCCCGGACACCCGAGGTCTACGAGCAGGACCCGGTTCGCTTCGAGGTGATGCTTCACCTCGGCGCGTTCGTGACCGAGTCGAGCGGACACTTCTCCGAGTACGTTCCCTACTTTCGCAAACGCCCGGAGCTGATCGTCCGATACTGCCGGGACGGCTATCTAGGCGAGTCCGGCTTTTACGCCCACGGCTGGCCCCAGTGGCAGGAGGACCACCGCCGGCTGGCTGAGGAGTGGGCATCGGGACAGAAGCCGATGCCGGCAGAACGCAGCAGCGAGTACGCAGCCGACATCGTTGAGGCGGCCATGCTGCACCGCCCGAAGGTCATCTACGGAAACGTGGCAAACGACGGCCTTGTCGAGAATCTGCCCCAGGGTGGATGCGTCGAGGTCGCCTGCCTGGTCGATCGCAACGGCGTACAGCCCTGCCACTTCGGGCGGCTGCCTGAACAGCTGGCCGCGCTGAACCGAGCACATATGGCCGTCCACGAGCTGGTCGTGGAGGCACTGCTGCGGCGGGATCGCGGGGCTGCACGTTACGCGCTCATGCTGGATCCGCTCACCGCGGCCGTATGCTCGCTGGAGGAGATCGATCGCCTCTTCGAGGAGATGTGGCAGGCCCAGCGCCCGTTCCTGCGGACCTTCGAACAAGACTGAGGAGTCCTCGAACTCTCCCCCGCGACCCGGGTCCCCCCGAAGCCTGGTTCGCGGGGTGGGGATGTCGGGCGAGTACCCGCAAGCACCCCGTTTGGGGGACCGGCCCGCGTATACGCTCGTGCACGCCCGTGCACGAATGGCTCAGCCCGAAGGAAGCCGCGCACTACCTCCGCGTCTCCGGCCGGACCATGTAGAACCTGATGGGCCGCGGCGTCCTCCGCGAGCCCGAGATCAGCAGCCTCCGAGGCCGCTCGTTCCAAGGTGGTGACTTGGATCAGCTGCGGCAGCCCGGCCGTACCGACATTCGAACGCGCGACGAGTAGGGGCCGAGTACCAGCGTCTGTTAGTCGGCCTCGTCGGCGACGACCTCACCACGCTCGCCGGTCTTCGGTTCCATCACCAACGCGGGCTCCATGGCCTGGAGTACCGCGTTCATCCGCCTTCCCTCGGGCGCGCCGACGAGCTCGTCGAGCAGCTCCCAGGCCGAGCTATGACGCTTCCCCGGGTCCGGGTCCATGGCTCGGCCGAGCACGCGGTCCACATCGCGCGGCAGGCTCGGATCCCGTTCGCACGCCGACGGCACCCTTCCACCGAGCGTGACCCTCAGCGTGTCGCGGGGAAGCCCCGGCGCACGTAGCGACGTGTTGGTCAGTATCTCGAAGGCGAGGACTGCCAGGGCGTAGATGTCGGTCCGCCAGTCTGGCTCCCTGCCCTCGATCTGCTCAGGGGAGAGATACTGGGGCGCCGCCAGATCGTAGGTGGGCGATGTGAGCGCGAGCCGGCCGACCCGATTGCTGGTGACGCCGAACTCTGCCAGGTAGACGTTGCTCTCGGCGACCAGGACATGGGCCGGCTTGAGCGTACGGAAGACAAGGCCGTGGGCGCGGACGCCGTCCAGGGCATCGGCGAGCCGCGCCATTACCTCCCACGCCTGATCGGTGCCCAACCTGCCGCGGCTCATCATCTCCTGCAGGGTCTGCGCATGGATCAGCGGGGTTACGACGAACGTCAGCTTGCCGGAACGGCCCGCCTCCTTGACGGGCAGGATGTTGCGTTGGCCGGCGCCGGAGAGCAGGCCCGCATCACGGCGCAGCCGCGCCGCCAGCGAGCCATCGGGCTCGAGCAGTGAGTCGATGACCTTGATAGCCCAAAGGGCGCCGCCCCTCGCCGCCCGGTAGACCGCCGTGTGGCTGGTCCAGCCGAGACAGTCTCCCAGGTGGTATCCCTTGATGACGGTCCCCGACAGATCCTGAACTCCGCTCGTGGGTTCGGCGAGTGCCCCCGCCTCGGGATCCAGATCGTGGGTCACCAGCTCAGGCCGACCACGCCTTCATGAGGCTCGTGGCGTTTCTCAGGAACAGCGTCGACCGCACTGCCGCGTCGACAGTTGTCTGCGCGATCCCTCTGAGCCCTCCTTCCAGTCCCCCGGTCTCCACCCTCCTGCTGGCACCGCGGGACGCGCTCAGCGCGTCTCCACCACCCCGAACAGGAGACACAGGCACCGGAGGCTAACACCGGGTTCGCGGCGCGTCAACACGGAGCAGCCGTCACCGGTAGCGGCTTACCGCGGGTTCGATCGGTCGCAGCCCCGCCTCGATCTCAGCTCGCCTTGGCTCCAGGAATGGAGGGAGCGCCAGCCGCTCGCCCAGGTGTTCGAGCGGTTCGTCGGTAGCGAATCCCGGACCGTCGGTCGCGATCTCGAAGAGCACGCCAGCCGGCTCCCTGAAGTAAATGGACGAGAAGTAGAAGCGATCGATAATCGGCGTTACCTGTAGGCCGGCTGACTCGACCCGTCGCCTCCAGGCTCGCTGTCGCTCGACAGAGGAGGTCCGGAATGCGACGTGGTGCACGCCGCCGCGACCTGGCTGGCCGGACGCGGCGTCATGCGGGACTTCGACGCGGACCTCGGCACCAGGACCACCTGGACCCGTCTCGAAGACCTTTACTTGCGCGAGGTGGCCAGGGAGATCCTCCGGGTTGGCCAGTTGGCGGAACCCCATCACCTCTGTCAGCACCGAAGCCGTGGAGTTCATTTCCGCTACGGTGAGCGTCACCCCGAACAGGCCGCGAATCCCCATCTCGGGAGGTACCGGCCCCCCGCCCCACGGGGTTCCCGGCGGAAGCTTCGCACGTGCGTCCGCAACGAGTTCTAGGCGCTGTCCTTCCATATCCGAGAAGGCCAGCACCCGGCGACCGTTTCGCTCGCGGACCGGCTCATCGGCGATGCCGAGCCGCTGGAAGCGCTCAGCCCACCAGTCGATCGAATCTGCGGCAACCCGCAGCGCGATTGCGTTGATTGTGCCGGTCCCGCGTTGTGTCGGCCCCACGAACGGCCAGTCGAAAAAGGTGACGTCCGTCCCCGCTCGCCCGCGCTCGTCCGCGTAGAAGAGGTGGTACGCACGGACGTCGTCCTGGTTCACGGTCTTCTTTACCAGTCGCATGCCGAGGGCTTCGGTGTAGAAGGCGACGTTCTCAGCGGCCTTCGCCGTGATCGCCGTCACGTGGTGGAGACCGGCGAGCCCGACGTAGTCGCCGCCGGCGTAGTCCTCATCTCGCGGAATCGACGAGATAGCGCTGTCCATCTTGTTCCTCCTGGGCTGACCGTGGGCCTAACTGGGCGCGAGCGGGCTCCACACCCAGTGGGAGAAGCCGAAGACGGCCCCTACCAGCAGCCCTGCTACCAGAAGCGCACCAGCCCGGCGCGTGTGCACGAAAGCAGCCGCGGCATACCACAGGGGCCACACGGGAAAGTCAGGCGGCGGCCGATTGGGCCGAGGTCGGGTCAGATACTGCCACGTCTGCCGCAGGCGCGGAAGTGCGAGCAGCGCCACCAGAGCCGGTACTGGCAGCGCGCCAACGACGACGAGCGCCACGATCGCCGCGTAGAACACCACAATCAGGGCAAGGGTGAGGCCGCGCGCCGCACGTTCACCGACGAGCACCGGCAGGGTGCCGATGTTCAGTGGTCGATCCCAGTCCAGCTTGTCGAGGTGCTTCCCGAGAAGGACCGTGGTACAGAGGAGACCGTAAGGAAGGCTTGCGGCCAGGATCTGCCAGCTCAGGTGGCCGGTCGCGGCGTAGTACGTGCCGCCCACCATGAGCGGCCCCCAGACCAGCAGGACTCCCGGCTCACCGAGACCACGCTTCTTCAGGCGCAGCCAGGGCGCCGCGTAGCCGACGCTGATGAAGAGCCCGGCCAGCGCGAAGACCGCGACCGGCCATCCCCGGACGAGCAGGAGCAGGACAAGGATCGCCAGGTCCGCGACGTTCAGCAGAAGCGCGGCACGGATCATGGCGCGCCTCGTCGTCATACCCGAGACGACTGGATGTGGCGCATAAAGCGCACGCGGGTAGTCGGCGGTATCGGTACCGAGGCGCTCATCGAAGATGTCGTTGATCAGGTTGTTCGCTGCGTGGGCGATCACGAGGCCGACCGCAGCCAGCAAGAAAAGGCCGAGATTGAAGCCTGGCGCCCGAACGGCGAGCAGGCCCGCGATCGCGGCGGCCGTGAGCGTCATCGGCTGGACGCAAGCGCGGGTGAGGACCAACCACCGAGAGACGAAGTCGTTCGCGCCGGCCGGCGCGTTGCAGGTGGATACGGCAGCTCGCCAGGCCATCGGCGGCCCGAGGACTCTGCCGGCTTGCGCCTCCACGGAGCCCAGTCTAGGGGCTGCTGAGGAATGGCGCCGGAAGCTCATGCCGATGGCGCCGACCTCGCGTCAATGCGCGCTATGCGGCCGCCCACACACGCACTCCAGCGCCTGGCCTCGGACCTGGAGCGGCTTTGCTCGACGGCTGAGCTCCGGCGGCGCTTTCCACCGCGAGTGATGGCGGAGTTCATCCTCGCTCTGGCGTCAGGCGCCACGCTTGAAAGTGCCGCAAATCCGGCCGCGCTGCCCTTCGAGGTGCTCTCTCAGATGGTGGTGAGTGCTCTCGGGTTCACAGATCTTGAAGACACCCTTCCCCGCGAAATCGCAGATTTCGTGGGGTGCGAGATGGCCCGGGAAAGGGGCCCCCACGCAGTGGGGATGCAACGGGCCGCATCCGGGGTCCCCACGAAGCCTGCTTCGTGGGTGGATAGGCCCCAGAGGTCCGGTTGGGCTTTTCGACCGCACCTCTCGTTACGAGTTACTGGCGGCGTTCCCTCGCGAGGCCCATGGCCTCCCCGTAGGCCCACGCCTGCAGGTCGGGCGGTTGCAGGCCCAGCTCGGTCAGGATCGCGCAGATCTGCTCGCGGTGCGCGTTCGCGTGGTGGAGGGCCTGGACGATGGGAACCCTCACCGACGCCTCGTAGGCGCCCTGGTCGAGGATGAGCATCTCGTCCGGGTCGTGCTCCGTGGACCAGTACTGCTCCCAAAGCCGCGCCGTCTCGCCGGCTCGTGCCTCCAGGTCCTCGAGGCCGACGGGGTGCTCGTCCTCGTGCTCGTGGGACCAGGCAGGCCGCGTCACCGCCGTCCGCGGCAGGTAGCCCGCGTCGGCCACGACCAGATGGTTGAACGTCGCGAGGATGTCACCATAGGCACCGCGGGTGGAGGCGCGCAGCTGCTCGGGCGTCAGGCGCCCGCAGAAGGCCAGCAGCTCCCTGGTCGCCCACGCGTTGTGGCGAAAGGCTTCGCGCAGGAACTCGCTCATGCGGCTAACTCTCGCAGAAGCGGCTGGTGCACCGTCCTGGGAACTCGGCCAGGTGGAGGTGGCTCGCAGGTGGCGAAGGTCAGAATCGAGAGCCGGCGGGTAGCCCTCGAGGGACGCGCGGCTCACGCTGGATGGCGCCGCGCGTCCGCCGCCTCTTCTGCCAGCGCAAGACCGGGAGGGTCCAAAGGCAGCGCCGCGGGTACGCGTTCGTGCGCTGCGCTCTGCTGGACTGCGGCCTTCGTCCCGGCCGGCATGAAGGTTCCGATCAGAACCGCCCCGGCTACCATGACGCCGGCGCCGACCCGCAGCACGTCGGTCATCCCGACGACGTAAGCGTCCTGGGCCGCGTGAAAAAGCGCCGTCTGGAGTGGGGCGGGAAGGCCGCCTGCGATCAAGGTGGCCCCGGCGACACTGCCCTCGGCGACATCTTTCAGGCTGCCGGGCAATGCTGGCAGTTGATCCGCCAGCTGGGATCGGTAGCCGCTGCTGAGGACGCTGCCCAGGATCGCGACACCAAGCGAGGCCGCCAGCTGCTGGAGGGTCCTTGTCAAGGCGATTCCGGCCCCGGTGTTCGACTCCGGCAGGACGCTGAGGATGACGTTCAACGACGTAAACGTCGTGAAGGCATTGCCGACTCCGATCAAGGGCAGAGCGACCGCCATCAGGCCGAGTCCGCTGTCGGGCTCGAGCATGGAGAGCAGCGCCAGGCCGGCAGCGCAGATGAGGAGTCCAAGCGCAAGCATTAGGCGAACGCCAAGACGTCCCACCAGCCGATCACTAACCAGGGCGCCAAGCACGATGCCGCCGATCAGCGGCAGCAAGCGGAAGCCCGTGGCCTGGGCGTCCTGTCCCTGCACGATCTGTACGAAGGGCGTGAATACGAACAGCACCCCGAGCAACGCAAAGCCCATGACCAAGCCGGCGAGGACCGCCCAGCTGAAGCGGGGGTTCAAAAAGAGCCGGAGGTCGACCAGCGGAGATCGCGTGCGGAGTTCCCAGAGGCAGAAGCCGGCGACGAGAACGCCGCCGGTCAGAAGGCCGGCCAGCACGGTCGAGTCGGTCCAGCCTCGGGCCGGCTGCTCGATGATGCCGTAGACCACACTGGTAACTCCAGTGACCGCGAGAGCGGTTCCGACGATGTCGAGACGGGGAGCATTGGAGTCCCGGCTCTCGGGAATGAAGAGCCAGACGCCAATGAGCGAAAGCATCACGACCGGGCCGTTGATGAGGAAGATCGTTCCCCATATGGAGTGGGTCAGCAGCCAGCCCGCGATCAGCGGCCCCAGCGGAAGCCCCAGAAACATGCCGGCACCGCCGATTGCGATGGCCCGCGGGCGCTCCTGCTCCGAGAAGATCGTCGGCAGCACGGCCAGCGAAATCGGGAAGATGAACGCTCCGGCGACGCCCATCACCGCACGCATCAAGATCAGGCCGTCAGCGGTTGTCATCTGGCTGGCCACGACCGAGGAGGTGCCGAAGACTACGAGCGCGGCCAGGAGCATTCGGCGGCGGCCGAGTCGATCAGCGAGTACGCCGGCAGGAACCATGAAGCCGGCCAGTGCCAGCGTGTAGGCGGCGGATATCCACTGCAGCTGGTCGGTGGTCGCGCCCAGCTTGGCCGACAGGGTCGGGAGGGCTGTCACCAGGATCGTCGTGTCCAGCCCGAGCACCAGCCCGCTCAGCACGATCGCGCCCAGGGCCAGCCACCTGCCCCTGCCCGACTGAATTCGCGCCGTGACGTCGAGACCCATGTAACTCATCTCCTTTTTGGCTCCAGGCTTAGACATGGCCCATCAAGACTCCGACCCCGGCCACAATGCTGCCGCCGATCGTGACCTGCACCAGCGAGCGGTGGAGCGGCACCTGCAGGAAGCGCCGGCGCACCCAGGCGATGGTGATGAGCTCCATGCCGACCACGACGTAGGCGACCTTGAGCGCCGTCTGAGTGTCGCCGATCAGAAAGGGGAGCGCGTGGAAGGTTCCGCCTACAAAGGTTGCGATCCCGGTCAGAGCGCCACGCACGAGAGAGCTTCCGCGCCCGCTCAGCTCACCGTCATCGGAGAGTGCCTCCGAGAGGCCCATGCTGATCGCGGCCCCCAGCGAAGCTGCCAGACCCACCAGCAGCGCGGCGTGAGAGCCGACGAGAAAGGCGGCGGCGAAGATCGGCGCGAGCGTCGAGATGGTGCCGTCGATGAGACCGATCAGGGAGGGCTGCACGAAGCGCAGGATCTGGCCGCGCTCCCCGTGCCCCCTCCACCTCTCGATGAGGTGGGCCGCCGTCCTGGAGACGGCCATCGACAGGTCACTCCGGATCGCTTCGGCAGACGTCGCGGCCACCACCAGCGGGACTCCGATCGTCGTCAGCATTGCTCTGCGCATTCCTGGAGCATCCGTTGTGAAGGGGGCATCAACATCCACCACCTGGTTGATCTCCAGTCGGGCCCGTGGTTGATTTGTCAGGTCCGTGGCGATCATCCTGCCGGCCTGGTCACGGGATGCGGGTCCGGGTCGGGTGCGGCAAGGGCGTCACCAGGTGAGGCCCGCTCGACTGCGCGACGCCTGCAGCGGACCCCAGGGACGCGATGAACGGCGCGACAATCACCAGGAGGCCGATGGCACATTGGCGGCGATGGCGAGTGGCGCACAAGCAGCCATCAGGCTCGGTCGGGAGACGGATACGTTAATCCCCACGTCGCGGGGTGCGGTAGAGCGACAGGGACAACGGGTGGCTTGGGCCGGGCTGATCCGGTGTGTGTGTCAGTGAATCTGATTGCTGAGTCGCGATGAGCCGGAAGTCGAGGCCCACCGGCCAGCCGAGCCTTCACCGGCTGCGGCGTCCCGCCCGGCTCATTTCAGCTCGCGCGTGGATCTCGAAGTGGATGTCAGCCGGACGCCAGGTGAGAGCCGGCGACTACGCGGCCAGATATGGGGTCGATCGATACACGGCTCACCAGGAGATGGTCATGCTGGAGGTCCCGATCGCGATCGGCGACCGGCGCTACGCCGTGAGGCCGCCGCCTCGTGCCAGGGTTCGGCGGCGCCAGCCGCCCGAAACCGTCCGGGAGGCCCCCGACGTGATCGGGTGGAGCGGGAACCTGCCGGTCCTCGGTGGCTGCACACCGGGCGGGGACCCATACGGACCGAGTGAGGACGCGATGGAGTTGATTCTCGATCCGGCCGATCTCGAGCTCCTCCAGGGGGATACCTGGTGACGGCTCCAGGGATGGCTTAACTATCGGGTTCGCCAGCGGTACGCCGGTCAGCCGGGCAGCACGAAATACCAGCGGAGCCCCCTCCCCGAGACCGCGGCGGCGTCGCCGGCCAGCCTCCAGTGGCGGAAGTCCCAGGCGATCGACTTGGGCCAGGATCCGGCCACCAGCCGCTCTCCGTCCAGCGCCACCCACTGGAACGGGTGCCGCTCGGTCTTGAGCCGCAGGCGCTCCGGCAGGCGCCGCCGCTCAGCGTCGGCGGCCCGCTCGAAGGCCTTCCCCGCCAGGATATCCCCGGCGTGCTCGCGGAGCTTCGCGCTCGGGTCGTTGACCGCCATGTACTCGACCAGGCTCTCGGCCCAGGGTCCGTGGCGCTGCCAGCCGAGCGGGCTGAGGATCGCCTCGCGCACCCGGCGGCTGGAATCGCGTGCCATCCGCTCGAACAGGGGCTGGACCTCGAACGCGCACCCGCTGGGCTTGCAGTGCTGGCAGCTGAGCGTGTGGAGGGCGGAACGCCGCACGCGCGGGTCCGGATCATCCAGGGCTCGCTGAAGGGAGGCCAGGGATTCGGGTGTGAAGTCGAGATCGTCGAGCAGTCGGCAGCAGCTGCGCCGGACCCTCCAGTGGGAGCTGCCGAGCCCGGTGACGAGTGCGGGCACGAGGCGCTTGGGTGGCTGGGCCTTCAGGGTCGTCACGG
>Ga0126384_10001286_pt1 | contig 14821 bp, 11 predicted proteins | sample PanSoiMetPlot_36_FD_92543 | JGI IMG/M metagenome (GOLD analysis project Ga0126384, IMG submission 92543) | Tropical forest soil microbial communities from Panama - MetaG Plot_36 | ecosystem: Environmental > Terrestrial > Soil > Tropical forest > Bulk soil | place: Panama | collected 2016-02-17 | reverse complement strand
GCATCGCGAAGTAGTCGTGGGCCGAACAGACAATCTCGTCGCCAGCCTTCAGTGGAAGCCCAAGCAGAACTGTGTTCAGTGCCTCCGTAGCGTTGCGGACTAGTGCGACCTCTGACGGCGACACGCCCATGGCGTCGGCGAGGGCCTGGCGCACCCCCGAGCTGCTACTTCCGAAGAACAAACGCTCCAGCTCTTCCGCCGGCAACGCCTCGAGCTGACGCGCACCTCTCAGCAACTCATCTACCGCAGCACGCGTGGCAGGGTTGGTCCAGCCGTGATCGAGATTTATGACATCCGGATTTAACGTGTAGGCGCCCCGCACCCGTGCCCAGAACTTCTCATCCTCCGCGATCAATTCAGGTGCAGCTTCATCACCCAACTCCGTGAGCTCGCCGTCGAGCCTATTGCACAATGCGAAGGTGGCAGCAGGAGAGATGGCGAGCGCACCCAGCGTGCTGGCCGTGTGAATGGCGAAATGGCGTCGGTTAATCATATCGCGCTCCTACTTTGGTCTCGCTCGAGATGTAGCATACGACGCAATCTAACAAGAGTAGTGAGCCTCGCGAGATCATCCTTAATGTCTTGAGTGCTTACCTTTTGTCTCGTTGTAGGAAATAAAAAAGCGCTCAATTTCACGCACCAGATTTGAGTTCAGATCACCGATAAACCGAACGTTAGAATGATTACGAGACTCCGCCGCCACTCCGATTAGACCATCGTTTCTCATAGTCGCACTATCTTCTGTTTGCTCTGCTTCGAGCACACCAATTAATTTGGCAGGGACTAAGCAGCCAGTAAACACCGGATCGTCCATGAGAACAAGAATGTCCAACGCATCGCTGTCGTCACCTTCGGTTGAAGGGATGTAATCAAAATCGAAAGGGAAAACATTGCCGAGAGGCAGCGGGCTCCCAACCTGAACATACCCGTCTTTGGATCATACTTGAACTTGTTCCAACTGCCTTTTGGCGTATCGATAATCGCATTCAAGCAACCCGACTCTCTGTCGAAGGCTGGTAACTCAATCGTAAAGAAACACAATTTACTCCGTAAGATTTTATCCTTTAAGAACTCACAAGCGGGACTATTGAACGACGCCAAAATACGGCTGATCCGGCAATTGCGTATTTAACTGTTAGAGAATTAGATCACGCTACTGGGATAAAGCTCAATCTTATGTGGGATCGACAGCTTTAAAGTGAGTTCGTTAAGGCTAACGCGGCGCGCCTTGTGAGATGAGATGTTGAATGAAATTGAGGTGCTTTATGAAGCCAGAAGGTGCCGACGCATTATTCTTTAGGACTTGGTTCGACTCATTCCGCACAAGCAGCCTGACAAGACTATGGAAGCCAGTATTGTCATTCCTTCCGCTTTTTTGCTTCTTACTGGTAACCAACTTCGACCGAGTATCCGTTTGAAGCAAACATACCCTCTAACAATTCGCGCGCACTCTGTCGCGCGGTTTCAGTTATCTTCAAATCGCGGCTCGTCTTTTCCAGTTGTTCTCGCGCATTTTGGAACACCGCATCACGATCGGCCGCATTAAAAGGATTCCAAAGCCCGCGCTGTTCATCGTAAGTTTTCATCTCCGTGATCTCAATCCCGAGAATCTGTGGTTGAGGTAGGTTGATCGTTATCCTCTTTGCTTTTTCATCGATCTGCACTGAGCTTCCAATGTCAAGATTTATACCTGCGAGCACCTTCCCAGTTACGACTACAAGTGACCGTTTGGTAGATCCGTACCAGGTGTCCTCATATATAACCACATCTCTCAGAGTGGTTTCACTCGATACCAGCTTTGCGACTTTCTGAACTCTATCGACAACGACCGAGTGGTTTACCGTTGTGTTATTGGGTTGAATCGAAAAGCGGGTTATAAACCACGTGAGACCAAGGACAATGACACAAACCACAATGAGTATGCCCGCGATAATCCATAAGACAGGATGTCGACGCTCTTGTCTATCGCTTCTATCTGTCAATAACCCTCCTCGAAGCTAACCTGCCGCCAACCAAATCTTAGGTGTTGGTTTTGTCCTCATTGCCCACAATACTTACTCCTTTCGTTGATTGCAGGCTTTACTTAGGGCAACTGCCCTTGTTCCATTCTATCGTAGCCCATCAGTCGCAGAAAGGTTTTGCGGTCGGGTGTTGATAGTTGCTCTAAACCCACAGATGGTGGTCCTAAGGGGTGAACCGAATAGCTCAGGGGAACAGCTTACATTGACAATTACAGTGAAGCATGAAGCTCGACAGTTGACGTCGCAAAGTTCGTTTGCGGCGGAGCGTTATATGTATCCATCCGTTTTAAAGGCAATGCTTGAGTGGACTCTTCCGAGCTGAGGACGCGTTGGGGGCTTGGAAACCGAAGACCCTATCGTGTTGATTGACAGCATTAGCACGATGAGCTGCTGACGGGTACGGCGTGATCACAACCACTTGCTAACCGGCCTCCCAGCCAGCCTTGCCAGTGCGAATCGTGTTCCCTCCCGCACCGCCGTTAATCTCTGAGCCTCTTTCACCGTCACCACTAAGGTCACCACTGCACCTATGCTGTTCCGATAAGTCTGTTTTTTGCTCACCGCCAAAACCTTGACGCTCTCAAGCAATATGGTTGACTGAGACGCTCGGGTTCTTATCACATCCACGTAGCTGTCTGGCACCACATCTCCTATGAGATCATCAGCATCAACACGAATCGCTACCGCTCGCATCCCATCAGGTATTCTACGTTCTGACTGCACATCATAAGACGGCGGCGAAACATCAGGTATTCTGCGTTCCGACTGCACATCGTTAGGCGACGGCGGAACCGTCTCGCCCGAGCCATTGCGATAAGCAAAGTAAGCGACAGAAACACACAGTGCCAAAGCAACCAACACAAACATCACTAGTGTCCGGGTTCGCTTCATAGTTGATCTCTCCTCGAAGTTATCTCGACTGGCTCACGCACAGAAAGGCTTGAAGTGCTGATTCCTAGCCCGGAACAAAGTTCCTCCAGTGACGACAGGATAGGTCAATGCTCGACGTTTTTGCAAAGTGGGCACGGCGCAAAGACCTTCCTTTAGACTTGATGGGAATCGAACCGTGAAGCCCTTTGACTCCCTGCCAGGGCCTGAGCTTAAATAGGGCGCTGTATTTAGAAGAAAACTACTGTGTGCTTCGAGGTAATGATTATAAAGGCGGTAACTGAGATCACCCTCAACATTGTTACAGCTTACTCACTAAGCGACTCCACAAAACAATGAAAAAGTATTTTTTCTCAATGACACTCGCATTAGCTTTTCTATCCACTACCCTGGCGCAAACGAGTCAAAACGGTTCGGCAGGGCCATTGAATGAAAAGGTAGACAAGCTTTTCGCCCAATGGGACAAGCCGGATTCGCCGGGTTGTTCGATCGGTGTCATCAAAGACGGCAAGCTGGTTTACAAACGCGGCTATGGCTCAGCCAACCTCGATTACAGCGTACCATTAACCTCTGACTCCGTCTTCTACATCGCCTCGACCTCCAAGCAGTTTACCGCCGCCAGTATTCTGTTGCTCGTCCGGAGCGGAAAGATTTCGCTGGATGACGACATTCGCAAATACTTCCCCGAGCTTCCCAGGTACGAAGCCCCGGTCACCGTCAACCATCTGATTCATCACACCAGTGGCGTGCGCGATTATCTGGAGCTAATGGGGATGGCGGGCCGGAAAATGGATGAGCCTTTCGGCAATGAAGAAGCGGTCGAGTTGATCGCCAGGCAGAAAGGGCTGAACTTCAAACCCGGCGAAAAGTTCTCGTACAGCAATTCGAATTACGTGCTGATGGCCGAGATCGTACGGCGCGCCAGTGGCAAGAGTCTGCGCGAGTTCGTCGACGAAAACATTTTCGCCCGCTGGGCATGACCAACACTCATTTTAACGACGACCGCACGGCGGTCGTTAAAAATCGAGTCGTGAGCTACGCGCCGGTTAGCACTGGACGATACACGCAATTCATCAAAACTATCGAAGCCATGGGCGACGGCAATCTCCTTACATCAGTTGAAGATTTGGCAAAGTGGGATCAGAACTTTTATGACAACAAAATAGGCGGCGAGGGGTTCAGCCCGCAGATGTTGACGCGTACAAAACTCAACAACGGAGAAGAGATTCCCTACGCATTCGGTTTGGGAAACGAGATATATAAAGGATTGAAAGCTGTCGCGCACGGCGGCGGTTTTATGGGCTTCAGAACGGAGATGATTCGCTTTCCCGAACAGCGGTTCACTGCGATCTGTTTATGCAACCTGGGGTCCGCGAACCCGGGCGCATTGGCCCGACAGATGGCTGACATCTATCTGGCCGACCAGCTCAAACCCGCAGAAGCCAAATCAAACAGCTCGCCGAAGGCTCCAGGCCCGCCACAAACGGTGACTCTGACAGCCGAACGGCTAACCGAATATACCGGCGTTTATTACAGTGAGGAATTAGACGCCACCTATCGAATCGACGTCGAGGAGGGCAACCTGTTTCTCAAAGCCAGGAACGCCCCGCGAGCGATCCTTTCGTCGAACACCAGGGACGAGTTCCGGCGAATGGGCTCTACTTTAAAATTCGTGCGGAATGATCAGCGGCAAATTACTGGGTTCGTGTTGAACGGTGGACGTTCAACAGGCATTCAATTCGTAAGAAAAGCCAACTAAGAACTCGTGGGACTCTGAGGCTCCGGCGCTGAAGTGCGTCGCACATCTCTTCATGCTTACGTCTCTATGCCCTAATTGATCTGCTACCGTGGAGATTGGCCCCACTCACCAATAAGCTACGCCTCCGAGGCTCCGAATCTGGAAGCGGCAGAAATCATGGAATTCTTGTTAAGTTCCTGGTACCTGCACCGGACGCGCTCAATCGTCGACTTCGTTCACAAGTCATACTCAATTGAGTCTCTCTGCTTTCGACAATTCCCTGTTAACGTTTGATGCTCCGCCTCGTCCTACAAACGGACGCTTGGCGCTTGTAGCCCGCCAAAATGACGTCATCTTCGATCATGACGCCGGAAACGGAGACCTATGAACACACTTATCCAGGACCTGCGATACGCGACTCGAATGCTGGTGAACAAGCCCGCCTTCTCGCTGGTCGCTTTGACCGTGCTAGCGCTTGGAATCGGCGCCAATACGGCGATATTCAGTGTTGTGAACGGTGTGTTATTGAAGCCCACTCTGATTTCGGAACCAGAACGCCTGGTAATGGTATGGAACAAGGGTGTGGAGGCTGCAGGCGGTGACCGCACCCCGCTTGCCGTTGCGGATGTCCTTGATTCGCGGGCGCAGTCTCATTCATGCGAAAGCGTTGCCGCTTACCAGAATGGAGCCTTCAACTACACAGGCGGACAATCGCCTGAGCGCATTCGAGGGGTGGCGGTGACGGGCAATTTCTTTTCCACTATCGGCGTACCCGCCGCCTTCGGCCGTACATTTTTCGCAGACGAAGAGAATCCGAGTAAGCCTCGTGTTGCGGTCATCAGTCATAGATTCTGGCAGCGGCAATTCGCAGGTGATCCACAGATAATTGACCGGGCGATAAACCTCAACGGCGCGAGTTACACGATCGTCGGTGTGATGCCTGCTGCTTTTGATTATCCTGCGCGCGACGTTGAGATCTGGACAGCGTTGCAGCTGGCGCAACCCAGCAGACGCGGGCCCTATTTCTTGAGCGGCGTTGCGCGACTGAATGCGGGAGTCACCATCGAGCAGGCGCGCGCAGACATGAACGCAATGAAATCCACACTGTCGACGGACACGTTCAACTTCAATGTTGTTGCGATCAATGACTTCATTGTTGGAGACGTGAGACTGGCGCTTTGGGCGTTGCTTGCGGCGGTTACGCTTGTGCTGCTGATTGCGGCGGCTAACGTCGCTAATCTGCTGCTCGTGCGGGCGGCGGCGCGTGGCAAAGAAATCTCGATACGAGTCGCGTTGGGTGCAAGCCGCCGGCGCATCATTCAGCAGTTGCTCACCGAGAGTCTGTTGCTGGCCATCGTCGGTGGTGCAATGGGCGCGTTGTTTGCGAAGGTCGGTGTCGCGCTCTTAATAAAACTAGCGCCGGATAACCTTCCGCGCTTGCACCAGGTCGGAATCGATGGAAAGGTGCTCGCATGGACCGCGCTCGTGTCGCTTGCGACCGGCGTTTTGTTTGGATTGGCGCCCGCGCTTCAAAGCTCGCGGATTAATCTCAACGAAGCGCTCAAGGAGGGCGGTCGCACGACAGAGAGTTTGGGAAAACGTCGTTGGCGAAATCTGCTCGTCGTTTCCGAGATGGCGATGGCGGTTATGCTGCTTATCGGCGCCGGACTCTTAATCAAGAGCTTCTGGCGATTGCAGCAGGTCGATTGCGGCATCGATCCGACACAGGTACTAACAATGCAGATCCCGCTGCGAGGGGCCAGGTACAGGCAGGAACAGCCGGTACGTGACTTTAACGAGCAGATTCTCAAATACGTGGAAACGCTTCCCGGCGTGAAAGGAGTCGCGCTCAGCAACGGCTTGCCGCCGGATTCAAACGACGGCTCGGACAGTTACATAATTGTCGGAAGACAGCTAGGTCCGGACGACCATCCACCGGTCGCGGACGTTATTCGCGTCAGTCAGGATTATTTCCGGGTGCTTGGGATCGCGCTCAAGCGGGGACGTCTGTTCACCGAAACGGATTCGAAAGATGCTCCGCGCGTGGCGATCATTAACGAGATGTTGGCGCGCGAGGAATTCCCGAATGAAGATCCAGTTGGCCGTCGATTGAACCGTGGCTCCGAAGAACAACCGTCATTGTCTGAGATCATCGGCGTCGTAGCGGATGTCAAGTATGAAGGACTCAGCATCAAAACACGGCCCGCGATCTACGAACCTTCATCTCAGAATGCTGTATGGACTGTGTTTTTGTCAGTCAAATCCGAGTTGCCTGATGCGTTAAATCTCTCCTCGGCTGTGCGCAATGAGGTAGTCTCGCTGGATCCAGAGCTTCCGGTGACTCAAGTTGGGACACTGGCGAACCGGCTTTCATCATCGATCGCGCAGCCGCGTTTCCGTACTCTGCTGATTGCGATCTTCGGTGCGATCGCGCTGGTGCTCGCAAGCGTGGGGATCTACGGAGTGATGTCGTACTCGGTTGCACAACGCACGCACGAGATAGGAATCCGGGTTGCACTTGGCGCTCAAGGCAGCGACGTTATGAAAAACGTAATCGGCCAGGGAATGGTGCTGACGCTTGTGGGCGTGGGAATCGGGCTGGTGGGTGCATTCACTCTGACTCACTTAATGGCGAGTTTGCTCTTTGGCGTAAGCGCGACTGATGCGATAACTTTCGCGACCACGGCTGTGCTATTAACAGGAGTGGCTCTGGGAGCCTGTTTCGTGCCAGCGCGGCGTGCGATGAGAGTGGATCCGATGGTGGCGCTAAGGTATGAGTGATTGGTGCGGACTCTGCTACACAAGGTTCCGGCTGTTATCAATCACACGCGATCTGCACCACATAAGAAGCCGAGCCAACAAACCATTCGCTCGGCTCCTGAGTGTTTTGGAGTTGCAGGTCCCCCGATCAATTAGAGGGGGCAAAGATCCTGCCTCGCCGGGCTTGTCAGCATTTTCGCCGTTAACCTGTGAACGAGGTCTACCGTGCCGCAACCACATCCCTGGAGTTCATATCGATGGTGATCGTCCATCCTGAGGTACCACGAAACTCGAACGGTGCAGGCTTGGGTCCGCGACGATACGCGAGAAATTCGACCGGCAATATATTGAACCCGTCATTTCGGATTGCAGCGAAGTAGCTCATATTCTTAATGACAGTCGTTCCTTCACCTGTTGCGCCGGGATTTCGAGTCAACACCACCTCAGCCGCCTTCCCACCATCGAGCCTGGCCTCGGCGCGTACCGCCTCGACTTTCCAGTCTATCTTTGCATCGGGTCCTTCGGTGAGAGAAGTCCACCTCAACGGCAGGAAGTGCGACATGAACATGCGGATCGCGACCCGCTGCTCGTCGGTCGCGGAAGGCTCGAATGTGAGTTCGACAGTCTTGGCGTCGCCCTTGTCTCCCGCGAACCAGAATTTCAGCCCGTCCAGCTTCACCTTGCCGTAATGTCCTTTATTCACCCGAAACGCCGCGTTGAAGTAACAGGATCTGTGTCCCGCATGCTGATGGGTCGCGGCTGAGCCGACTGTCGCGGGCGAACCGAAGATACACGGACACAGCATTTGGCAGCTACATCCATCGATAATTGTCGCGTTAACCGCCCAGTCGACCGAGGATTCTTTTGCGAGCACCTGCGCGTAAACGCTGGCAACGAGTATGATCGCAACAACTAAATGACGTCTCATGGAAATCCTCCTTTAACCAAGTCGTTCGTCGGGTTCGGCATTGGGGTCGGACCCATTGGCGGTTCCATGGCACCACGGTGGACGTCGTGGGTAAAGTAAAGAATCTGTACTTCACTGCCCATAGTGGGTGTGTGACAATGGCGTCATGCGGACTTACGGCCAGTACTGCCCTATTGCCCGTGCTGCCGAGATCTTCGCGGAGCGTTGGACACCGGTGATCGTCCGCAACCTGTACCTTGGCTGCGGAAATTTCAATGAGATTCTGGAGGGCGCGCCCGGGCTCTCCCGCACCCTGCTCTCGCAGCGCCTCAAGCAGCTTGAGTGGCTCGGAGTCGTTGAGTCTGCACCCAAACCTGACGGGCGCGGACGCTATTACGAACTCACGCCTGCCGGTCACGACCTGTTCAAAGTTTGCGTGTCACTCGGCGAGTGGGGTGCACGCTGGCTCGAGATCGCCCCGGAGAATCTCGATCCATTCGTGGCTCTCTGGTCGATGTGCAAAGCATTGCGCCGCGACCGGCTCCCGGATCGACGTATCGTCATTCAGTTCAACTTCACTGGTCGCAAGCGCCCTGAGCGGTACTGGCTGCTGATCGAGAGGGGCGACACGGAGATTTGCAAGACGTACCCGGGCATGGACGAGGACCTGTACATCACCGCTGAAGCCGAAGCCTTCGTCAAATGGCACGCCGGTCAGCTCAGCTGGGCGTCGGCCATCGGCGACCGCCGCATAGAACTCGACGGACCGTCATGGCTTGTCCGAGCCTTCCCCACATGGAATGCCAGGAGCATGTTCGCTCACATCAAGCCCGCCTAAATGAATGCAACTACCTCACGCTGAAACATCCTCGTCGCAGGTCGCTGTTTTCAATAATTTAGATTTGGCTGTTTTTGGATTGCCTTTCGGAGAAAGAAAGCATTTATTTCCGCAAATACTGCGGAGAATAACCGGCAAGCAGATTCTTGATCAGAAGCTGTGATGATTTCGATTTTCCAAACACATTTCATATGAAGAAGTTTTGTAAACACATTCATATGAAAGGAGCAGGTTATGTTCAAACTAAACAAGCGCCGCGGCATCGTCACAGCGGCATGGCTGACGACGTTCGTGGTGGCCGGTGCGTTACTCGTGCTTCCGGCCTCGATGAGGGCGCAGGGTGGAAGTGCCGGGTTGAGCCCCGCTGACATCAACACAATCATCGGCCAGGCGGTCGAAGGGGCCAACAGCGAGTCAAGCCCCCTCCGTAGTATTCCTGGTGTCCCGCGCACCACGAAGATGCAGATCGCAGTAGTCGCTCGGGATGGCAAACTTCTAGCCCTTTTGACTATGCCGGACGCGTGGGTCGGATCTGAGGACATCGCGATCGCCAAGGCCCGCACGGCAACCTTCTTCTCCAGCGACGAGAACGCTCTGACCAGCCGAATCATCGGTGTGCTGTCGCAAGCGCACGACCCGAATGGGAATGGCGGCGCGGGACCGCTTTGGGGAATTGGCAACTCAAATCAGATTGGGATCACCGGCACGCAGGCGACACGCAACGGACTCATCACCTTCCCTGGTGGAGTCGCTCTTTACAAGAACGGTAAGCTCGTGGGGGGCATCGGCGTCAGCGGAGATGGAGTGGACCAGGATGAACACGTCGCCTTCGCAGGCGCGGCCGGATTCCTGCCTGGTGCTGGCGTCGCTACGCTGGGCTACTAATTCGTATGCCGCCAACTTCTCGGCATTGCTTTACTCGCATGTTATCTTAACTACCGCGTGCTCGTAGCGGATCCTGATTTGTGCTTTGTTGAGCCTCAAGCCATGAGGCGTAGTCCACATGGCTTGAGGCTTATTGACTCCAGTGCCCACGAGACCGGGGGCGAAAAAAAAAGTTCGTAGTGAGTGGAATTTGGATTTTTCACTCAGCCGCGGACCGTGTCTAGCTTTAACAATGAAATCTGAAACTCACACGCACTTGAACAAATTGGTGCGGCGGATAACGCGTCAGCGCTCAAGTCAATCACACCAATTTATCGTTCTCTTCGCAGGTACACTTCTGATCATCTCGTTTACTCCCATGGCTCATCAAAAAAGGTCCTCGTTTGACGATTTGACGAAACTGTTCGCCGACTGGCGAGCGTTCCAGCAGCCTAAGCTTAGCGACGGCGTTCCGGATTATTCTGCAGCTGCGATGTCCGCTCAACATCGGGAACTCACTGCATTCAAACGTCGCCTCGGTGACATAGACATCGGCGCTTGGTCCATTCCGCAGCAAGTTGACTGGCACATCGTTCGTGCAGAGATGAATGGACTCGATTTCGATCACCGAGTGCTCAGACCGTGGGCAAATAATCCCGCTTTCTATGTGACCGTCTTCTTCGACCAGAGCGACCAACCGGCGCGTGAGGGTCCCCACGCATACGGCGCAATCGAAATCTGGAGATACACATTCCCCCTAAGTGCCGAACGTGGTGCAGAGATTGACGCCGCTGTTCGAATCATCCCAAGACTTCTTGAACAAGCTCGCAAGAATCTAGTTGGTGACGGCAGAGACCTATGGATATACGGAACTAAGGATGTAAGAGAACAGAGCTCTTTGTTGACTCGTTTGTCAACGATGAGGGGCAATGTCCCGGGCGAACTGAAGTCTGACATTGCGCGAGCCAAGGAAGCCACCGACAAATTTGCTGAGTGGCTGGAAGCACAGGCTCCCTCCAAAACAGCTTCCTCCGGAATCGGCGTCGAGAATTATGACTGGTACCTGAAGCACGTGCAGCTTGTCCCCTACACCTGGCAACAAGAGGTCGCCCTTATGGAGAGCGAGCTGGCGCGAGCATACACTTTTCTCGCGCTCGAAGAAACCAAGAACAAAAACCTTCCACCACAGGCCGTAGTCGCCAGCGAGACTGAACATTCGCAGCGGTTCAAAGCAGGGGTCACCGAATACATGTCATTCCTGAAGGAGCACGATGTTCTAACAGTAAAGGACTACATGGAGCCTGCGTTGCGTGCCCGGATCGGCAAGTTTAATCCAGGCCCCCTCGAATTCTTCAGTGAGGTTGATTACCGAGACCCTGAGGTGATGCGCACACACGGTTACCACTGGTTCGATCTGGCGCAGATCGAACATGAACCGCACGCGGATCCGATCCGGCGGGGACCGCTGCTCTACAATATCTTTAATACACGCACTGAGGGTCACGCTACAGGCTGGGAAGAGTTGATGATGCAGGCGGGAATGTTCGATACGCGGCCGCGTACACGGGAGCTGATTTATATACTCGTCGCTGAACGGGCCGCGCGCGCTTTAGGCGAGCTCAGGATGGTGAGCGGCGAATTCACTCTCGAACAGGCGGCGGAGTTCACTTCGCAAAACACACCGCGAGGTTGGCTCAGTTTGAAGGGAAACTTGGTACGAAGCGAACAGCATCTTTACTTGCAGCAGCCGGGTTACGGAACGAGCTATCTAATCGGGAAGAAGCAGATCGAGATGTTGTTGGCGGCGCGAAGAATGCAGCTTGGCGAGAGTTTCCGGATGAAGGAATTCATGGACTCGTTCAATGCGGCGGGACTTGTGCCTGCATCATTGCTTCGATGGGAACTGACGGGCAAGATGCCCGAGGATGTCAGGCGGATGCTTGCGGTGAATTAAAGGAACTCAGTGCCATTCCGCCCGCGGCAGACCTGTTAGCCCGAAAGATGGAAGCCTAAGCTCACCGGGACCGGACTATTAGTACTCGCCACCGCGCGGCTGACTTTAGTCCTCGTTACTTGTTCTTCGGTCGCGCCTCACTCGTTGCGCTGATCCGTGGCGTGTTCGAGCATTGCATCGAGCGAGCGATGAAAGTGAACGATCGCGCTCTCAAAGAGTCCGAACGTGAAGACGTCGTTCGCGCCGCTGCCAAGGCCAACCTGGATGGCTCGGATGACAGCGCGATCCTCAGCCGCACCGGTCTGGTCGACAAACTCGGCGTCGCGTTCCACCGTCTCCCGGAGCTCTGGTGTGCTGCTCCCGAGGTTGGTGAGGGTGTAGGTGAATACCTTTGTCCTATCCAGGTCGACTGGCTCAAGGATGATCACATTCGTATGATGGGATAGCACTGCGACCAGGACGTTCGGGAAGAGATGGTAGACGTATGTTAGCAGCCCCTCCACGCGGCGGTCTTCCGGCGGAGTCTCGGCTAGCTTCGCGATCCGCCGGAACGGAAACGTCACGCGGCTGTTCCGACCGAAGACCTCTACGAGGTTGAGGTTGTCGAACCCGTAAGGATAAAACGTCTCCCGGTGGGTCGCGCGGATGTGGTAGCCCTCCAGAAAGCCTTCGAGCATGATCTTCCAGTTTGCCGCGATCTCACTCTCCCTCGTGGCGAGCAGCCGTTGCTCCGACGCGATCAGCTCCGGTAACTGATCCAACGAGTCATCGCTGAGGGGAGGCTCCTGCTGCGTGATGAACACCAAGCCGAATCGCTCCCCCACACAGACCGGCACCAAACCGTGAAGTTCCTTGTCAAGACCAGGGAATCCGTACTCGCGCGGAACTCCACGCAGCCGACCCTCGAGATTGTAGGTCCAGCCATGGTAAGGACAAACGAAGGCCCTGGTGCAGCCGGAACCGGCTGCCAGCTGCGCTCCTCGGTGGCGACAGGCGTTGCGGAACGCACGCACCGTACCATCGTGCGCGCGAACGGCTATGAGCGGAGTGCCCGCAGCAACTCGGGCTACGTAGGAACCGACGTCCAACAACGCGGCGGAAGGGCAGAACGGCGTCGGAGACCTGCGAAAAACGAGTTCGACTTCCGCGGCCATGCGCTCTCTCGAGCGGTAGTTGTCCACTGGCTCACGCCAGATGGTCTGGCCAAGATCGGTGGTGCCGTGTTCAATATGGTCCAGGATTTTCTGCGCCACGCACTGATCGTCCATCAAGATTGCCATGACGTTTTCCTCTGATCCGCGTTGATCATCTTAATGGATGACGGAGAATCTGTCGCTAAGCAATGCAGGAAAAGAACCGTGATCGTGTATTCCGCATTCTTGAAGTACGAACAAAACAGGCGCATCGGCTCGCCCTTGAAGAAAGTTTGTCGGAGAGCAGCCTCTCACTATGTTGGGAATCCTTCTTCAAATCTTTCGCGTACTCGCTATCTGTTTCTTCAGGCCTCTTTCCTCATTCTGTATTCGGCGACTTGGGCAATCATTGGAGAATCTCCTCATGCTGTCCTATTGCCTCTCGGTACTCGTCCGCTTAAGGAGCTCGCCAAGTGCTTCATCACGCGAGACACGGCCATCCAGATACGGTTTCCACCCTTGTTCGAGAGCAGTCTTGAATGGCCCCATTCCACGCTGCCAAATGCCGAATTTGTCTGCATACGGTATGTGGTCGGGAAAAACTCGTCGTATCGCCTCACCGGCTGTGAAAAAGATCATCGCGTGAGACAAGTCTCTCGGCACCACTTTATTGAGGCGGATTGCTTGTTCTCGTAAGGACCGCAATATCTGGTCATCCCACTGATGCATCCCTTCGTGAAAAATTGTTTCCAACCCGTAGACTGCACCGATTGCTTCGTCCAAGCTTGATACGACCAGCAGATTTCCGCGTGTTGAATATGCGCCTGCCCAGTTTGTGTACCCAGACAGATGCACGTGATAGCCGGTGGCCGGCCATTCCATACCGTACTTGTTGGTGATAAAAGACAAAATCGCGTTGCCGTTCTTATCTAACAGCCTTTGAGTCTCGGACTGCCATCGATCATTAGCTGCACGATGTTGAGGCCACCATACTTTGCGATAGATGGGTGCCGCGCGTTCAAGAACTGATGCCACCGTCGGATCAATATTGTCTTGAGCCAACGTCCGCGCATCACCGGCTCGTGCGAGAGCACCCGTCAAGGCCGGCGATGGATCATCGAAGACGAGATCTTTCCTGCTCGGCCCTTCAGCGTAGGAAGCTACAGCTTGACTCCAAACTCGTTTCTCGTCTGGAGTCATTTTGGCGAGGCCCTCCTCCTGGTCGGCTGGCGCTTTCAAAACGGCTTCGCGCGAAGCGTCCCTCGTCTTGTTTTGGGCCCGCCCAAGAACATAAAGAAAATGATGCAGGTTAAGCCAGAATTCGTCGGTATGAAATACGAAGATGGTTGGCGCTTGAATCGATGCCCTTAGCTGTTCATAGGTCGTTGCCAGCGAATCAATTTGAGCCTCATGCTCATGCAAGTTGATAGTACCGTTGAACGCTCCAGCAACCTTGTCGTCTAACAAATCAAGCATCGACGTCCATTGCTTCCATGCTGGTTGCACATGCAACTTGCCCTGGTATAGTCGATCGAACTCATCGACAAGGTAATGCTGCGTGCGGTTAACAGTAAACTTTTCGTTTTGATCGGCGGCAAAGATCGCGATGGGAACGATCATGTCGTTGGTGATCGGATTTAGAGAATGACGCTCGCCGAACCAAACCCGTCCCTTGAGCCACTCTTCAGTCCCGACCAGACCACTTGATGGATCAGCCG
>Ga0126384_10001285_pt1 | contig 14827 bp, 14 predicted proteins | sample PanSoiMetPlot_36_FD_92543 | JGI IMG/M metagenome (GOLD analysis project Ga0126384, IMG submission 92543) | Tropical forest soil microbial communities from Panama - MetaG Plot_36 | ecosystem: Environmental > Terrestrial > Soil > Tropical forest > Bulk soil | place: Panama | collected 2016-02-17 | reverse complement strand
GCGCTCTGGATCGTCGGCGCCGACATCACCTTGTTGTCGAGGATGATCGCGAACGGCCGACCGATGTTCTCCTGCGTCACCTGCCCGAACTTGCGCGCGCCGGTCGCGTTGAAGGTGAACTCGATGTCGGGCCTGCCGTTCTGGTCGAACCCGGTCCGCGCATCGGTCAGGTCGCCGCCCTCGACCATCACCTGCTTGTAGACCAGCCAGGGAATTCCGCCCTCGCATAGCGGGGGCTTCACATCGGCGCTGGTCTTCTGGTCCCTCGCCTCGCAGAGGATTTCCGAGTCGGGTGGAATGCTGCCTTGCATCGCCTGCTGCGGCGTCGTCGTCAGGTTGACCAGGCGAAACTCGAGCTTCGCCTCGGTCTTGAGGATGTCGATGAGCGCACGCGGATCGCCAAGGCCGGGCACCTGTACCAGCACCCGATCGATGCCCTGACGCTGGATCGTCGGCTCGACCAGGCCGAGCCCGTTGACGCGCTTTTCGATGATCGGGATCGCCTGCTCGATGGTCTGGCGGATACGCTCGTTCGCTGCGGCCTCGGTCGGAGCGATGCGCACCAGGCCATTCCCCAGATTGGTGATTTCGAGCGTGCGCTGGCCGGTCACGCCGATGATGTTGTTGGTGATCGGCTGGGCCAAGTCGCGCAGCTTGGTCAGCGCCGTGTCGAACGTCGGGCCTTCGCGCAGCCGCACCTCGATGCCGCCGTTGCGTTCGACCGGCGGATTGGCCCAGGTGATCCTGGCGTCGCGCAACGCCTTGATGACGTCGGTGCGCAGCGTGGCGAGGCGCTGTTTGAGGACGTCGTTCTTGTCGACCTCGAGGAGGATATGCGAGCCGCCCTGCAGGTCGAGCCCGAGCACCACATAGCGCTGCGCCCACTCCGGCCACTTCTTGATGGTCTCGGGCGAGACGAAGTTCGGCGCCGCAAAGGCGCACACGATCAGCGCCGTGAGCAGGATCGCCGCTGCCTTCCATCGCGAAAAGTAAAGCATCACCCGTCCGTCCCGATTTCAGTCGCCGGGCATCAGTTCGCGGTCGCCTCGTCCTGCACCGGCTCGCCCTTGGCGCGCACCTCGGAGACCATGTTCTTCATCTGTCGCACCCGCACGCCCTGCGCGATCTCGATCTCGATCTGGTCGTCGTCGACGACCTTGGTCACCCTGCCGACCGTTCCGCCCGAGGTGACGACGCTGTCGCCACGCCGCAGATTCTTCACCATCTCCTGGTGCTGCTTCACCCGCTTCTGCTGCGGCCGGATCATCAGCACGTACATAATGACGAAAACGATGACCATCATCCAAATGGGACTGCTCGGCGCAAAAATCTCCGAAGCCGGAGAAGCTTGCGCATAGGCGGGCGTAATCCACATGGACGGGTCTCCCCTCCCCGGGCGGGGCAAATCGGGGTCGGAAACCGACAATCTCGGCCCGACCCCGCGGTTGGCGCGGAATATAATGGCGATATGCCTGATTGCAACGCCAAGTGGGGGCCAAGTGGGGCCCAAGTGGGCGCGAAAGCGGGCCAAACACGGGCCGAATTAGGCCGCGACCCGGGCGGCCAGACCTTGCGGGGTGCTTGCCGCCCCGCTAAGGGAACGTCGCCCCGCGCGAACCCAACATCATGCCCAAACAAGACAAAATCGACCCGTCGCAATCCGAACCCGAGGTCCTGAGGCGCATCGCCGACGCGCTCGATCGGCTTGCACCGCCGGCGCGCACCGCCTCGGCCCTCGGCTCCGCCGACGCCTTCATCTGGCATCCCGGCCGCGGGCTCGTGGCGGTGCCCCGGGTCAACCGCGTCCACATGTCGCTGCTCAAGGGCATCGACCGCATGCGCGACATCCTGGTCGAGAACACCGAGCGTTTTGCCCGCGGGCTGCCGGCCAACAACGCGCTCTTGTGGGGTGCGCGCGGCATGGGCAAGTCGTCGCTCGTGAAGGCGACGCATGCAGGCATCAATGCGGCGCTCGGGCCCAAGGCCGGGCTGCTCAAGCTGGTCGAGATCCATCGCGAGGATATCGAGAGCCTGCCCGAGCTGATGACGGTGCTGCGCGGCGAGCCCTACCGGTTCATCGTGTTCTGCGACGATCTTTCGTTCGACGCCGAAGACACCTCGTACAAGTCGCTCAAGGCGGTGCTCGAAGGGGGCATCGAGGGGCGGCCCGAGAATGTCATACTGTATGCGACCTCAAACCGCCGCCACCTGATGTCGCGTGACATGATGGAGAACGAGCGCTCGACCGCGATCAATCCTGGCGAGACCGTCGAGGAGAGGGTGTCGCTGTCGGACCGCTTCGGCCTGTGGCTCGGATTCCACCGCTGCAGCCAGGACGAATACCTCGCGATGGTCGACGGCTACGTGGCGCATTTCGCTATTCCGGCCGATGCCGACACGCTGCGCCGTGAAGCACTCGAATGGGCGACGACGCGCGGCTCACGCTCCGGCCGCGTTGCCTGGCAATACGTGCAGGATCTCGCGGGCCGGCGCGGCGTGATGCTGAGCGACAAGGCCTGAGGCTTCGCGCGTTCGCGCGACCGCGCACCCTCCTCGCGCACCCCCTTGGCGGCGAGCCGCTGACGGCTCCCGGTTCAGGCGCCGGAAGGCAGGTACTGGGCTGGGTCGACCGGCGAGGATCCCTTGCGGATCTCGAAATGCAGCTGCGGTGACGAGACGGTGCCGGTCTGCCCCGACTTGGCGATGACCTGACCGCGCCGGACCGCGTCATTGCGCTTGACCAGGATCTCGCTCGCGTGCGCGTAGGCGGTGACGAAGCCATTGGCGTGGCGGATCAGGATCAGATTGCCGTAGCCCTTGAGCTCGTTGCCCGCATAGGCGACGACGCCGTCTTCGGCGGCGCGTACCGCGGTGCCCTCGGGAACCGCGAGATCGATGCCGTCGCTTTGCTGGCCGTTCGGCTTCTGCCCGAAACCGGTGATGACGCGGCCGCGCACCGGCCAGCGGAAGGCCGGCGTGTCCGTGCCGCTGGCCTCCGCCGTAGCCTGTGGTCCGGCCGTGACGATGCGGGCGCTCGACGTGTTCTCACCGGCCCCCACAGGCGCCGACGCAACCGCGACCGGCGCCTGGGCGTGCGCGGGCGTCTGCGGCTTCGGCGCCGCCGGCGAAGCCGGCTGCGGCGCTGGCCGCACGGCGGCTACATGTCCCGGGATGACGATGCGATCACCGATTTTGACGCGGGTGCTCGACGGGATGCTGTTCGCCGACGCGATCTGCCGAAGCGACACGTGATAGTGCCGCGACAGCGACATCAGGGTCTCACCCGGCGCGATGACGTGAACGTGGGCGCCGCCGGCCGGCGCCGCCGCCGCCACAACATGGGGCTTTGGCGCACGCAGCTGCGCAACCGCGCCCGTGGTGTCGTGGGCGGGCGGCGGCAGAGGCGCATGCGCCGCCGCCGGATTGTACGAGCCCATTCCGAGGCTGGGGCCGCCACCGGAGACGCCGGCCGATGCGACGGTGGCCGAAGGGATTGCGCCGGGCGGCGGCAGCGGTTGCGCCGAAATCTGACTCACCGGCTGGCCTGCCGGCTGGCTTAGCTGCTGGCTTGCCGGCGCCGTCTGCAACGAGCCCGTGATCTCGGCAGGCACGTTGGGATGAGATGCAAACGGGTTGCCGTTGTAGGCGAAAGGATTGCTGTTGGGATCGCTGAAACGGCTGGTGTCGGCGCTGCAGGCTGCGACACCGGCCGCCAACGCCCCCACGGCGGCCACTCGCAAGCACGAGCGCCAGCACGATGTAACGACGACCGCACGCATGGGTTTACTCACCGCGATGCAACAACAGGGCTACGCGGCAGTTAACCGAGATGAAGTAAACATAGGTTTAAGCGGCAAGGGAGGGTTAACACTAAGGGATTGCGATGAAAATCCTTACAATTCGCGCGCTTTTCCGGGCAAAAGCGGCACGAACCGCACCCCGATAAGGTCCTCGCGGTCCATTCCTTGTTTGGATTTCGTTAACTTTACGATCATTTGGGAGCCGTCATGCGGGCCCAGTGGTAACACCATGACGCCCCCGTTCGCGAGCTGGTCGACCAGCGCCTGCGGCACCTCCTCGGCTGCGGCGGTGACCATGATGCGGTCGAACGGCGCCTTGTCCGGAACGCCCTTGAGCCCGTCGCCGGCGACGACCTCGACATTGCCGAAGCCGAGCGCCGCAAGGCGCGTATTGGCGGCATCGGCGAGCGTGCGATAGCGTTCGATGCTGACCACCTCGCGCGCGAGCCGCGACAGCACTGCGGCCTGGTAGCCCGAACCGGTCCCGACCTCGAGCACGCGATGGTCCGGTTTCACCGCGAGGCGCTCCGTCATATAGGCGACCACGTAGGGCTGGCTGATGGTCTGCCCGCAGGCGATCGGCAGTGCCTGATCCGCATATGCGATCTCGGCCTGATCGCTCAGCACGAAGCGCTCGCGCGGCACCTCGTCCATGGCGCGCAGCACCGCGGCATCGGTGATGCCGTGCCGGCGCAGGTTGAGCAGGAATTCCATGCGCCCGACGCGATCGTCGGGCGACGGCGATGGCGACACGTGTTTCCTCTCTCTCCAATCGATAGCGTATGCCCGACGTCCGCCGCCGCCAAGTCAGTCGAACAATTCCGCAAGCCGCGTCATGAACGGCTCATCCGTCATGTCGAGTCGCAGCGGCGTCACCGAGATGCAGTGATCCGACAACGCCTGCAGGTCGGTTCCATTGCGTGCGGGCGGGCGCGGCCCCCGCTCGAAGGCGATCCAGTAATACGGATTGCCGCGGCCGTCCTGGCGCGCGTCGATGCGCAGCCACTCCTGATCGCGCTTGCCCTGCGCCGTCACCGCGATCGCCTTCACCTCGCCGGGCGCGCAATCGGGAAAATTCACATTCACCAGCACATCGCGCGGAATGCCCTCGGCCAGAACCTTGCGGATCAGCGCGGGACCATGCGCGCGCGCGGTGTCCCAATGCGGCTTCTGCCGATTTGCCGCGCTGTAGGCCTGCGACAGCGCAAGCGAAGGAATCCCCAGGATGGTGCCCTCGAGCGCGCCCGCGATCGTGCCCGAATAGGTCACGTCTTCGGCGGCGTTCTGGCCGCGATTGACGCCCGAGAGGATCAGATCCGGCGCCTTGCCGTCGAGAATGTGGCGCACGCCCATGATGACGCAATCGGTCGGCGTGCCCTTGATCGCAAAGCGACGCTCGTCGACGAGGCGCATGCGCAGCGGGTCGTTGAGCGAGAGCGAATGCGATACTCCCGATTGGTCAAACTCGGGCGCCACCAACCACACGTCGTCGGACAGCGCCCGCGCGATCTCGGCACAGACGTCGAGCCCGGGCGCATTGATGCCGTCGTCGTTGGTGACCAGGATGCGCATCACTATTCGATCGTCCTGATGCCGCCCATATAGGGCGCGAGCACGTCCGGCACCGCGATCGACCCGTTGCCCTGCTGGTAGGTTTCCATCACGGCGATGAGCGCGCGGCCGACCGCGACGCCCGAGCCGTTGAGCGTGTGGACGTAACGGTTCTGACGATCCTTGGTGCGGTAGCGCGCATTCATGCGCCGGGCCTGGAAGTCGCCGCACACCGAGCAGGACGAGATCTCGCGGTACATGTTCTGCCCCGGCAACCACACCTCGATATCGTAGGTCTTTTGCGATGCGAAGCCCATGTCGCCGGTGCACAGCGTGACGACGCGGTAGTGCAGGTCGAGGCGGCGCAGCACCTCCTCGGCACAGGCGAGCATGCGCTCGTGCTCGTCCCTGCTGTGCTCCGGCGTCGTGATCGACACCAGCTCCACCTTGGTGAACTGGTGCTGGCGGATCATGCCGCGCGTGTCCTTGCCGGCGGCGCCCGCCTCGGCGCGGAAGCACGGCGTGCAGGCGGTGAACCGCATCGGCAGTTCGGCCTCGTCGACAATGGACTCGCGCACCAAGTTGGTGAGCGGAACCTCCGCAGTCGGGATGAGACCATGCCGCTCGTTTCTGAGCCGCGCCAGACGACCGAGATAGGCCAATTGCGTTTCGTCCCGAGCGGCTTCTGCAGCTTCCTTCTCGTTGGGCGCAGATAGAAGCTCACCTCTGACCGCCCAAAATTGATCGTCTTCGAATTTCGGCAGTTGCGTCGTCCCGAACATCACGTCATCGCGCACGAGGAGCGGCGGGTTCACCTCTGTGTAACCGTGCTCGGTGGTGTGCAGGTCGAGCATGAACTGCCCGAGCGCGCGCTCGAGCCGTGCCAGGCCCTTCTTGAGCACGACAAACCGCGCCCCGGAGAGCTTGGCGGCGGTCTCGAAATCCATCTGGCCGAGCGCCTCGCCAAGATCGAAATGCTGCTTGGGCGCAAATGCGTAGTCGCGCTTGGCGCCGAACTTGTGGTGCGCGACGTTGCCGTGCTCGTCGGCACCGTCCGGCACCTCGGGGAGCGGTAGATTGGGAATCCACGCGAGCGCCGTGTCGAGCTCGTCGGAGGCCGCCTTCTCTTCCATCTCCATGGCCGGAAGCGCGGCCTTGAGCTCGGCGACCTCGGCCATCAGCTTGGCGGCTGCGACCTCGTCTTTCTTTTTCTTCGCGTCGCCAATTTCCTTCGACGCGGCGTTGCGGCGTGCCTGCGCGCGCTCCACCTTGCCGATCACGGCGCGCCGGCGTTCGTCGAGCGCGAGCAGGCGCTGCGATTCTGCCGCGAGGCCGCGCCGCGCCAGCGCGCGGTCGAAGGCGTCGGGATTGTCGCGAATCCATCGGATGTCGTGCATGGATGCCGCCCAGGAAGAAGCAGGACTTGAAGCAACCGCCGGTCGAGAACCGCGCTTGTATCCGGCCGTGAACCGGGGCTCGCGAATCGATACCGCCGACGGGTCCCAGTCTAGGCCACGATCACTCGGCCGGCTTGCTCGCGGAGCTCGCCGAAGCCCCCGCCGAGCCTGGCGCCTTCGCGCGCTTCTCGGCAAAGCGAACCGACAGGATCGAGCCCTCGTAGAGCAGCACCAGCGGCAGCGCAAGCGACAATTGGGACAGCACGTCGGGGGGCGTGAGCACCGCCGCGATGATGAAGGCGATGACGATGAAGTAGCGGCGCTTCTGGGCAAGCTGCTGCGACGTGATGATGCCGATCCGGCCGAGCAACGTCAGGATCACGGGCAGCTGAAACGCGACGCCGAAGGCGAAGATCAGCTTCATCATCAGCGTGAGATAGTCATCGACCTTCGGCAGCAGCTCAATCGTGGCCGTCCCCGGGCCGCCGAACTGCTGCATGCCGAGCGAGAACCGCGCCAGCATCGGCCACAGCACCGCATAGACGACCGCGGCGCCCAAAACGAAGAAGACGGGTGTTGCGATCAGATAGGGCACGAAGGCGCTGCGCTCGTGCCGATAGAGCCCGGGCGCGACGAACATGTAGAGCTGCGTCGCCACCACCGGAAAGGAGATGAAGGCGGCGCCGAACATCGCGATCTTGAGCTGAACGACGAAATATTCGAGCAGTCCGGTGTAGATGAACTTGGAATTCTCCGGTCCCGCCACCCAGACATAGGGGAAGGTGAGCACGTTGTAGATCTGCTTGGCGAAGAAGAAGCATGCCACCAGCGCGATCGCAAAGGCGATCAGCGACTTGATCAGGCGCATGCGCAGCTCGACCAGGTGCTCGATCAGCGGCGCCTTGCTGGCCTCGATGTCGTCGTGGGTCATGCGGCGCGGTCCCCGCCGGTGCTCGGCGCCGGCGCTGCATCGCCTGCGGGCGCGGCCGGCTCGGCGGAAGGCTCGACGGCAGGTGTGGAGGCAGGCTTGGTGGCCTCGGCGCCGGGCGTCGGGTCAGCCACGCCAGCCTCGGCAGCGGGCCTCGGTTCGACCACGCCGGCGTCAGCAGCCGGCGTCGGCTCGGCCACGATGGCCTCGGCAGGCGGCGCCGGCGGCGCATCAGCTGCCGGCGGTGCGTCGGCCGACGGCGTGCTCGAGGGAGGAGATGCCGGCGGCGTCCACTCGACTGCCTCCTTGATGTCGGCAAATGGATCGAGGCCGGCGCCGGCCTTGGCTGTCGCCTCGTCGACCTGGCGCTTGAAATCGGCCATCTCGGCCTCGCGCATCGCCTCGCGGAACTGATCCTGGAACTCGGCGGCCATGCGGCGGATCTTGCCGGTCCATTGCCCGATCGTGCGCAGCACGCCAGGCAGCTCCTTGGGGCCGATGACGACCAGCGCGACCACGCCGATCAGCAGCAGTTCGCTCCAGCTGATGTCGAACATTGCGCGTTTAACTCCAAGGGGCGCCCCGCCCGCGAAGGCCGGCGCCCCTCTACGCGGTTTGATCGCCGCGTGGCCTCGCCGGCGAACCGGGCCGGCTCCGCCGCAACATGCGCGGTACGACGGTCAGCCCGCCTTATGTGTTTCGGGTTGCTGCCCCGCCGGGGTCGATTGATGGTCGATGGTCTTCGCGGGGTCCGCCTTCACGGACTCGGCCTTGGCGCTGTCGTCCTCAGCCATGCCCTTCTTGAAGGCCTTGATCCCCGACGCGAAGTCGCCCATCAACTCGGAAATCTTTCCGCGCCCGCCGAACAGCAGCAGGAACACGACCACAACGAGAAGCCAGTGTACCCAGCTCAAGGAACCCATTGTATTTTCCCTCCGAACGGTCGGGCGGCGGCAAGCACGGCCCGGCGTCGCTTTTCCAGTCGAAATTAGGCTTCGCACACGGCAAAAACAAGGACTACGGCCAATCGGCCGCGCCCCCACGCTCGCTTAGCGAATATTCCGGCGAAAGCCTGCCCCGGACTTGATCCCGGGTGGGCACCAGTTTGCCGATAAGAATATGCACCAAACAACAAATCTAGAGCGCGTTCCCCGATTCCGCGGGAATGGAACGTGCTCTAGATGGCCCCGTCGTAAAGCGCACGTTGCGGCACACGACGGCCCAATGCGGCGAACGCGTGTGCAGCGGCGCCTCCGGCGGCCGCCGGCCGCGCGATCTTGGCCTATTTCTCGCCCGGCGGTTCCGGTCGTGGCGCAAGGCCTAGGTCGAGGTCGCCCGGCTCGAGCGGATCCTCGTCGGGATGCAGCGTCGGATCGTCCGACGGCACCGGCACCGCAAAGCCGTCCGGCAGCCGTCCGTCGAGCAGGCCCGACCCCTTGAGCTCGTCGAGGCCCGGCAGGTCCGACAGCGCCTCCAGCCCGAAATGAGAGAGGAAGCCTTCGGTGGTCCCGTAGGTGAGCGGACGTCCCGGCACCTTGCGGCGGCCGCGCGGGCGGATCCAGCCTGTCTCCAGGAGCACGTCGATGGTCCCCTTGGCGGCCGAGATGCCGCGGATGTCCTCGATCTCGGCGCGGGTTACGGGCTGGTGATATGCGATGATCGCCAGCGTCTCGATCGCGGCGCGCGACAGCCGCTTCGGCTCGACCGCCTCGTGGGTGAGCAGCCAGCCGAGATCGTTGGCGGTGCGGAAAGTCCATTTCTTGCCGACGTGAACGAGATTGACGCCGCGCGGCGCGTACTCGGCCTGCAGCCGGCGCAGCGCCGCCTTGACGTCAACGTTTTCCGGCATGCGCGCGGCCAGAACCTTCTCGTCGACCGGCTCTTTGGTCGCGAACAGCAAAGCTTCGAGCAGGCGCAGCTCTTCCGGGCGCTGCTCCGCTTCGGTCACGAGCTCGTCGTCCCGCTCGTCGGGCTGCTCGTCGTTGTGCTCGCTTTCCACGATGACCATGCGTTTCTCCGCCAAGCCTGCCATCGCCAAGCCCTCCTCGCCCATTCCACCATCACTCATTTCGGGATCCCGCTTCCGCTCATTCGCCAGCATTGTTCGGTGCATCGTTTGATGGCGCCGGTTCCGGCGGTGCAGTGCCCTCGCCTCGCTTGCGCAGATAGATCGGACCGAAGGCCGTCGGCTGGTGCACCTCGACCTGGCCTTCGCGCACGAGCTCGAGGGTGGCCGCAAGGCTCGAGGCGAACACGGTCGCGCGCATCGAGGGTTCGACCAGATAGCTGATCAGATATTCGTCCAGTCGGCTCCAGTCGACGGCCGCGCCGACCATCCGCTCGAGCGCGGCCCGCGCCTCGGCGAGGGACCATACGGTGCGCTTGACGAAACGAACCCGCGCGAGCACGTGCCGCTGACGCTCGAGCGCATAGGCCGACAACAGATCATAGAGCGTGGCCGACCACTTCGGGTGCTTGATCTCGGCGATCGGCTCGGGATCGCCGCGATCGAACACGTGCCGGCCGAGCTGCGGACGATCGAACAACTTCTCCGCCGTCGCGCGGATCGCCTCCAGCCGCCGCAGCCGGAGCGCGAGCGCGTTCGCCATGTCGGCGGCGCTCATTCCCTCGGGACCGGGCGTATCGGGCAGGAGCAGGCGCGACTTGAGATAGGCGAGCCAAGCGGCCATCACCAGGTAGTCGGCCGCAAGCTCGATGCGCAGGCGGCGAACCTGCTCGATGAAGGCAAGATACTGGTCGGCCAGCGCGAGGATCGAGATCTTGGCGAGATCGACCTTCTGCTGGCGCGCGAGCGTGAGCAGCAGGTCGAGCGGGCCCTCGAACCCCTCGACGTCGACGATCAGCGCGCGCTCGTCCGATGCGAGGTCCGGCGCGATATCGGGAGTGAGCTGTACGATCTCGGCCATCATCCCAGCGTCACCGTCCTGCCGGTTTCATCCATGTCCAACATGCGGGCGAATTCGATCCGCGCCGCCGGGAGGTCGAACGGCACAGTTGCGTGGCGGCTCGCCAGCGCAGCAGCGGCACGGCGGGCCGCGGGGCCCGACAGCTCCGGCGCTGCGTCCGCCACCGCGTCCATCTCGCTCAGATTGCCGTTGCAATGAAGCGCCACGTCGCAGCCGGCGGCGAGCGCAGCGCGCGTGCGCTCGCCCAGCGTGCCCGACAAGGCCCCCATCGAAAGATCGTCGCTCATCAACAAGCCGCCGAATCCAATGAACCCGCGAATCACTTGGCCGATGATAGTGGCCGAAGTGGTGGCCGGAAGATCCCGATCAATGTCGGTGAACACGACATGCGCCGTCATCCCCATGGGGAGTCCGGCAAGCGGCCGAAACGCGGCGAAATCGGTCGATTCCAGTGCCTGGCGGTCCGTGTCCACGACCGGGAGCCGCAGATGGCTGTCGGCGGTCGCGCGGCCATGACCTGGTAGGTGTTTCACTACCGGAAGCACTCCGCTCTGCGCAAGGCCTTCGGTGATCGCCATCGCAATGGCCGCCACTTGGGCCGGGGTCTCGCCGTAGGCGCGATCACCGATCACCGCGTCGGCACCGCGCACCGGAACATCGGCGAGCGGCAGGCAGTCGACCGTGATGCCGAGGGCGGCAAGATCGGATCCAATCAGCTGGCCAGCCAACCGCGCGGCCGCGAGGCCAAGTTCGGGATCGCGACCGTAGAGCCGCCCATAGGCCGCGCCCGGCGGATAGGCGGACCACCGCGGTGGACCAAGGCGTTGGACGCGACCGCCCTCCTGGTCGATCAGGACCGGTGCGTCCCCCGATCCAACGAGGTCGCGGAACTCGGAAACCAGGGCCGAGATCTGTTCGGCGGAACGAATGTTCCGCTTGAACAGGATCAGGCCCCAGGGCGTCGCTGCGCGCAGGAACGCGCGTTCATCGGGCGTCGCCGAGGTACCAGCCAGTCCGGTGATGAAGGCCCGCGCCGCCATCGGCGCGGCTTAGCTTGCGGTCCCCGCCACCGCAAGTGCGGCGATCAATTCTTTTGCACCATGCACGGGCCGCCGGCGGATTTCAGACTTTCGCACAGTGAGACCGCTCCCTCGCGCGACGAGAACGGGCCGATCTGGGCGGCGAAGAAGATGCCTTTGCTGCCGAGATCCTTGCGGCGGATCACCGGCTGGCGCCCCCCCAACAGGTTTGCATATTTCGCCTGGATCTCCTGGAACGAGGACTGCGCCTCGTCCTCGGACTTCTGGGCGGTCACTTGCACGAAGTATCCGCCCGTCGCCGCTCCGCCGGACGGAACCGATGCCGGCGCAGCAACCGCCGGCGCGAGCGAGGTGGTGCGCGTGGGCCGCGGCGGCGGTGCGTGTTGCTGCGGCTGCGGTACGCTTGCGGTCCCCTGTGGCGCGGAGAACGGTCCGTCCTGCTGGGCAGCCTGACTAGCCGCCTGTGGTGGGAGACGCGGGGACGGCCGGGTGGGCGCCGTGTCGGCGGGCGACATGTCGGAGTTGACCGTGACGGTCCTGATCTTGCGCGGCGTGCCGCCTGGGCCCGGCGCGGCAGGTGCGAGGGCCGAGGTGTCGGACGGCATGCCCGGCTGCGACGCAACGCCGGGCGGCGGCGGAAAGGATGGACCGGCATTCTGTCCAACCGAAGGATCCGGCGCAGGAGGCAGCGCGACCGGTTGCTCCTCGCGTGCGACGAAGCGCTCGTCCGGGCCGCTGCTCGCCACCCGGTCGAGCTGCTTGCCTGAGGAGCCGTCGGCGTTCTGGCTCGGCATGATCTTGTTCGGACCCGGATCCCGCGAAATGACCGCGGGCGGGCCGCCGGCAAACACGGCGCGATACGCGAACGCCCCGGCGGTCCCGATGACAGCCAGACCGATCAACGCGGCCGCGGTCGCGAGCCAGCTGCGGCGGCGCGGAGCTGGCGCTTCGTCGTAATACTCATCCTCGCCCTGCTCATCGGTCGCGTATTGCTCCTCGCCGTATCCTTCCTCGGCATACTGGTCGTCCAGCAGGTCGTTCGGATCCTCGTAGTACTGGTTTTGATGGCCGTGGTCGTCGCCTCGATAGCGAGCGTCGCGTCCGTCGTAATCGGCAGGCCAGTCGGATGGCTGCGCCTGAGGTTCGGCATGGCGCGGGTCTGCACGGCGGCCCGCGTCCGCACCGGACGGGTAGTTCTGTCCGATCAGGCGGGCAAGCTCGTTCAGGGGATCGGCGGAGTCAGAATCCCCCGCACCACCCCGGCCACGTGGGTCGTTGCGGTAGCCCCGAGAATAGCTGTCATTCCCCATCAGTCACCGCCACCCGTTTGCGGCTCCGCTCCCTGGCCCATACGAACGTATGCGTGACATTCCCCGCCAACCGCGTCCGACAGCGCTGGACGGGCCTACATCTCATCCGGCGCGTCGACACCGAGCAACGTGAGCCCGGACGCGAGCACTGTTACGACCCCCTCTACCAGTGCGAGGCGGGCAACGGTCATCATTGGATCATTGTGGATAATGAAGCGTAAATGTGGCAGATCATTTCCCTTGTTCCAGAGCGCATGAAATTCGCTCGCCAATTCATACAAATAGAACGCGATTCGGTGCGGCTCATGGGCGGCTGCGGCGGCCTCGACGAGACGTGGGTAGAGCGCGATCTTGCGCATCAGCGGCAGGTCCGCCGGATCGGTGAGGCGATCGACCGGCCCGTCCACGAGCCACTGCGATCGCGCGGCTGCATCCTGCGGTAGTTCAGGGACCAGATCACGCGCATTGCGGAATACCGACTGACACCGCGCATGGGCATACTGGACGTAGAACACCGGATTGTCGCGCGTGTGCTCGACGACCTTGGCGAGGTCGAAATCGAGCACGGCGTCGTTCTTGCGATACAGCATCATGAAGCGGACGGCGTCGCGCCCGACCTCGTCGACGACCTCACGCAACGTCACGAACTCGCCCGCCCGCTTCGACATCTTGATTGGCTCGCCGCCGCGCAGCAGCCGCACGAGTTGGACGATCTTGACGTCGAGGTCGGCCTCACCGCCGCTCACGGCCCGCACCGCCGCAGCCATGCGCTTGACGTAGCCGCCGTGGTCGGCGCCCCAGACGTCGATCAGGTGACGGAAGCCGCGGTCCCATTTCGTCTTGTGGTAGGCAATATCCGACGCGAAATAGGTGTAGCTTCCGTCCGACTTCTTGAGCGGGCGGTCGACGTCGTCGCCGAATGCCGTCGCGCGGAACAGCGTCTGCTCGCGGTCCTCCCAATCGTCGACCGGCGCGCCCTTCGGCGGCGGCAGCCGCCCTTCGTAAACCTCCCCCTGCGCCCGCAACGTGTCGAGCGTGCGTGCGACCTCGTCGGCGGGGGCCTCCGTCAACGAGCGCTCGGAAAAGAACACGTCGTGGCGAACATTGAGCGCGGCCAGGTCCTCGCGAATCGCCGCCATCATCATGTCGATCGCCTTCGCGCGCACCACCGGCAGCCAGTCGCTCTCGGGCTTCTGGTCAAGCGCGCGGCCGTGCTCAGCGGCGAGCGCCGCGCCCACCGGCTTGAGGTAATCGCCCGGGTAAAGTCCCTCCGGGATCGCGCCGATGTCCTCGCCGAGCGCCTCGCGGTAGCGCAGAAACGCCGACCGTGCGAGCACGTCGACCTGGGCGCCGGCATCGTTGATGTAATATTCGCGCGTCACCTTGAAGCCCGTGAAGTCGAGCAGGTTGGCGAGCGCGTCGCCGAACACCGCGCCACGGCAATGGCCGACATGCATCGGCCCGGTCGGATTGGCGGAGACGTATTCGACATTGACCGGCTCGCCGCGCCCGAGGTCGCCCTTGCCGTAGGCCGCGCCTGCGCGGATCGCGGCGCGCAGGGCGTCGGTCCATGCCGCCGGCTTGAGCGTGAGGTTGATGAAGCCCGGCCCCGCAACGTCGACCTTCTGCACGAGCTCGTCGGCCGCGAGCCCGTCGGCGATGCCTGCGCCAGCTCGCGGGGCTTCTTGCCGGCCTCCTTGGCGAGCACCATCGCGGCATTGGTCGCCATATCACCATGGCTCGCATCGCGCGGCGGCTCGACCACGACACGCGAAAAATCGATGCCCGCGGGCCAGTTGGAGTCCTTGGCGAGCGCGGCGCAGATGGCATGCACGCGCGACAGAACGTCGGCGAAAAGATGCGGCGATGTCGGG
>Ga0126384_10001284_pt1 | contig 14827 bp, 12 predicted proteins | sample PanSoiMetPlot_36_FD_92543 | JGI IMG/M metagenome (GOLD analysis project Ga0126384, IMG submission 92543) | Tropical forest soil microbial communities from Panama - MetaG Plot_36 | ecosystem: Environmental > Terrestrial > Soil > Tropical forest > Bulk soil | place: Panama | collected 2016-02-17 | reverse complement strand
GTTTGCGCGCGCGATGCTGCTTCGCCAACCGAAGAAGATTCACATGGATGGAAGGTCATCCGCCGCCGCGAGCCTGTCCCTCCTAACAATGCTGTGAGTCATGCTGCTCTGTTACGGGGAATGCAGATTCATGCCGAAGTGCTGCGTTCGTGGACGCAGCACAAGCCTATGCATTCGGTGGGCGCCGACTTCGGATTGCGTGTCGCCTTGTAAGGATGCATATGTTCGCCTGCATCTACATTCCCGACTTCCCGGTGGCTGCGATCGTTCGTGTGGAAGCGTTGTTGCGCGATCGCGCCGTTGCCGTGCTCGATGGCAAACCTCCACAGGTGCGCGTCACTGCGCTGAATGACAAGGCCCGTCTGCTGGGCATGGAAGTTGGTATGACCAAAGTGCAGGCGGCGATTTTTGCAGTGTCGCCTAACGAAAGCGCACCTGCCGCAAACGCCGATCGCAAACAGAAGGCAACGCAAATTGATATGGCTGCGCCGCGCAGGAAGCCGCAGCAGGCGCCTATCTCGGCTGTCATCCGTCAGCGTTCTGTAGCACAGGAGGAGTCTTCTCACGCCGCCCTGCTCGATGTTGCGCATGCTTTCACGCCCCGGGTGGAGGACACGTATCCCGACCGCTTGCTGCTCGATCTCGAGGGGTTGGAGCGGCTCTACGGCCCGCCTTCCGCGATGGCCCGTGAACTGACATCGCGCGTCGGCGCTCTGGGACTCGAGGCTAATCTCGGCTTGGCATCCAATCCGGATTCAGCCATGCATGCCGCTAGTGGATTCAGCGGCGTCACCGTGATTCCGGCCGGTGAGGAAGCCCGGCGGCTAGGCGTTCTCCCTATTCATGTCCTACTTGATTCGTTTGATATTGCAGGCAGCAATGCATCCAAAAATTCGGTGGCCGCGCGCGAACGTGAAAAGCTGCGCGAGCAGATGCTCGACACACTTGAGCGATGGGGCGTGCGCGACTTTCGCACATTGGCACTGCTGCCGGAACATGCGCTGGCAGCACGACTGGGCGAGGCAGGCGCGCGTCTGCAAGGCCTTGCCCGTGGAGCCAGCCTGCGCACTCTCGCACTTTGTGAACCCTCGGTGCGTTTCGAAGAGGCGATGGAACTGGAGTCGCCGGTCGAAACTCTCGAGCCGCTGTCGTTCCTGCTGAATCGTTTGCTCGATCAGCTCTGTGGACGGCTGGAAACTCGTGCATTGGCGGTGCAGGAATTGACATTGCACCTGCAACTGGAGCCGCGTGTCGCCGACGAGGAGGCAATCACCCTGCAAGAGTTGGGAGACTCCGGGAATACATGCAACCTATATGCACGCACATTGCGTTTGCCGGTAGCTATGCGCGATCCAAAGGTTTTTCTCAAGCTGCTGCAGTTGGACTTAGCGGCACATCCGCCCGGAGTGCCTGTCTGCAAATTATGGATCACAGTCGAGCCGGCGCGTCCGAGGTCGGCACAGCATGGGCTGTTTTTACCTGTCACGCCGGAAGCCGAAAGGCTGGAGATCACGCTCGCCCGTATTACCGGTGTGGTGGGCGAGCGACGTGCCGGAATTGCAAAATTGCTCGACACGCACCGGCCTGACGCCTTCCGTATGGAGCGCTTTGTTTCGCAGCCAGAAGATCAAAGCACAAATGTTACTACCACATTGTCGGAGCCATCCCCCATTGCTCTGCGCATCTTTCGTCCGGCACGACAGCTTCGTGTGCAGTTGGCGGAGGGGCGTCCGTGCAAAGTTGCGTCACAAGAGAATGAGGACCGGGAAACGTTACACGGTAAGGTGCTATGGTCGGCGGGACCGTGGCGCTCCTCCGGCGACTGGTGGACGGAACAGTCGTCAACAGATCCCGTTAAAGAGTCTGCGCAGGTATGGGACCGTGAGGAGTGGGACATAGCACTGGCGCACCAGGACAGTGTTGCTCTTTATCGCATTTATCGCGATATCGGCACGGGCAACTGGTTCGCCGATGCGAGCTATGACTAGCCTATGTATGTCGAACTCCACGCTCGCTCAGCCTTCAGCTTTCTCGAAGGAGCTTCTCTTCCCGAAGAGTTGGCTGAAGCATGCCACACGCACCAGATGCCGGCGATGGCGCTGCTCGATCGCGATGGTGTTTACGGCTCCGCCCGCTTTTACCTCGCCATGAAGAAGCTCGGGTTGCAGGCTCATATCGGGGCCGAAGTCACTTCCCTGCTTCCGCCTGTCGTGCTGTCTGACAACGTGGTACTGCCTCGTGTTTCTTTGCTGTGCGCTTCGCCTGCAGGATATCGGAACCTCTGTCGCCTGATCACTCGCACTAAGCTACGTGCTCCTAAATATCCGACAAAACTGCCACGAAGTATGAAGAACGGAGAAAGCGAGGAGTTGTTGCCTCAAACGCAGGCCGTCGCCTCTATGGCCGAACTTTCCGAGTTTGCTTCGGGTCTGATCTGCATGACCGGTGGAGACGAAGGCCCACTTGCTTATGCACTTGCAAATGGTGGTATAGAAGAGGCTCGTCGCACACTGGAACAACTCATTGCTGTTTACGGCCGTGAGAACGTGTATGTCGAACTCCAGCGTCACTACAACCGCGCGCAGGAGTCGCGCAACCAGGCCGCTATCGAACTCGCGCGCAGCCTCAAGCTGCCACTGCTGGCCGCGCAGGGTGCGCAATACGCCAAACCGGAAGAGCGGCAGATCCTCGACGTCTTTACTTGTATCCGCCATCACCGCCATCTTGACGGGGCCGGTCATTTGCTGGCGCGCAACAGCGAACGCTACATCAAGTCACCGCAACAGATGCTTCGTCTCTTTGCCGATCTGCCCGAAGCAGTTGCCAATACGGTCGAATTGTCGTCTCGTCTCGAATTCACGTTCAACGATCTGGGCTACAAGTTCCCTCCGTATCCCGTTCCCGTGGGCGAAACCATGACTTCGTTTCTGCAGGAACGTACTTACGAAGGCGCGCGTGAACGCTATCAGCGCCCTGGACAGAATGAGCTTTGGCAACGGGCGCGGCGGCAAATCGAGCGAGAACTTGCGCTTATAGAGAGACTCGAACTCGAAGGCTACTTCCTTATTGTTTGGGATATTGTGCGTTACTGCCGTGAGCACGACATTCTGGTGCAGGGACGAGGTTCGGCGGCCAATAGTGCTGTCTGCTACTCGCTTGGCATTACAGCGGTTGATCCAATCCGCATGGAGCTGCTTTTCGAGCGCTTCCTTTCGGAGGAACGTGGCGAGTGGCCCGACATCGATCTTGATCTTCCCAGCGGCGATCAGCGTGAGCAGGCCATTCAGTACGTGTACGAACGTTACGGCAAGCTTGGCGCGGCCATGACCGCGAACGTCATCACCTACCGCGGACGCTCAGCAGCACGTGAGGTTGGCAAGGTGCTCGGCTTCGATGAAGAGACTCTGGAGCGGCTGGCCAGCCTGGTGAGTTCGTGGGAATACAAGGATCCTGCCGATACGCTCGAGCGCCAGTTTCGCGATGCCGGTTTCGATCTGCAACAACCGCCCATCTGCAAGTTCTTCGAGCTCTGTGTTGCCGTGCAGGATTTGCCGCGCCATCTTGGCCAGCACTCGGGCGGTATGGTCATCTGCCAGGGGCAACTCGATGCCATCGTGCCGCTGGAGCCTGCCACTATGCCCGGCCGCCTGGTAGTGCAATGGGACAAGGAAGATTGTGCCGAAATGGGCATCATCAAGGTCGATCTGCTTGGCTTGGGCATGATGGCCACACTGAAGGACTCGCTCTCCCTCATTCGCGATAACTATAAAGAGGAAGTCGATTTAGCCCTGCTGCCTCCGGATGATTCAGTGGTCTATAGCACTTTGCAGAAGGCCGACACGGTGGGAATGTTTCAGATTGAGAGCCGGGCGCAGATGTCGTGCCTGCCGCGCCTGCATCCTACGCATTTCTATGACATTGTGGTGCAGGTGGCGATCATCCGTCCGGGACCGATTGTCGGTAAAATGGTCAATCCGTATCTGCAACGGCGGCAGGGACGCGAGCCGGTGGTCTATCCGCATCCAGCATTGGAACCTGTTCTAGAACGGACACTTGGGGTGCCTTTGTTCCAGGAGCAGCTTCTGCGGATGGCGATGATTGCCGCTGGTTTCAGCGGTGGGCAGGCCGAGGAGTTGCGGCGCGCTTTTGGTTTTAAGCGCAGCGAAAAACGCATGCGCGATATTGAAGTGAAGCTGCGGGAGGGCATGGAGCGGAACGGAATTTCCAAAGAGGCGCAGGAGGAGATCATTCAGTCCATAATCTCCTTTGCTCTCTATGGTTTTCCCGAGTCGCACGCGGCTAGTTTTGCCCTCCTCGCATATGCCAGCGCTTACCTTAAGTGCCATTATTTAGCAGCATTTACGGCCGCACTACTCAACAACCAGCCGATGGGGTTCTATTCGCCGGCAACCATTGTGAAAGATGCCCAACGGCACGGGTTGCGAGTGAAGCCGGTGGACATCAATTGTTCGGAGTGGCTATGCACCCTAGAGTTAGAGATCGCCAGCGCTCTCTCGCGGACGAAAGTCCGCTCGGAGGAATTAAAAATAAATGACTTAGACGCTGGCCTGAAGGCCAGCTCTACCCGAAATTCGACCACCAATCATGGCGAACTGCCTTCCATTTTTGCGCTGCGACTGGGTTTTCGTTATGTCAAGGGGTTGAGCGAAGAGGCGGGCCAAGCGATTGTGCGTGCACGGAGGCAGCGCCCTTTCGAATCTATAGCCGACCTGGCTCACCGAGTGGCAGAGTTGCGGCGGGATCACTTGGTGCTGCTCGCCTCCATTGGGGCGCTGAACTCGATCGGTGGTGCCAAAATGAGAGAAGATCCCGAAAAACTTAAATCAATACTAAAGTATCAGCCGTTAAAACTTAAACAGCCACTTAAGTATTTTCATCGCCGAGATGCCCTATGGCAGGTGGAACGAGCCGCACGTTTTGCCGGGCCGCTGCTCGACGGAATTCCCGAAATAGATACAACTTCGCCGTTGTCAGGCATGACACCGGAGGAGCGGCTGGTGGCGGATTTTCACGGCACGGGATTGACGGTGGGGCCGCACCCGATGGCGTACCGGCGCGCCGATCTCAAACGGGCACGCGTGCTCTCAGCACATGACCTCACACGAGCGCGCAACGGTACTCGGGTTCAGACTGCGGGTTGCGTGATTGCACGGCAGCGTCCGGGCACCGCGAAGGGCTTCGTCTTTCTCAGCCTGGAGGACGAGACGGGCATCAGCAACGCAATCATCACTCCGGATTTGATGGACCAGCACCGGGTTGTGATCACATCGGAGAAGTTCCTGTTGTTAGAGGGAGTGCTGCAGAATCAGGACGGTGTGATCTCGGTACGGGTAGAGAAGGTAAAGCCATTGCGGAATGTCTATGAGACAGCTCGAGTGGACATTACCGATGCCCAAGTGCGGTCGCATGATTTTCATTGACGCCCGGAGGGAGCACATCCGCTGAAGATATCAGCAGCCGCTATACTGACTTTTTCGCACAGCCCTTGAAGCACATCGGATACATCCTGCGCTTTCTTTGGAATGCAACCCGTGGCCACCACTTCACCCCGTGGAGGAGTCCCTACCTGCGCTGGCGCATCGAAACCTACACTGGCATCAAGATGCACAGCATTGGATTTCTGGAGTTCCTGGGATTCTGCTGGAAGGAGCGCAAGGAGCTCCTACGGTTTCTGACCTGGACCGGCGAGATGGAACGGTATGCAAGGGTCAAACCGAAGAACCCCTAACAATACACCACCGCAATACCGACACAGGAACAGACTGCGGAAGAGTCGCAAAAGCAGATCCCTCGGCGACTAAAACGCCTCGAGATGACAAACAACAAAAGGGGAGCCGTCTGCAGCACGACTGAAAAGCCGTGCCCTGATACAAAGCAGTCGTCGAAACGAGTTTTCCGCTGCTCGTGAAGTCAGGCACTTTCGAAGCCGATTTATGAGATAAGTCGGCTCTGTTGACATCCTAAGTTTCACTTCGCAGGGACAGCAGCGAAACCGGGTTATGCTGCACTCAGCTCCGGCGAAACTCGCTGCTGGCTATGGCCGAAGTGGGGTTGGTGCGATTCGCGCAAGTTGCTCTGGACGTGGCTCAGGCCACGGTCCGGCGCTATCGCACAGTCTTTAGCAAACACCAGTTCATGCAGCCGCAGTTGTTGGCCATCTTGTGCCTCATGCGCTACGAGGACTGGACCTATCGAGAAACTAAAGTACGTCTGGCCGAGCACTCGGAACTGCGTTGCGTCTTGCGGCTGCGCTCGGTTCCCGACTATACGACTCTGTACCGTTTCCTGCGACGGCTGGACGAAGCCGCTATCGCACAGGCGTTGAACGAAGTGGTACGTCGCATGGTCCTCCCCAGTCCACGCCGCCGCGTCCAAGTGGCAGTGGATGCAACAGGACTTGCCCAAGCTGCGCGGAGCACGTTTTTTGTGCGCCGCCTGCACCCCCACACCCAAAACCGCTGCCGTGGCGGCATGGGGTTGAAGTGGCTGACGGTGGTCGATCTGCAGCGGCAGCTCATCTTGGCGCAGTCGGCTCGCCAAGCTCCCTGGAACGATTGTGCCAATCTTCCTGGATGGGTAGCGCAAGCCCATGCCCAAACTCCCATCGGCTGTGTATGGGCCGACGCCGAATTCGACTCCGAGCGCCATCCCACCTTCATCCGCCAACCGCTTCGTGCTGTCAGTATCATCCCCGCCAAACGTGGAAAGAAGACCTGGGCCATTCACGGCGTACGTGCTCCCATGCGCGGCCGCTTTCCCCGTAAGCAATACTGTCGCCGTGCGCTAATTGAAACTGTCTTTTCCGTTGCCAAACGCAAACTCTCTTCTCGCGCTCCTGGCTGTTGCCTGCTTACGCAGCGCCGCCAAGCCTTGCTGTAGGGCTTGACTTACAATCTTTATCGCCTCTAGCACGCTTCTGAGCGCTGCAGGATGTCAACAGAGCCAGATAAGTCTTAGTTATTGAGCCGAATCTTGTAGCATTCTTGCATTATTTGTCAAAGATCCACAGCAACCTTAACCGGCTCCCCTACCGTTACCCCCAACATCTTTGCCGCCGAGTCTTGTTTCATTGCAATCTCCAAGTAGCCCGAGCTTCCGATAATGCCGAATAACTCGCCTGGCTGTCCTTCGGCGTAGGAGCTGCAGACGCGGGTGATATCGAGCCCCGCGATCGTTACTCGAATACTTGCCGAAGATAAAGCCTGCACGTCGGTCTCACTGAGGTTTGTAATAAGATTGCCGAACTTATCGACCTTCAACACGGCACCCTGCAATGTGTTCTGCGCACGTTCGACGGCCGCCAGGTGCAGGCGGGTGTAATCGCAGATCTCCGGCCCGAGGTCGGCAGGTGCAACGCCCTTCGTCAGCCATGCAGCTGCGGGCGCAAAAATGTCGCGGCCATGAAATGTCTGGCTTATTGGCTGAAGAAAGAGCCGCTCTGCCGTGATGTGGCGCACAGTGAAACGCGGCTCGCGCGCTTCCACCCACGACAGAACGCCATTGTCTGGAGCCACGAAGAGATATTCGTCTGTTTCTGCAAGGATCGGCCGGCGCATGCTACCCACACCCGGATCGACGATGACGACATGCACGGTGCGCGGCGGAAAAAAACGATAAGCCTGGGCAATGGTCCACGCACCTTCAATAATGTCGTAGGAAGAAATGGCGTGGCAGATGTCCACGATCCGTGCCTCGGGATTGATATTCAGCACGACTCCATGCATGATCCCGACGAAGGCGTCCTGGAGTCCGAAGTCGGTTGTGAAGGTGACTAGGCGCGATTCAAGCATTCTCCTGCAAACTATTCGTACGGCTCACGCCAGTCAAGCGTCAGAATCCAATGCCGCCACGGCGCATCAGATCACCACGTCGTCGAAAGGAATCTGGCAGTGCATGTAGCCGAGCTTTGGCGATACCCGGTGAAGAGCTTGCGGGGCGAGATGATTTCCACCGCTGAAGTGCTGGAATCGGGAATTCGCGGTGACCGCGAAGTGGTCGTAGTCTCTGCCGCGCGGCGCAAGGTAATCACATCGCGGACCCGTTATCCCCTGCTCGGGTTGCAAGGTGGAATTTCGCCGCAAACTGGACAGGCAATGATCAACGATATTCCATGGGACCACCCGATAGCTCGCGACATGGTCTCGGAAGCCGCCGGCGAACCGGTCCTGTTGGTTCACTACGCAGGAACTGAACGCTTTGATGTTCTGCCGCTGCTCGTCGCGACCGACGGTGCGATCCAAACGATTGGCCTGGACCGGCGGCGATTCCGCCCTAATATTCTCATTGGCGGGGTTGCCGGACTTGCTGAACGTCAGTGGGAAAGCAAGAACCTTCTCATCGGTGAAGCCGAGATTCACGCCGCGCAGCTGCGTTCGCGATGCGTTATGACGACTTATGATCCCGATACGCTCGAGCAAGACCGCTCGGTTCTGTTTCGCATTGTCTCGGAGTTTGATGGGACCATGGCGCTCGATTGCTCAGTGGCAAAACCAGGAATCGTGCGAGTGGGAGATAAGGTAACAATAATTGAATGAGGCAAACGTGGAGGATCCGAGACATGTCGCGGCGATGGAGAACCCAGCCCTGACTGACCTCGTGTCACTTCCGCATCGCTTCAATACGATCGCGCATCAGTTCCATTCGAAGTCCGCTTATTTTTCCCGTTTCATCGAGATCAAACGAAACGAGTACCGGTCGACGCTCGTACAGGGGATTCGCCCAAGTCACGCGGAAGGTGTCCCGATGCCAATGTCTCAAATTCGCCGGCTCTCCTCCACTGTATCGCAGGACCAGCTTGTCGTCTTCCACTGTGACTTGAATCGGGAGCTCGAGTTGTCTCTGTACTCTCCTGCGTAAGCCGAGAGAGGCAGGGTTGGAGTGGTGTTCTTGAGTCGCGCTGATTCGAGCGCACGCTCCTGAACCACATCTTGCTCTTCGCTTTTTTCCCAGGACTCCCGGTATTCGGCGGCATAGTCACGGGTGGAAAGATGCAGATAGCAGTCCGAGATACGCTCAGCCAATGCCAAGTTCAAAAACACACTGGTGCGCCATGAATTCGTCAAGATCGCGATACCCAGCTTATCGTCGGGCAGTAACACCATATATGCAAGCTGGCCATCTCCGTTTCCGCTATGCCACAAAATGAAGTGGCCTCGATAATCCCAGACCTGCCAACCGAATCCGTACGCTGCGAAGTGTTCCAGCTGTCGAGACTTTTTTGAATTCAGGAGTGGTGGGGACGTAGACCTGGGGGCTCTGCATTTCAGCCCATGGATGAACTGCTGAGGACACGCTTGCCTTTGAATGTACCGTCCCCCAGCTGGAACAGGAGCCAGGTTGCAAGGTCGTTGGCACTTGATTGGACTGCTCCTGCCGCTGCCGTGGTGTGCCGTTCACGGCCACGCGCGACAGGTCTCTGGATACCATCAATCATGACGTGACCGGAAGCATAATTCCCCATTGCCGGCACTGAATCGAAGTAGGCGGTTGTTCGACGCATCCCCAAGGGTTCAATGAGTCGATGGGTGACAAGTTCTTCCCAGCTCGTATTGGCGACCGAAGCTGCGATCTCGCCAGCCAAGGCATAACCAATATTCGAGTATTCCCAGCGTGCTCGAAACGGCGGCACAGGCTCGAGGCTCCTGAATAAATCGACGATTTGGGTCCGACTCAGGTGGCCGCGAAAGGGCGCGGCATTGTTGCGGAGTCCCGTGCGATGCGAAAGCAAGTCTCTCATTGTTACGTTCGCGGTCAGATAAGGATCGGAAAACTGAAGACGCGGCATATAGAAGTGAACGGTCTTGCCCCAATCGAGAACCTTCTCATCCACCATCGAGGCGATCGCGGCAGCGGTAAACGACTTTGTCAGGGAAGCGATGTCGAAGATGGTTTCGGTATCCACTGGATCAGACTTGCCGTGCGTCCTGACGCCGTAGCCCTTGGCATGCGGTATAAACCTTGCGAGCGTATTTAACAACAAGGGGAAAAGATGGTCGGAGACCGCTCGGTTATCTTTCGCATTGTTTCGCAATTCGACGGAATGTTGGCGCTCGATGCCCAGCAGTCAAACCCGGGATCGTGCGAGTGGGAGATGAGGTGACGGTAATGGATTGAGGTGGCAGCTACTTCATTTTGCGCCGTGCACTTTCACCGCGTGCTCTTCGAATTGCTCTTTCAGATAGCCGTCTTGCACGATCCCAGTACCGAGGTCCAGGTCAGGCTGAAAAACAAGGCCGCATTCAGAACACACGCCTTTAATGCTGTCATCTTCAGTGGTGATCACTAGTTTTGGAACTGAGTGCAATTTCCACATATGCGGATATTCTCACGGCACGCCGCTAATGCTGGTCGGCCAATATGCGCCTACTTCCTCTTCTTACTTCCTCTCACGTCCGGTCGTGTGCCTTGAAATCTTCTACTTTCCTTGAATCGCAATAGGAAGACCGCACCGCAAGGCGGCCGAGTTCAGACCAGGTGGCTTCACCTTATCTCGACATCACCCGAACCAGTTGAGATCTCCACTTCAGGTCCACCGCCGCGTACCGTGCCCTTCAACTCTCTGCGGTTAAATGTTCCTTGTACGGTGATTGGCAAGTCAGAGTGAATCGAGCCTGAACCAGTATGTACGTTCAACTCGAATCCTCCGTTGGGTCCCAACGCCAGACGCACTCCACCTGAGCCGGTGTGCAGCTGCCAGGGCCCCTTCACGCTTCCATCTGCGCTGATGTGGCCACTACCGGTGCGGCCCCTCAGGCCGCCGTTCACGCCACGTAGATCGATTCCACCTGACCCAGTATGCACTTCGACATCTCCGGTTCCGGTAAGGTCAACCTGAATCGAGCCGCTGCCTGTGCTGGCAAACATCGGTGCTGCGATTGAGCTGGCGTGGATACTGCCACTGCCGGTCTCCAACCGCGACTCGCGACCCAGATCATTGACGCGAATGCTTCCTGATCCGGTGTGCAACTTGCTTGAGGCGCGCACGCCTTCGACGGAAATCTCTCCCGATCCGGTATTGACCGCCAGCGTCGTATCCGCCGGCACAGTCACTTCATAGGAGATTGAAACATGGCGCCTCGCTTCCTCCGGCAGGTTGTATCCGATGCGAATCGAGTTGCCGTTCTGCTGAATGGGAGGATTCGACGCAACACTCTTAACGATGTTCTCGGCGTCGCCGCCCCACCAGTCATTGCTGCTGCGAACCGTGCCGTGCACCGTTACCTGATTGGCTCCGCCCGTCCTGATACTGACACTGCCCGAGCCGGTCGTGAGGTCCAGATTCACAGTTCCCGCAACATTAAGCGTTTTATCGAATGACTGCTCCGCCCGCGCCACCGCCATGACTGGCAGCAGTACAAGAACGCCTGCAAGGATTGAGATTCGCTGTTTCATGACTTCGCCCCGAGAATTGAGAGAGTATGTAGTCCAACAACGAGGACTGCCCTTCGCGGCAGCCCTCAAAGTTCTATGCTACTGCTGCAAGACTACCTGGTCGCCTTCTTTAAGACCCGAGAGGACTTCTGTTTTCGCGCCATTCGAGATGCCAATGTTCAGCGCTACCTTGCGCTTGCCATCTTTACCCTTGGGATCGGGCACTTCGGTCGAAGCCTTCTTATCCTTGTCATACAGAATCGCACCTTCCGGAATCATCAGCACATTTTTGTGCTCATCAAGAATGATTTCGGCATTGGCCGTCATTTCCGCTTTGAGCTCGCCGCCCGGGTTGTTGATCGACACGCGAACCTCAAACGTCGTGACGTTGTCTTTTTCCGTGCCCATGGGCGAAATCTTGGTCACTTTGCCAGTGAAGGTCTTGTCCTTAAACGTCTCTACGCGGATGCGTGCCGGCTGGCCGAGATATACCTTGCCGATGTCGCTCTCGTCGACTTTGCCCTTCACGTAAACTTCGCTGGTATCACCGATCGTCATTACGAGCGTTGCCGCCGAGCCCATCACCAGAATGGAGCTCACCGCATCGCCCATCTCCACGTTACGCGACAGAACCACGCCATCGATAGGCGCCATGATCGTGGTATAGCTCAATTGCTCTTCCAACTGCTTCAGCGATGCGGAGTTTTTCTGGACTTCGGCCTGAGCTTGCGCCACTTTCGCACGATTGACCACCGACTGGGCTTTGGCTACGTCACGCTTATTTACCGCCAGGATGTAGGCCCGCTGGGCGTCATCGAGGGCGGAGGTTGAAACCACGCCGCTCTTGGCCATCTCCTGCGCGCGCTCGTAGGCGCGTTGCAGCGTGGGAATATCGACACCCTGGGCATCGACCTCTGCCTTCTTCATGTCGGCTTCGGCTGCCTTCAGGTTTGCTTCGGATGACAACAGTTGCGCCTTGGCAGAATTCACCGCCGCCTCAATCTCCACTCGATCCAACTCGGCGAGCACCTGCCCCTGCTTCACGTTGTCTCCGGCATCGACGTACAGCTTTTTCACGATGCCGCTGGCCTTCGACTTGATCTCCACCTTTGTGATAGGCGTGACCTTGCCCGTCGCCACCACGCTCTTGGCCAGATCGCCCTTCTCCACTTTAGCCAGCTTGGTGGGATCAATCTTCGTGCCACCGCGGGTGGCCGCTACGGCTACCACCACGAGCGCCACCACCGCCACTGCGACCGCCGTAATGATGATCAGGCGCTTCTTCTTCCTTTTGCCATTGCCGTTTCCGTTGGCCACAACCTGCCTCCCGACGCAGTTCGCTTTCGCTCTTGTTGGGTTGTACGTTCCAGTATGAGGAGAAGTTCCGTTTTGCTGGGTGAAAAAAGACCCGCTCCGACGCGCTTTTTCCGCCAGTTAGACCGTTTCCGGACGACAAATGGTAGCAACCCCGTCCGAGACACGTAAGGTGCTGAATACAAATAGGTTTATTCGCGCACTGCAGGGCTAGATGTCTCCTGGCAATGATAAGATTTCGGTTTAATGGTTACCTTCGTTGTGCTGCGACTGGCGGCAGTAGTTTTGCTGGTCGCAGCGAACGCGTTCTTTGTGGCAGCGGAATTCGCCATGGTCAGTATCCGCGAAACCCGCCTGCAACAGTTGATTGCTGCGCGCCGCATGGGCGCGCGCACCGTCCAGAGGCTTCATCAGAAGCTCGACGAATTCATTGCGGCTGTTCAGTTAGGAGTCACCATGGCCAGCCTTGCGCTCGGCTGGATTGGCGAAGCGGCCATGGCACATGTTCTGGAGCCGTTCTTTCATCGCTTGCCGCACTCGCAGTTTTACGCACATGCGGTGGCCATAACTGTCGCCTTTCTGCTGATCACCTACATGCACGTAATCCTGGGAGAGCTGGTCCCCAAATCTCTCGCCCTGCAACGCACGGAAGCCGTAGCTCTGGCGGTCGCCGGGCCTATGGACTTTTTCATTACGTTGGCCGCCCCATTATTGGCGGTCATGTCGGCTTCATCCCGCCTGGTGCTGAAAGCTTTTGGCGCGCAGCAGATCCGAGAAGGTCGGGTGCATTCCTCCGAAGAGCTCAAGCTCATCGTCTCGGCTAGTCATCGTACGGGCGTGCTCGAAGCGCCGCAGGAACAGATGATCCAGCGCGCCCTCGATCTCGAGAACATGTTTGTCCGCGAGATCATGGTACCGCGGCCCGACATCTTCTCTTTGCCCGGCGACATGCCACTCGACGAAGCTTTTCAGCGCATCGCCGACGAGCAGCACTCACGCGTTCCTGTGTACGATCCCCAGCGAGGCCCGGAGCATATCATTGGCGTGCTGTATGCTCGCGACCTGTTGCGCTGGCTTCGCTACCGAGGGACGCAGCCGGCGCATGGGCATGGATGGTCGACAGATCTCAAAGTGCGCCACCTGATGCGCGAAGTCCTTGTGGTTCCGGAGACTAAGACGCTGACAGACCTGCTTGCCGAATTCAAGCAGCGCAAGCGCCACCTGGCCGTCGTCGTCGACGAATTCGGCTCCACTGCGGGAGTGGTTACGGTCGAAGACATCCTGCAGCAACTCGTCGGCGAGATTGAGGACGAATACGACATTCGTGAACCGGTATTCGGTCAGGGCAACACCATTGTGCTGGACGGGGTTACGGCGCTCCGCGACCTCGAGTCGGATTACCACATTCACCTTCCGCGCGACGAGGGATTTGAAACCCTCGCGGGTTTTGTATTAACCCATCTCCAACGTATCCCCGAGCTCGGCGACAATTTTGAGTTCGAAGGGCATCGCTATACGGTAGTGAGCCGTGACAATCTCCGCGTTGGGGCAGTGAAGATCGAAACCCTCCAGCCACAAACGACAGCCCCAGCACAGCCAGCTTCGTAAAATTATGGGGCTTCTCCTGGCCTTCCGGATGTTGAGACTTCTGCTTCGAAATGCCTCTGATACTCTCCTTTTGTGCTCCGGTATCTTTTCACGCGACTGGCTTACACGCTTCCGGTTATCTGGCTGGTGGTTTCGGTCGTATTTTTCCTCATTCATCTCGTTCCAGGCGATCCGATTCAACAAATGCTCGGGGAGGGCGCGCCCGCCGCCGATATTGCCGCTGCTCGCCACGCTTACGGCCTGGACGTCCCGCTGGGCACGCAGTACCTGAATTACTGGCGCGGCCTGTTCCATGGCGACATGGGAAAATCGCTGCGCTACAACAAAAACGTAGGTCAGATCATTGCCGATGCTTATCCGTGGACCCTGCAACTCACGGTTGCGGCTCTCAGCGTGGCACTCATTCTCGCCATTCCGGCAGGGGTGCGCTCCGCTCTGCATCGCAATCGCTGGGACGACCGCGTGCTCAGCTTCGTCTCCCTGCTGGGACTCTCGTTCCCCAACTTCGCTCTCG
>Ga0126384_10001283_pt1 | contig 14831 bp, 15 predicted proteins | sample PanSoiMetPlot_36_FD_92543 | JGI IMG/M metagenome (GOLD analysis project Ga0126384, IMG submission 92543) | Tropical forest soil microbial communities from Panama - MetaG Plot_36 | ecosystem: Environmental > Terrestrial > Soil > Tropical forest > Bulk soil | place: Panama | collected 2016-02-17 | reverse complement strand
GCGAAGGCCGCCTCCGCGGTACGGGGCAGGAACAGGCGCTGCGGCGTCGCCACCACGGAGGCGATGGCGCGGAGGTGCGCCTCCGTCTCCGGCGACAGCGTGGGCGGCGCGGAGCCCAGCGGCTCGTCGGGCACGAGCTTCGGCACGATGGCGGACAGCGAGGCGCCGTACTTGCCGTGGATGCCGAGTGGCCCGTGCTCAGGCTCGACGGGCAGCGATAAAGGCAGGCCCGTGCGTACCGGCACCTCGACGACCACGCGCGTGAACTCCGGCTGACCGGAGAGCGCGCGCGGACTGTCCGCCAGGCCGAGGGCACGCCCCACGAGAGCGGCGGGCAGGTTGCGTCCCGCCAGCGTGGCGCCGTGCATCCACGCGGGGAAGCGCGGGTTCCACTCGAGCCACCACAGCCGCCCGTCGACATCGCGTAGCCTACTCGATCTCTGCGCCGCCCGTCCAGCCGATGGAGCGCACGGCCGCCTCGATCGGGGTGAAGAGCTCGGGCGGGAGCTCGGCCACGTGCCCTGCCCACGTCTTGCCCTCCGGCGTGGTGATGCGCTTGCGCATGTAGAGCGCATCGCAGAGCTGGCCGTCGTAGGCGGCGAGGCAGATCGATTCCTCGTAGCCGCGCACGTGCACCTGGAGGGACAGGCGATCGGTCTGCCAGCCGTTCTTCAGGGAGGTACGAGCGTGCTCGAGCTGACGCCAGTCACCCACGGGCACCGCCTCGTGATACGGGCCCTTGATCCACACGCGCCAGGAATGCGCGCGGCAGAACGCGTAGATCTCCTCGTCGGAAGCGGAGAGATCCAGCGAGGGTGCGATCTCGAAAGGCAGCAGCTCGGCCACGCTGGGCCGCGGCTTGCGGCCTGGGGGCGAGCGCTTTCTCGCACGGCGCGAGCAGCAAGGGATGAATGGGCAGGCTACGAGCGCGCCAGGCGACCTCCAGGTCGAGCGTGGGAATCCACGGCGCGCCGCGGTCGAGCTCGGTCTGGACTTCCTTCGCGTACAGATCCTCTTCGATGAGGTCCCACGGCGGCTTGAGCCAGGTCGCGTCGAAGACCTCGTGATGAAGGCCTGAGCTCCCGGCCCAGTAGTCGACGCCCATGAGGCAGGCCGCGGGGAATGCCGCGCGCAGGGAACGCGCCACGCCGAGTCCCGCGGAGGGGCTGGGACCCGAGTAGAGGCCGGATACGAACACCGTTTCTCTCATCGCTGTCGACCGCTTCGGGAGGGCTCGTTCGTCGCCATCTCTCGTCGCCGAGCGGCGCCGCAGGCCGGCGTGCAGTCATCGAGTATCGGCCGGCGAGACCCGCGCGGCGCGGACGATACCGCAAGAAGGGAGCCAATTTTCGAATCTCTTTATGGACGATGCCTTGTCGAGCGGCGGAGAATCGCCGCCGGACGTTCCGTAAAAAAAGCCGACAGAACGGTAGCGGGCGTCGATGGAAAAAGGAGCTGCCGAGAGGGCTCGGAAGGCGAGGAGGGAGACGGCGCCGAGGCCTACCGAGAGGACGCCGAGCGCCGTCTCCATCCCGGCGCGATCCACGAGAGCGCCGATGGGCGGCCCCGCCACCACGAAGGAGAGCCGGAACATGAGCGTGGCGATCGAGAGCACGCTCGCCCGATCCTCGGGCGGGGCATCGTGCTGCATGACGGTGGCCAGGATCGGTCCCTGCAGCCCGCGAATGGTCATGAAGCAGAGATAGAAGACGATGCTCCATGCCGCTGGATCACGGACAGTCCCAGGTAGCCGAGGGGCACGAGCAGGCAACACAGGAGCAGGCTCTGCCTGACGCCGATGACGGCCGCCACCCGCGCGCTCGACAGGGAGATGCCGGCGAGCCAGACGTGCGCGCACGCCCACAGCGGGCCGAACCACGCCGTGGGAATGCCGCGCGCCTGCATGGTGGGCTGGATCAGCCAGATCACGACGAAAGTGGAGAGCCCGAGGGCGACGCTCAGCGCCAATGGCCGCACGCAGCCGGCGATGATGCCAGAGCGCGAAGCCGATGATGTGCCAGGCGCGCGCCGCGTGTGAACGGCCGCCCGCCACGGGGATTCGCGGCGCTTCGCGCAGGAGGACGGCGGCAACCCAGGCGAGCGCCGCGCTCGGCGCCTGGAGCCAGAACGGCAAGCGTGGCGCCATCGCGTACAGCCAACCTCCCGCGGCGGCGCTGAGCGCCTCCGCCGACTGGGAGACGGCGCGGATCCTTCCGTCCCAGCGCGTGTACTGGTGGGCGCGTCCTTCTCCTTCGAGCGAGACCCAGAGGATGGCGCGATCGGCTCCGGACACGAACGCACTCCCCGCGCCGAAAATGGTCTCGGCCAGGGCCACCATCCAGAAGGTGGCGGCGGGCGTGTAGAGCAGCCAGCCCGCGAGGAGCAAGGTGGTGCCGACGAGAATGGATCGGCGATAGCCGACGCGGTCCGCGAGATAGCCGGAGGGAAACTCGAAGATCACCACGGCGAGGCCGAAGACAGCCTGGAGGACCATGATGTCGGCGAGCGACATGCCGATCTGGTCCTTCCAGAAGAGGGTGATGATGGGAATGGGAAAGAGGAGGAACTGGCACGCCGCGTAGGCCACGAGGAGCCGGACGTTCTTCATGGAGCCGCGGCGCGCGAAGCGCGAGAGGGCATGGGTCGGCGCGATACTCGCGCGCGAGCACGGACGCGTCAAGGACCCGCACCGGCTTGACGCGCTCCACGGGGCGCGCGATGCTACCCGAGGTCACCCATGCCGGATCAAACCGAATCGCGACCCGTCTCGCCCTGGAGCCTCATGCTCGGCACCGGTCCGCGCTTCGCTCGCGACGCCTTCGGGCCCGTCGTCGTCTTCTACATCGGCTGGAAGCTCGTCGATCTCCGCACGGGCATCCTCGCCGCCACCGCGCTCGCGGTGATCGCCTACCTGTGGGAGCGGCGGCGGGATCGCTCCGGGGTGACGGCGGCCATTGGCCTCGGCATCGCACTGGTCCAGGCCGCCGCCGGGCTCGCCACCGGCAGCACCACGGGTTATTTCGCTCCCGGTCTCATCGTCAACGGCGCCTACGGGTTGGCCTTCCTTGGCTCCGTCCTCATCGGCCGTCCCCTCGCCGGCGTGTTCGCGCGGGAGACCTATCCCTTTTCCCCCGAGATACTCACCTCGGTCACCTTCCGCCGCGTGTTCTCCCACATCTCGCTGGTGTGGGCGGCCTATCTCCTGCTTCGCACCGGCATTCGCATGATCGCCCTCCTGCGGACGAGCGTGGAGATGTTTCTCGTGATCAATGTCCTCACGGGGATCCCCCTCACCGCCGGCATCATGGCGTGGTCCATCTGGTACGGCCACCGGCGATTCTCGACGAGCCAGGAGTGGCGCCCGGCCGCTCAGGCCTCAGGAAGCGCTCCTCCGTAGCGGCGGGGACGGGACGACGCACGGCCGGCGGTGGTGATGGTCAGCTCGCCGGGAGCGAGCTGGGCGTGGTCACTCGCGCTTCTCGGTGTCCGCCACCGTGAAGTGGATGAAGAGGAGCACGGTGAAGTTGTCGTACTTCGCGCGCCCCACCCCGGGAGGCTGGCTTCCCACCACCGCGTCCGTCTTCGCATCGAACTCGTAGATCCGCACCTCGGCTTGCCCGCGATTGCGCTGCCACTTGAAGAGGGCGATCTCCGGGATGGGGAGGTTGACCACGGGCGCCTGGAAGGTGGGAATCCCGATGAGGGTCGAGTTCTCGTCGGTCCCCAGCACGGAGGCGAAGAGCCTCACCTTGAGATCGGGGGAGGAGGGCACCGTGCGCACGCCGTGGGCCTGAAGCCAGGCGGTGCAGAACTCCTTCACGAAGGTCTGGTTGGTCTGGTTTCCCACCATCAAGTACACGTCGACGGCCACTCCCGGTCCCTGCAGCCGCGAGAGATCGAGCTGGCCGAGCGCGCGCTCGAGAGAGCGGATCATGAGCTGCTGAGTGACTCCAGCAGGCTCCGATGGCTTCAGCACGTCCGCCAGGGAGCCGCAGCCGGCGAGCAGGAACAGGCTGAGGGCGGCGATCAGAGCTGCGGCCCACCCACGCGTCCGCACGAGGCGAAGAAGAGGCTACGCCAGCCCGTCCCCGACGAGGCCATTGGCCACCCGCCCCAGCCGCCGCGGGGGCAGGGCGGCGATGATGGCCGAGAGCCGGTCGGGATCCACGGGCTTGAGGAGATGCATGTCGAAGCCGGCCTCAACGGCCTTGCGCCGATCCTCGGACTGGCCATAGCCGCTCATCGCCACGAGGCAGAGAACCTTGTGGTGCTCGCGAAGCCGGCGCGCGACCTCGTAGCCATCGACGCCGGGGAGCCCGATGTCCACGAAGGCGATATCCGGCGCCACCGCCGCCACCATCTCGATGCCGGCCGGACCGTCCGCGGCATCGTGCACTTCGTGGCTAGCCAGCTCGAGGAGCGCCTTGAGCATTTCCCGCGCATCCTCGTTGTCCTTCACGATGACGATGCGCCGTGGGCTCAGGGCCCTCTCCGCGGCCGCGCCGCCGGGATGATCGGCGCTGGGGGCGGCGCCGCGTGGCAGGCGAATGGTGAAGCGGCGAGCTCGGAGGCGAGCCAATCGTTCGTCTCTACGATTTCGTTGGAGGCGTCGGCGACCTCGCACGCCAGCCTCGTCCAGCTCAGGGGGGGCGGCCCGAGAAGTCCTCCCTCTTCAGTGACTCGAGCGCAGCGAGGAGGGCGCAGTCGATCTCGTTGCTCGCAGACGCCGGAAGAATCGCCATGGGCTGCGCTCCTCCAGAGACGGGGGAACTCGTGAAACGCGAAGGAAATGAGCAAGTCATGTGCCGTCATTTCCATCGGGGCACGCCGATGCGACGAGCGGAAAGTCCGTGGATTGTCATCTCGGTTCAATCAGTCCTGAAAATCGGTTCAATCAGTCCTAAAAAGACGAGGAAGGAACAACCCGGTCATTGTTTCCCGATGGGAACGGCCGGGTGGCCAAACGAGACTTTCGGCACAGCTTAAGTTTGCGGCGTTTGGGCGGGACCGCCTGCTTTCACGCGGGCGAGGAGAGCGAGACCGATGATGGAGAAGCTCCCGATGGCGAGGATGCCCGCGCGCTGATCCCCGCCCGCCGCGTGGGAGATGCCGCCGAAGACGAGAGGGCCTATGACGGCGGAGCTCTTTCCGCACAGCGAGTAGAAGCCGAAGAGCTCCGCCTCCATGCCCTCTGGGCAAAGGCTCGCGAGGAAGGTGCGGCTCGCCGCCTGCACCGCCCCCAAGCCTGTGCCTGCCACCACGGCGAGGATCCAAAACTGCGTCGCCGTCTCCACGAAGTAGGCGGTGACCACCACCGCCGACCACTGGAGCAACGTAATCATCACCACGCGCTTGGGCCCGAGGTAGTCGATGGGCTTTGCCCAGGCCAACGCGCCGCCGAGGGCGGAGATCTGGACCACGATGTAGAGCACGATGAGCCGTTCCATGGGGAAGCCCAGGGTCTGCGCGGCGAAGATCGCAGAGAAGGCGACCACGGTATTCACGCCGTCCTCGTACAGGAAGTAGGAGCCCATGAAGCGGCGCAGATCCTGGAAGGCGAGGATGCGGCGCGCGGTCGCGAAGACCTCGGCCACGCCGTCTCTCGCCGCCTCCCACACCCCGAGGCGGCCGGGGGCGGGTTGGGGCAGCAAGATGAAAGCGGGCAGCGAAAAGACCGTGAAGAGCGCCGCCGTGCACAGGAACGCGCCCCCGTATGCCTGCGCTCGCACGAAGGGGAGCGCGGTGAGCAGAGCCGTGATGGAGCCCGCGTAGCCGACGGCGAAGCCCCACGCGGAGACGCGGCCCTGATGCGTCCGCGGGGCGAGATCGGGGAGATAAGCGTTGTAGTAGACGAGGGCGCTCTCGTAGCCGATGTTGCCGAGCACGCCGAGAAGGAAGCCCCACACCACCATGCCCGGCTTCACCGTGGCCATAAGTGCGGTGGCCGTGACGGACAGGAGGGTGAAACCGACGAAGAGCGGCCGCCGGACGCCCGCGCGATCGGCCACTCCACCGAGGAGCGGCGAGCTCACCGCCACCACGGCCATGGAGAGGGAGATCACGCGGCCCCACCAGAGGTCGCCGTCGCCCGTGGCGTTGCCCACCACGCTCATGGCGTAGTAGGCGGCGTAAATGGTGGCGAAGACCACCGCCGCGAAAGAGGAATTGGCGAAATCGTATAGGGTCCACGCCGCGATCGCACGGACATTCACGACGCGGCTCCCGTGAGGACCGGCTCGGGCACGAGCTGCACGAGCGCCTGGAACTCTGCCATGATCTCGCGCCGGCGCGCGAGCAGGTGGCCGCGCAAATCGCGATCCCGGAGCACGGCGATCAGCCCCCGCGCGTCCCGCCCAACCTGCTCCACGCGCGCCGTCCACGACAGCGCGAAGAATCCCGTGGGCAGGAGCGAGAGCAGGAAGACAAGGAAGAGCCAACCCCCGCCCATCCACCAGATGGCCCAACCTTCGAGCGCCCAGCACACGGGATAGAGCCCGAGGCCGACCGCGACCTTATACGTCGCCTCCACGTCCGCCTCGGGCTTGAGGGCTGGCACGACGAGGGCGGTGACGCCGTACGGCAGCGCATGGTTGACCAGACCGCACAACGCCAGCGGCAGGCCCACCACGAGGGCGAAGCCCTGGCGAAGCGCGTAGCGCAGCACGGCGCGGAGCGGATAGCCCTGGGAGAGATCCCGATCGGTGAGCCCGGCCAGCTCGAGGTCCTTCACGTACCGCTCGAGTCGCCTCCGAAGCGCGGCCATCTGCAGCGGTGCCACAGTGCTCAGATAGGCGTGGGCGCGCGCCGCGCGCTGGCGCCATGTGGTGCGGGCGAGCGGATCGCTCGAAGCCTCGGGAGCCTCCTCGCGCCAGATGGACTCCGCGGCGAGCACGAGATCGAGGGTGTGCCGATCGCGGGCCTCCACGATGAGCCGCTGCAGCGCCGCGCCGAGACGGGCGGTAAGCGGCCGCACTGCCTCCTCCGAGTCGCCCGTCACCTCGAGGTCGGCGGTCGCCACCGGTTCCCCGATGAGCACCAACGCGGTGCCGACCCTGAAGGTGCCCGGCTCGTGAAACATGAGCCCGATGGGCAGGAGTCTCGCCCGCGCTCCAAGCCCACCGGCCAGAAGCAGCCGCGCCGCTCCCGTGCGAAGCGGCATGATGGCGGGCTCCGGCTGGCTCACGCCTTCGGGAAAGATCAGGAGCGCCTCTCCCGCCTCCAGGGCGCGCCGGGCCGCGCCGAACATGGCCTCGTTGTCCACCGCGCCGCCTCGCTCGTCCTGGCGTCGGTGCACGGGGATGGCGCCGCTCAGGCGGGCCAGCTGACCGATGAGCGGATAACGAAAGAGGGGGGCCTTGGCGATGGGACGAAGGGGTCGGGGAAAGGTCGCGGCGAGGAGCAGGCCGTCCATCAGGCCCTGCTGATGATTGGCGGCCACGAGGAGCGGACCGGAGGCGGGGATGCGCTCGAGACCGATCACCTCGACCCGCCGGTAGAAGAGGGCGACCAGGAAGTGCGCGATCCCGCGGAAGAGCCGGTAGGCGCCGGGCTCAGCCACGGCCGGAAACGGCGTTCACCCGAGCTGAGGCGGGGCCACGCGCTCCCGCTTGGCGGTACGTTCCGGGAAAGGGCCGGCGCCCTCGGGAAAGTCGAACGTCTCCGTGGCCGCCGCTTCCACTCCGGTTCGCACGAGGGCGGCAACGTCGAGCCGCGCCTCCATCGCCGCGACCTCCTCGAGAGTGAGACGCGTAGCGGGATGCGCGGGGACGAAGAGGGTGCAGCAGTCGGCGTCGGGCTCGTTGGAGATCTCCAGCGTCTCGAGGACGCGGGCCTGGTCGGTTATCTCGAGCTTGTCCATGCCGATGAGGGGACGCAGAATGGGCAGCTCCGCCGCCTCGTCGATGCGGGCCAAGTTGTGGAGCGTCTGCGAGGCGACCTGGCCGAGGCTCTCCCCGGTGACGAGGGCGAGGGCGCCCGACTGCCGCGCGAGGGCCTGCGCGATGCGCACCATGAGCCGCCGGTACACCACCACCCGGGCCATGGGGCTCACCGACAGCACCACTTCGCGCTGGATCTCCCCGAAGGGGACCAAGTGGAGACGCGAAAAATACTGCCACTGGGTCAGCCGGCCCACCAGTTCGCGCACCTTGCGGATGGAGGCGTCGGGCAGGTACGGCACGCTGTGGAAATGGACGAAGAGTACGCGGCAGCCGCGTTTCATCATGCGCCAGGCCGCCACTGGAGAGTCGATACCGCCCGAGATGAGGGCGGCCACCGTGCCCGCCGAGCCCACGGGCAGCCCGCCGGGTCCCGGCCGGCGGTCGGGATACACGAAGGCCTCGTGGGGCAGCACCTCCACGTGGATCTCGAGGGCCGCGTGATGGAGATCCACCCGCGCTTCGGGACGCTGCCGCTGCACGTGAGCGCCCAGCTCGCGATTGAGATCCGTGGAGGTGAGGGGGAAGGTCTTGAAGGCCCGCCGCGCCGTGATGCGGAAGGAGGGAAAGGCGAGGCCCTCGATCACGTGATCCACGGCGGCACGCAGCGCCTCCAGGGATGAGCCGGTGCGCACGGCAAGGGCGGTGTTGGCCACGCCGCAGACGCGGTCGAGACGCGCCCGCACCGCCTCGGGGGCGGGATGGTCGGCGAGGTCGAGCACGATCCGGCCGGGCAGCTGATGCACGCGCACTGGACCCAGGTCGCCCACCGCGCGCGCGATGTTCTCCTGGAGCCGACGCAGGAAGAGAGGACGGTTGCCGCGCTTGAGACTGATCTCGTGGTAGTGAACGATCACGCAGGGCCGACGTGGGATCATGTCTCCGACTCCGGCGGGTGCGGGTGCTTGGGACGCCGGCGATACACCGTCTTCGGCACCTCGACCTTGGGCGGCTTGCGCGGCATGGGCTTGCGGACTTTGGCGTGCGTCGGCTTCTTGCGACTCACCAGATCAGTATATGCCGCCGGGGAACGTGTCGATGACCGACGGCCGTCCCACCACGCGGTACATCTTCACTCCGCCCCACGTGCCGGGGGCGAGCCCGTCGTGGAGCGCCCAACTTCGTCCGCGCACCGTGTGGGCGGCCTCGGGCCCCCGAAAGGGCGAGGAGCCGTCGAGGCCCGCGGTGAGGCTGCCCTCCTCCCTGAAGCCGTCGTGGATCGCCTCCATCACTTCGCGGCCGAGGAGGTAGCCGCAGCCCTGCCGCTCGTAGAGGATGGCCGAATGGTAGAAGAGCGGCTCGATCAGGTAGAGATCCGAGCCGATCGAACGGCAGAAGCTGTCCATCGACTCCAGCACGCGCGGGAGCAGCTTGAGGCCGCGCCGCACCTGTCCGGGGGCGAGCCCATCGCCGTGGGCGCGCGCCTCCTCGTCCACGTTGCGCGACACGGTGCCAAATAGCGTGTCGCGCCCCTCGAGATCGCGGTCGATGCCGTAGCGACGGCTTCGCGGGTTGGTGATCTGCACGAAGGCGAGGGAGGGCACGGAGGAACCCGACATTTCCACGTCCACGAGAAGGGCGGGATCGCGGTCTTCCGTGGAGGAGCGCACCTCCACGCGCGCCCACGGCTTGTCGGAAGGCGCGGTGATGCGGACGAGCTGCGTCCCCTCCCGTCCGTTGAGGGTCTGAGGATCGATAGCGAAGCGGGCGAAGAGCTCCTCGGGCACGAGACGCGCGTAGTGGCTTTCCATGATCTCCCGCGGGAGCTGGTTGATCTCCTGGATGGAGGATAGCCCGAGCCCCCCGGTGCGCGCGTCCATCCTAGCGCCCCTGCGCGGCGAGGGCGCGCGCCCGCTCCAGCTCGTCGGGCGTGTTGACGTTGGAGAAGACCACCGCGGGGTCGTCCAGGCGCGCCACGTCCTCCTCGGGAATGGTGAGCACGCGCACCTCGTCCCAGAAGCCCGTGATCTTCAGTTCGCCGGCGCGAAGCCGGCGCGCCATGGGATCGAGGCAGCCGCGCCCGTAGCAGGCGTGGAGCGTTTCGTAGTGCGGCCCCGTGCGCGGCACCACCACGTCCGCTTCCGGAGCCCGCGAGATGACGAGGCGGGCCACGGCGGGGGAGAGAAATGGCATGTCGCAGGCCACGGTAAAGGCCGCCTCCCCCGGGGCCGCGGCCAGCCCGGAGTAGATGCCTCCGAGGGAGCCGCCGTTCGGAAAGACATCGGGGACCATGCGGAGGCCCAGCCAGTCGTAGAGCGCGGGCGTATTGGTGACGAGGAGGAGATCGTCCGTGACCTGGCCGAGGATCTCGGCCACGCGCTCGATGATGCGGCGGCCTCCCACCTCCATGAGCGCCTTGGGCTCCCCGCCCATGCGCACGCTTCGGCCTCCCGCCTGGATGACCCCGGTCAGCCTCACGCTCGCTCCACCGCGCGCCGTCCGATGTCGCGCCGGAACTGCATGCCCGCGAAGCGGATGCGCTCCACGCCGGCATATACCTTCGCGATGGCGGCGCGGATGCCGGAGCCCACGGCCTGCACACCGAGCACGCGGCCGCCCGCAGTCACGAGGTGCCCCTCGCGCCGCGCCGTGCCCGCGTGGAAGACGTTGATGTCGTTCGGGAGGCCCCCCGCGGCGTCGAGACCTGTGATCTCGTCGCCCGTGCGCGCGGTGGCGGGATAGCCGTGGGAGGCCATGACCACGCAGACCGATGAGTCCGCGCTCCAACGGAGCCGTGAGGGCAGCGGCCGCCCGCGCGCCACCGCGTCGAAGAGCGGCAGGAGGTCCTCGTCGAGACGCGGGAGGATAGCCTGGCACTCGGGATCGCCGAAGCGGCAGTTGAACTCGACCACGCGCGGGCCGCGGCGATCGATCATGAGGCCGACGTAGAGCACGCCCGTGTAGGGCGCGCCCTCCTTGGCCATGGCCGCGATGGTTGGGGTAACGATCTCCTCCATCACCCGGCGGGACATCGGCTCGTCGACCACGGGCGCGGGGGAGTAGGCACCCATACCACCGGTGTTGGGCCCGCGGTCGTCGTCGAAGATGGTCTTGTGATCCTGCGCGCTCTCCAGGGGAAGGGCGGAGGCGCCGTCGGCGAGGACGAAGAACGAGGCCTCCTCGCCCTCCATGAACTCCTCGATCACCACTGTGCCTCCCGCCGCCCCAAAACCCTTCGCCTCGAGACAAAGCCGGATGGCGGCGTCGGCCTCCTCGAGGGTGCGGCAGACGATGGCGCCCTTGCCCGCGGCCAGCCCGTCCGTCTTGACCACGAGGGGGGCGCCCAAGGTGCGGCAGAAGCGCCGGGCAGCCTCGGCCTCTTGGAAGGTTTCGAAGCGCGCGGTGGGAATTCCGTAGCGCGACATGACGTCCTTGGCGAAGGCCTTGGAGCTCTCGATGCGCGCCGCGGCCTGGCTTGGCCCGAAGACGGCGATGCCCGCCTCGGCAAGACGATCGGCGAGGCCGAGGGACAGCGGTAGCTCGGGGCCAATCACCACCAGATCCACCTGCTCGCGGCGGGCGAGGGCGACCTGCTCATCGATGGCCACGTCCTTCACGGGGAGGCACTCGGCATGCCGCGCGATGCCGGGATTGCCCGGGGCCGCGATGAGGCGAGTGAGGTGTGGGCTCTGGGCGAGCTTCCAGGCAAGCGCGTGCTCGCGGCCGCCGCCGCCCACGAGGAGGACCTTCACTGGCCCGCCTCCGGGCGTTCGTCGGTGTCCTCACCGCCCGTCTCCACTTCCTCGAGGTGCGAGCGCGCGATGCGCGCCCAGGGGCTGCCGAGGTCGAGCTCGAGGTAGCGGCGCCAATGCAGGGCTGCGGCCTCCCCTTCCCCGGCCTTGCCGAGCACGCCGGCCAGATTGAAGTGGGCGTCGGCGTAGTCGGGCTCCATCTCGAGGGCGCGGCGGTACCAGCCGATGGCTGTGTGGAGATCGTTCAGGTCCTCATGGAGAGAGCCCAGGTTGAAGGCGGCCTGGCAGCAGGAGTCGTCCGCGTCGAGGGCAGCGCGATAGCAGGACTGGGCTCGTTCGTAGCGGCCCATGCGGTGCTGGAGCAGGCCCAGGTTGTTCCAGGCCGCCGCGTAGGCGGGATCGATGGCGACCACACGCTCGTAGGCCTCCACCGCCGCCTCCCAGCGCTCGGGCTCGCCGTCCCAGGCGGAGGCGCGGGCGAACCAGATCTCTGCGGCTTCGGAGGGCGGGATGAGCGGACGGACGAGCCCTGTGAGGAGCGACTCGCGCGTCTCCCGCTCGAGGTCGGCGCCGTTGAAGTCCAGCAGGGTCTGCCCCGTGCGCGGATCGAGGCGAAGCCGGTCCTGCTCCACCACGATGCGCTGATCCTGCACCACGAGCCGGAGCTCGGCGAGCGGTGTTTCCGCCTCGGGGGCGAGCCGGCGTGCGCCGTCGAGGGCCTCGCGCACCTGGCGCACCGTCGCGCCGCTCTCCAGCAGGGCGGAGGCGACCCGTGCCGCCACCAGCTCGCGGAAGCGATAGCCGGTGGCGTCGGTCCGCACGAGACCCAGGCGCTTGAGCTGCCCCGCCCGCTTGGGCGTCAGCCGCAAGAGCCGCGTCAGCTCCCTGAGGGTGAAGACCCGTTCAGGCTGCGCCATGCCACTCCGTCGCTGAAGCGTCCGTCTCAGTGCTTGAAATGCCGGATCCCGCACACCACCATGGCCAGGCCGTGCTCGTCGGCGGCCTTCACGACTTCCTCGTCGCGCAGCGAGCCTCCGGGATGGATCACCGCGGTCACCCCCGCCTCCGCCACCACGTCGAGCCCGTCGCGGAAAGGGAAGAAGGCGTCGGAGGCGCACACCGTGCCCTTGGTCTCGAGGCCGTTGGCGCGCGCCCGCATGACGGCGATGCGCGCGGAGTCGACGCGGTTCATCTGCCCTGCCCCGACCCCGACCACCTGATCGGCCCCGGCCAGGACGATGGCGTTCGACTTGGCGTGCTTGGCCACGCGCCAGGCGAAGCGGAGGGCGCGCGATTCCTCCGCGGTGGGTGCCCGCTTCGACACGAGGGTGAGGGCCGCGGCGTCGAGGTCGGTGAGATCGGCCTCCTGGACGAGGAGCCCGCCCCACACACTGCGCAGATCGCGCACGCGATGGGGATAGTCCGCGGCGTGACAAGGCAGCCGCAACACGCGACACTTCTTCTTGGTGCGCCGGAGCTCCTCGAGGGCGTCGGGCGTGTAGTCGGGCGCGAAGAGGATCTCCAGGAGGATGCCCGAGAGCTCTTTGACCACGCCCAGGTCAATGGTGCGGTTCACCCCCACGATGCCGCCATAGATGGAGACGGGGTCACAGGCCTTGGCGCGGGCCATGGCCTCGGCTACGCTCGCGCCGAGGGCGACCCCACAGGGGTTGGTGTGCTTGATCACCACCGCCGCGGGCTCGTCGAACTCGAGGAGGAGGCCGAGAGCGGCTGACCAGTCGAGGAGGTTGTTGTAGGAGAGCTCGGGCCCGTGAAGCTGCTCCGCCGCGGCCAGTCCCGTGGCGGGGCCGGCGGCGCGGTAGAACGCCGCCGCCTGATGCGGATTCTCGCCGTAGCGCAGATGCTGGCGGCGCTGGAAATCGAGGGAGAGTCGCTCGGGAAACTCCGCGTCCGCCTGGCCCGATCCTTCGCGGCCGCCCAGATAGCGGGCGATGGCCGCGTCGTAGTGGGCGGTGCGGCGGAAGGCCTCGAGGGCGAGCCGGGCCCGCGTCGCGTCCGACAGCGCGCCGCCGCTCGTCCGTAGCTCCTCCAGCACCGCCGCGTACTGTGACGGGTCGGTGACCACGCCCACCGCGCTGTGATTCTTGGCGGCGCCGCGGATCATGCTGGGACCGCCGATGTCGATGTTCTCGATGACCTCCTCGAAGCCGACCTCGGGCTTGGCCACCGTCTGCTCGAACGGGTAGAGGGCGACCACCACGAGGTCGATGGGGCCGATGCCGTGGGCCTCGAGCGCGCGCATGTGGGCGGGAACATCCCGGCGGGCGAGGATGCCCCCGTGGACCTTGGGATGAAGCGTCTTGACGCGCCCATCGAGCATCTCGGGAAAGCCGGTCACCTCGGACACGTCGAGCACGGGCACCCCGGAGTCGCGGAGGAGCTTGGCCGTGCCACCCGTGGACAGGATCTGCACCCCGAGGGCGGCCAGGCCGCGCGCGAAGTCCACCACCCTCGTCTTGTCGTGTACGCTCAGCAGCGCGCGCCTTACTGGGCTCATCGGCTCTCCCTGATCTTGACGATGCGGCCCTCGATGTAGAGCCGACCCTCCGCGAAGAGCCGGACGGCTTCCGGATAGATACGATGCTCCTCGACGAGGATGCGCTGGGCGAGACTCTCCTCGGTGTCGCCGGGGAGCACGGGCACCGCGGCCTGCAGCACGATGGGGCCCGAGTCCACTCCCTCGTCCACGAAGTGCACCGTCGCTCCCGCCACGCGCACGCCGTGGTCGAGGGCCTGGCGCTGGGCGTGGAGACCGGGGAAGGCGGGAAGCAGCGAGGGGTGGATGTTGAAGGCGCGTCCGCGGAAGTGGGCGACGTAGGCGGGGGTGAAGATCCGCATGTAGCCCGCATGACAGACGAGGTCGATCCGTCGCTCCTCCAGGACGCCGATGATGGCCTTCTCGTGCGCTTCCCGGCTCGGGTACTGCTTGGGATCGAGAAAGAGCGCTTCGATGCCGTGAGCGCGCGCGATGTCGAGAGCGGGCGCCGTCTCGCGATCGGAGATGAGCACGATCATGGTCGCCGGGATTCGGCCCGCCTGCGCCGCCTCCGCGAGGGCGCGGAAGTTGGAGCCGCGGCCGGAGGCGAGCACGCCGACGCGGAGCGGCTCAGGCATAGACGACGGACCGCGCGCCGCCGCGGATCTCGCCCACCTCGAACACGCGCTCTCCCGAAGCGCGGAG
>Ga0126384_10001282_pt1 | contig 14839 bp, 6 predicted proteins | sample PanSoiMetPlot_36_FD_92543 | JGI IMG/M metagenome (GOLD analysis project Ga0126384, IMG submission 92543) | Tropical forest soil microbial communities from Panama - MetaG Plot_36 | ecosystem: Environmental > Terrestrial > Soil > Tropical forest > Bulk soil | place: Panama | collected 2016-02-17 | reverse complement strand
GCCTGTTCGACACGGATTGGTACTTGGCGCAGAACCCCGATGTTGCAGCCGCAGGGATCAATCCGCTGGTGCACTATCTGCGCCACGGGGCGGCGGAAGGACGCGGTCCGAACCCATTGTTCGACACGGATTGGTACCTGGCGCAGAACTCCGATGTTGCAGCCGCAGGGATCAATCCGCTGGTGCATTATCTGCGCCACGGGGCGGCAGGACGACTCGATCCGAACCCATTGTTCGACACGGATTGGTACTTGGCGCAGAACCCCGATGTTGCAGCCGCAGGGATCAATCCGCTGGCGCATTATCTGCGCCACGCCGCGGCGGAAGGACGCGATCCGAACCCATTGTTCGACACGGATTGGTACCTGGCGCAGAACCCCGATGTTGCAGCCGCAGGGATCAATCCGCTGGTGCATTATCTGCGCCACGGGGCGGAGGAAGGACACGATCCGAACCCATCGTTCGACACGGATTGGTACTTGGCGCAGAACCCCGATGTTGCAGCCGCAGGGATCAATCCGCTGGTGCACTATCTGCGCCACGGGGCGGCGGAAGGACGCGATGCGATCCACGCTGCGGCCGAGTTTCCGGAGGGCCTGTCGTTCTTTCGTATCGCACGACGCCATCGATTGGGATATGTGATCAAGACCGGGGAACACCCGGATGCGGCTTCCTCGCACATTGCGGGCCTTCGGCCCATTCAAGCCGAGGAATTGCAGCCGAGTTGTCGACGAGGTGCCAAAGCCCCGGACGATCGGCGCATCGACGTCATCGTCCCCATCTATCGCGGACTTGATGAGACGCACCGCTGTATTGAAAGCGTGTTGGCGGGTCGCCTATCCAATTGCGCCTTCGGGCGTCTCATCCTGATCGACGACTGCGGTCCCGAGCCTGAATTGCGCCGCTACCTTTCCGACGTCGCCCGACAAGACGCTGTTGTCTTGCTGAATAATCCCGCAAATCTTGGTTTCGTGGCGAGCGTGAACCGCGGAATGGCGTACGCCGGCTCAAACGACGTCATCCTGCTCAACAGCGATACCGAAGTATCCGGCAATTGGGTCGACCGCCTCGTCATCCAAGCCCATGCCGACTCCAGGATCGGGACAGTTACGCCCCTGTCCAACAATGCAACGATTTGTAGCTACCCGGATCTCGGCGGGCGGTCCACACTACCGGCGGGAACCACGGCGCGAGACATGGATAGCGCGTGCGCGGAAGCCAACGCGTTGCGCGCGGTGCAGATTCCGACCGGCGTCGGGAGCTGCATGTATATCAAACGTGCATGCCTCGACGATGTTGGTGCCTTCGATGAAGGTACTTTCGCCAAAGGGTACGGGGAAGAGACCGATTTCTGCCAACGCGCAAGCCATCGCGGGTGGATCCACCTGCTAGCCGGCGATGTGTTTGTTTTTCATCTGGGCGAAACCAGTTTTGGTGCCTCAAGCGAGGAGAGAAAGGCAAAGGCTCTCGCAATCATGCGTGAACGCTATCCCGCCTACGAGCAATCGGTAGCTCGTTGGGTAGGGCTGGACCCTGCTTTATCACTTCGCCTCGCAGCCACCGCTGCCCTTTGGCGATTGAGCAAACGGCCCGTCGTTCTACACGTTTTGCACTCTTGGGGTGGCGGCACCGAGAAATACGTCGCAGAACTCGCCGCAAGGCTTGTACCAAGCGCTCTGCAGCTCGTCCTTGTCGCCAAGCGACGCGCCCAACACGTGGGATTCTTGCTTTTGATATCGGAGCCGCCAGATTGGCGGGCGGTGCAATTTGCAACCGCGACGATGTCCGATGTCGCCGCGTTCTTGAGTTCATTCGGGTTGACGCAGGTTCACGTTCATCATTTCCTCGATGTCTTCGAGCAAATTGTCCCCTTTCTCAGGCAACTTGCTTTGCCTTATGATCTATCCATCCATGATTATACGACGATCTGCCCCCGCATCCATCTTGTCACAGACGACGCGATCTACTGTGGTGAGCCGGATGAGAAGGGTTGCCTTCGCTGCCTGTTGAAAAGCCGAGGGCTTGGCGACGACATCTTGTGGTGGCGGCACTTGGGGATTTCGATGATCAGGGGCGCGGATCAGGTGTTTTGCCCGAGCATCGAAGCCGCCAAGCGCATTCGCAAGTATGTTCCCGATTCTCGCATCATAGTCGTTCCGCACGAGGACGAGCTTTATCGACCCGAGCGAGCCGTCCGTCTTTCGCCGCTGCGACCAGGCGACCCGTTGCGCGTTGCAGTGCTAGGTACCCTCAGTGAACACAAGGGCGGGAGCTTCCTATTGGATTGCGTCAAGGCCGCCAACGAGAACGGCACCCCTATCGCATGGTATGTTGTCGGAGAATTTTCATCATCTTCATTGAAGGCTAGAGCGAAGCAGTTGAAGAAGTCCTTAAGCGTGACGGGGCGTTACCGCGTTGACGATATCCCCCGGTTAATTGACGATGTGGGACCGCATGTCTTGCTGTTTGTGCAACGATGGCCGGAAACCTACAGCTTCGCTCTGAGCGAAGCCTTCCAGACCGGTTACCCCATTCTCGCCCCCGCCATTGGCGCTTTTTCGGAGCGGGTGAGCGGCCTCTCAGGCTGCGGCCTTTATTCGCTCGAAACGACGCCGCACGAGCTTGTGGCCAAGCTGGCATCGATCCATCGTAATTATCTCACGCTGGGCGGACCGTTTGATGATGAAGGCGGTCATTGGACGGCGCCAATCGGGATTGCGATCGAAACCCACTTCTATCGTGATCAATACCTGCGACGGAGTCGTGGCGATGGTTGTTCAGCCTCGTAACGAAGAGCTGAGCGGAGTCTGAGCGACGGTCGGGGCTGCGTCGCCTTGTCACGTTCGACCGCGAGTAGCCACCGACGAAAGGAGCGCGCCATCATTGATGCCGTCTTTCAGCTGAACGTCAATGCCATCGAAAGCGGACGACTACGAGCTAGTGATTGGAAGGGCAACCACGACCCGTTTTAGATTGATCCGCGCCATCGAATCGTCCCGATGTCATATCCAGAACATTGACTTTTTTGCGCACATCAGCGTCAGGGTAATTACGGACTGCTGAGGCATTGATCCCCGCCGTCTGCCCCTGAACAAGGCGCCTATCCGTTTGAACGACGGTACGTTTTGCAATGGACGTCACGGTGGGGGCACGCAGCATGAGTCAGGCGTTTACTGGCCGAAGGAGCCGCACGCTCGAGTTTTGCTCCCCCATTGCGTTTTCTGCTGCGCCGGCTAGAAACTGCAACCTCTTGGCCTGTTTGTCATCGTCAACAACCCCCCGCATTAGGCATGGACAGAACTGCGCTTCTGTTATCACTGATCGACCTGTCCGGCGTCGGACTGGAAATCGGGCCGGGATTTGATCCGCTCGTACCGAAATCGAGCGGACGGCGCGTCGAGACCGTGGACCATGCATCGGCCGCTGAGTTGCGCGAAAAATACCGCAACGCGGAGAACGTCGACATCTCGCGTATCGAGGAGGTCGACTACGTCTCGGATGGACGGCCGCTCGGGGAACTCATCAACAAGCCGGGCCATTACGACTATATCGTCGGCTCGCACGTCATCGAGCATACGCCCGACATGCTGGGCTTCCTGAAGGATTGTGAAGCGCTGCTCAAAGAAGACGGGTTTCTGGTGCTCGCCGTTCCGGACAAACGACGGTGTTTCGACGTGTTTCAGCCGTTGACCAGCACTGGGATGGTGTTGCAGGCGCATCTGGAACGGCGTATCCGCCACACTCCAGGGTTGATGTTCGACTTTATCGCCTACAATGGCCTACTTGACGGTAAGAGCGGGTGGAGCTTCGGAGCGGACGGGGCACTGACGTTCGTCCATGATCTCGCCTTCGCCCAGTACGGGTACGAGCAGGCAATCTCGTCCACTACCTATGTGGACGCTCACGCCTGGCGGTTCACGCCGTCGAGTTTCCGGCTGGTCCTCAACGATCTTTATGAGGCCGGCCACTTAGGGCTGCGCGAGGCGTTCTTCAGCGAAAGCGAGAGTCTCGAATTCTATATGAGCCTGTCCCGACGCGGACCGGGTTGTCCGTTCGACCGACTGACGCTGGCCAGGATGACACTAGTCGAGCAGCAGGAGGTCGCGGTCGGGCCGATCTTCGGAGAACCGCTCCAAGAGGCCAACCGGAGCGGTGCGACATGTGCCGTTAAGGTTGAGGCATCGCATACTGCCGATGGCGCTGCGCCAGCAGCAACGATCAGCAACACCGGCTTGCGACGCGATTGCGCACCACTCGATGGAGTGGGAACCGAACCACGAATCGTGGTGATGCACGGCGATCAGAGATGGGAGATCGAACCGGCCGAGTTTGAGAGCTTTCCGTTCGAGGCGGGCGACCAATTGAGCGTCATCCCTCTCAATGTAGCCACTACGCTACCTGTGAGCTGGGGCAACATTCACGTCGAGATTGAGAGAGGACGCGCCATTCTGGTGCCACCCCAGATAGAGTTCTTCGAGTTCAAGGGTTACAAGATTCCGGTGCATCTCATCAATCTGACCGGAGCGGGTCCCGAGACGCTGGAGCAGATCGGCAAAGCCCACATTGAAGCATATTGCAAACATATGGGGCTGGACCGCCACATGACTGTGATTGAGGTGGGCTGCGGAATCGGCCGTGATGCCTTTCAACTGCTGGACCTGTTGGGGAACACTGGCCGCTATGTTGGCATTGACGTGACACGTGACTCGATCATCTGGTGTCAGAAGAACATCACTCCCAAACACCCCAATTTTATCTTTCACCACTTCGACGCCGAGCACGAGCTCTACAATCCTTACGGGACGCGGACGTCCATGGACTTCCGGCTTCCACTCGACGATGAGTCAGTTGACCGTATCGTCTTGGCTTCGGTTTTCACACATCTCTTCGCTCGCGAGGTACTTCATTATATGAGGGAGTTCCGTCGGGTCCTCAAACCGTCCGGGCTGGTCTACGCGAGCTTCTTTCTCTACTCAGAGGAAGCGATTGCCGCCGCGCAAACTAAAGGCAAGACGCCATGGAAAGCTACGTTTGCGCTTTCGCTGGGGGAGGGGGTATATGCTAACGATCCCGACTATCCTAGGGGCGCGGTTGCGTTCACCGATCAAGCGATGCAGCGAATAATTGCTGCCTCGGGACTGCGCCTTGTAAAACCCTATCTCAAAGGGTGGTGGTCCGGTCTCCACGGTGAGCCCGAAGACGGTCAAGACGTAGCGATTCTAGGTCACGCAGTTGCAACCGCAGTAACCGCCGCTTGATCAATTTAAGCCGGAATGCCCGCTCGGCACACTCGGGGACCAGCATGATCGAGTAATGTGCGCCCACCCGCTCCGGAAAATGGCTGGGTAAAGTTTTAAACTTGCCGGGAATTTGGTCGCATGCTTCATGGGCGACTTCGACGCCTGCATCGCCACTCGCTGAACGCCTCTTTGTCGAGGAACGCCGTCGGCTCAAGATCATCCCGAATGCGTTCGGCGAAAGGCCGTCTTGAAGCTGATGTTCGGTGCGCTGATCCGAGCCGCCGAGCGATGGCGCTCGATCAAGGCCACACAAACGTCGGCACATCACTGCCGTGAGAAAAGAACTCGATCAGGAATATGAGGCCCAAGTCGGTCCCAAAACACAACTCTCAAAGGATGCGTCCCCCAGTGACCTCGGGGCCTCACCTCGCCGCGCGAGAGAATGTAGGCGCGCGGCCGAAATGCGCCCATTCGTCAGGGGCGGAAAATGGCGGCTGCACAGTAGCGAAAAAGAAAATAAGTGGAACCGCGGCGGAAAGGTAGAGCCAATGGTAAACTTCTAACGCACGCTCGCCGAGCCTCTCGAGCCCAAGCAGCGCAGATCCGCCAACCCTCGATAACTCGCACGAGCTTGCGATATGGGGCAAGTACTTCGGTTGCATTCCGCCACTTAAGGCGCCGAATTGTTGAATAGAGCAGCGCGAATCGCGGGCAGCTGATTTTCCCAGCGATAGCGCTCCAAGGAGTCCTCGGCGGCCCGCTCGGCCATGGCGCCATATCCCAATCCGGAGCCTTCCAACTCGCCGAGAACAATTCGCAGCTTTGCTTCCCACTCTTGCTCGTTGGCGAGATGGCCATTGATTCCGTCGCGAATGGCCGAGCGAAGTGTGTAGCTCGGAGAAGCGATGGTCACTGTTCCAACGATACCGGCTTCAAAATATTTCAACTCAGACTTGCATTGCGTGAAGGTGTTGTCCTGCAGCGGCACGAGATTGACTTCGGTTGACCCTACGAGCCTTTGTAGATTGAGGAAGTCGCAAAGCGGATGGCGTTCAATCCGGTCCTGATGTTGCCCGAGACGTCCCTTGAGATCCAGGAATCCGACCACGCGCAGACGCAGTCGGGGCTCCTCCGTGAGCAACTGGTCTAGCACTTCGGAAATGATCTCGAAGTCCCTGTTGTGGCTCGGAGTGCCACTGAAATATCCTAGATGGATGCGATCATCGCGGGCGAATCCAGACGCGCGCTTCGCCTGCAGGACGCGGCGCGAGACCTCGAGTTGTGCCGAATTAAGGAAGTTCGGAATGATGCGAACGTCGCGCGGTCCAATTCGTCTCGCCTGCGCTGCCAGGAAGTCGTTCGTAACGATGACGCGATCGCATAGTCGCAGCGTTGCGCCCACACGCCCAATATAGGCGAACCAGAAATCCCACACATTGGGATGCTCGAAATCCTGGTCCAGCGTGCGCACGACAAGCTGGACGTAGTCGACATCGAACACGAAGTCGTCAACGTCGAAGATCACGAGGCAACCCCTGCTTTTCGCGCGCGTGATAATTTCATTCAAGTGGTGAGTGTAGCGGTAGCGGCAGATGACCAGCACATCGGTAGCCTCCAGCACGCGATCGAAATTCTCGATTTCTGAAGCGCAAAACCATGCAGCGGACACGTCGCGGGCCAATGCATTGAGCACTTCAATCATGTTGAAGACCCGATACCGGAAGGTGCTGGTATCCGGGCGCTCGTAGAAATAGGCCACGTGAATCGAGCGGCGCTTAAGGGCGATAAGTCGCTCCTCGAAGCTCTGGACCCAGGGATCAGTGTAGTGGACCTCCGGAAGCTCGTCGATGAACATGGGATTAATGAGTCTTCAAGAACAGAGTGTCCAATCGTTGTAATGCTGGGCCAAGGGCTTTAGCCCAATCGCGGCCGAGTCCGCTGTGCTCATAATTCCTTTTCCGCTGCTCACGATCCTTGGCGAGTGCAATGCCTTCGGCAATGCCATTTACCAGAGAGTCGATGTCATCGCCTACGCACAGAATATTCTTTGAATATTGCTTAAGCGATGTTTTGCGCCCATAACGGTTGGTTACAGCCACCGCCCCGCATGCAGCTAGATCGAGCGGAGGATAGCTTGGATGCGGAGTGTACATGAGCGACAAGCCGAGATCAGTGCGGCGTATGAGTGCGACATAATCCGGCCAAGGCAAGTTTTCGGAAAGAATGGGTTTGATACCGCCGGGCAGCAAGAACTCGGATAGGTCTCTGCCGACAAATTGGATCTCCCACTCGCCCGGATCCAGGATGCTCCTCTCTAGCACGCCGGAGATTGCCTCAATTCCCCGAAAATACAGGTTTCTCTGATTGTTCGGGCGGGCGTAGAAAAGGAAGGTCAGTTTCGGCGTCTTTTTTGGTGACTTCTCTCGATCAAGAACGTAATAAGTAGTGTCGGGGAATGCTGGCTCGAACCAGACACCGTGTTCCGCAATGTTGGAGAATCCTTCATCGGTAAGGTGGTCGAACAGCAGTCGGGAATTCACCACAAATCGTATATTGCGATCCGAAAGCATTTCCCGACAGCGCAAGTGATCGTCTCCCATCGCATAGAACAGGCGCTCGTCTTCCTGCAGAAGATAGAATATCTTCTCAGCGGGCACGGAGCGTCTCGCTCTCCACGTTGACCACCAGGACGTTGTCACGAATAGATCCTCATCACCAACGTCGATCTGCTCGCCGTCCCTTGCCCACGCGAATTGCACATTGGCTTTCCAATCAATATTGTGGACCTGAAAGACCCTGCTCACATTTTGTCCGTCTGGTGGCTCGTTACAGGTAATAATGCGAAGGTTTGCCCCGATATGCTTGCTGAATAGCGCCGAGAAGATGATCGCTGTACTTACGCCACCGTATAAGCTACCCGAATTGATGCTGTCGGTGACCATCGAGATGCGCTTCGGCACGTTCAGGACGCGGAATAGCGGAAGCTCTTGTAAGCTTTGGAAGCGCACTCGCAAAACTTCATTGGCAGTGGCCGGTACGACGGGTGCGATTTTACGCCCTTCATTCATCCCGAGCCGAAGATAGTGTAGCAAAGGATTAGCACCGGCAGCGGCTACGTCCCGATTGCGCCTCAGGTAAGTCCTGGTACTGAAACGCGGTCCCGGATCGCGTCCTTCCGCCGCGCCGCTCGCCAAGTAGTGCGCCGCCGGATTGACTTCCGCTGCTGCCACGTCAGGGTACCTTTTTAAGTACCAGTCCCGGTCGAAAAATTCCGACGTGGCAATTAATTCAATGTCGGACGACGGGTTCGGCTCCCCCATAGGGGAAATATCGCGGCCTTCGGAGATGCCCTGCTGAAGGTAGTGCAGCAGCGGATTCACCCCCATCGCCGCCGCTTCCGGATAGCGCCGCTTGTAGGCCTCCGTGCTAAAACGCGGGCCCGGATCGCGCCCTTCCGCCGCGCCAGTCGAGAGGTAGTGTGTGGCGGGATCGATACCCGCCGCCCGTACATCCGGATAGTTGCATAAATACCAATCTCGGTCGAAGAACTTCGAGGCAGCTATGGATTCTAGATCGCTGACTGCCTTCGGCTCTTCCAGAGGAGAGATATCACGCTCTTCGTTGGCGCCGTGCCGAAGGTAGTGTAGCAACGGATTCATTCCACTTTCGCCCACATCCGGATAGCGCTGCAGGTAGGCGTGTGTGCAAAATCGCGGACCAGGATCGCGCTCCTCCGCCGCGCCGCTCAACGAATAATGCGCCGCAGGGTCAGCCCCGGCTTCGGCCACGTCGGGATAGGTCTTTAGGTACCACTCACGATCGAAGAATTCCGATGTAGCTATCAACTCAAGCTCAGTGGGCGGCATCGGCAAAATATCGCGGCCCTCGTTTATCCCGCGCTCAAGGTAGTGCAGGAGGGGATTTGTTCCGGTCGCGGCTACGTCGGGATAGCGCTGGATATAGCCTTGAGTGGAAAAGTGCGGGCCCGGATCGCGTCCCTCCGCCGCGCCGCCCGACAAATAGTGCGCAGCGGGATCAATACCCGCCGCAGCTATGTCTGGATAGGTTCGAACGTACCACTCGGCATCGAATAGCGCTGAAGCACGGAGCAAGCTCACTTCCGCGGAACGAGCATGACGCTCGCGCAGCGACTTCAGTCGCCGCCGAATTGCCCATGGTGTAACCAGCCACCAACCCAGCTTCACTGTGCGACGCATTCCCGACAGCAATGGTGCAGGCAATCTTGCCGCGACCGTTCGCAGCGGCGCGGTTATCCGCCATGTCATCGAGCCGATGACAGCGTCGTGTTGGTGTCGCAAGGCCTGGAATTCGGATTGGAGCTCGCCGTGCTTGGTCCGCAGCTCCGCGGCGGCGGTACTGGCTTGAGTCGTCGCATGCTTCAGGAGAGCAAGGTGGCGATTCAGGACAGAAAGTTGGCGATGCGCGTGTGCGGCCTCTGTTCCGAAGCGAGCTGCCTTGGCCTGCGCTTGCGTGGTCTTCGTTCTTGCTTCCAGCATGTTCGCGTGAGCTTGGGCGGTCTGCGTTTTTGCCTTCAGTGTCTCGGCCTGAAGCCGATTCACCTGCATAAGAACCCGGTCGAGCTCGCCCTGGAGCCGGGCTCGTTTTGCATCCGCTTCCTTCGCCGCAGCGGCCCTCTTCAAGTCCTCTTGCACTCGCCATTCGGCCTCCCAGCGCTCGCCGAGCAGCGCAAAGCGATCGCGGACCGTCGCAGCCTCGGATTCGCGCGGAATGCGAAACAAGCTCTTGACGGAAGCCTCTATCTCTGAGCCGACCGCAAGCACGCCGAGGCCATTCCCGTGCAGAAATTCGAAGCTCGGATACTTCTGGATGAGCTCCGACCAAAAACGCCAGACGCCGAAATCACGCTCTCTCACATTTGTGTCATGAAACAGCGCGATGGCGCGCGCGGAGAGCTTTGGTTGCCAGGCCTCAAAGTCGTGCCTGACGGCCTCGTAAGTGTGTAGGCCATCAATATGCAGGAGGTCTACACTATCGTCTTCGAAATATTGCAGAGCATCGTCGAATGTGGACCTAATTAGTTCTGAAAACTGGCCGTACCGGTGTTGATGAAATGCAGCAAGATCCAGGTAGACGTTCTCTCCATAAAAGCCCGCATGTTCATCACCTTGCCAAAGATCGATCGCATAGCATCTAGTCTCACACCGAGCTTGGACCACGGCTTCACAAAACGCCGAGTATGAAATGCCGTTCTCAGTTCCGAGCTCGACGATGACGCGGGGGCGCGCGTTGGCCACAAGCCAGAACGCAAACGGCACATGACCCCACCAGCCGCTCGACTTGCCAAGCCGCTGGGGCCGCCAAAATAGCGGCTCGAGATCACAGCAACATATTGATTTCAGAGGCGACCGGATTGCTAGGTCAAGTTCTGAAGCACCCTGCTTATCCATGGCTATACTCATCATACACTCATCCCTCGCCGTCTATTGAGTTGCCGGTTAATGCCTTCGTTGCGGCAGGTCAGTGGCGCAGCCCCTTACCGCGCGTCAGCTTGGTGCCACAGCCATTTGGCGCACTTCGCAAAAGGCCCTCTCGGAGAACGCGCGAATGGCTCGCGGGGAAGATCAACATCCGTCTGGCCATATATTCACTTTGGTAGGCTTCTTGATTCGACCATCCGGAATTTGTGCTCGCCACGACGGGCCGTCAAAAACCAGAGCCGGAATTTTATTTGGGAGCGAGTGGATTGCAAGAAGCCCTGCGAGTAGGGCGGTGCCGGTCATCGGCGCTAGTCGCGATCCGAGAATTCCCAGCAAAAGCCGCAATATAACGTTTGGGGCAACATCGTCGCCAGCGCCTCCGCAATGTGGGGTCGAAGCCGCCGACAGCTTCAAGGCACGACTTGCGTATCGCCATGTTGCAGCCGGGAAGATGCTCGGCTTCTTCATCCGTGATGAGCACATGGACCGGGCCGCCAGGCGCATTGTGCACACAGTCCGCTATGATATTGGTAGATGGGGGGTACAATGTTGGGCCCGCCTACAGCAAAACCGCGCGTACGGTAGCTCAAATTCGCCCTGCTGCCTTGAGGTGCTCGACGACGCGCTCGGCGAGTTCCTCGGGGCTCGCGGTCATGGTGGCGAGCACAAGCTCAGCCGCCTGTGGCGGCTCGTAGGGTGAATCGAAGCCCGTGAAATTCGTGATCGTACCAGCCTGCGCCTTGGCATAAAGGCCCTTCGGGTCACGGCGAATGCATTCTGCGAGCGGCGTGTCGATGTAAATCTCGAAAAACTCGTCTGCCCCCACCAGATCGCGCACCATGCGCCGCTCGGCGCGAAACGGCGAGATCAACGAGCATAGGACAATCAAGCCCGCATCGACAAACAGCTTCGCCACTTCGCCGACTCGGCGGATGTTCTCGACCCGATCCGCATCCGTGAAGCCGAGATCGTGGTTAAGGCCGTGGCGCAAGTTATCGCCATCGAGCATGTAGGAGTGATGGCCCAGGGCGTGAAGTCGCGCTTCGACGAGCTTCGCGATGGTTGATTTGCCCGCGGCCGGCAGGCCGGTGAGCCATAGGATGCACGGCCGCTGCGCTTTCTGACGCGCATGAGCGGCCTTATCGACGGAGAGCTGCTCGCGATGAATATTCGCGGCACGGCGCAACGCGAATACGATCATGCCGGCTGCCACCGTCTGGTCGTTGAACCGGTCGACCAGGATGAAAGCGCCGGTCTCGCGGTTGTCTGCATAGGCGTCAAACGCGACCGACGTAGCGGTCGCGAGATTGCACATGCCGATCTCGTTGAGCGCGAGCGTGCGCGCGGCGAGCGGCTCGAGTGCGTGCATCTCGAGCTTGTGCTTGATTGCCGTGACGGTGGCCGGCGTCCAGCGCGTTCCTATGCGCATGAGGTAAGGCCGGCCGGCGAGGAGCGGGGCGAGTCCAGTCCACAGCACATGGGCAGCGAACTGATCTGTCACTTCAGGCCGCGCCTTTGCGGGCGCTAGCAGATCGCCCCGGCTAACGTCAATTTCATCGGCAAGCGTCAGCGTCACCGCATCGCCGGCGCTCGCCTCGTCGACATCGCCGTCCGGGCCAATGATGCGCGCGATCCTGCTCGCGATTCCGCTCTCCGCAACCACGACAGCGTCGCCGCGCCGTATGCGGCCGCTCGCGATGGTTCCGGCTAGCCCTCGGAAATCGTGGCTCGGCCGGTTGACCCATTGCACTGCGAACCGGAACGGTCTTTCCTTGCCGACGCTCGTGACGTCGACCGCCTCGAGGTGCTCAAGAAGCGTGCGGCCTCGATACCACGGGGTCTTCCGGCTCCTTTGCCGCACATTATCGCCGTAGCGCGCCGAGATCGGGATCGCAACGACGGCGTCGAATGCGAGATGAGTGGCAAACTCGGAAAATTCGGCCACAATCTGATTGAAAACGCCCTCGTCGTAGTCGACGAGATCGATCTTGTTGATCGCAAGCACCGCCTGGCGGATGCCGAAGAGCGACGAAATCGTGGCGTGCCGGCGACTCTGAACCAGTGCTCCCTTGCGGGCATCGACCAGAATCACCGCAAGTTCTGCGTTGGAGGCGCCGGTCGCCATATTGCGCGTGTATTGCTCGTGACCTGGAACGTCAGCGACCGTGAACGCACGCGCCGCCGTTGCAAACGTGCGCCAGGCGACGTCGATCGTGATACCCTGCTCGCGCTCAGCTTCGAGTCCGTCCATCAGCAAGGCGAGGTCGTAATCGTCGCCCGTGGTGCCGTATCGCCGCGAGTCGCGCGCAAGCTCCGCAAGATGATCTTCCAACACCAGCGCGCTGTCGTAGAGGAGGCGGCCGATCAAGGTCGACTTGCCGTCATCGACCGAGCCACAGGTCACGAACCGCAGGCGATCCTTCTTCCCCATCGCCCGAATAGCGGGCGCATTACATGCATGGTGAGGTTTGTTCATCAGAAATAGCCTTCCCGCTTCTTTCGCTCCATCGCGGAGGCTTCGTCCGCATCGATCAGCCGTCCTTGTCGCTCGGATGCTTGCATCTCGCGCATCTCAACGATGATTTCGGCTACAGTTGCGGCGTCGGATAGGATCGCGCCGGTGAACGGATAGCACCCAAGGGTACGGAAGCGCACCTTCCGCGTCTCGACTACCTCGCCGGGCAACAGCCTGAGTCGATCGTCGTCGACCATGATCAGCGTGCCCGAGCGGCTCACGACGGGGCGCATGGCCGCGAAATAGAGCGGCACGACTGCGATTTCCTCGACCAGGATATACTGCCACACTTCGAGCTCGGTCCAATTGGACAAAGGAAAGACGCGGACGGATTCACCTGCGCGGATCCGGGTATTGAAAAGGCGCCACAGCTCTGGCCGCTGGTTGCGCGGATCCCAGACGTGGTTCGCGCTGCGAAACGAGAAGATGCGCTCCTTGGCCCGGCTCTTCTCCTCGTCGCGGCGTGCGCCGCCAAGCGCCGCATCGAACCCTCCCGTATCGAGCGCCTGCTTGAGGGCCTCGGTCTTCATCACGCGAGTATGCAGCGCCGAGCCCGAATCGATCGGGTTGATGCCGCGTGCAAGACCTTCCCGGTTCACGTGCACCAGTAGCTCGAGCCCCAATTTGCGCACGGTCGCATCCCGGAATGCCAGCATGTCGCGGAATTTCCAGGTTGTATCGATATGCAGCAGCGAAAATGGCGGCTTGCCGGGGCGGAAAGCTTTGAGCGCGATGTGCAGCATCACGCTTGAGTCCTTGCCAATAGAATAGAGCATGACCGGCTTTCGGAACTCGGCCACCGTTTCGCGAATGATCGTGATTGCCTCGGCCTCCAACTCTTGCAAATTCGGCGGAAGGTATCGGGATCTCAAAATTCAGGCTCCGTTGAAATCACATGCTTGACGACGGGGCGCCTGTCACGCGCGACTAGCCCCCGAAAGCCAACGAAATAGAGATCGAGCCACTAAAAAGCAAGCTTGGGAACCGCGCGCGCTTTCCGGGTTTTGGATTACATGGGAATGTTGTCTTCGATGGCAGTAGCCCTCACCCGCTGCGCGAAGATGATGAGCCGCGGCCACTCAGCGTTTACAGTCAAAATGGGTCGCGGTCACGTTGCGCATGGACCCGCTCTATTTGACTGGCTACGTTCCGGCCGAAAAGAAATTCTGGAGATGCGTCCAGTCCGGCGAACCACCCAACCTCATCAGCGCAATTCGTGACAAAAGCGCGCACCCTTGGGCCGTGTCGCATTCGGCATGCCCCAATGGTCGGTTATTGATACCCCTATATGGCCTGCGCGGACACGCTCGCCCACCTGTCCATCAGCACCTAGGATCACGAGCTTCATCGGTGTCAAAGACCAACAGCAGAATGGTGTCCTGATATGTCAGGAATTTCATCGTACGCTTGCACGGGTGGCGATGACGTCCTGAAACAACTTGACCAATTTCGGCGCATCGACTTCCAACGAATACGTAGCCTCCACGCGCTTGCGTGCGGCGAGCCCCATTTTGGCCACACGCTCGCGGTCGGCCGCAAGGCTGCCGAGGACGCTGATCCAATCGTCCACGCTGGTTGCAAAAAATCCAGTCTCTCCAGGAACCAGGATCGACGTGGCCGCTCCG
>Ga0126384_10001281_pt1 | contig 14848 bp, 7 predicted proteins | sample PanSoiMetPlot_36_FD_92543 | JGI IMG/M metagenome (GOLD analysis project Ga0126384, IMG submission 92543) | Tropical forest soil microbial communities from Panama - MetaG Plot_36 | ecosystem: Environmental > Terrestrial > Soil > Tropical forest > Bulk soil | place: Panama | collected 2016-02-17 | reverse complement strand
CCGGGAAGTGTGACATCGACTCAACAGATAAACCTCCCGATAACTCGGTTTTTGATCGGCTTGGGATAGCTATACCCAAACCCAATTACAGTCCAGAAATCCTCGAACTGCGCCGGCGAATGGTTGAGATTGTCGAGAAGGCACTGCCTCACTGGACGCACTCAATCGTCCCACCCATGCCGCCAGAAGGTGAGGTGATAATCGATCACTGGAAGTCCCTGAGGAAAATGGTCGCGGTAACGATTATTCACTATAAATCCGAAGCGGAAGCAAAGCAGCGAATTCAAGAGTTTGCCGCCAGCATGAAAGCCAAAGCTGAACAGCCGTTCGCAAGTGAGGAACAGTACTACGTAGCTTGCGAAAGTGAGATTCTCTTTTGGAAAAAGAATTACTGGATCAAGATTGTAGCAGACACGAGCGATACGAGCGTTGAAAGAAAACTTCACAAGCAGTTCGCCCAGTACTTAGCTGAAGCAATGGGCGGAATAGCCACACCTAATCCGCCTACCATTCACGCTCATGCCGTTCAATGAGCTTGAAACGCCAGTCCTGCAGTGAAAGGTGTCTTGTGAGTTCCGCTCTTTGAGTTTCATTCAGACTCGATCGTCGCAAGGCGGTTATTGGTGCGCGGCCCACGAGCAGCAAAGCGCTTCAAAATCGAGCAAGGGTGCCGCCGCGTACGAAGACGGTGCCCCAGTGCGAACCGAAGCCGCCTAGGCCGCTTGAGCCACCACAGCTGCAGGCTTGAAACGTGTGCCTTCCCAAGGCGTCGGTGCAATCTTGAACACAATGGCCGGTGCCGGTTCCGTTCGGCCACTTGAGCTCCGTGCATGCTCCGCATGAGCCGGAGCCGGTATTGCGAACGCTCGGAATGACTGCATCGGTCTGGAACCTTGAGGTTGCCTTTTGAGAGTGGGCCGTTGTGTTGGTGGTTAGTGATGCCTCGGCGGTAAATCCTGGTATGTTCATGATGTAGCTCCTATGAAAGATGGGGGCGCAGCCCCGACTAAAAAAAAGAGAGCGAGTGGACGGCGGGGCAAAGCCCTCGCCTCACATCCGGCGGCGAAGCCGAAGCTACGCTCATCATCTCCCTCCGAATTGATGACAATGATCAAAGGGCGATGCGAAGCTGTGATGCTTAGGCTTGGCCGCTCTTTCCGCAGGTCCAGGTACCATCGTCATTCTTGCAGCAGCAGTAGCTCAGATTTTTGAAACACCAGCAATCCAGTATTCTCGGCAACTGCGAGATGATTCTGTCTTCCCCTCCCAACCGGTCCGAATCTTCTGTAGCGTTGTATCGATTACGGCTGTGGTTGAGCGTTAACTCTGCGGTAAATCCTGGAAGAGTCATTCTTTAAAACTCCTTTCAAGCTTTGCGTCTTTGCTTCTTTGCGGCTTTGCGTGAGATCTCCTTTCAACCCTCCCGGATCTCACGCAAAGCCGCAAAGGGGCAAAGGCGCAAAGGCAAACCTGGAGACTGCGACGGCATTAGCCATACAGCAAATCGCACATGTCGTTGCAGCGACCGTAGCGATTACCTGCTGTCGAGATGCATAAGTCGGAGTTGCTGCTGCCGACGCACGTTGCAGCCGATCCGATGTATCCGCCCAGGCATCTTGCCTGGCATTTGGCCAGCGCTCGTGCTTGCGGCACGATCACGGCCTCACCTGGTTGAAAGCCACCTTCACTCCAATCGTTGTGGTTACGTCTTGGATACAGCGAAGCTTCTGCGCTGAATCCCGGCATTTTCATATAACACCCCCTCCGATTGCGGATTGCGGATTGCCGATTGCGGATTTCAGATTGCGGATTGGAATACCATTACGCAATCGCGTGTTGACCTATCTTGCGATCTTACTGACTCCATCGCGCGAATTACCTACTTCGGCATGCAGAATTCAAATCCGCAATCCGAATTCCGCAATCCGCAATTCTGGTCATCCGCGATAATCCGCGGCTAACTATTTCCGCTCAGCAGGAGCGAGTGACGTCATTACAATTGCGCAGTATGCACAATTTCGATCGACCGGTTGGCGAGTCCGAATCCCGCAGACACCTGCCGCATTGCGGACGACAAACCTGGCCTCCGCCGCCGCCGCCACCCGTTCCGCCACCGCCCCCCTGACTGAAGCACTGCAATTCGCAAACTGTGCGCAAGAACGGATCCTGTATCCGGTCACAGTTGGCCTGGCAAAAACCAATCGGCAATTGCGGCAGAACCTGGCTCGTAGATCCAAAAGAGTGTCCTGCCATCGAGCGATAGGTACCGCTCGCAGATCGAAGCGATGTTTCCGCTGTAAATCCTGGTAAGTTCATTTCAGTTCCCTTTCCAATCAAACTCTACCGGTCAAAGTAAGGAGACAACTTCGTGACGAGGAATGGAAACTCTTCGGTCACGTCAACGCGTGTGAAGAACTTTTCCATCACGTCAGTGTTCCGATTAGTAAACGAGAAGATCACGTCGACGATGTTGCGCGTTCCGCTGAGCCGCGAAGCCTGCACATCTACCGCCGTTAACGAAGCATCACGTGCAAACGCGTCCGCAGCAGTGCCATAGATCGCCGGGTAACGCACCGCCAGATAATTCAAGGCGCGATGATCGTCCGTAGCTCCAGCGTTATCAGCTGCAAACATGATTCGATCGAATACTTCCTCGGCTGCGGGACCGAACTCCTTCGCTGAAGTCTTCGCAGGCCGCGGAATCGCTTTGATAAGCGTATCTCGATCGAATGAATAAATCTGATCGAAAACCACGATTGGCACCATCAGGCCGTTACAGGTTTCCGGTGAGGCGATGGGCCCACGCACCCCCACAACGACATCGAGATCGAGTGGACTCGGCTGAGCCCGCACGGCTTCCAACAACTGGTCGTAATCCGTCGGATCGCGAGGTACGAGGATGTAAGTCTCGAGGCCCTCAATTGTGAACACCCAACAGATCTGCCGCGCAATGTAACGATTCGAGCGCTCCGAAAGAACCGCGCGGGCTACAGCACGATCTGATAGTCCCTTCGTGTCAGCGCGTCCCGTAGCCTGAGCAAATTCCTTTTCAACTGCGAGTGTCGGGAAACGCATCTCGACCCTGCCGATTGCAAAGACATAGTTGGGGGTATCGCTTCCGTTGCCGTTCGAATCTGCTTCAGCGCCACACGTGGCACAGACCGCGGGATGCACTCGTGCGTGAGATGTGGTCGCAACCTCAACCGGTGACGGAATCATCTGTGCTCGGTTAGTTTCGAGTTGATCTGCAGGTTGTTCGTTCACTTCACTTTCCATAACTTCGTTTCTCCTTTTTCGGTATAAAGCCCAGCCGTTTAATTGCTAACGTCTGCCGGAAAAAACCATTCTGCGGTTTAGCGCTGCCGCACGGCGCTCGCAGCCTCCACAGGGTTTGATTCCGATCGCGTAGGTAGCGCGCTTGATCACGTCACCGAGACCCACGTCCTTGTCACTGATGAACCCCGGCAATCGCACTCGGAAAGGCTTCCGTTCAAGTTGCTCGTCAGATGTCGGTCTTTCACTCTTTTTCATGGACGTTAGGTTCTCAGCAATGATTGATATGCCGCCCAGGCGTTCAGCAATGGTGGAACGACGGTCGCTCGCCTTGGTCCAGAAGCACCTGTGATTGCGAGCCTCAGTGCAGCCGCCGTCGCATTTGGAAACATGGAACGCAACAAAGCAAGAGCGCCGGTAACAAATGGAGCTGCAGCGCTGGTTCCACCGAAACTTGGCAGCTGACCGTCGAAGGCGAGGCTCGTAATGCCTTCACCCGGGGCGCTCAGACCGCGCCGTCCTATTGAATTCCCAACGTTTGAATAGCTGATTGGTCTGCCTCGCCGATCGCACGCGATCACGGGAATAACCCAGGGATGACGAGTGATCGCAGAGCTGCCGACGGCGCCTTGATTTCCGGCAGCTACGACAACGATGACTCCCCGGTGCGCTGCTCGATCGAGAGACTCTTCGAGGTGACGCTCACCTTTCGATGATGGTTGTGAAAGAGCAGCGCTCAAATTGATGATATGAGCGCCCGCGTCGATGCTGTCGAAGATTGCCTTCGCGAGTTCCTGAGGCGTTGCGCTCGGCATCTGAAAAACTCTCGAGCTTGCTTCCGCGAAAATTGGTCGCACGAGCAATGTGCACGCGGGGCAGATCGCGGGAGCTTGAGAGCCTCTTCTTGCGCACAGGATTCCCGCCACGAACGTGCCATGCAGACAAGCGAGACTGGCCAACTCACAAGTGCCGGGAAGTCCTGGAATTTGTTGAATGTTTGCGCCGGAAAGATCCCGATGATGAGTGGCCACGGGCCCATCAATCAGCGCAATCCTGGTGTCAGCGCGTCCGCTGGTGAGCCGCATGAGCGGAGTTAGCTTAATCAGATCGAGAGGATTGATCTTGTTTTTTGCCGCAGCAGACCCAGAGCCAGTGACCGAGAATCGACTCGCGAGCGCAACGGACGAGATGTGCCTGAGAGGCTGCACCTTGTAATTCCTTCATCCGAAGAGGATCGATTTGTTTTCGCAGAAACTCTCCGTGGGGGCTTTGAGAGTTAGAAGTATCGATCGAGAATCAGCTCAAAACACTCCTAATGGGGAAGCGTGAGATTAAGGCGCGCCTACGCCGTTCCAAGCTCAATTACTTCGTCGTAACGTGCGTCGGGTTTTATGAGCACGAAGCTTATATACCTCCGACTGGTCCCTGTCAACGTGTGCGCAAAGAGCAAAGAGCTAAGGGCAAAGTGACACTTGCGAAGGTGGGGGTTTGCCTTTGCTCTTACCTCTTTGCTCTTTGCCGCCACTAACCCCACAGAGGCACTGTTGGCCGGCCAGGACGGTTGGCGTTGCTTTCCGCCAATTCCTCGGCGTAGGCGTTCTGCCCACGATTACCAGGCCAGTTCTCATCAAGCGCGCCCACGAAGTGGAAGAGCGATCCGAAAGCTCCTACGCTCAGTCCATGACCCACCTCATGAGCTATCAGGGCTGCGTCTCCGCCTTTTCCCTGTGCGATGTAGACGAACTTGCCAAGGTTGAATCCGTCAGCACCACCCGCTGGTGCGATTAGGCCACCTGCCATGACGATGGTGCCGGTTCCCCAGTCTATGCTGACGCTATCGATCCTCGCAGCAGCCCAGCCACTGCCGCCAAACCATCCAGGGATCGTCACCGTAAAGAATGCCACGACGACATTGATAACAAAGATTACGAGACCCACCGCGGTGGCGAGCCACGCCATGGGCATTAACCAGGTGGTCCATCCCAAAATGCCCTTGTAGACTGAATTCTGAGCAACACCATCAAAAACCGCGAGGAAGTTGATCACGCCCAGGGCGACTCCGACAACAGGCCCGAAGAGCGCAGTTGCAATCGCCGCGTTCATTCCTGCATTGAAGCCGATTAAGAACCCGCGCATGAAGTCACCGAATGCAGTGCCGGCCGTAGCGCTGGTAATTACATAAGCTACCGCCATCAGTCCAAAGGCGGCGACGGTGAGCCCAAGCCCCACCATGATTCCGAGAAAGACCCCGAAAGCGCCGAAAGTAGCTACAGTGAGGGCAATCGCTGCTACAGCTGCGATGATGCCAACGACGACACCAACTACTCCACCAAGAAAGCTCCAGAATGAAAGCCCGGTCGGATCAGTCTTGTTCAGCGGATCATTTGCGACGTAGATGTAGGGATGAAGAGCTTTCGGATTGTTCAGAAACTTTTCCGGCTGATAAATCGCGAGTGGATCGGGAGTCAGGAAGCGTCCCAGGTCCGGCGAGTAGTAGCGCCTCCTCATGTAAAAGAGACCGGACTCCACGTCGAATGGGTGCGCGCCGAACATTCGAAAGTCGATCGCGCCCGTAGTAGAGACGACGTTGCCAAAGGGACGATACAGAATTGCCGCGATCTTTGTTCCCGCTGCGTCTGTGAAGAAGTTGCTGTTGCCGGCATAGTCGTTGTGCACATAGCGCGTCACACCGGCAAATACAATCGCAACGCGAAGACGGCCCAACTGTACGAAATAAGCGTTCTGCCCCTGGCGTATTTCCGCAAGGTCCCCCACAAACAGCGTGCGAACTGCAGGCGCCGCCCCATCAGCCACGGTCTTACTCACGCGCCGGCCTTCGTGATCGTAACGATAGTCAGCGTGGAGCCCGGCCGGAGTGTCAACGCGAATCAATTCATTCTTCGCGTTATAGGTGAAAGTGCGGCCCGGCAAGTTCAGCATGTTGCCGTTAGCGTCATACCCAAGGTTGATTCGAGGCTTGCCGTTCGGCGTGATGCCGGCGACGCGATCCGGATGCGCGGCATTGTCATACTGCATCGTGTTGCCGCCTTCATCGAATCTTGTCAGGTTGTAATCGTTGGTGTATGTGTAGCGCTGATCTACAGGCGCACCATTCTCTATCGAGGTCACGCCCTTGATCTGGTAAAGGGGATCGTACGAATAACCTCGCTCGCCGGCGCCACCGGGTCCAGCATCATTACTCTTGAGCAGGATCTCAAGCCGGTCGAAATCGTAGCTCACATTCTCGAGGACTTGATTGAGGGCGTTGCGAGTGACACGCGTCTTTTCTCGTCCCGGACCGGCAGTGTAAGTGAAATCTGTAGTGACGCCGTTGTGATATTTGATCTGCGTGGTCAGTCCGCGCGCATCGTAATCCGCGTTGTCGACAAAACCCGGTATAGCTTGCACCCAACCGTTCGGCGTCAACGTTTTTGCAATGCGAGTTCCATCAGGGTGCGAGACTGCGACTTCCCTTCCCAGCTGGTCGTATTCGTAGGTCAGCGTATGCGGCGCCACGACGCCATCGAAACGGTGTTCGTGCTTCATTAAGCTGCCGGCGCCGTTATAAAAGAACTTCTGGCTGCCTCCCGCATAAGTTACCTCCGCGAGACGACCGAGCGCTCCCTGAACCGCCACGTCATAGGTGTATTGTTCAATTGTGGCCGCGCCGTTTTTTAGTTGCCGCATACGGCCACGCTCGTCCAGCGTCGCTCGCATGTCGTTGCCATTGGGATCGAGAGTTCGGACGATCAGTTTGCGAGCGTCGTACCAAAGTTGTCGCGTGCCGGCTTCGCGGTGTTGGATTCGAAGACGGTTGCCTCGCCGATCATATCGATAGGAGCACAACACGCCGTGAGCATCGTTGGTCTGCAGGATCTCTCCGCTGGTAGACGTTTGGAAAGTAAGCGCTGACGAGTTGCCACCGCCGAGATCCTCAATCACTGCGTTGCGATACCGCAACACATCAAACTGCTCACGATGTGGAGTATTGAACTGACCGCGAGCGACGTTCTCGGGTGTGTTGTCATTATCGTTGGCGTCACGCGTCGTAATTTCGAAAGGAAGATAGGCTGCAGTTGAGACGCCACCGTTGTAATTGATGGTTCGAATCGCGCGACCGCGCGCGTCATAGAAAAACTCACGATGTGGACGACCAGCCAGATTAGGAATCGCAAACGCGGCGTCGTTAGCAATCGTGGGCTCGAATTCATTGCGCGGATCGCCCCACGCGTTCACTTGCTGCCAGCCCGACACTATGAACTTCTGATTGCGTGTCTCGACCCGCTGCTGAGTCTCTTTACCCCCGCCATCGAAATAGGTGACGACCTGAGCGACGCCGTTTGGACCAGCTGCGAATCTGAAGAGTGCGGTGCGAGAGTTAGGGATGGCTACGTCCGCGTACTCATATCGGCGTGGCGCGTTCGCCAACGTCTCTCCGGGAAGGGCGGTTGCCGTCACGCGGCCTTGAGCATCGTAAGCAAAGTTCGCTTGTGAGCCGTCGGCGTAAGTAATGCGGACCGGCTGCCCTATGCCGCTGTCATACTCAAAGAGAGTGTCACCAAATGAATCGGTTAGTTTAGTTCTGAAGAGTCCCGCTCCGTCGTACTGATACGAGATCAAGTTGCCAACTTCATCGCGGCTGGCAGTCTTCAGTCCTCGCGCGTCGTAGGCAAACCTGCTCGCTTGCGCGAAGACAGCAGGCGCGCCGTCAGCATCATTGGCATTCACAAAGCCAAGCGCCGCAGCGTCCATGCCGGCGTAATGCGCATCGAACTCAGCTTTCGAAAGCACCAGGTGCTCTTCGCGCGTCATTAACCCGCGTGCGGCCTGGCCAAATGGCAGCCCCGTAAAGTCAGGGCCATCATAGAAGCGTCTGACTTCGGTCAGTAAATGGTTGGCCTCGTCGCGCACTGAAACCCGAGAAACGCGGTCCACCAGCCAACGCGTATTCGACTTGGCATAGGCAATCTCGGTAACGCGACTGCGTTCGGGCTGGGGAACGCCACTTCGGGTTCCGAACCCACGATGTTGCTCGCGAGTCACGTTGCCTACTGCATCATAGGTGTAGGTTTTCTCTTCATTTCGCGAATCAGCGCTACGCTCTGACTCGAACATGCGCGTCGCGGTCACATGTAGAAAGACTCGCTGGCGTCCATCCGGCACCAGTTCCAGGTTTTGGATGGCGTAATCGGATTCTTCTACTCGGTAAGGCTTGCTCTGGTCGGGGCTGCCATCAAGCCCAAAGATTTCAGTGCGGCGCAACATGCCATTCAAGGCAGCATGATCCGGCCCATTCCCTGGTAAGCGTTCCTGGCCCATGAGGAAATGCGAAACGGTCAGCGTATCTGGACGGGTGGCGTCGCCCTTCTCAATCCGCTCACTTCGACGAAAGCCCTGAAACTGGCGCTCGCGTGTAGCGAAATGGGCTTCGTGATATCGAAACTCGACCTCGGTATGACGGCCTGTGACTGCATCGGTCTCGCTGGTTCCAGCAACGACGAGATAGGGAAATGGAAAGTGCGTATGCCAGAGCTCGCCGGCCGCACGATCGCGTTCATAGTCTTCAACCGCTGAACGATAGTGAATATCGGAAACCAGACCCGCGCCGTTGTCGATCCGAGTCAATGCGAGCGGAACTGTGCGCGCAAATTCAAAACCCACGTACCCAGTTTCGAGTCCTTTGGCGCTGTTCCAGACCAGCCCTGTTCCCAAATGACCGCTCAAGTTCACCGGCCTAAGCGTGCCGGGGATTGGAACCGGAACATCGGGAATGTGAATCGGCGCAGCGAAACCAGCGCCATTCTGATTAATGAAGACATCCACGCCTTCCGCAGACACCCGAATCAAATCGGCGCACCCATCGCCGTTTACATCGGCAAAGAGGATGCTCTGCGGATCACGAGTCAAGTCGCGCAAACGTGGACTTCCTGTCATCACAACAGCCGCGCCAAACCTGCCTCGGCCAAGACTGGGCCAATATTCGATTCGACCTGAACGAACGCGCACCACATCGAGCAATCCATCGCCCGTCATGTCCGCAAGGTGCACGGTCCGGTCAGCCAGATCGGGAACGTCACTAGGACGCAACGCGAGCAACGGTTCGGCCCAACCGCGTTCGCCCTGGTTGAGCCAAACTGCGAAGCTGCGACCCAGACTGGCCATTGCATCGATGCGACCGTCACCATCGGCGTCAAGCAAGCGCAGGCTGGGAGAGCTCCAGGCCGGCGATGTTCGTTGGCCTCGTGGAAACGCTACGAACCGCGTCCAACCTTGCTCACCGCCGTTCTCGTAGTAGCCGGGCAAGCGATCGGCCGCAGCGACGAGCAGGTCTGCAGTGCCAGACGAATCCATATCAACGAATGCCAGACCTTCACGAGCAAATGACTGAATGTTCGGTGTTCGCAGAACTGGAGTCGGAAAGGCCCAGGTGCCATCGCCTCGATTGCGCCAGTAGTATTGCTTGCCATTGCGCAATTGCAGAACGCCAGGCAAAGGCGTTTGGTCCATGCTCAATAGCGCCACATCGACCTCTGTCAAAGATGGTGGGTTTGGTCCGCCTTCGCCGACATTCATCCAGTACACATGGCGTGAATCTGGATCGAACGGCGTGTAGCCAAACGTCACCGGTTGACGATGTATGTCCTGTGAACCGTTTGCAGCTGCTCCGTGCGATGTCAGGCGAATTGACGCGAGCAGCGAAACTCCGCTCAGTGGGTCAACCTGGTAGCTGAGTGTCCATGATCGAATGGTGCGCTCGCCGGCGCCGGGATTCAGAACCAGTGCGATTCGAGTGCATCTGCGAGCGACTTTGCGAAGAAAGCCGAGGCGCCCGTCAGTACGCGCATCAGGACGCAATTCATATTCAAAGCGCACGGCATACGCTGCGTAACGGATAAGAGACAAGTAGAGTCTGTTCTCATGCAGCTCGTACGAATAATCGATCGTGTTGCCCGAAGGATCGGTAGTCCTTTCAAGCAGCCATTCGTGCGTGCGCGCGGGCTGACCTGGTTCGGAAAGACGGGCAGCTGCAGTTGTGCCGAGTTCGTGGACCAGACCATTTCGTTCTTCGATCTTCCATCCGTCACCTAATCGCGAGTAAATGTTAAAGGTGGTCTCGACCTGGATACGGTAGGTACCGTCGGCCAGTCGCAGCAATTCGGCGCCAGAGTCCATGAATCGCTCGGTTGCAGCCAACTGAGTTCCGTCGGCGGGTACGCCAAAATCGAGCCGTCTCGAGATAGCCCGCAGTGGCAGCCTCCACCCGAACCCGTAAGGCGAATGACCCTGACCGTGCCCGTACTCCAACGACAAACGCGGAGTATGACCGGCGACTCCCTCGGGCAAGGGCATCTTGAACGAGTACATGCCCTGGCCGGTGCTGAGGTTGATACTGAATGCTTCGCCGAGACCGGGAACGACGCCGCTCCCGGCCGGCGCAGCTGTCTGGCCTTGTTTTGCTCCGTCTGCCATAACTATGTAATCGAGTTAACGATAGTCGAAGGTGTATTCGACGAATATAAGAATGTCGGAGAGACCGCTTAGATCGAGCGCGCCGTTTCTGACCAGCCCGGCATTGTCTCCAGATTGAACTCTAAGGGTCCAGGTATCGAACAAAGCCTCTCCACGTAAAGGATTCAGCGGTTGGCCGGCGGTATCGACGATCAGTCCGTTGGCATCAGTCTTCCCAACAATCTCAGCCGCGCCGTGATTTGCGGACTTGAGTCGCAGCGTAAGCCCGTTAGCTGTACCCGGTGCGCCGCTCGCTTTCATTGTGATCGTCGTGCGCTTGAGATTCGTTTGATTGCGCGGGAACATGCTCGCGTCAAACGAAAGGATCGCCTCGCCCTTGTTCTTCAAATAGAACAACTCGTCCGGTGAGCTGAGACGCATCGAGAATGCTCGCGAAGCTGAACCGGAAGCCGGCAGCGCCGCTTTGACTACTTGCTCGAGTGCCGGACTGAAGAACCCGTCGTAGTAAAGGACCAGCTGCACATCGAGAATCTCGTTGTAGTCAAAATCGTTAGCCCCCGGCGGCAGGTCGATTCGCCACATTGTCTCGATACCGTTGTTCTCAAACAGTCGTAGATCGTTTGGATTGAATCTGAATGCCAACGCGTCCTGGCGCATGTCGTACTGTGACAAGGCCATCACGTCTGACGGATAGAGTCGCGAGACAATGGCGCCATTCTCGCGGCGAAACTTCGAAGCACCGATGTTTCGCAGCGTTCCGGCAATGGAAGTCGTGCCGGTAATGCCAATGAAAATCAGCTCGATATTCCGAATCTTGGCAAGGTAGTAGCCGGGGTGCTCTCGGTCGAAGTCTGCGAACTCGGTGATGAACGAACAGACACCCTTCGTCTTCAAGCTCTGAAAAGCCATCGCGTACGAGTCAGCCAGGCTGATCGTTCTCTTAACCGGGATCTTCTTGGTCTTTGTGGTGGTGATGTGATCCAGGGTGAAGTAGTCGATGTCCGCCAGCAGCATGTCAGCGCCAAGCAAGTTGCCCGACGAGGTGCGGCTGTAGTCGTAACGGACCACGCCAAGACCTCGTTCAGTTTCGGCGTTATAGGCGCGCTCCATCAGGAATGCGGCTTCGGTGGCCATGTCGAGATAGCGAGTCTTGATGCGGCGAGCTTGCTGTGCCAGTTCGTACCAGAGATGCGCGCTAAATTCACGCATGTCGAGAAAGTCGCGATTCTCTTCCGCGAATCTTTGCTGCAGTTGAGCTATCTGGACACGTTGCTCGGCGATTGCCTTGCGCGCCTGGGCCTGCGCGACCTGGGCTTGCGCCACTGCCTTGTAAGCGTTCGCGGAATTAATTTCGCGCTGAAGCTTGTTGGCCTCGAGGTCGTGCGAAATACGCGTGCGCTTATAAGCCAGATCCTGAAGCACCTGGCTGCGTCGCTTGTCTCTCGAGTTGTAATAGTTTCCGTGCCAGGTCAGAAGCACCTCGTCATCCTGATCTACAGCAGCGCCGTTGGCCCACGCTTCGGCTTCGGAGAGTTCCAGCAACTCCCAACGGACGTTGTTGAAATCATTTTGAGCAGCGACGGCATTCTGGCGTTGTGTTTCGGCGTAATTGAGTCCCGCCTGCGCCACATTGATGCCTGACTGCGCTTCCGCCACGCCACGCTGTTCGAGAACCACAGTCTGCCGCGCTACTTCGGCTTGCTGATCGAGTTGCTCTCGGCGGAACTCCTCGTTTTCTGCCTGGCTCTTAAACTGGATGTAGCGTTGTTCGATCTGAGAAGCCTGTTGGGCAAAATAGCGCGCGGTGTTCTGCAAATACTCAAAACTGAACGGCGGCGCATAATCGAGGCCGAAGCCGAAGAAATTCAAGTTCGCGTTAATCTGCTGCAGCTTCGTTAGCGCTTCCAGAACCAGCGTCAGGATCGCCGGGTTGTCATTGAACGTGGCCGGATTTGCAGACGCGAGAAAGTTGGTCACGCGCGTCTTGATTGCCGCGAATTTTGCGTCCTTGTAGACAGGAGAGTTCGCATCGAGTGTCTTGTTCAGACGAACGATGCGTTCGTAGTTAGCCTTGGCAGCAGCAAACGCCGCGACGTTGTCTTTTGCAGCCCGATAGGCAGTATCTCCCAGGTCAAGGTAGACTTGAGCGAGTCGAGTCCAGAGCTTGGGAAGTTCGTACTGCTTGTTGATGAATGGATAAGCAATCGTATCCGTATATTCCTGTTCGGCTTGCTTCAGATTCCCCATGCCGAGGTAGCAGTCACCCATCGCCATCGGAATTACAAAGAAGTACATGTGAGGCAGGTATGCTACCCATTGAACGGTTGAGGCGAAGTAACCCTGAACAATCTGCAGGTCTTGCGTAGCTGAAAGTGTCGTAAGGAAGTTCTTAACGCTAGCTGGGCCATTGTTATCAAGCACAATCGTTGCGGCTTCAGTTGCGCCCTGCACTTTATAAGCTCTCTGCTCGGCAGCGGCCGGCAAAAACGTTGCCATCATCAAAGTGGGCGCCGCAGGTGTGGAGACGATCGCTGGCGCAGCGCCTACTGGACCCACCGGCAGTGCTGGCCTTATTGGACCCACTGGCCCTACTGGTCGGATGACCTCTCGGATACTGTCGATGGCAACCGCGGACCTTAGACGCGAGCCTAAGATGCCTCCGAGGTTGGTCGTCGAGCGAATGGCTGCCGCAGATTTGGCGAACTCATCTGCCTTGGCTTGATTACCAGCACGCGCAAAGATGCCATTGGCAGTATCGAGCGCCTGGACCGTAGCCTCGGGCACCGTCTTCGCATCGGTGAAGAGTTTGGCGCTCTGCTGGCTCAACTCCAATGCCTGCGGTTTGTTGCCCGCCTTCTCATTCAGGATTGCCAGGTCGTGCATGATTGACGCACGAGCTATCACCTCGGTTGCGGGAACCTGCTCCAGCGCCTTGTTGTATTGAACGATCGCACCTTTCCAGTCTTGGTCCTCTGCTAACGCGGCGGCTGCATCCACGTTGTCCTTGAATCCGCTTTGGAAAGACTTCACTTGCAACCCCATGTCGAGCACCGGTTTTAACTGTCCGGCCGTATCCGCAGGAAGGATCGCCGTCGAGCTGAATAACGCGCTGGGAAATTGGTAATTGACGATGGGATTCTTCTTGAGAATATCCGCGGCCTTGCTCGCGAAAGTGTCGATCAACGTTGCCTGTTTCGGGAACGTGAAGATAGGCAAGCTGTTGGGATCGACCGGCATCTTTGGATGCGCGGTTCTGAGGATCAATCCCATTAAATCCCGGAACTTGTCGAGAGCGAGATTGTATTCTTCCTTCTGCAGATAGGCCTGTCCCTGGCCAAAGAGCGACTGCACGCGAAATTCGAATTGGGTTTCGGGACTGTCAGCTTCATACTCGCTGCTCAACGACGGCCGCCAGCGACCGACGTAAGAATATCGATTTTCTGCCATGTAGATCGGTTCAGCCATTACTGTACTCCGTGGTTTTGGGTCTTTGTTGCGCCTGAGTGTTTAGGCAGTTCGTACAACTCCAGAATTACCGCCGCGCGAAACAAACGAGAGACGCGAGGAACGGGGAGGAATGCCATGGATTGAGTCGTCGGGTGAGAAACTTCAGAACATGGCCTTGGTATAAAGAGCTCGCCAAACTTTGTTGACAGCGAAAACCAGAGAGTCAATTTCTGTACCAGAGGCTCGCGAAGGAAAAAAGCAAGAGAAAAACGCATGCAGCGCTGGAGCCATGACTACAATTGTTTACACTTGAGTCTTAACTCGTAGACACGTTGCGATACCACGGGCTTGCCCCGTGGTTGCTTCCTCAGGGCTACCACGCTCAGCACATAACCTCAACTCCGATACCACGGGCTTGCCCCGTGGTTGCTCATGTTTGCTGCTACCACGCTCAGCACCATAATTACCCCGGATACCACGGGCTTGCCCCGTGGTGCTCATGTTTGCTGCTACTACGCTCAGCACCATAATTACCCCGGATACCACGGGCTTGCCCCGTGGTGCTTCATGTTTGCTGCTACCACGCTCTGCACATTGCTCTCCACTAAATGGATGGCTCGCCGTGTGATTTCCACTTGACGATAAGGCCTGTGTAGCT
>Ga0126384_10001280_pt1 | contig 14854 bp, 7 predicted proteins | sample PanSoiMetPlot_36_FD_92543 | JGI IMG/M metagenome (GOLD analysis project Ga0126384, IMG submission 92543) | Tropical forest soil microbial communities from Panama - MetaG Plot_36 | ecosystem: Environmental > Terrestrial > Soil > Tropical forest > Bulk soil | place: Panama | collected 2016-02-17 | reverse complement strand
TCTTCTTGAGAAATTCTACAAAAGCTGGACCATGGGTTTTCTCGGCCCAAACCATGATGTCGAGAGTAGCGTAGTAACCTGCGCGCGTCGGATCCGGCGGAAGGGGCAGACCCATTCCATCCCACAGCGCTTTCAATCGGCGCTGGACGATCTCCGTAGTAAGCTTCTTGTAGCGATCGTTCTTGTCGCAGAGGGCGAAGAGAGAAAACAACGTCATCTGAACCTGCTGTGGCAGAGACAGACCCGCCGTGTGGTTGAGCGCCACGCATCGGCTATCAGCTACCATTCGATCGATGAACTTCAGACGTTCCGGATGAAGGGTGAGAGGACCGTACCGGGTATTCAGCTTTTTGCGAGTATCCTCCGGTAAGTTCGCAATTGCCTTGTCAAAAATGTTGTCCTGATGAATCGCAACGACCCCAAGGCGCCAACCAGTGCAGCCGAAGTATTTCGAGAACGAATACACACCAATGGTGTTGTGAGGAACCTCAGCCATTAGCGACCGGAATCCGGGCACAAAGGTTCCGTAGACATCGTCCGTGACAACGATCAGGTCGGGACGTTTGTTTTGAATCAACTTGGCGAGCCGATGCATTGAGTTTTCGCGCATCGCCACGGAGGGAGGATTGCTGGGATTGACGAAAAACAATGCCTTGATCGATGGGTCTGTCAGCTTTTCGATTTCTGCATCGGGATATTGCCAGGTATGGCGGCCATCCCGAGGGGAGACCTCGTCTGCTTTGATCTCAACAATTTCAAAATTGAACTTATCAAGGTGGCAAATTTCGATATAGGGTGTAAACGTCGGAACGGCGAGAGCAACTTTGTCCCCGGGATGCAGCAGGTGATTAACGATGAGCGAGTCGAAGATATAGCACATTGCGGCGGTGCCACCCTCGACGGCGAAGATATCAATTTTCTCGGGCGACTCTATGCCAGGACACATTTCCTTGGCCAGGTAAGCTCTCACGACACGTTCAGCGTGAACCAGCATTCGATCCGGCCAGGGGTACTGGTCTCCGACAATGCTGTCGATCAACTCATGAACGAATGCGTCGGGATCAAACTTGAACTCGCTGATCGCATACTCAATAGCAGCTTGAAGCAAGCTTCTGCCGGGAGCATTAGGATTCGTGTCAAGAAATTCCTTTAAGCGTTTCGAGATTCCGGGTTTTTGCGGCATTCCGCCGAGGTCGGGCTCATCCCATACTCGCTTCGATTCTTCGATTGCAAATGAGCCCAAGGTGAAGAAAGCTTGACGAGGCGTTGTTGCAATCCAATTCGGGTTACCGCGGCCAGCGTTTAACATGGTTTGCGTGCTCTGGCGGGACGCATCGGCGGCAAGATGAATTAACTTGTCTTTCAGTTCGAACGGACTAAGTTTTTCCAGTTCTCGTTGTTGATCAAGAGTTACCGAGAGATGACGAACTACTCCAGTCGCCATTACCTTCCTCCTTGGGGAATAAGAATGTGATCTGCCTTTCAGGCAGCAGCTTGCCGCTTTAATTTCTTGGCCTCTTCGACCGCACCTCTGCCTGGCACTCGAGCCAGCTTGAGAAATGATGGTTTCAGCAACTTCAGTCCCAGTGACGCACTGAAGCCATGAATCTCCTTAACATCCAGCTTGCGCATGAACTCGATGGTTTCAGCCGTGATCACTTGGCCTGGCACCATGATGGGGAACCCAGGAGGATACGGAATCACGAAATTGGCGGATACCAGCTCCGGGCCATCTTTCAGGCGTTTGTCGATATCGGAACTGAACAGCTTGACGTGCTCACACTGTTCTTCGCGATAAGCTCCGAAAAATGCCGATCGCATATCACCTTCGCTCGTCACACTCGAGGCATCCTCTCGGAAGCTGTCATGGAAGCGGCTGAAGTTCGGCAAGTTGGGTACATCCTCCATGAGTGATTTCACCCGCGCTGCAAACGCCTGTTGTTGTGCCTGGCCTCCGCGTGCAAGCCTTTGCTCAATACTCTTTGAGATCTCAACGAGAACCTTAATCAGTTGAGCGATATCGCTGCGCGTGTTGTTAATGTTCGTCTGCAGCAAGACGCTGTTACGCGAGGTCTTATTCAGTTGAATGTCGAAGTCTGCCGCGAGCATATTTTTGAATTGCGTGCCATCGAATCCGGCGGAACCGCAAACAAGGGTGAGCCGGGTTACATCGAGCGCGAACTCATCATCACGGAGTGCCTTTATTGCTGTCGCCCAGTTCGCCCCGGGGTTTAAGTAATCTACAAAACCCGTTGATCGAAACTCACCGGGAATCATGTCGTCGGCGCCCAGAACCTTGAAATACTTGGAAACGAGTGGGTGAGAGTTCACCTCGCGGCGTACATCGAGAGCCAACTGGATGGCCCTATTTACAAGCTCATAGCCCTCAAGTTCCATTTGGCGGCGAGCTAAGTCGATGGTGGCAATAATCTGCAGGTTTGGCGAGGTGGATGCGTGTGTGAAAACTGCTTCGTGGAACTGCTCTTCGACAGTGTGATAGTCCTGATCCTTAACCAACACCATCGACCCCTGGCGAAGGCATGACATCGATTTGTGGGTCGAGTTGGTCTGGTAAACCCGAAGATGCACTTTGTCCGGATTGGCCAACAAATGAGTCTCAAGCAGAACTGGATTGCTCGGATCGAGATCGGCTCCTAACTTCTTCGCCTGAGCTTCGTAGGCTTTGCGATAGGCTGGATCCTTGAACTTCTCTTCCAGAATCGCCGCCGCCCCCATTGCGGTACGACGACGATAGAATGGACTCCAGCGGGCGAAGCCGAACCAGGCCTCATCCCAAAGGAAAATGAGATCAGGCTTGATCGCGAGGCATTCTTCCATAACACGTTCAACGTTGTAGATCTGTCCGTCAAATGTGCAATTGGTAAGTACAAGCATGCGAGCTCGTTCCAGTTTTCCCGCAGCTTTCAAGTCGAGAAGCGCTTTCTTGATTGTGCGCGACGGCACCGCACCGTACATGGAGTACTGCGTGAGCGGATATGCCTCCACATAAAGCGGCAGAGCCCCAGAGAGTACTGCACCGTAGTGATGCGACTTGTGACAGTTACGATCGACTAGCATGATGTCGCCGGGAGCGAGCAGTGCTTGCTCGACCATTTTGTTTGACGTTGACGTGCCATTTGTGACGAAGAACACGTGGTCTGCCCCAAATGCTCTGGCTGCTTTTTCCTGTGCGATCTTGATGTTCCCTGTCGGCTCCAGAAGGCTGTCGAGGCCGCCTGTCGTCGCTGATGACTCAGCTAGAAACAGGTTCATCCCGTAAAATTCCCCCATGTCGCGAATCCAGTTGGACTTGAAAATTGACTTTCCCCTGGCGACCGGCAAGGCATGAAAAGTTCCTATAGGCCGTTGAGCATACTTCTGCAGATTGTCGAAGTAAGGCGTGTCGTACCTGTCCGCAATCGCATCGAGGATACTAAGATGCAATTCGAGAGGCTCTTCCACCTGATAGAACACACGCCGAATGCAACTGGCGTTCACATCTCCCGCCATTTTTTCGACCTCACGGTCACTGAGTAGAACGATGTCGAGTTCTGGACGGATCTGCTTTAGTCCCCGCGCGAGCGCAAGGCTCCGCTGTGCAGAATTGCCAGTGAAGTCACTGGCCGCTGGGTGTGTTTTAAGGAATTCGCGAAGAACGGGATTGTTGTGCGCCGACTCGAATGAAATGCCTTCGTAGATAACAACTGCTTCGAAACTGCCGTTCAATATCGTTCCGAGCACAGCGTCTTCAAAGTTTCCTACGAAGACAGTTTCGTAAACGAACCTGTCTTGTGCGCGGCGCAGCTTGCGCAAATCTTGCGCGAGATTGGTCCAGGAAGACGGACGGGCGGGACTGACCACCAGCACTTCGAAGTAGGGTCTATGTGGCGCACCTGCTTCTCCGCTGCGTTGGAGGCGATCGGCAACAGGCACGGGTGCTTGTTCGTCATTTTCCCAGTCAGCGACATTCGAGCGATAGGAGTGCGTTAACAGCGCGGTGCTGATTGCTTGCACCAACCGTACGCAGCCGGCCGCATCCCCTGCCACAATGCGTTCTTCTAGCGTTCGTATAAGTGAAGGGCCAGGATATGCAAAGAAGTCCTCCCACTGGCGCAGTTCCTGAAATGAAGTCGAGACAGCTGCGCGGGCGATCTCTCTTTCTAGATCCGACTTAGTAGCACTTTCCCAGTCGCGTGCTGTTTGTAGTAGTTTGCGCCATCGATCGAAGCGCGCTTCAGCCACGGTAAAAAACTGATCAAGGCGAGTGCTCTGCGTCGTTGTCGCGGTACTCATGAATTCTGTTCCTTTCTGTTAGTGATTGCGAAGGTGTGATGGTTATGGAAAAGTCCTATCATTTGGTAGCTGTGCTCTTCACAAAGTTGTACTTGGCGCTAAGCATGATTCGTGGCGCATTGCCCGAGGAGCCGTCTTTGTTGACTCGCCATCCATAGAGGAATTCGGCCCCTAAATTGAGTGAGCCAATCGCATTCCAGATGATGTTGCCCGCAGAATAATTGCTTTGGTGGAAGGTCGACCCGCCCTGAAACTCCGTGTTCTGGACTTGGGCGAAACCATAGATAAGCGACGACCGCAGCTTTGAAGTCCAGAAGTGCTGATAAGCACCGTAAGTGCCCACCACGGGTAGAGCCTTCAGACGAGGATCCTGCACGCTCTTGATGGCTGCATCGATTCCGAGACCGGATGTGTCTTGTATGTACCGCTCGATGCCGTTGCCATACGCAGCCTGGTAAACAACGGTGTCTTTGCCGATCACCTTCTGTGAACCCGCCAAACTGAATCCCCATGCAAAAACGGAATCGGTAGGACCGCTAGTAGCACCAGAGGTGTTCAGGAAGCCGGCGACGCTCCGAAAAGCTGCTGCTAGCTGCACATGTCCGCCCTCCATTTCACGACGGAGCTGGAGCGTTCCATCCGGGCTCGGGCTATTCGGCTGAGCGCTAAATTCAGCGACTTTGAAGGCAATGTCAGATGAAGGCTTTTCAACCGCAATGCTAAGAGTCGTTTTGGGACGAAGCTTGACGCTGTATCGAATCTGTGGGTTGCGAATATTTATTTGAGCGTTCGGTCCCTGAAAATCGAGCTGATCGGGTCCGGCGTCTGGATCCATGAAATTCGAAAACGACTGGCCGATCAGAAGATTCTTGACTTGCGCATACGCGTGCCGAAGTCGTGGAGTAGTCGAGCTGGAACCAAAAAAGTCTCCTTCTATGAAGAACCTCACCTTGCCAAACGTTTCTGTGGGAATTAAAAAGTCGAGATTTAGACGGGTCGGGCGGATGGATACCGTTGTGTTGTTTACAGTCACAGGGGATGGAATCGGGATGCTTGCCGGGATGAAGCGCTCTGCGTCTCCGGCTGGCTTCAAGTCATAAATAAAATCTGTTTTGAAATATCCGCCAATGCGAAGAAACGTGCTCGTTCCCGGTAAACGAAAATACCCGGGATAGCGTGGATCGAGTGGCTCGTTGTTAATTCGAGGGGCGGCTAACGGGTCTTGCGATGTGGTTTCGTAACTTCCAGTGGCCTTGCCGATGTCCTGTTGCTTTGGTTTCAGTTCTGTTTCGGCTTCGGAAGGTTTTCCAGGTTGCTGCGTGATGGTTCCGCCCGTGGACTCTGCTTCGGCAGGAACAGCGGCACTGCTGGGCGCGTTGCCGGATAACTTATTGATCTCTCCCTGAATCTGCGTCATCTGACTTTGCAGGTTGTCGAGTTGTTTTTGAAGGGTCTGAATCTGCGCCGCGGTCGAGACGTCGGATTGAGCGTACAGCGTGCGAGGTTCCACAATGGCAAGTAACGTCAGTGCGGCCACCGAAAATGTCCCAACCAAAAGCCGAAGCTTCGTTCTCCTTTCAGAGTGCCTTAGAAGCGCACAATCCAATGGAAAAGACGGACACAATTCCATGAAGACCTCATTCCAAGAAGACGTACTCGATTCGTAGCGAAAGTAAAGGACGCTGTTTCTATGAACTACTGTCAGAACTGCCAGACTGAAAAGTAAATCGCTATTGCGAGTACAATTCTCTGAAGCAGATTGTGCTCGGGCTGGACACCATTCCGAAAGAATTGTTTCGAAACTGCAGTTGGATGAGACTTGAGCGTGAATTGCCCTAATATCGGTAATGCGTAAATTACGAGAGATGACGAAACGGAGCCGGGTTGTGAAGCAATGGGAGTTCTACTGCTCCCAGCCTCCCCCGAGCGCGTTGTAGAGTTGAACCAAAGCCAAGCGCTCATTTAGTTGTGCTTGAGCCAGGGTGAGTTGGGCATCAAAATAGCGCGTGTCACTATCCAGCACCTCAAGATAACTGCTGACTCCTCCACTATAGCGAACACCGGCAAGTCTGGTAGTATCCTGGGCCGCTGTTGTCAGTAACTCCCGCTGTTGTCGGAACTCCTGGTTCTTTCGATAAGCGATCAACGCATCACTAACTTCCCGAAATGCCTGTTGAATGGTGGATTGATAAACCAAAACAGCTTCCTGTTGTTGCGCCTCGGTCAGGCGGACGTTTGACCGGATCCTCCCGCCGGTGAAGATCGGTTGTAGCAATTGCCCACCAAAATTCCAGAAGCCTGCCGGCCCGGTAAACAGATCTGTAAGAGCTGGGCTCTGATAGCCCGCAATGGCCGTCAGGGTGATTTGAGGGAAGTAAGCAGCCTTAGCCACGCCAATCCGCGCATTGGCCGCTACCAACTGTTGTTCAGCAGCTTGAATATCAGGGCGCTTCTCCAATAAAGAAGACGGCAATCCGGGCGGAACCGTTGGTAAAATCGGAAACTCCACGAGCGGCCTTCCCCGCGTGATCGGACCCGGGTTGTTGCCCAAGAGAACGCTCAGAAAATTCTCCTGTTGCTCGATACGTCGCTCCAGGTCGGGAATCGATCCAGCAGCAGTGTAGACAAGCTGTTCAGACTGACGCACGTCTATCAGCGCGGTGACGCCACCACGAGCGCGCACCTCGACCAGGTTCAGCGACTGCTTTCGAGAGTCCAAAGTGCGTTTAGAAATGTCGAGTTCCAGATCGAGTTCGCGCAACTGGAAATAAGCAGTCGCCACATTGCTTACCAAGGAGCTGATAACCGCGCGCTTACCCCATTCTGTAGCGAGCAGGCTAGCTCGCGCGGCCTCGGTAGCTCGGCGGAATTTACCCCAAAAGTCGAGTTCCCAGGCAAGCGAGAGATTGACCTCGTTAGCACTGGTTTCGAACTCCGGTAGCACCTTCGTTCGTTGCGCTCGTATGTTGGCCGCACTGGCACCGCCCGTTATAGTCGGGTACTGGTCTGCACGTGTGATACCGAGAATGGCCTGTGCCTGCAGTATGCGCGTCGCTGCGATCCGAACGTCGTAGTTCTGGGCCAAGGCTGTGCGGATGAGTTGTTGCAGTTGGGGATCTTGGAAGACCGTCCACCATTTCTCATCGGCAAGCGAAGCACTGGTCTGCTGTCCGGCATCGGGTGCCAGACCGCGATAGCCTTCAGGCACGGTGACCGGGGGGCGCTTGTACTTCGGACCTACCGCACACCCCGTGCATATCAGCAGCGCGATTGGGATTAGCCAGTGTCTGCGAAGCATGAGCTAGTCCCCTTCCGAAGGCACGATGGCCGGTGCTGATGATGGTGGAGACTCTTTCTTGCCTCGATGGGCAATTCGCTCGACTACGTCGAAACTGACGGGTATCAGGAAAATGGCCAGAACTGATGCAGCAAGCATCCCTCCAATAACGGCAGTGCCCAGCACGCGTCGCGAGATGCCCCCTGCTCCCGATGCCACCCACAAAGGTACGCACCCCAAAATGAATGCGAAGGCAGTCATTAGAATGGGGCGCAATCGCAATTTGGCGGCGATCAGCGCTGCCTCTTCCGCTGACTTTCCTTTGTCGAATTCCATCTTGGCAAACTCGACGATCAGGATTGCGTTCTTTGCTGCCAGACCAATCAGCATAACCAAACCAATCTGTGCGTAAACGTTGTTATCAAGGCCGCGCATCCACAAGAACAGGAACGCACCAAACACTGCAATTGGTGTCCCCAGAAGCACGCTGAAGGGAAGCGACCAACTTTCGTATTGCGCTGCCAAGATCAGAAAGACAAACAATAGAGACATACCGAAGATCACTGTTGGCGATACTCCTTCGGCAGCTTTCTTTTCCTGATACGACATTCCCGAGTAGTCATACCCCATTTCGCTGGGCATAGTTTCCGCGAATGTCTCCTCCAGGGCCTTCATTGCCTGACCCGAACTGTAGCCCGGCGCCGCGCTGCCGTTGATCTGCGCGCAGCGATACAGGTTGTATCGGAGCGTGAATTCAGGACCAGTGCGAGAATGAATTGCCGTCAATGCACTCATCGGTACCGGTTGCCCAGCGTCATTGGTTACATAGAACTGACCTACGTTTTGAGCTCGCGTCCGATAATCTCCTTCGGCTTGGACATACACCTGCCACTGCCTTCCGAACCGGTTGAAGTAATTGACGAGCACGCCGCCCATAAACGTCTGCAGTGTCTTATAAACGTCAGAAAGCTGGACACCCTGTGCGATCACGCGCGGACGGTCTACGTCGACAAAAACCTGCGGGACTGCAGGCAGAGCGGTGGTCGTGACGCCTGCGAGTTCCGGCCGTTTGCGGGCCGCTGCTAAAAATTTCGCCAGATTCTGAGCCAGGAACTCGGGCTCCTTCCCCGCCCGATCCTCGAGCATGAACGTAAAACCGCCAGATGTTCCAACACCCGGGATTGCTGGAGGGGGAAAGGAAAAAGCAATGCCTTCGGTTATTCTTGAAAGCGCTTGATTCAAGTGCTTCTTGATAGCCTCATACTGCTCTTCAGGTGCTTTACGTTCTGCCCACTCTTTCAGTGTGATCCAGTAAAAGGAGCTGTAAGTATTCTGCGCACCGCTCAACATGCTGAACCCAAGCACGGCCGTAACCGAATGAACTCCCGGGGTCTTCAGAATCATGTCTTCAATCTTCTTGGACGCTTCGTCATTTCGCTGAAGAGATGCTGCGTTGGGTAACTGCAAGCCCGCGAACACATATCCCTGATCTTCGTCCGGAAGGAAACTCTGAGGCAGATGCGACCCGAACCATCCCGCGAAGATTGCTACGGCGAGAAGCAGTAGCATACTAAAACCGGCTTTACGAATCAGAGTTCCGCAGAGACTTACATAACCATCAGTAGTTCGGCCAAACACCCGGTTGAACCAGCGGAAGAATGTTCCCAGAGGACCGCGCGATTCTTTTTTCGGACGCAACATTAATGCCGCAAGGGCCGGGCTCAACGAAAGTGCATTGAATGCGGAGAAGATCACGGAGATCGCGATTGTGATTGCGAATTGCTGGTACAAGCGACCGGTGATACCGGGAATGAAAGCTGTCGGGACGAACACCGCAGAAAGTATTAAAGCAATGGCGACTACTGGGCCGGAAACTTCCTCCATTGCCTTGTATGCCGCATCCTTCGGAGACATACCGTGTTCAATGTGGTGTTCAACCGCCTCCACGACAACAATGGCGTCATCGACGACGATTCCAATGGCTAAAACCAAGCCAAACAATGAAAGAGTATTGATAGAAAAACCCAGCATAGGAAAGACAACGAACGTACCGATCAGAGATACTGGCACCGCCAGTAATGGAATCAACGTTGTCCGCCAACCTTGCAGGAAGATATAGACGACTAAGATGACCAAGACGATGGCTTCAAAGAGCGTGTGCTGGATCTCCTTTAAGCCTTCAGTGACCGCCAAGGTAGTATCCAACGCAATGGCGTATTCAAGGTCCTGCGGAAACCGTTGTTTCGCCTCCTCCATTAGCTTTCGGACTCCAGCCGCGGCCTGCACCGCGTTGGAGCCGGGAAGTTGGTAAACGGCGATGACTGCTGCGGGTTTGCCACTGTAACGCCCAATCAAGTTGTAGGTCTGAGCACCAAGTTCCAGTCGGGATACATCCTTCAAACGGAGGATGGACCCGTCGGCATTGGCACGTATTATGATCTGGCCGAACTCTTCGGCCGACGGCAGCCGTCCCTGAGCCCGCACTGCATAAGTAAAGTCTTGCCCCTTCGGAACCGGCTCGCCCCCGATCTGTCCCGCCGGATTCACTGTGTTCTGCGCCTGTATTGCTTTAATGATTTCCGGCACAGTGACGTTTAGCTTTGCCAATTGATCTGGTTTCACCCAGCAGCGCATGGCATATTGACCGGCACCGAACACGGTGACGCTGGCAATTCCCGGAACGCGGGTCAACTGATCGTTCAGATTGATATAGGAGTAGTTGGCTAAGAAGACATTGTCGTATGTTCCCTTTGGTGAATAGAGATTAACCAGCATCAAGGGAGCTGCCGTCGATTTCTGAACTGTGACCCCGTAATTTATGACATCAGTGGGCAACTGCGAATTCGCCTGGTTAGTGCGCATTTGCGCCAGAATTTGATCGGTGTTCGGATCGGTTTTGATATCAAAATTAACGGTAAGGGTCATTTGCCCGTTGTTGGCATTGTTCGAATACATGTAGTTCATGTTATCCACGCCACTCATCTGCTGCTCGATGGGCGTGGCCACAGACTGCTCGACGGTTTGTGCGTCTGCTCCCGGATATGTCGCTTTTACCTGAGTCTCTGGAGGAGCGATATTCGGGAATTGGGCGGTTGGTAGTCGAAGCATAGAGATAACGCCGATGATTACCATCAGAATGGCGATGACCATGGCAACAATTGGACGCCGTATGAAGAAATTGGCCATAGTTATTCTCCTACTTGTGCCGCAGTCACCTGCTTAGGGCGTACCAAGCCGCCCTCCCTTGCCTTCTGCATGCCCTCGACTATTACTTGTTCTCCGGGTTTGATGCCTTCGGTGATGATCCACATCTGGCCCACGCGTTCACCTGTTTTCACCGGACGAATACTCGCTTTATTGTCACCACCGACAACTACTACGCTATAACTTCCCTGCGTCTCCACCACAGCTCGTTGTGGAACTAATAGCGCACCCTTTTGAACGCGAGTTGCAACACGAACTCGTCCGAATTGGCCGGGCCGTAATAAACCCTCCGGATTGTCAAATGCTCCTGCGACTCGAATAGTGCCTGTCTTCACATCAACCTGCCGGTCGGCAAAGACCATCCATCCTTTGCGCGGGTAGACGCTGCCATCAGAGAGAATGAGCTCCAGGTTTTTCTGACCAACAACCCGTTTACCCCGGGCTGCCTCATTGATTCTGGCGGCGGCTCGGAGGTATTCCTGCTCACTGATGGAGACATATGCCTTAATCGGATTTACTTGGGACACGGTGGTGAGCACGGCTGTGGGTCCAACTAGATCACCGATTTGACCCTTGGCTAAACCTGCAATGCCATCCACCAGCGACCGAACTTTGGTAAATTCGAGATTTAACCGCGCCTGCTCTACTTGGGCCTGGGCGGCAGCCACGACAGCCTTTGCTGACTCATTTGCTTGAATGTCGTTATCGAGTTGCGCCTGCGGAATGGCACTCTGTTTAGCTAAAGGCGTATCGCGCTGCACATCGAGCGTAGTCTTGCCGAGTTGTGCCTCCGCTTGAGCCAGTTGACCCTTTGCCTGTTGAAGTGCGGCGTCGAAAGGGCGCGGATCGATCTCAAAAAGTACTTCACCACGACGAACAATTGTTCCCTCTCGATAGTTCTGTTTCATCAGATATCCGGTAATCTGAGGCTGAATCTGGGCATTGACATACCCATCGAGAATTGCGATCCATTCGCCATAAATCGGGACGTCCTGCTCAACTACGCCAGTAGTTTCCACGTCGGGAGGAACCGCTGCGGGCGGTGCTTCCTTTGTGCCACATCCAAATAATGGCAACAAAAACAACTGGCTCAACATGAACAAAGTGTGTTTAAAACATCGGGAGTGCCGGGCAATCCATAATTGCCTTGCCGCAGTCTGCAGGGATGATCTAAGGACACGAAACTCGTATTCGGTTTGCATGGCAGACTCCTAGGGAACGCGACTGAAAACGGCAAAGGGTCTTGCCCGAAATAGTCTTTCGAACACCAGACCTAGTTGATACAAGCTCGGTTTTCGTACTCAAGGTTAGACAGCACTTCCGTAGAGGCAAACTGGCAGAAGTTACAGTTCGCCCACGCGATACGGTTGATGTAAGCACAAAGTATGTCCCAAGGTGTGGAGCTCTCAGTCAATCCTGTCACTCGAAGCATGAATAAATTCCGTGCGTTTTCGGACAGGAGATTTTCCGTATTCGATAACGGTTAGAGGTGGAGAAGCGTACGGTCGGTCGATCGAACTACAGATACTTCCCGTCGACGAACTTAAATGAAAATTCCGTCTTATTGGTGACACAGATGACGTCAGCGTCTCGCGCGATTTGCTTTCTGATAATCCTGCTCTTAAACAGTCCTTTCCTGGTCACCCAAGAGCAAGCGACTGTTCCCAAACGTCCGAAGCTAGGTTTGGTACTGGAGGGGGGAGCCGCTCTCGGCCTTGCCCATATTGGAGTGCTGCAATGGCTCGAAGAACACCGTATCCCCATCAGTTATGTTGCCGGAACCAGCATGGGCGGATTAGTTGGCGGTATGTATGCGACGGGATATCCTCCGGCTGGCATCCGCGAAGTCGTAGACACGATCGACTGGAATGAAGTTCTAAGAGGGCACGTCCCTTACCGTGATCTTTCCTTTCGGCGCAAAGAAGATGCGGAGCAGTATCCCAACGGGCTTGAATTCGGAATTAAGAACGGCATCAGGTTTCCTGAAGGTTTTAATCCTGGGCACCAAGTGGGCCTGATTCTCGACCGCATCGCTCTTCCCTATTCGGAGATGAAGAGCTTCGATGATCTTCCAATCCCGTTCGCCTGCCTGGCTACGGATCTGGTTTCGGGGAAGGAGTACGTCTTCCGCAAAGGTTCTTTAGCTCGGGCGCTGCGCGCAACAATGTCCTTACCGGGCATATTCACCCCAGTAAGAACCGACAACTCGGTATTGGTGGACGGTGGTCTGCTGGAGAATCTTCCTGTTGATGTTGCGAAAGAGATGGGAGCGGATCTGGTTATCGCAGTTCATTTACAGGCCAAACCACTAGCAGCAAAAGAACCTCTCTCGTCCTTTGGCGTACTGGGCCGATCGATATCGGTTGTGGTTGCTGCGAATGAACTCAGAAGCATGGAAAAAGCCGACATCCTCATTTCGGTGCCCCTCCAAGAGTACGGTTCAGGCGACTACGGGAAAAATGAGGAGATTATCCGCCTAGGCTATGAGGCAGCTGCGAGCAAGGCGACTGTGCTTTCAGCATTCAGCGTAGACGAGGTCAGCTGGCGCAGCTACCTCGTTGAACGCGATTCCCGACGAAAAAATGCTCCGGTTGCTGAGTTCGTGCAAGTTACTGGCACCAAACCACCGCTCTCGAAAGACATTGAACAGAAGTTGTCGGGCAATTTGGGAAAACCTGTAGATAGCGCCAATCTTGATCGTCAGCTTACCTACTTGGCTGGGGTTGGACGCTATTCTCGCGTTGGCTATGGCATGATAGAGAAAAATGGACAGCAAGGGCTGCTGATCGTCGCAGACGAAAAAGAATACGGTCCGCCTATTATTCGACCGCTGCTTGTCATTGATGGGGCGCAATACAACAACGTGCAGTTCCTGATTGGCGCCCGCATCACATTTCTTGACGTAGGCGGTTTTGGTTCCGAGTGGCGGAATGATGTGACTCTAGGATCCGAACATAGCGTCAGATCGGAGTTCTATCGTCCGCTCGGGAAAAGCCTGCACTGGTTTGTCGCTCCGCGAGCATATGGACAAAATGTCCAGACAAACTTCTACAAGGGAAACAACCCTGTCGCAGAGTATCGCAAACGTCAGGGTGGAGGCGCTTTTGATGTCGGCTACACATTCAGCCGTAGCAGCGAGCTACGAATCGGCTACGAGGCTGCTCAGGAAAAATTCTCGCCATCAATAGGCTCTGCAACGTTTGGTACTCTCGAGGGGCGGGTTGGCATTACATCGCTCGACTACAACCGACTGGGCCGTGATGATCCAATCATTCCCCGAAGCGGATTGGATGTGCACTTCAGATCGCAGTGGTACGATGCTAATCCCGGCGCCCGATCCGGGTTTCCCTTAGCAGAAACTCAATTATTACTTTTCAAACCTTTGAATAAACCCTCTTCCGTGTTCTTTTCGGCTGCTGGTGGCACCACCTTTACGTACCACCAGACCGGATTCCCTCCATTCTCATTAGGCGGCAATCAGAATCTGGTTGCCTATGGCCTCAATGAATTTCTCACCAACCAGTACTTCCTGTTTAAGGCTGGTTACATTCGTCAACTGCGGGAGTTACCACCTTTACTGGGTGACAGAATTTACGCCGTAGGGACGTATGAGATTGGCAAAGTCTATGACCTGCCCAACGTTTCTTCCCCTCCCACAGACATTAGCGCTGCCCTCGTTGTGAACACCTTGTTTGGACCGGTTTTGGTTGGAGGAGCCTATGGTGCGACAGGTCACCAGAAATTCTTCTTCCGAATCGGCCGCGTGTTTTAAGGCTCCGTTGCAGGTGGGCGATTCTCTCCGCCTGACCGAAGTCAGCTGTCTAAAATTCGTGCGACGTAGAGCTACCAGTGCAGCATCACCAATTACCGACGCGCAGCACGATCCCGGTACTAAAGCGGAACCCTCGATCAAAATTCGCCCCATTTGATTTGTCCAAGCCACGATCGAACATATTCGAGGTTTGCTACACGAACCGCCAGCGCAGGGTCGACCGCGATGTCAAGACCGCCCCCAGCGGACATCGAGAACCCTGTGGTTTCGAAGGCTCTTGCGTATTGGTCGGGCACAGAGTTGGGCTT
>Ga0126384_10001279_pt1 | contig 14855 bp, 11 predicted proteins | sample PanSoiMetPlot_36_FD_92543 | JGI IMG/M metagenome (GOLD analysis project Ga0126384, IMG submission 92543) | Tropical forest soil microbial communities from Panama - MetaG Plot_36 | ecosystem: Environmental > Terrestrial > Soil > Tropical forest > Bulk soil | place: Panama | collected 2016-02-17 | reverse complement strand
TAGGCAGTAGGCAGTAGGCAGTAGGCAGTAGGCAGTAGGCAGTAGGCAGTAGGCAGTAGGCAGTAGGCAGTAGGCAGTAGGCAGTAGGCAGTAGGCAGTAGGCGTACGCAATTAAGAGGAGAGAGGGTTCTGTCTTCTGCTGTCTGCCTTCTGCCTTCTGCTTTCTGCGTTCCGCTTTCTACGCTACGCGGCGCACCTCACGCTCGCGTTCATCTGGTCTGACTTGCCTGACTGGCTGCAAGCCCCCGTCATGGAGCAGGTCGGCAAACAAGGCGCGATAATGCAGCATTGCTTCGCGCAATTTTTCCATGCCGACGTCTTCTCGATCCTGCTGCTCCGCGATATCGTGCGCTATCCGGTAATTCTGGGCGACAGCCGGATGATCGACCGAAATATCCGCCACACGCTGGTCGAAATCCACGACTGGATAGCCGCGCACCTTCATGACTTCCTGCACGAGGGTATCCGCGCGCGCGACTGCGGCTATAGGATCATCGACAAACTGCGCTTGCGCATGCTCCCATTCGTCCGCGAATTCGTTGCGTTGCGCGTCAGTCAGAGGTTTGATATCCAGCTTTTTGACCCGCGCCTGCCGCTCTGCGAGAATTTTTTCCGCGTGGCCGGCATCTCCTTCGGCGCGCGCGACACGGTTATATTCAGGGCCGAACTTCGAACGCAGTTGCTTCGTTCTACGATCGTGCCGCCAGAACCAAATGCCGACAGCGATTAAGACGATCACCGCGGCGGCAAAAAATCCGATTATTACAAGCATCATGGTACTCATTGTGAAATCCTCCGATCCATTTTCGTCTTAAAGCAACATGCACGCCACTTCGGATGAGGGGATCGCACGTCCTTCGCCGCAAAGAACTTACGGAAAACGACAACTCATGCCCCTGTCGTTCGGCTGCAGTATTAATTTGCAACGCTCTGTATCGCATCAGAGCGATAGGCAGTCGCAAGCGAGGGAAGGGGCGATTTCTGCTCTCTGCCTTCTGCCGTCTGCTTTCTCCGCTGTACAACGCTTTATTTTCGCAAATATACTAAGTCACTAACTTTCGTTCTCTTCCACGCAAAGTAGTGAACTTAATCCGAAGGACCCTGATATGTTCAAACCAACACGCAGTTTGCTGTTTCTGCTTCTGATCGCGATGATTGCTCAAGGGAACGGTTCAAAATCGGCGGCCATCCGCGTCAGTCCCACTTACACAGATCCAAATCCGCTCCTGGCAGAATGGGTTGGCCCATACGGCGGGGTACCACCCTTCGACCGGGTTAAGGTCGAGGACTTCAAGCCGGCCCTGGAAGCAGCAATGGCCGAACAGTTAGCTCAAATCGACAACATCACGCGGGTGCGATCCGCGCCCAATTTCGAAAACACGATCGTGGCGCTCGAGAAGGCCGGCCGCACGCTCGATCGCGTGTCGACGATTTACAACGTCTGGGCCTCTACGATGGCCAGCCCTGAATTCCAGGCTGTGCAGCGCGAAATGGCGCCGAAACTAGCCGCCTTCAGCGATCAAATCACCCAGAACGAAGCGCTCTTCAAGCGCATCGACGCGGTCTACAACGCACCGGAGAAGAAAAAACTCACTCCGGAACAACAGCGGCTGGCGTGGCTTTACTACACGGACTTTGTTCGGTCCGGCGCAAAGCTGGACGTCAAAGCAAAGGCGCGGCTAACGGAAATCAATCAACAGCTGGCGACGCTCTTCACTAAATTCAGTAATAACGTCCTGGCCGAAGAGGACAATGAATTCGTCACGTTGAAGAGTGAAGATGAATTGAAAGGTTTGCCACAATCCGTTCGCGACGCTGAAGCCGCCTCAGCCGCGGAAAAGAAACAACCTGGAACCTGGGTCATCATGAACACGCGCTCTTCGGTGGAGCCGTTTCTCACCTACTCTGATCGCCGAGACCTGCGCGAGAAAGTCTGGCGAATGTTCATCATGCGCGGCGATAACGGCGACGAGCACGACAACAACGCGGTGATCACTCAGATTCTCCAGCTCCGGGCAGAGCGGGCAAAGCTACTCGGATACCAGACCCATGCTCACTGGCGCGTGGAAAATTCGATGGCCAAAACGCCGGAGCGGGCCATGGAGTTGATGATGGCAGTCTGGAAGCCGGCGGTCGCGCGCGTTCACGAAGAAGTCACCGACATGCAGGCACTCGCCGATAAAGAAGGAGCGGGAATCAAGATCGAACCCTGGGATTATCGCTATTACATGGAAAAGGTCCGCAAGGCAAAATACGATCTGGATCAGAATGAAGTGAAGCCATACCTGCAACTCGACAAGCTGGTGGAAGCGATTCACTGGGTAGCCGGCGAACTCTTCAACTTCAAATTCACTCCGGCGACGAATGTTCCGGTGGCCCACCCTGACATTCGCGTCTGGGATGTTACAGATAAAACTACTGGCAAACACATTGGTCTGTGGTTCTTCGATCCATACGCGCGGCCGGGAAAGCGCTCCGGAGCGTGGATGAATGCCTACCGCAGTCAGGAAAAAGTTAACGGCGTCATCACCACAATTGTTTCTAATAATGCGAACTTCGTTAAAGGAAAACCTGGTGAGCCGTTGCTGATCTCCTGGGACGATGCGACAACGATGTTTCACGAGTTCGGTCATGCTTTGCATGGTCTGAACTCAGACGTCACCTATCCGTCCCTCTCGGGAACGGCTGTCGCCCGCGATTACGTCGAGTTCCCCTCTCAATTAATGGAACATTGGTTGTTGACTCCGGAGGTGCTCCAGCGCTTTGCTCTGCATTATCAAACGGGCAAGCCAATTCCCCAGGCACTGGTTGACAAGATCAATCGCACGAAAACATTCAATCAGGGATTTGCCACGGTGGAATATCTGGCCGCGGCAATTCTCGATATGAAACTGCATCTGCTCGGCGCCCAGAAGATCGATCCGCGAGCTTTCGAGAAACAAGCACTGACGGAAATCGGAATGCCGAAAGAGATTGTCCTTCGGCATCGGCTGCCCCAATTTCTGCACGTGTTCTCGAGCGATGGATACTCGGCGGGATACTATAGTTATCTTTGGGCTGACGTATTGACTGCAGACGCGTATGGCGCGTTTACGGAAGCGGGCGGACCGTACGACAAAAAAGTGGCCGAACGTCTACGTAAATATATCTTCTCAGTCGGCAATACGATTGATCCGGCAGAAGGCTACCGGAACTTCCGCGGCCGCGATCCGAAAGTCGAGGCGCTGATGAAGAAACGCGGATTTGTATCGTAAAAAGCAGTAGGCAGTAAGCAGTTGCCGCCTGCCTCTTGCCGTCTGCCTACTGCTCATTGCCTACGGCCGTCTGACTCCTATGCTTCCTCCAACCTTTCAGGACATTGCCGCCGCCCGCAAATTCATTTCGCCTTACTTGCCGAGGACGCCCCTCGTGCGCATCGACAAGATCTCGAAACTACTCGACTGTGATTACTACGCCAAACTCGAAAACCTTCAGCCCACGGGAGCATTCAAGGTTCGTGGCGGCGTGAACCTGGTCGGAACCGCCGGCGGTAGCGGGCGCACTAATAGAAACACTCTCATCACTGCGTCTACCGGCAATCACGGCCAATCGATCGCCTATGCTGGTCGTCTCTTCGGAGTGCCCGTGATCATCTACGCGCCCACTGAAAACGTGAACGAAGCAAAGGTGCAAGCGATGCGCGACCTGGGCGCCGAGGTCCGCCTGCACGGACGCGACTTTGACGAGGCACGCCTCGAAGTTGAGCGGCTCGCCGCCAGTGAACAAGGTCTTCGGTACGTACACTCAGCAAACGAGCCCGCGTTAATTGCGGGAGTTGGCACCATCGGGATGGAAATTTTCGAAGATCTATCCGAGGTTGACGTGATTATCGCGCCCGCCGGTGGCGGCAGCTGTGCCTCTGGGAATTGCATCGTGGCGAATCAGATAAGACCAAAGACTCGGATGATCGCGGTTCAGTCTGAAGCTGCTCCCGCGCTTTGGCACGCATACCGTAATCGTAACCTGGATGCTTTCCCCACGATGGAAACGGAGCACGAGGGCCTGGCCACGCGCGTCCCGTTTGAACTCACGAATAGAATTTTGTGGGACGGCCTAGACGATTTCGTCCTCGTCAGCGACGAAGAGATCAACGACGCAATTCGTTTGCTCGCGCGAGATGCTCGGCAGATTGCTGAAGGCGCCGGCGCCGCTTCGCTGGCCGGGGCAATAAAGGTACGAGACCGCCTGCGCGGAAAGAAAGTAGTCGGCATCGTCACGGGCGGGAATATTCCTCTTCCGCGATTTGCGAAATTAATGAACTAGATCTCGGAGCTGAGGGCTTGGTCAGTGCCGATCCAGCTGGTCTTGATTTCCGGCGGCTGCGCCAGCGTTCTCATCACCACGCAGTATTGTTCTGTTTTCTCCCTCAGAGCGGCGAGTTGTTCAGCGGTCGCGTTCGGGGCCTGGACATCAAACGTCGCGACGATTTCCTGAAAACCAACGGGGACCTCTTTTGCAACTCCGAGCGTGCCGCGCAGGTCCATCTTCCCTTCCACGTCGACGGCGATCCGGTCTACCGGTATTCCCATCGCTGTTGCCACTAGTTGACACGTAAGTTGCGCGCAAGCCGCCAACGCTCCCAGCAACAGGTCGCCCGAACAGGCAGCTGTACCAGGGCCTCCGACGCCATGATGCGCCTGCGCGTCAAGAAATTTCTGGCCGACTTCGACCGCGCATGCTACCGGAGTATCAGTTTGCGCACTGTGAGCTCTGAGGGTGATTCGAGAGCTGTTTGGATCGTTTCGATATTTTTCTTTAAGCGGCTTCTGAATTGATTTGAGATCCATGCTGCCTCAGTCCTCGGCGGTGGTCGGATCGATGATTGTTTTGACCTGCGCGACATGGTTGGCTGGAAATCCACCTAGGCGAGCGTGTTCGCGCACCAACTCCTCATTAGGTGCAACATAAACGCAGTAAAGTTTGTTGTCGGTAACATAGCTTTGCACCCATTGAATTTGCGGGCCAAGCTGATTCAGCACGTTGCAAGATCTCATCGAAAGTGTTTTTAATTCGGCCGGCGACAGCTTACTTGCGCCAGGCACAATTCGCTCAATCACATATTTAGGCATCGATTTTCTCCATTAACAATGATTAATACTTTGTGCTTTGTGCTTTGCATTGACAGCGTACCAAGTACTGAGCACTAAGTACTAGGTAGACTTTTTTCTATTCCAGTTCAGCGACCAGTTGCTGGAAATCCGGGTCGCCGCGCATCGAATCGAAGGCGCTGTCTGTCTTGGCCCAATGCGCCACCGTCCGGAATCCATTTTCAAACGCGCGTCGTAACAAAAGCCGCGCGGCTTCCTTCTCGCCAAGGAGGGCATAAGCGCAGGAACAGTTGTAGACGGCAAGGCCATCATTTGGTTCCAGCTCAAGGACGCGTCTTAGTGTGGCATGCGCCTCTTCGGCGCCGCCAAATCGCGCATACGCCTCTGCCAGCCGGCTCATTACGATGATGTCATCAAGGCTTGCCTCGAGCTTCCGTGAGGTAATCTCGATCACTTTGAGCGCAGCGTCTTGTGCCGCTTCCATCTTTCCTAACTTGCGGTACACTCCAACCAGGAAGCGCCACGCATCTTCGTCAGGTGGCTTCACTTGGGCGGCCTGCCCATATTGCTGCAGCGCGCTCTTCAGATCACCCGACAACTCGGCAATCATTCCCAGCCGCAGATAGCCGGGATGAAACTGCGCGTTCTCTTTGAGAATACCTTCAATTGTGCGCTTTGATTCCGCAAATCTTTTTTGATGGAAATAAACCATCGCAATACCAAACTGCGCCTCAATCGAACCGGGCTCGAGACTCAGGGCCTTTTGGTCCATCTCTATAGCTTTCCCCAGCCAGGCCGGATTTCCGTCGTACCATTCGTACATATAGGAATACGCCTCGGCCAGGCCGGCATATGCGGAAGCAAATGTGGGATCGATTTTGAGGGCGTTCTCAAACATCAGAACTGCCTGTTCCGTGTTTCGCTTCCCCTTCTGATACAGCAGTTCTCTGCCCCGCATGTAGAAATCATAGGCTCGCAGATCGTCGGTAGGTTTTTTAGCCAGTAGTTGCTTCTCGGAAGTCGTGAGCGACACTTTAAGGGCTTCCGCGATTTTTTGTGATACTTCGTTTTGCACGTCAAATAGGTCTTCGACCAGGCGATCGAACCGCTCAGCCCAAAGGTGGTACCCATCATGCACATTCACCAGTTGCGCATTTATCCGAATCCTGTTTCCCGCTTTCCTAACGCTGCCTTCGAGGATGTAATTGACGCGTAGCGCCTCGCCAACCTGCCGAGTATTGACCTGCTTGTTGCGGAATGGGAGCACGTCGGAACGCGAAACCACCTTCAGTTCTCGGATCTTTGAAATGTCAGTGATGATATCTTCGGGCATGCCCGCGCAGAAATAATCGCTCTGGCTTTCCGAGTTCATGTTTTCGAGATTAAGCACCGCGATCGATTTTTCGGTCACGGCTCTCTCAGCCGTCGCGGTCAACGGTTGTTTTGCGCCCTGAGAAATCCTCCGGGTCTGGAGCTCAATTTCGTTTTTCAGCTCTTTTAAGTCGGTCAGCAACTGCTCGGTAGTCTGATAGCGTTCATCACGATCCTTACGCAAGGTGCGGAAAATAATGCGCTCCAACTCTGTTGGTCCATCAGGCATGTGAACCGAGAGCGAATCTGGTTCCCGGCTGACGATGGCCGAGAATGTATCCAACGCCGTCGCACCTGAAAATGGTTGACGGCCCGCAACCATCTCGTAGAGCACACAGCCCAGGCTCCAGATGTCGCTCCGGGCATCAACCGTAAGACCTCGCGCCTGTTCAGGCGACATGTAGGGAGCAGTTCCAATAATCGTTCCCAACGCCGTATTTACCAGAGCCAGCGTCGGCGCATCACCGCCCGCCGTCGAGGTCAGCGGTGGCGCCGTCAGCTTCGCAATACCAAAGTCGAGTACCTTCACAATGCCGTCGCGACGAAGCATGATGTTGTCGGGTTTAATATCGCGATGCACGATCCCCACGCTATGCGCGGCGCCCAGTGCCGAGGTGACCTGAATGCCCACGTCAATCGCTTCGTGAGGCTGCATCTGATTGTTCTTGATACGGGTGCGCAAGGTCTCGCCTTCGATGAACTCAGTAGCGATTACCTGCTCCGAGTCAATCTCGTCAATTTCGTAAATCGTCAGGATATTTGGATGATTGAGCGCGGAGACCACGCGCGCTTCCCGAACGAAACGTTTGATGCGATCACGATCAGCATAATCGCTGGACAGAATCTTCAGAGCAACATTGCGATCGAGCTTCGTATCGTGCGCCAGGTATACTTTGCCCATTCCACCCGCGCCGAGTTGATAGCGGATTTCATAACGTCCAAGTTTTGTGCGCGCGTCTATTGCCAAGCAGAAATTCTAGGGGAAAATTCTGGTCTGGGATTTTTCGAAGCGCCCATTGTAGATTAGTTACCGTTGCCACGCCAACGACGGGCAATTTTAGCTGGGCGGCGTCAGCGAGCGCTTCGACAAATGTTTGCGGGTGCTTGCGGCTGGGCTAATAAGTAAATCGACTCTAATTCAGTGGATGACCAGGAACTTCCTGCCAGATTTTCGTGTCTAAGCTCAACGGGATTTCATGTTTCGAAAGCTGCAAATTGCGCTGATCGCTCCTCTGATGATCGGCTGGTTGATTTGGCTGCAAATGTCGGCTGTCTCCCGATCAAGTCAACTTGCAGTTAATCCGCCGCCAGTCGACGCCGCCTCTTCCGTGGATGTCGCTGATTTCGATTTTTCAGCGCACGTCGAAAAGCTGAAAAAGAAACTGCCATCAACGGATTTTACGATTGTGATTCAGCCCCCCTTTGTGGTCATCGGCGATGAACCTGCCGATTCAGTAAGAGAACACTCTGTGAATACGGTTAAATGGGCCGTCGATAGACTGAAGCAGGATTTCTTTTCCCGCGATCCAAAAGAGATTCTGGATATCTGGCTTTTCAAAGACGCCGCGTCTTATGAGAGAAATGCGGCGATCTTATTTGGGGAGAAGCCGACGACGCCGTATGGATATTATTCAAGCACGGATAAGGCCCTGATCATGAACATCTCGACAGGGGGCGGCACATTGGTCCACGAGATCGTACATCCGTTCATGGAAGCCAACTTTCCTGCCGGTCCGGCCTGGCTCAATGAAGGGTTGGGTTCACTGTACGAGCAATGCGGTGAAGTCAACGGTCACATCCACGGGTTTACTAACTGGCGTCTTCCGGGACTGCAAGCAGCCATCAAAGCGCGCGGGGTGCCATCATTCAGGGAATTTACGGCGCTTAGTACCAATGACTTCTATAACGACGACAAAGGCACACATTACGCCCAGGCGCGTTATCTTTGCTACTACCTCCAACAGCGAGGCCTGCTAACAAAGTTTTATCGCGAATTTCATGCACACCATAAAGAAGATCCCACCGGCTATCAAACGCTGCGTCAAATCCTTGGTTATCGAAACATGAAGGTGTTCCAACAGAATTGGGAGAAATATATCCTCGGGTTGCAGCAAGGTTACGAGCTTTCAGCCACACCGTAAGGACACGGCGCATACAGCTATCCGGTCAACCAGGGGCGCTGCGCCTGTGGATTGCTGGCCCCTGGTCACTTCGTCGCGAGTTTGTGAGGTCCTTTCAGCTGCTTACTTCAAGATCAATTCGCGCGCGGTTTTAGTCCCCATCACTTCGCGAATTTTTGCCCTGTCTTCGTAGCCCGCCATCTGGACCTTATCGTCGCCGGCGACTTGCCGCGATAATTCATCGGCTTTTTCCGTGTCGGCCTCTATCGAGGCGAGGTTTTTGTATTCGCGCAGAATCAGCATGTTCCATGAGCTGTCATCATCCATGGTGCGCAGAATCTTGTAAGACTTCATGTAGCCGGCCTTGACCATGGCATCGGATTCTCTTTTGAATTGAGAATCCAAATAGTTGAGGTATGCCTGGTCCATGCCGGGCTTGATTCGGATACAGGTCACCGTCCAAACCGTTCCCGGGCTGTAATACTTGTACACTTGCGCCGAGGCAGTGATCGCGCCCAACACCACCGCGGTGGTCAACGCCAACACCAACTTTCGTGAATTACGCTTCATAATTTTTCTCCTCCGGGGGATTGATTCGAAACCGCGCGCACTCTACATGCCTTAGGAGGGGCAGTCAATGCAGTCTTTCTCGATTGCCAAAACTCTGGTGTAATTTAACAACACTTAACAAATGAATCAGAACGTAATGCCTGAACCACGGTTCACAACCGCCATTCTTCGCCCGCCATCGCCAAACTTCGCGGAAGGTTTGACCACCGCCGAACTCGGCAAACCCGATTACCGACGCGCGCTGCAACAACACGCAGCCTATTGTGAGGCGTTGGAACAGTGCGGGCTAACGCTAATCAGGTTGCCGGCTGATCGACAATATCCGGATGCGTGCTTTGTTGAAGACGTTGCGGTCATGGTTCGTTCGAGGGTCGGTAGTCAGACGGCCACTCACGCGGTTCTGACAAGACCCGGAGCGTTTAGCCGCGAGGGAGAGGTTCAAGGGATCCGCCAAACTATCGACGATCTGATTCCCGGAGAACTCGTCCACCAAATTGAACCGCCCGCCACAATCGATGGCGGAGATGTTTGCGAGGCTGGGAATAATTTCTTTATCGGCATTTCAGAACGAACAAACGAAACAGGCGCCACGCAATTAGCAGCCCTTGTCTCCGGTCTGGGCTATGCATCGAGCAGCATCGATGTTCGCGGCCTCGATGGCCTGCTTCATTTGAAAAGCGGTCTGGCTTATCTCGGCGACAGTCGTCTGGTGATAACCGATCCCCTGGCAGGTCGTGATGAATTCACAGCGTACCAGCAAATACTGGTAGAAGCTGAAGAGTCATACGCGGCGAATTGTATTCGAGTGAATGATTGGGTGCTCATCGCCGCAGGTTTTCCAAAGCTGGAAGCCAGGTTGCGAGCGCTCGGCTGTCAGACTATTGCCGTCGAGATGAGCGAGTTTCAGAAGATGGATGGGGGATTGAGCTGTTTGTCGCTGAGGTTTTGAACTGGAGCAAAGAGAGATCGCCGCGGATTAAAGCAGATAAGCTCCTAAGAGTAAACTCAAATCGAACCCGAGACACATGCGACTAATCACTTCAATTGTGTCAGTGCATCCATGACGTTTGCGGCTCAGACAGCTCACGCGTGTGTTCGCCCAGCCGCGGATTTTGCTGCGAAAAACTACTGTTTCGCTATCCATTCCGTGTGCTAATATGCTCATGTCACAACACGGTCTTGCGCTGTTGTGAATCGAATCTAAAGCTTACCTCTTAGACCTGTCTCCGGATCTCGACCAGTACTTCACTTCAACGTTCGTTCCGAAGAAACAAGAGCCAAATCCCAATTTCAGTTGGCCTGCGTTTCATTCAACAATCTTAGCGGAAAGGAACTTAGCGATGGACCACTCACATTCCCACCACAATCTGAGCGAAGCGACAGCTCGCACAAACGCATCCTTTGAAATGCCGCCTATATCCATGCCGGCGCAAGAAATGCGCGACAATCAAACGCTTTGGATCGTGCTCGGGATTGGGTTGGCGATATTTATTATCGGCGGAACGGCTGGGCTAGCAGTCTATAAATTCGCCCGCACGACTCTCGCTTCCAGTGATTTCCGCGTAGGACGTGGACATCTCCCCACAATCAAATCGAATTTCGAAGGCACGCTCGCTGGTCTCAAGATTGTCGGCGTGCAGTCGAATAGCCCTGCCGCCCGCGCCGGTCTGAAATATGGAGACATCCTGGTGGCATATGACAATCGGCCCGTCACGAACGAAGACGAAATCTCAGCGGTAATGGATTACGCAGAAAGAAACCGCGCCGCCCACGGGGACACGGTAGAACTGGCGCTGTATCGCGATGGCAATATGAAGATCCAGACTCTGCGCATGCCCGTTGGCCGAATGGGTATCTACACTCGCGAATGGACCTTCGCCTATGCGTTTGTTGATGATGCGATCATGCAACGAAACAACTACGCTGAAGCTGAACAGTATGCCAACCAGGCGGAGAAGTCGGGGCAGTACACGCGCGATCAGCTACTACATATGCGCATGCTTTGCGTGAACAACGAAAAAGATGCCGAGGCGATTCGTCAACAGCAGGTCAATGATCTTTACCTTGCCAATCCTGCCGACCAGGTAACCTTATTCGGCAACTATGATCTGCTTTACAACAAGCGCTTTCGGGCAGCCGCTGCGATCTTCGAACGATATTTAAAAATGAAAAAGGACGACATTTCGACCGAACTGAATCTCGCTTCGTGTTACACCGAACTCGACAGATACGATGACGCCGAGGCGTTAGTAAACAGAGTGCTGGCTCGGCCCGAGGGTGACGAGAACGCTCCAAGTGCTTACGGACTATCGGTGCTTTCGAATATCCAGGGAAAGATTCAGATGGGACACCATCAATATGATCGGGCGCAGGAAAGATTCCTTGCGGCGCTCGAACGTTACCCCGGCGACTCTTACTATGTGCTTGCGTATCTGTATTGCGCGGCCCAACGCGACGTTAAAGGAGAGAGAGCCGGTGAGTTTGAAAATGCCTACCAAACAGTGTCAGATCAATTGACCGAGACGAAGAGTGTCATGGGATATCACCTGGACGCGCTGCGAGCGTTCGTGCTTGTCAAACACAATCGCATGCAGGAAGCCAGGCCTCTCGTTTGGAAGTGGGCAAATTCAGCCGACGCGAAACGCTATATCCCAGTGTTTTGGAGTCGCTTCCCCGAAGGTTCGAACATAATCGATAACTGGAATTCTTTGCTTTCTACGACTCCTTAATAAACCACACTGCGGCTGCGATTAAACGTCGGTCGACACACAAAAACCCAGGGCGACGCAGGTTCCGTGTCAGCCCTGGGTTTTTATCTCTGTCGCTCGAAGCGCCTAAAGCTTCGGGGTAACCCCGAGATTGTAGAAGAAGAAAGAGTAGATATCGGCGGTCTGTTCCAGTTGCTTTGTTGTGCTACTGGCGCCGTGACCAGACTTTGTGTCAATGCGAATGACGATTGGATCGTCACCGGCCTGCGCCGCCTGCAAGGCCGCGGCATATTTGAACGAATGGGCCGGCACGACGCGATCGTCGTGATCCGCCGTGGTGATGAGCACCGCCGGGTACTTCGTGCCCGGTTTCACATTGTGAATCGGCGAATAAGCATACAGGGCTTTGAACTCAGCTTCATTCGCATCGCTGCGTCCATAATCCGCCGCCCAGTTCCAGCCAATCGTGAACAGGTGATAACGCAGCATGTCCATCACACCCGCGTGTTGATGAACGGCGCGGAATAGTTCGGGCCGCTGGTTTGTCACGGCACCAACCAGCAGACCGCCGTTCGAAGCTCCCTCAATCGCAAGCTTGGCCGGCGAAGTGTACTTCTGTTTAATGAGGTATTCCGCCGCCGCGATGAAATCGTCAAAGACGTTTTGCTTATTCAGCTTCATGCCGCCCTGATGCCATTTTTCACCATACTCACCGCCGCCTCGCATGTTTGCTGACGCGTAAACGAATCCCTGCTCAAGTAAGGCAATCCTCAAGGCGCTGAATGACGGATTGGTCGTGATATTGAATCCGCCATAGCCGTAAAGCAGCGTTGGATTGTTACCGTCGAGCTTGAGTCCTTTTTTATAGGTCAGGAACAGCGGCACCCGGGTGCCGTCTTTGCTGTAGTAGAAGGTTTGCTTCGTTTCATAGTTCGCCCGATTGAATCCGGGGATGTCGACCGTCCGAAATACAGAGGAAGTACGCGTCGCAATGTCATACTTGAAGATTGTCGGCGGATAGTTGAACGAAGTGAAACTATAAAAGACGAATTTATCGTCACTACGGCCGCCAAATCCACCTGCAGTGCCGAGCCCCGGCATTTTGATCTCGTTTTCGAGTTTACCCTCGAGACTGTATACGTAAGCCCGCGAAACCACGTCAGTAAGGTAGGTCGCGAATAGCTTGCCGCCCGCAGTGCCTGAGCTTTGCAGCGGCTCGGGCTTCTCCGGAAGAACGTCTTTCCAGGTCTGGTTGGCGGGATCATAAAGCACGACTTTGCTGTTCGGGGCGCCGTGATTCGTCTCGATCAGGAACTTCCCGTTCACGTCATCGAGCACACCATAACTGTCATTGGTAATCTCGCTGACGATCGGGGTGAATGTCTTTTCGTCTTTGGAAAGATCGCGGAAGTAGAGCGCATTCCCATCTTTGCCCTTGCCGCGCTCGGAAACGTAAAGAATGGCGTAGTGCTGGTCCTCGGTGACATTGATATTCTGAAAGCGCTGCGGATGTTCTTTGTCCTCGTAGATCAATTCGTCGTCAGACTGCGGCGTACCGAGCTTGTGATAATAGATCTTTTGAAACTCGTTTTTGGTGTAGAGCTCGCGGCCTTTTTCGGGCGCCGGATAACGGCTGTAGAAGAATCCGTCTTCGCCTCGCCACGACCCGCCGCCGTTCTTGATCCATTGCAATTGATCGGTTTTTGGCTGTTTGCTCGCCACATCCAGCACGTGCAGCTCGTTCCAGTCAGACCCGCCCTGGGAAACGCCGTACAGAATATAACTACCTTTGGGCGACCACGAGAATGCTCCCAGGCGCGATGTTCCATCCGCAGAAAACTTGTTCGGATCGAGCAACAACTCAGGCGCGCCGTTCAGACCTTTCTGAATATAGAAGACACTTTGATTTTGCAAACCATCGTTCTTTGAAAAGATGAACCATTCGCCGCGACGCGTCGGCGCCGAGTACTTGGGATAATTCAGCAGCTTCATCAGCCGATCTTTGACGGCCGCGCGATAGGGAATCTGATCAAGATAAGCAAAACAGACTTTGTTTTGCGCTTCGACCCAGGCCGCCACTTCCGGAGAGTCGTTGTCTTCCAGCCAGCGATAGGGATCCGGCACTTTGGCGCCGAAGTAATCGTCTACTACATCAACTTTTTTTGTTGCTGGATAAGTTGGGCCCTTGCCCCCGCCTCCGCTTCCATTTCGTTGCGCGCTTACGAGCGGCGTCGAGGTGGACAGTAATAGCGACAAAGCGGCCAGCGTGACCACTAGTAAGAACGCAAGCTTAGTCTTCTGCATTCGATTTACCTCCGGAGACCTGAATGAGTCGGGTTGTTGGCGATACTTTAGTCGAGAAGACGCTAAAAATCCACAAGCGTTGGCAGGCTGAAAGCCCGACGGATGGGACGTTTGGGAAGCCGCTTTTACGGACCGCCAGTGTTCCCGCCTACCACGCACATTTGAGTCGCTACGCTGCCAGGAAGATCTTTATTTCCAGGGGTTGGTTCCTGTATTATCTAGCCAGCAACCACTCTCTCCAAACTGAAGGCGGAGACCAACACAAAGGTTTCCACGCTCTCCCCGGTTATATCCTCGGAACTAAGGAGATGAATCATGAAATACCCGACTCTGAAGCAGTTATATTCATCTCTCCCGAAGCAAACCGTCAGAATAACCACCTTAACATTCACGACCGCGCTGTTGGTCGTGGTGCTGACCATAGTGTCGACCCGGCTTTTTACGCCTGCGAATTCCCAAAACCGGCCGCGAACAGTCGATCGTGGGACCACCGTGACGAATGATCGGACACCGGCAGAAGTCGTCAAAGTTGATGTCGACCTGGTAACCGTCGATGCGCTCGTGCTCCAGAAGGATACTGCGCGTGTCGTCGGTGATCTGAAACAGGAAGACTTCGTTCTTTCAGAAGACGGCGTGAAGCAGAGAATCACCCACTTCAGTCAGGACAGTCTGCCGCTCTCCGTGCTGCTACTAAT
>Ga0126384_10001278_pt1 | contig 14867 bp, 12 predicted proteins | sample PanSoiMetPlot_36_FD_92543 | JGI IMG/M metagenome (GOLD analysis project Ga0126384, IMG submission 92543) | Tropical forest soil microbial communities from Panama - MetaG Plot_36 | ecosystem: Environmental > Terrestrial > Soil > Tropical forest > Bulk soil | place: Panama | collected 2016-02-17 | reverse complement strand
GCCGGTGGTACTGTTTGCCTGTGCTGCCATCCCCGGCTCACTCCTGATCGCCCGCTTCGGCGCGGTTACAACCGTCGTCGCCGGGCTTCTGATCACGGCACTTGGCTCGGCGCTGCGCGGCGCGGCCCCCAATGTGCTGGCGCTCTACGCCGCTACCGTCGTAACCGGTTTCGGCGTCGCCGTCATGCATCCGTCGATGCCGCTATTGGCCCGATCCTGGATGCCCGACCGCATCGGCTTTGCGACGGCGGTTTACGCCAACGGGCTGCTGATCGGAGAAATTCTGCCGGTCATGCTGATGTTGCCGGTGGTGCTGCCGCTGGTCGGCGGGAGTTGGCGACTCGGCTTCGCGTGCTGCGCAGTCCCATGTGTTGCCATAGCGACCATGATGCTCGCCGCCGCACCGCGACGTGACAAGATCGACGATTTGTCCCGCCAGCCGTGGTGGCCGGACTGGAGCAGCGGCTTGCTGTGGCGACTGGGCCTCCTGTTGGGCGGCACCAATGCAACATATTTCACCGTCAATCATTTCCTGCCTGACTATCTCAATCAGGCCGGCCACGGAGATCTGGTCGGTCCCGCCCTCGTGGTCCTCAACGTGGCACAGTTGCCGGGATCGTTCCTGCTATTGTGGCTGGCCGGTCGGCTTGAACGCCGCTCCGCGACTTACGTTGTCTTGGCAACTGTCATGCTCATGGGTGCGCTCGGCATCATCCTGGGCAACGACCCGGTCATTCTGGCTTCGGCCGGACTGATCGGTTTTTCCACGGCGTCGACCCTGATCTTGGTCCTTGCACTGCCGCCTCTTCTTCATCGCACGGAAGACGTGCCGCGCGTGGCAGCCGGCATGTTCACCATCAGCTATTCCTGTGCGGTGATTGTCCCCATCCTCAGCGGCATTGCCTGGGACTTGACCGGTCTACCAGGGGCGGCATTCGTGCCGATGGCCCTGATTGCCCTTCTGACGATCGGACTGGCGCCGACGCTGGGCCTGACCAGTTCGGCGATTTTGAATCGCGATGCTTCTTAGTCGTACCGGCGCGCCACCGCACATCGGCTGTAACCGATGTGCGCATCTAATGGTGCCGATGTCGGGTCTACCCAAGATCGGACGCGGCGAGCCGGAACCCGTAAACAGTGGCCCGGGTTTATGGATTTCCGAGCTTACCACCTTGCGGTGGCGCCCCGGAACGACTTCACGCATGGTCGTCTGATTGAATGGTTAACTAGCCGCAGCCGGGTCACCGCATGATACAATGGCGCGAGCGCCATTCAGCAGTTCCACACCAACCGAGGAAATCCCGTGACCGATACTGCCGCACGCATGACCGCCGAGTCCTTTCTCTGTCGCCTCGCCGACCGCGGTGTCGACTACGTGCTCGCCAATGCAGGCACCGATTTCGCGCCGATCATCGAGGCGTTGTCGCGCAATCCCGGCAGCAACCGCAAATATCCCCGTGTCATCACGGTGCCCCATGAGAACGTCGCGGTGTCGATGGCGCACGGCTATTATCGGGTCAGCGGCAAGCCCGCCGTGGTGATGGTGCACGTTACGGTCGGCACCGCCAACGCCGTGTGTGCCCTGATGAACGCGGCGCGCGACAATGTCCCGATCATTCTCGGGGCCGGCCGCACGCCGCTCACCGAAACCGGCCATGCGGCGTCGCGCAACCGCTCGATCCATTGGGGCCAGGAGATGTTCGACCAGGGCAGCCTTACCCGCGAATTCGTGAAGTGGGATTACGAGCTGCGCGCCGGCCAGCCGGCGGAATCGGTTGTCGATCGCGCTCTCGATATCGCCATGTCGGAGCCGCGTGGGCCGGTCTATATCACATTGCCGCGCGAGGTCCTGGCCGATTCGGCAATAACACCGCGGCGCGACAGGGTGCGGCCCCTCGGCGCCAGCCCGGCAGTGCCGTCTGCTGCGGCGGTAGAGCACGCCGCCGCTATCCTAGCGGCGGCAGAGTTTCCGCTGATCCTGACCTCGTCGGCCGGCCGCAACCCGGCAGCCATGACGGAGCTCGCCGCCCTCGCCGAGGAATTCGCCATTCCGGTGGTGCAATCGGAAGCGCGCGACATCAACCTGCCAACCGATCATCCAATGTGCCTCGGCTTTGACCCGGCAGCGATGCTCGCCAACGCCGATGCGGTGGCGGTGTTTGATAGCGCAGTGCCATGGATCCCGCGCCTGCATCCACTCAAGCCGGACGCCAAGATCATCTGCTTCGGGCCCGACCCACTGTTCACGCGTTATCCATTCCGAGAGTTCGAGGCGGATCTGCTGGTGACGGGCGAATCCGGCGCGGCTTTCACGATGCTGCGCGAAAGCCTTGCCCAGACGATGCGGAGCCGCACGGCGGCGATCGAAGCGCGGCGCAAGGCACTTGGCGAAACCCGCCAGGAGATGATCGCCAGGCGACAGAAACTGGTCGCGCAGGTCAAGGATCAGACCCCGATCCATCCGCTCTACCTCGCCCATTGCCTCAACGCGCTCAAAGCGAAGGACGCGATCATCGTCAATGAGCTGGGGCTTCCGGTCGGCGGATTGGACCTCACAACGCCGTGCAGCTATCTGGGATCGAGCCTCGCGGGCGGCCTCGGCTTCGGGCTCGGCGGCGGCCTCGGGGCTAAGCTCGCTGCGCCCGAACGCGAAGTGATCGCGGCGGTCGGCGACGGCTCATACTACTTCGGCAATCCTCTGGCCTATCACTATGTGAGCCGCGCCGAGAAGCTGCCGACGCTCACCGTGATCGCCAATAATCACGCTTGGCATGCGGTGCGGCAGGCGACCCGCGACGTCTATCCGGACGGCTACGCCGCCAAGGCCAACACGATGCCTCTGGTCGACCTGAATCCGGCGCCGGATTTCGAGAGGGTCGCGGAGTCGTGCGGCGGGATCGGCGAGAAAGTGACGGCGCCGGAGCAGCTGATGCCGGCACTGCGCCGGGCCTTCGACGCGGTCCGGTCCGGCACGCCGGCGCTCTTGAACGTGACCACGCAGAACCGAGGGTGAGCAAAGGCCCCCTCACCCGGAATCTGCGCAAAGCGCGCGCAAAATTCCGACCTCTCCGCGCAAGCGGGCAGACGTAACGGCCGCCGCCCACTGCAATCCCTTGCCGAAGACAAGGGAGGCATCACCTACTCCACCTTCACGTTCGCGACCCGAGCTGCCTCCTTCCAGCGGCGCAACTCGCTAGAGATGAACGCGCCGAATTCCTCCGGGCTGCCGCCTACGGGCGTCATGCCCTGCTCATCGAACTTCGCGGCGACGTCCGGCAGCCGGATGGCGCGGTTCACTTCCGCATTGAGCCGGCTGACGATCTCGGCCGGCGTCCCTGCGGTCGTAAACAGCCCCACCCAGGCCACCGCTTCGAAGCCCGGAAAACCGCTCTCGGAAACGGTTGGTAAGTCCGGAAAATGCGGATCGCGTGCGAGGCTGCCGGTCGCGAGCGGCCGCAATGTCCCGGCATTGATCTGGGCGAGCGAGGCGATCGACGACATCAGGGTGAGCTGTACTTCACCCGCGACGGTGCCAAGCACCGCCGGCCCGCCACCGCGGTACGGGATGTGCTGCATCTCGATGCCGGCGAGCTTGCTCAACAACGCGACCAGGAGATGCGCCTGGCTCGCCGCGCCTGGGGTGCCGTAGTTGAACTTGCCGGGGTTCTGTTTTGCGAGCGCGACAAATGCCGGAAGAGTCTTCGCCGGCACCGAGGGATTAACGATGAACAGCAGTGGGCTCTTGCCGATCAGCACGATGGGGGCGAGGTCGTGCTCGGTGTCGTAGGGCAGCTTGGCGTTGACGGCCGGATTGACCGTGTGCGTCGTGAAGGCCATCAGCAGCGAATATCCGTCGGGCGCGGCTTTCGCGACCTGATCTGTGCCGACAATGCCGGACGCCGCTGGCTTGTTCTCGATGATGACCGGTTGTCCCAGCGCGCGCTCGAGATCCGGCTGAATAAGCCGCGCCACGATGTCGTTGCCGCCCCCCGCCGCGAAGGGCACGATCAGGCGGATAGGGCGGGTTGGCCAGGTTTGCGCGGAGGCGGAGGTAGCAAGCGCAGCGAGTAGCGCGACCGTCGCGAGGAAACGAGAGGGTTTTAAACTCACGTTCTGTTCCTTTCCATTGGGCGCTGTTTAGCGTGACCGATAGCGTACCTTACGTATGGCCCGATCATTCGCATCGAAGGTCACGACCTCGACGTCCGTAAACGCTAGCATCGACAGATGCGAGAATTCTTTGCCGCAGCCTGCACATTCGCGGTCCGTGCAGAGACCTTCCCATCGGCGCAGCTCGCGGGCCGCGGACGATGAAGATGAGAAAGACGTTTACGCTATAGCATTCCTTTGAGTTGAAAAAGCCAGCATCAGGCAGCGCTATCCAGCTCGAAATGAGCGGCAGTGCCCATGGAATCAAAAAAAGCGACCCCTTTCTCATCGAAGGTGACCAGCCGGCGGGCCTTGGGATTGGTTGACACCCATTCTCGTCGAATGAGCGCTCCGTCACGTGTCCAAACGGAGAGCTTGCCGGGACGATAGGCGGCCGCCATGCGCGCTCCGTCGCGATCGAATGCGATATCCGAATAGCCGTGATGAGCATGGAGTGTTGGCCGGTCATCAGCGAGGTCCAGTTGCTCTGGCTGAAAACGGTCTGCCACATCCTCCCCGGTCTGAAGGTCAACGATCACAAGTCCTTCATGCAGTCCTGGAACGGCGAGGAACCGACCAGCGGGATCGGCACGTAACGCTGCCGGCGCGAAGACGCTGGAAAAGGTGTGCACCGGGATTTCCCAGCTCTGCTCAACGCTTCCATCTGTGAGGGAGATTATCGCAAGGTCGGCGATTTTATCGGAAGCCCGATGGCCGCGCGTGAATGCAACGCAGCCGTTCGGCAAGAGCGTTGCGGCGTGGATGGCGCCACCGTGCAGCGATGCGAGTTCGCCGAGAACCTTCTCTAACACCCTACCTCCCCCATGCCGTTCCACAATGATGCGATCCCCAGCAAACCAAGCGACATGCTGGCCGTCCACTGCTGGCACGGCGCTCGTCGATGCCCCCAGATCACGCGCAGAGCCATCTGCCATGTCGATGGCGATCAATTGCCGGTCAATGCCAGCGCCGGAAACCCTGCCGCCCGTGAGCGCATAAACCAGCCGCCCATCGGGCGTCACCTGATGTCCGGCACTTTGCTCGGGTAGTGAGTAGGTTGAAAGGATCTGGCCAGCTGTCGTACGCACTTCCAAGGTCGTTCGGGGGAAGGTCCTCCGTTCGGCGATCTCCTGGCATATGAGAGAACTGAAGGTGGTACCGCTACAGGTTCCGGTCTTCTTCTTGCTCGCAGTCATGGCCATTCGCACGCCCCTTTGATTACAATGTCCGGCGAGCGATCCCCTCTATGGCAATTCCGAGCTGTGATCGCATTGTATTTATCCATAAGCTACGCTCGCGCGGTGGTACACGCCGACGGGTGAGGGGAGCGCTTCCATGCTCGACGTAACAAAGCAGCAAACCTACAACGCCTACCACGCCCCGCATGTGGACCTGCGTGAGTTCCTCGTCCGCATCGAGGCGGCAGGCGAGCTGCTGCGCATCCCAGGCGCCCATTGGGACCTTGAAATAGGGACGCTCGCCGAGATCGTCTTCCACACCAAGCCCGAGGCGCCGGCGATCCTGTTCGAGGACGTGCCCGGCTATCCCAAGGGTATGAGGCTACTCTCGGGTGCCACCAATTCGTCGAAGCGGCTCGCCATTACGCTCGGATTGCCGGTGCCCAAAAATCCGCTCGACGTCGTGCGCTCCTATCGGGATCGCATGAAGGCGCATCAGCCGCTCCCGCCGTGCCTGGTCACGAAAGGCGCTGTGCTGGAGAACATCGCCCGCGACGGCGCGATCGACCTCTACAAGTTCCCGGTGCCGCGCCTGCATGAACTCGACGGCGGGCGTTACATCGGAACAGATGATCTCGTCATCATGCGCGATCCGGAGGAGAACTGGATCAATGCGGCGACCTATCGCGCCATGGTGCTCGGTAAAGACCGTGTCAGCCTGTGGATGTCGCCCGGCAAGCACGGCCGCCAAATCCGGGAGAAATATTTTAGAGCCGGCAAGCTGTGCCCGGTCCTGATCAGTTGCGGCCACGATCCGCTGTTGTTCCTCGCCGGCGGCAACGAGCTGAAGTTCGGCCTGTCCGAATATGACTACGCCGGCGGCCACCGCGGCGAGCCGTATGAGGTGATCGAAAGCGAGGTCCATGGCCTGCCGATGCCCGCGCATGCCGAAATCGTCATCGAGGGCGACATGGTCGCGGAGGAGACCGCCAAGGAGGGGCCGTTCGGCGAGTTCACCGGCTATTATGCGTCGAGCCCCAGCGAGCAACCTGTGGTGCGGGTGCGGCGCGTCTATTACCGAAACGACCCGGTGCTCGGTATTGCCTCGCCGATGCGGCCGCCGTCGGACTTCTCGTTCAGCAAATGCGTCATGAAGGCCGGCATGATCTGGGACGAGGTTGAGCGCGCCGGGCTCTCGGGCGTGCGCGGCGTGTGGTGCCACGAGTTTGGCGGCGCCCGCATGTTCAACGTCATCGCCATCAAGCAGACTTATCCGGGCCACGCGCGTCAGGCCGGCATGCTGGCGGCGTCGAGCCAGTCAGGCTCCTATCTCGGCCGCTTCGTCGTGGTGGTCGACGAGGACATCGATCCGACCGACATTTTCGACGTGATGTGGGCGGTGTGCACGCGCTGTGACCCGGTCGCGGACATCGAATTCTTCCGCCGCGCCTGGTCGACGCCGCTCGACCCGCTGCTCGACAAGGCAAGCTCGACCAACTCGCGTGCCGTGATCGACGCCTGCCGCCCGTTCGAGCGGCTCAAGGATTTTCCCCCCGTAGCACGGGCAAGCCCGGAGCTGGTGGCGAAGGTGCGGGAGAAGTTCGCCGGGATTTTAGCGAAGCTATAGACGGAATGAAGCGGACGCCCTGCGGTTACATCGTCACCACCAGATACTCATCTTCCACGGACACCGGAAAGACCTCCGCCACATAGGGGCCGTCCACAAGCCGGGCGCCGCTCTCGACGTTAACCTCGAAGCGGCGCACCTGGACGCGGCGCGGATCACACCAGGACTTGCCGGTGCGGATGTCATATTCCCAAGAGTGCCACGGACACCGGATCACCTCGCCCTTGCGCGAATAGCAATATTCGCCGGGTTCGGTTGACGATACGAGACCAGTGAGATGGCCTTTCGACAGCGGTCCGCCCTGGTGAGGGCAACGGTCCGACATGGCAAAGAACTCGCCCTTGAGGTTGAAGATGACGAGTTTGCGGCCCCGCACCTCGACGAGCTTGCGTCTCCCCGGCGCGATATCGCGGGCCGGTGCGATTACGTATTTCGCCACTATTTTGCTTCTCCGCGCGTACCCGGCCAGATTTCCGCCACCGCAACGCCGCCGACGATCGCCTTGCAGCGAACGTCCTCGGCCTTCGCTTTTTTTTCCACCAGCTCCAGCACTTCGAGAATGTAGTCGCGTGGAATGAAACAGACGCCGCTATCGTCGGCGACCACGAGATCGCCGGGCTCAACCCGCACCGCACCAATCTGGACCGAACCGTTGATCTCCACCGTCTCGAGCCGCCACTTGCCGGTGACCGGACTGACCTCGCTCGACCACATGGGAAACCCGACTATGCGCGAATGGGCAATGTCGCGGATGCCGCCCATCACGATAGCGCCGGCTTCGCCCTGGCGCTTGCCGGTCAGGGCCGAGATTCCGCCCATGTTGGACATGTTGGCGACGCCCTCGATCACGAGCACGTCGCCCGGGCTGGCGAGATTGTGCGCCTCGAACTCTCCCATGCGGTTGACACCGTCGCGGGCACCGGCCAGGGGGTCGGCCCGCTGCGCCACATTGCGCACGGTAAGGGCCGGCCCCACCATGGTGGTGCCCGGAATTGTGGGCTTGAGCACCGACGCGCCGATCGCGCCCTGCGCAATTCCCAGTTCATCCATGGCGTCGGAAGTCAGCCCAGTGGGGTCGCCGACCGCTAGGAAGCGTTCAACCACCCCCTCCGGGGGCTGCGGTGTCTTCATGAGGCGGATGCGTTCCGCCGCTATGCGGCCGGTCAGACGTTTTTGCATGGCAGCTGCGGCTCCCGTGCTTCGTAATAGTTCGTTCGTGCTTTAGTGCCGAGTCGCTCGTTCTTGGTTCAGTTCAGCGGAATATTGCGTTCCGGATCGCGATCTACAAGCGTGCGGTTTATCTTCGGGGATTTTCGCGTGATCGGATGACCGGTAGACCGGCCGCGACGGGTGGAGGTGGACGCCCCCCGGTAAAAGCACCGGTTGTCATCGCCTGGGCGGCTCGCGGATCGGTTCGTCATCCGATTGGCGTCGGCAGGCTAACACGGCTGTCGCTCATTTCGGAACGCTTTAGGATGAAAAGGTTGCCCGCCCGCTGCCCGCCTAGTGACTTAGTGGTGGCAGTGTAACACTGCATTGCCCGGGAAACCGAGCGAGGCTTCCGGTTGCCATGATCACCGCAACGAGCATGCACCTAGAGCAGCTCAACGCCGCGAATACGGACGATTTCGTCGCCGCGCTGGCGACCATCTATGAACGCTCGCCTTGGGTTGCGGCCGCTGTTGCCTCCCAGCGGCCGTTCGCAAGCCTGGCGGCACTGAACGCGGCCATGGCGGCTGTGGTTCGTGCAGCACCGCCCGGCCAGAGACTTGCTCTCATCGAACTCCATCCGGACCTCGGCGGAAAGGCCGCACGCGCAGGTACCATCACGGCGGAATCGAAATCCGAACAGGACGGAGCCGGGTTCGACCGACTTTCGGATGCCGAGTACGCGTTGTTTCGGCGATTGAGCGACGCCTACCGGCAGAAATTCCATATTCCCTTCATTCTCTGCGTGCGCCGCCATACCAAGGATTCGATCCTGCGCCAGTACGAACGGCGTCTGCGAAACAGGGCCGGAGCGCCGGCAAGGTGGCTTCGACGGTCCGCACCAAGGACGCCTCATGAATACGATCAGGATCGACGCTGGCCCTTTCACGTTCACAGCACGCATGGAGGTTGAGGCAGCACCGAAGACCTGCGCCAAATTCAACTCAATGCTCCCCTACCGGCAAAAGATAATTCACGTACGCTGGAGCGGAGAGGGCTGTTGGATCCCGTTGGGCAGCCTTGACCTTGGGTTGACTCATGAAAATGCCACCAGCCACCCGGCTCCCGGCGACGTCATTCTTTATCCCGGCGGGCTGAGCGAAACCGAAATCCTGCTCGCTTACGGGGCGGTACAGTTTTCCAGCAAAGTCGGCCAGCTTGCCGGCAATCATTTTCTCACCGTCACAGACGGTCGCGAAAATCTTCGTGCCCTGGGCGAACTTGTCCTTTGGAATGGGGCGCAAGACATAGTCTTTTCGGCCAGGTAGCACTCTTTATGAAACAGTTGGGCGATTCGTTACTCCGCGTAGGATGGGCTGAGCGTCAGCGAAACCCACCCACGGCTTTGCCTCCCCCACGCATCCCACGTGATCGGAACGGGCCCGAAGCAACGTTGGAAACTATGCAGTAGCGCTTGGGTGCCGGCCGAAGCGCGCCAGTGACATCGAGACCGCTGTTTTCATGCCGACACGGCGCTGCCTCTCGGGGGCTGAATCGCATGCCGGCGCCCTCAGCCGCGCTGCCTGGTGAAATCGGCGACGCGGGGGAATCACAGAGGTGCCGTACGCGCTCTCAAACGTCGGAGCCAACGCCTCCCGGCCCACGCCAACAGCGCGATGAATGGAAGCCAAGGTACAATTGAGGCCAGGAAGGAGATCAACGCGGCGACCGATTGAACGAGGGTTGCGCCAATATTGCTGCTCGCCCGGCTGATGGGAGAAAGATCGATACCAGCGGCCTGTGCAGCTAAGCCGAGATACGAGATGTTGACGCCCACGGTTTCCGTAATGGTGCGCAGGTAGTCGCGTTGCGCCACAATGCCCTCGATGTCGCCTTGCACTTGAGCCAGTTCCTTTTCGATGGTGGCGAGGTCGGCCGCGCTCTTCGAACCCGGCTCACGCAGCATGGCGGCAAGCCGGTCGCGCAGCGCCGATTTCACCTCCAATCGCTTTTCGACATCGAGCATCGGGACGGTCTTGTCGTCGGCTGTCTCCGAATGCGTGACGATCTTGGCCGGAGCGGCGGCGAGGATATTCGCGAAGGCTGCGAACGCCTCAGGGGCGATGCGCACCTGCGCGCTGGCACTGATCCGCCCTTCAATCGACCGATCGAGCATCGTGCTCGCGACGGTGCAACCGAGTTTGACGCACTCGGACAAGTGCCGCTGCTGGACGACCTCAACGTCGGCACTGGGCAGTTGCAGGGTGAAGCGGTGGGTAACGGCAAGCCGTCTTACCGGGGTCGGTTCGGTGACCTGGCCGGCATTGAGGCCGGGGGCCTGCGCCACACGGTAGCCACGAGTTTCTGCATCAACGTCGTAGCCACCGGCAAAGAAAAGTCCGGACACGCCGGACGAGGATGGCTGCGCGCAAGCGACAAGCGCGAGGGCCGACGTGACGATGGCGATGGTCAACAAAATGCCGGGCATGCGATGATTCATTGTCGCCTTCGCGAGATCCAAGCTGCGAGAGTAATTCACACGCGGTGTAGCGCAAATAGGGCCGTCACGGCAGCGGGACCACCACCACGGCCGGCCTTACGCCCTACATGGACCGTGCATTATGCTGGAAGAGCCTCAGTTGGCTCGGTAAGGTGGGCATGCTGCGAACAAGCACGCCCAAATTCCTGAGGTGGCAGCGTACGTAAGAGGTTGCATCGAAGCTGATTTGTGAGGCAGTTCCAATGAGGGCAATTGTCAGCGGTGCATTGCTGGTGTTGGGGATCACAGCGGCTAACGCCGCCGAGAACACGCACAGCGCAGACTACATGCTCCCGTATTGCAAACTGACTTCAAATCGAGTCGCAGATAGCTCTCATGACTCTTACCTTCACGGTAGGTGCGCTGGATTGGTAGAAGGCGTCATCCATATGGCAAGTTTGCTAAAGGCGATGCAGACCGTGGGCGACATTCCACACCTAGACCCGCTGCTGTGTGCTGCCGTACCTGATCAAGTTGCAATAGAACAGGCCATCAAGATTGTGGTGAACTATGGTGAAAGGCATCCCAGGGAAGGACCTCTGCCATTCACCGTGCTTGTACTCGACGCATTGCATGACGCGTGGCCGTGCAATAATTAACACCGGGCGGTGGTGACTTCGACATCATGTCACGGGCGTTCAAACCGACGGGCTCCGGAGCGCCACCACCCGTCTCCCGCGATGCCCAGCGCCACGTGCTCGCGTCAAGAGTGCGGGCGACGATCTGCACGGCGATCGGCAGCGGGTGAGCGGCACCGGGACCGCGACCACCGGCAGGCAATGAACGAGATGGGCTGGGTGCAGACACTGAGATTGGCCCGCACCGCCACTCAACCCCTCCAACGTGAAGGTTCCAGCTCAATCTGCGGCGCCGCGCACGGCGTGGCCGGCAGCAGCATGGCATCACCTGCTTCGAACACACCAACACGCGTCACGCGGGCCTGATACCAGCGGCCGAATGTTTGCGCCTCACTATGCTGACCGACGCCGTAGCCCCTGCTCCCCACCTCGCCTCGGGCTGCTCGCCTCCGCGCGTCGCGCCGAGCGCCGCAGGGACCCCGTGGCGACCCCGTATGCCCTTCCGATGACAGGACGTGGTGGACCACGCGGGTTGACGCTAACATCATCCCGCGCCGACGCCGGAGGGCGTGACCGTTAATTGGACACGCGCGCCAACAAATCATCACCTGCCGAGGATCGTAAGTGACGCGGCGAACCTGGGGCGTCGCGGCCGGGCGCCTATCAGAGGACAACAAAGGTCGGTTGATAGGGCGGAGGCTAGAGTCGCGTTAGGCGACGCCGCGCTCAGCCGAAATGGCACGGTCTTTGCCAGACGAGATTCGTACGAGACGTAGTCTGTGCCAGCGGAATTCCCTCGGCGGGCTGAGGGATGATCGCGACCGCGCGTTGGATTGGGTCTTCGAGGGTCTCTGCCCAGGGGACGGGTTTCGGTGTAGAGGTCGAAAGTACTGATGAATTTTCTGTTGAGCTTAGGGTGAGCATCCCGCGCTTCTGTCTTGCTCAACTTTGAATCTCCCCGCCGGGGGGCGGGTGTCGCTGAGGTTCCGTATCCCGGCAAACGGGCCGCGGCTGACATTCGCCCCCTTGGTGCGAGAGCCTGCGGACGCGAAGAGCGAATTTCGCGGCCTGCGTGGTCAATCCACTATCCGAGCAGCGACTTGATCTCGGCACGGAGCGCTGGGGCGATGTCGTCGCGCTCCAGCGCATATGCAATATTGGCGGCGAGAAAGCCGATCTTGCTGCCGCAATCGAAGCTGCGGCCTTCGAATTGGAGCCCGTAAAACGGCTGCTTCCGCGCGAGCCGGATCATCGCATCGGTGATCTGGATTTCGCCGCCGGCGCCCTGGGTCTGGTCGGAGAGGATGTTGAAGATCTCCGGCTGCAGGATGTACCGGCCCGTGATGATGAGATTGGAGGGCGCCTGGTCGCGCGGCGGCTTCTCGACCATGTGAGTGATCTCGAAAGCCCGACCTTGCGATTTTCCAACCCCGACCACGCCATACATGTGGATGCGGTCCATCGGGACTTCTTCGACCGCCATAACGTTTGCATAGCTGGGGAGCTGCCGATAGGCATCCAGCATCTGGGTCAGGCAACTGCGCTTTGCCTGCACGAGCACATCCGGCAGTAGCAGGGCAAACGGCTCATCGCCGACGATTTCGCGCGCGCACCACACAGCGTGCCCGAGCCCAAGCGGCTGTTGCTGGCGGGTGAAACTGGTCTGGCCGGCGCTCGGCAAATCGCGTGCAAGGAGTTCCAGCTCGGTGCGGCGATTGCGTTCGGTCAGGGTCAGCTCGAGTTCAAACTGCCGGTCGAAATGGTCCTCGATGACGCCTTTGTTGCGGCCCGTGACGAAGATGAAATGCTCGATGCCGGCCTCACGCGCCTCGTCGACCACGTGCTGGATCAGAGGACGGTCGACCACGGGCAGCATTTCCTTGGGCATTGCTTTGGTGGCGGGGAGAAAACGTGTACCGAGGCCGGCGACCGGCAAGATGGCTTTGCGAATGGGCTTCATGTGGGAAGATGCGGGAATATCAGGTTGGTCGGAATTTCGATGGTCACTTGCCTGGCCAAGGCGGATTAATTGTGGCGACTCAGGTCCACGGCGTCCACCGTCCGCGATCGCGCATCTGGAGACTACTATAATACTATAAGGTTCGATACATTAAGCCTTCGTCAACGAAAATCGTGCGCCAATTGATGGTATCAGGCGATGATATGAAGGGTGACCCGTTCCGTGGCGGCGAAGGGAGAATAGCGATGATCGATCTGAGATCGCTGGTCGGCACAGCAGGGGTGGCCTGCGCCTTGGCGGCCATGACCGAACCGGCGACAGCGCAGATAATCGAACGGCTGTTTCCGTTTCTGGCGCCAGCCCCGCCGGCAATGGCCAGCTCGGTTCCAGACCCGAAAGGCTCCCGCGTCTCCGATTGGAGCGGCCAATCGGGCAGTTCCGGTCATCCGCTCATGACGGCGGAGGCTATCCTTTCGGCCGCCGCAAACTTCAAGACTTGCCTGGAAGGTCTGTGGCCAGATGCCGCACGCCGCGGCGTATCTCGAGAAACCTTCGATGCTCAGACGCGTGAGCTCACGCCCGATCTGCGCATCATGGACCTGTTGGATGCCCAGCCGGAATTTACCAAAGCCGTGTGGGACTATCTGGACGTTCTGGTGAATGAAGATCGAATCAGGCGCGGCCAGGAGATTCTGGCGCAATATCGCGCCATTTTCGACATGATGGAGAAGACCTATGGGGTCGATCGCTACATCGTCACGGCGATCTGGGGCGTCGAGTCAAATTTTGGCACCTCGGGAGGTGATCGTCCTGTCGTTCGATCGACCGCAACGTTGGCGTGTGTCGGCCGTCGCCAGGACTACTTCCGCAACGAGTTCCTCGCCACGTTAGAAATCCTCGACCACGGTGACATCAGCCCAGAGCGTCTGAAGGGCTCTTGGGCGGGCGCATTCGGCCCGACTCAGTTTATGCCCACGTCATTCAAGCGCTTCGCAATAGATTTCGACGGCGATGGCCGCCGCGATGTTGTCGATTCGCCTGCGGATCTCATCGGGTCTACGGCCAACAACCTCAAGACGGACGGATGGATTGCGGGCCAGACCTGGGGCTACGAGGTGGTCCTGCCGCCAGGTTTCGACTTTCTGCTGGCGGACAGCGTCAACGCAATGACCCTGCGGGAATGGGAGCGGCGAGGCGTGGTTCGGGTCGGCGGAAAGGCTTATTCACGGCCGACTGATCGCGCCTATCTCCTCGTTCCGGCCGGCGCCAACGGTCCTGCCTTTATTATGCTCAACAACTTTCGCGTATTGATGAAGTACAACCCGGCGGAAGCCTATGCGCTGGCGATCGGCCATCTCGCCGATCGGATGAGGGGCGACGGCCCGTTTGCCACCGCTTGGCCGCGAAACGAGCGCGTGCTCACCAGTGCCGAACGCTTTGAGCTGCAGGAGCATCTCGTGCGCCGCGGGTTCGACATTGGAGGCGATCCCACCGGCCGCATCAATGCCAAGTCCCGCAGCGCGATCAAGAGCTTTCAGGTTTCACAAGGCGCCGTTCCGGACGGCTTCGCGTCGGCCGATCTATTGGAACGCCTGCGTCAGCCGTGAAACTCCGGCTGCCCGCCCTGGTTACGAGGGACGGCATCCTCTGGGTCTCACTCGTCCCGGGCGCCATCGCACGTCGGCTG
>Ga0126384_10001277_pt1 | contig 14867 bp, 9 predicted proteins | sample PanSoiMetPlot_36_FD_92543 | JGI IMG/M metagenome (GOLD analysis project Ga0126384, IMG submission 92543) | Tropical forest soil microbial communities from Panama - MetaG Plot_36 | ecosystem: Environmental > Terrestrial > Soil > Tropical forest > Bulk soil | place: Panama | collected 2016-02-17 | reverse complement strand
CGCCAGCAGGTGCACGGAAAGGTCGTGCGCGCCGTGCGAGGTAACCGGCAAATTGTGGGGCTCGGCAAGATGCGCAACCTTCATGAAGACGGTGATGCCGCCGCAGTTGGTGACGTCGGGCTCCGGATAAGAGACGCCACCAGCGGCGATCATGTGTTGGAACTCCCACAAGGTGCGGAAGTTTTCGCCGGTGGCGATGGCAATGCCGCCCTCGCGCGCGATGCGGGCATGACCGGTGACGTCATCGGGGATGGTCGGCTCCTCCAGCCACACCAGGTCGTAGTCGCGAAAGGCGCGCGCCCGGCGGATGGCTTCGTCGGCGGTCCACTTCATGTTGGCATCGACCATCAGCGGGAAGCCGTCGCCCAGGTGTTTGCGCATCGCCGCCACCTTGGCGACGTCCTCGCTCAAGCGGTCACGGCCGACCTTCATCTTAATGGCGCGAAAGCCTTTGGCCAGGTTTGCATCCGTTTGCTTCAGCAGCGCCGCCGCGTCAAGGTCGAGGTCGATGCCGCCGGCATAGCACGGCACGTTCGGATCGTGGCCGCCGAGCAGTTTCCACAACGGCAGCCGTGCGCGCCGCGCCCTGAGGTCGTGCAGGGCAATGTCGAGGGCCGACTGCGCGAGCACGGCGGCACCGCCACGGCCGCCGTAATGCAGGCCCCACCACACCTTGCTCCAGATCTGCTCGATGCGGTCGGCGTCTTCGCCCGCCACCAAATTGGCAATGCCATGCCGTAAGGTGGCATGAATGGCAGCGCCGTTGTGGCCGGTGGTATAGGTGTAGCCGACGCCTTCGGCGCCGTCGGCGTCGCGAACGCGCACCGTCAAGAATTCGAACGCCGTCATGATCCCGTGCGTGGAGTCCGACAGCGCTACCTCGAGCGGAATGCGATAGTGTCCCGCCTCGACGGCATCGATCCTTGCCATTGAGCCCTCCGCGCTGTTGCTGGGGGATGTTACGCCATTTCATGGCTGGCGCTGAAGGTCTGATGCGGGCACCGGGCCAAGCCAGCCGCCGTGCCGTTGATCGCTGCCGCGGTCGCTCGTTGGCACCCGCCGGCGGTGAGCTCGCCCAGCGTTTTGCCGGGGTCGGGCCCCTCGGGCGAAGCCCGGCCGCCCCGGGCGCCAGCAAGACCAGCTTGTCCGATCGCCACGGTTGTTCCGATTGCCCGGCGCTTGGTTTAGGCTGCTCGGCGATGACAGCGATAGCGGTCAATGGCTACGGTCGAAGGATGAGACGATGGCGTTCTACGAATTGAGGCAATACACGATCCGCCCCGGCAAAATGCAGGCTTGGCTCAAGTGCATGGAGGAGGAGATCATTCCCTTCCAGGTGGGGCACGGAATGGTGATTACCGGAAGCTACCGCGGCGAGACGGACGACAGTGTCTACGTGTGGACCCGTCGCTTCGAAAGCGAAGCCGAGCGCGAACGGCTGTACAAGGCCGTCTATGAGAGCGAGCATTGGAAGACGGTCATCGCGCCGAAGGTGACCGAGCTGATCGATCGCGCCGCCATCAAGGTTGAGCGGCTGGTGCCGACGCGCCTATCGACGGCGCAGTAGCGCCAGGCTGCCAACCGCTTAAGGCACCGGCGGCAACGCGGGCGGCGCGCCCGCCGCTCCGCGGTGATCCCGGAGCCGCCAAGCCTTGCGGCAATGTTGTCCGCCGGCTTTGTACGGTTTGTGTGTAGACTGGCATTTGCCAGCGCTATGAGGGCCCCCATGCATCAGATTACCACGCTCGATCAGCTCGACAGCCTCTATGGTGAACCGGTTCCGGCGGCGCTGATCAAGGAAATCGACTACATCTCCGAGCACTACCAGGCCTTCATCGACAAGGCGCCGTTCGTCGTGATGGCCACCGTCGGCCCGGAAGGCCTCGACTGCTCCCCGCGCGGCGACCCGCCGGGGTTTGTGCGGGTGCGCGACCCCAAGACCGTATTGATCCCGGACCGGCGCGGCAACAACCGCATCGATTCGCTGCGCAACATCGTGCGCGATCCGCGTATTTCGCTGCTGTTCATGATCCCCGGTATCGGCAACACGCTGCGGATCAACGGGCATGCCGAGATCTCGACCGACCCCGAGCTGTTGGCGAGCTTCTCCTTCAACGGCAAGCTGCCGAGAACGGTGCTGGTCGTGACCGTTGTGCGCGTCTATACGCAATGCCCGAAGGCGCTCGTGCGCTCTCGGTTGTGGAGCCCGGAGGCGCAGGTTGCCCGTTCCGAGTTGCCGAGCGCCGGCGAAATGCTGGAGCACTTGAGCCGCGGCCGGATCGACGGGGTCGAATACGACCGCGCCTACCCGCAGCGTATGAACGAGACCATTTATTAAGTGGCGGCCGGCGGTTAATGGCGTTGCCCATGGCCTCGGTGCGCTTGCGATCGGCGCCGCCGCAGAGCTGGCGACGCGCTCAAGCGCCCTCCATGGCGTCGATGGTGCAGCCGTTGATCCGCCAACGGCCGTCGATCTCGACCATCTCGTAGCTCGCAACTACCGTACCGGCGTCGCTCTCGATCAGGACGCGCTGGATCAGGCGACCGTCGGCGTCCCAAAGCTTGAGGAAACGATGCCTGCGCGAGCGATAGACTTGCGGGTAGCCACGTTCGACCATGCGCATGAAGTTGGTGGCATCGCCAAACTGCGATTGGATTGCCGGCGAGGCGAAGGCAAAGGCCGCCACCCCGTCACCGCGGTTGATCGCGGCGAGCTGACCGGCGATGACGGCGTGGATGGCCGTCTCGCGCGGGGTCTCGGCGGCCATGGCCGACGTCATCGCCAACATCAGGATGACGCCAAGCGCTGGTGCGTATCTGGCCACGGCTCTCTCCCCTGTGCAAACCCGTTGCAGAAGCTTGGCGCTCGCCACCGCGCTGGGCGGTGGCCGACGCCGACCCGCAGGCCAGCATAAAACAATGGTGGTTGCTTTTTGAGCCGTTGTGCGCCTGCCTCAAGTCGCGTTGGCGCGCCGGCACGCTTCAGTTGGCCTCGCCACCCACTGGCCTCGACCCCCGCGCCTTGTGAGCGTGGAGAGTTCGGTGATATCAGCGTCTTGACGCTTTTCTCGAACACCCGCGTTCGCAACGCCGCTGCGGCGCTGGTATGCTCAAAGGAGACGCCATGCCAACCCTCCAAACCAACGACGCCGCCATCTACTACGAACAGGTAGGTGAGGGTTTCCCGATCCTCGCCTTCGCGCCCGCTGGGCTGCAATCGACGATCGAGGTCTGGAGCCGGCCCATGGCCCCGATCAACCCAATCGAGGAGTTTGCCGCCAGCTTCCGGGTCATTGTCATGGACCAGCGCAATGCCGGCGGCCGCTCCCGGGCACCGATCGCGGCCGATGACGGCTGGCATGCATATACCGCCGATCATATCGCGCTTCTCGATCATCTCGGCATCGACCAGTGTCACCTCTACGGCCAATGCATCGGGGGCTCGTTTATCATGAGCCTGCTCAAGACCCAGCCGCATCGCGTCGCCAGCGCCGTCCTGGCGCAACCGATCGGCCGGGTCGGCCCGATGCCGGCGCAACGCTCTCCCAGGTTCGAGGCGTGGGCAGCCTCCCTCAGCGATCATGCGGAGGCGACCCCAGCCGTGCTGGAGGCGTTCTACCGCAACCTCTACGCGCCCGGCTTCGTCTATAGCGCCGACCGCACGTTCGTATCGGGCTTGGCGACGCCCTGTCTGGTGCTGGCGGGCAATGACGAGGCGCACCCGTTCCCGATCTCGGAGGAGCTGGCAAACCTGCTGCCCAACTGCGACTTCATCACCGAGTGGAAGACCGGTCCGGCGCTGGTTGCTGCCAAATCGCGTGTCAGCGCCTTCTTGGCAAAGCATACGCCGGCCGGCGCCTAATCTGCCGTTTTGGGGTCGCGCGCAACCGCCGGCCGTGGCAACGGCCAGCGCCCGCGCATCGCCATGCCCAACCCGAGGTTCAGTTGGGCACCGGCTGCAACCAGGCCAGTCGCCGCGCGTGGGCGTGGGTGCGATCGAGGATGTTGACAGCGCGCAGCAACGCCGCCGCGGCAGCCTCGGACCGGGCGCCGTGCGCGGCGGCGACGGCATCGGCCAACGGCAGCAGACCCGCCGCCTCCAAGCGTTGCGCGAGGCCTGCAAGCTCAGCGCTCTGGCGCTGCAATGGCAGGGTGCCGAGCTCGGCAAACGACAGCAAGGTGTCAGCGCACTGGGCGAGCAGTTTGGCGGTGGCACCGGCATCGCCGGCACTCTCAAGCCGAGCCAGGACCGGTGGCGCTCCCTCGGCCGTCCGCGCCAATAGATCGAGCCAATCGGCCCGCATCGCCGAGCTTGGCAGCTCGGTGCCCCGGCTTTCCAGGTCGAGGTTCAAGAGCTCGGCCTTGCCGCCGCTGGGCATCCGCCCCACCACCGCCACGGGCTCGAGTGCGAACCGCGTGCGATCGAGATGCGCATTGGCAAGCACTAATAGCACGTCGCCGAGCTCGGAGATCCGCTGCAGGCGTGCGGCGGTGAGCACACGTCCCTCCTCGTGAGCCAGCGAGAGGCCAATCCAGCGCCCGACGGCGTCACTGACCGCCCAGGTGTACTCCTGGGCGATGGCATCGAACGCGACCTTGGCGTGCAGCGCCGGCGCCAGCACTACGGTGACGGAACCGGCAGCGGCGGTTGCCAGGCCCGGATCGAAGCGCGCCCGCAGGGTCTGCTGCAGCGCCATCCAGTCGGCAAACGTTGCAGGCCATTGCTGACACGCCTGCCGCGCCGGCAGCCACGGTTCCTGGCTGGCGTGCGCGGCCCCGCCGAGCGAGATGCGGCCATCCGGCGACACTCGGCCTCCGACCAGTTGCAGCCGTGCGCGAATGAGCTGCCGCAGCGGTGCGGCGGTCCACAGTGCCTCGCTCGCATACGCCTGAGCCGGATCAAAGCCCGGATCCCGATCGCTGGAGCGGACCAGGCTTGCGGTCAAGATCCGCTGCGGCTCGGCGGCATAGAAGTAGCCGGTTACACCGCGTGCGCCGGTCTGCGTCTGCCAAAGTCTCGCGCCAAGCCCGAACAGGGTGAGGGTTCCGGCCGGCTCATAGTCCTGGCGCACCACTCCCTTCAGAACATTGAGCCGCTCGGCCGGCTGCGGCCGCAGCAGCGCCTCGGCGAGGGCGTGCGTGGCCGCCAAGCTCGACAGGGCCTCGGCCGGCGAGAAGGCAAATTCGCGCTCGCGCTTGCGCCGGATGGCCGCGGCGAGCTGGCGGAGTTGCCGGCCGAGCCGCGGCAACGCATCGGCGCGCGAGGAGATCGACAAGGTGAACAATCGTTCCTCGAGCACCAGGGGAGCCTGATTGAGCGCCGTCGCAACCGCCTCCTCGAGGGTGCGCCGCACCTCTCTGACAAAGTCGCTGTCCGGCAGCTCCGCCGTCGCACGCCGCTCGGCCTCGCCGATCACCGCCGCGTCGGCCACGCCGTGCGCCCGGCGCACGGCCAGCACGGCGGCGGCGTGCACCGACTTGAGCCGCGCCGGCGTCGCCTTCGAGAGCATGCCATCGAGCCCCTGGCCGGCCAGATATCTGACCTCGGGCTCCTCGGCCGACAGCCTGATCACCAGCGCCGCGCCGTCCTGGCGAAGTTCGGGCGCACCGGCCTCGGCCAGGGCTTCGGCGGCGGCGCGCAGGCTGGGCTTGCCGGCCCACTTGGCGATGGCGGCGGCATCGAGCGCCAAAATCTCGGCCAGCGGGTCGGCCGCAGCGGAGGCGGGCCCAGCGGCCGCGGCCGTCAACGCGGGCTCGGCGATCGCGGTCGCACGCAGGGCCAGCACCACGGCGATCTTGTGGCGGCAAATGCCGGTTGCCGGACAACTGCAACGCGCCTGGCGCGGTCCGCTCGCGGCAATTTCGACCGTCTCGCCATCGGCCGCTGCCGTGATCCGGGTCTCGGTTTCGTCGATCAGCGTGACCTTGCCGCCTTCCACGTCCTTGGCAGCACGCCGTACCAGCCCCTTGTTCGCCAGGGTTTCCAAGGCGGCATCGTCGAACACGGCGAGCGCCGTTCGAATGCTGCCGCCGTTCACTGGATCACCTCGGCCAGCCAGTCGGCAAAACGCTCCGGCGTCAGCGCGGCGATCTTCATGCCGGCGTCGGCGAGACGGCCGGCGGTGCCGCGGTCGAAGTCCGGAACCGCCTCGGCGTCGAGCGCGGCCAGGCCAAGCAGGGTCACCCGCGCTTCGGCCAGCCGGCGTACGGCGGTGACGAGACGGCCCGGCGAGCCGCCCTCGCAGAAGTCGCTGACCAGCACAAACACCGTCCGGGTCGGCTGCTGGATCAGCTGCTCACAGTAGTTAACGGCACGGCCGATGTCGGTGCCGCCGCCGAGCTGCACCGAAAGCAGCACCTCGACCGGATCGGCAGCGCGATCGGTCAGGTCGACAATCGCGGTATCGAACACCACCAGATGGAGCCGTAAGCTGGGGAGCCCGGCGATGATCGCTGCCATCACGGCGGAGTAGATGACGGAGGATACCATCGAGCCCGACTGGTCGACGCAGAGCACGATGGTCCAGGGAAACCGGCGCCGCGACCGGGCATGAAATCGCAGCCGTTCTGCCACCAGCACGCGGCGCGTGGCATCGTAGTGCTTGAGGTTTTCGCGGATCGTCCGCCGCCAATCGAAGTTGCGAATGTTCTTGAGTGGGCTCGACGCGAAGCGGTTGCGCGTGCCGCTCAGCGCCGTCTCCACCCGCGATTTCAAGCGCCGCATGATGTCGTCGACCACCTTGCGTGCGATCTCCCGGATCTTGGCGTGCACGGCCGGGTCGGCACGATCCTTCAATGTCATGAGCGCCCGCAGCAGGTCTTCGCTCGGCGTCAAGCCGGCCAGCAATTGCGGGTCGCGCAACAGCTCGCTCATGCCGTAGCGGTCGAGCGCATGACCCTGGATGGTCTCGTATACCGTGGCCGGAAACAATTCGCGCACCTCCCCCAGCCAGTCGAGGGCGGTGAGCTGGGAGGCATCGAGCGAGCCATGGCGGGCGCCGCTTCGGCTGCGGATGCCGCGACGGTCGAGCTCGCGTCCATAGAGGTACTCGAGCGCGCGGTCGGTGCGCAGCTCGAGCTCGGTGAGCCGCGGCTGCCGCAGGCCGGCATCGGAGTATCGCCCCAGCACCAGCCGCCAGCGTCGCAAGGTTGCCTGGTTGGCGCCGATGCTGTTGCTCATGACGGCGCCCGTTCGGTCGTGACCCAGTCCTCAAGACCATCTGCCAGCAGCGAGGCCATCACCTTCTCGCTCAAAGCCAGGTTGGCTCTGACCTCATCCTCGGCGATGCCATAGGTCACCGGCGACTGCAGGGTGTCGGCGCCGGCTCCATGCCGAGCGGCGATCGAGGCGGCAATGTCGTCGGTTTCGCGCGGGTTGAGCGCCGAGAACGCCAGCCGAAAGTGCGGCAGTTGCTCGACGAAGCGGCCCGGTTCCAAGGCCGCCAGCAGGTCGTCGATCGCGGCCAGCAATTCCGGCACCCGCCGCAGCAGTTCCGGGGCGATCGCCATCATGCCGTTCAACGCCGCCACGTTGTCGGCGGCATCGAGATAGGCGCCGCCCACGTGACCGCGCGTGCGCGCCACCAGGTAGGCGGTATCGCGGACCCCGCTCAGATAGGCAAGCGCCGCGATCGCCCCGGCCAGCACCGGCGCCAGCGCGTCGTGCAAGCGCTGCTCGATGGCCTCGACGAACAGCTGCGGATCGATCGATTGGGTCTCCTGGCGCGCCGAGTTCACGACCTCGCGCAAGGTCGCAAGCCCGGCGAGCACATCACGCAGGCGCTCCTCCCTGGTGTTCTCTAGGTCGCCCAACAGGTGCAGCGCCCGCCGGTAGCCGACACCAATCAGGCGTTCGACCTCGCTGCTGCCGACCATGCCCAGCACATTGCGCGCCCGCCACAATAAGAACAGCTCGGACAGCGCGCGCGTGACGGAGGCCAGATCGGCGTCGCCAGCGACTTCCGTCTCGATCAGCGGCAATAGGGCGTGGACCTGATCCTGCAGTCCGATCTGGCAGATGGTGAACAGCAGGCGGATGGCTTCGGACGCGCCGCTGCCCTTGGCTTCGTCGCGCAGGCGTGCGATCTGCCGCTTGAGCAGCACCAGCGCCACTGCTTCGATGCTATCGCCGAGCGGGGACAGCTCGATCAGCCGGGCTTCCACCATCGGCGACCAGGCGACCGTCCAGGTTTCGAACAGCAGATCCTCCGAGTAGCCCGACAGGAAATCCGGCCCGCTGCTGCGCGCGCCAAAGCCCGTTTCCAGAAACGTCATGGCGTGCAGGAAGCGGCTGGCACGGCGGTGCCGCTCGCTGCGATAGATATCAAGCTCGCGCTTTTTGCGGCTCGCAAACTCGAGCTCGAAGCCGAGCCGCTTGGCGGCACCGCGCACCGTCTCGACCAGGGGTGGCGACCCCGCGGACGGCGGCACATCGCCGAGCGTGCGACCGGTCAGGAAACCGTAGAGCGCTTCCAGGACCGGTGCCGAGCCGAGCGCCAGCTCTCCCTTGACGAAGCTCGATTGCGCGGCATCGAGAAGATCCTGGCGCGTTGGCCCGGGGCGCTGCCGCAGGTTTGCGAGTTCGACCGCATGCTGCAAGGCATTGGCCACGGCCGGCAAGCTCACCGCCAGGCTGGGCCGCTCGCGCCTGAGCTCGGCTGCAAACGCGCTCAAGAGCTCTGCCGCAACCGCGCGCCAGAGGTGCTGCGGCGCCGCTGCCGCACGCGCCGCCTGCCACAGGCGCTCATAGTAGAACGGCAGCGGCAGTCCCGCCGCGTAGCCATTGAGGCGGTCGAGTTCCTGAAAGCCGTAGCGGATCAGATAGGACCGCGCCTGCGGCAGGCCGGCCGTAGGGGTCTTGCCGGTCGCCTGGTTTGGTGGCGTGTCGCCGGCCTCGATCAACGCCGGCGTGTGAAAGCCGCCGGTCACGATCACGATCGGGCCGTCGCCGCGCGCCGCCGCCGCGATCCGTTCCGCCATATGCGCTTCGCGTGCAAACGTGCTGTCGAAGGTCATTTCTGCGCTGGAGACGGTGGCGCGCACCGAAGCGCAGTAGGCCCCGACCGCGGCAAAGAACTGGCGCCAGCCGCCGACCCCGAGCTGCGTCTCGAACAGATGATCCCACAGCTCGTTCTGATCGCGACAGCCCGTGCGTTGGCATAGGGCGCGCGTATAGGCGCTGAAATCGAAGGGACGCTCGTCCGCAAAGGAAAGCGCAACGGTGGCCGGCCGGCCCGCATCTTCCCGGTCCTGGCCGAGGCGAACGGCGGCGGGAAGGTCGATGAAGCCAAGCTCCGCACCAAGCCGATGGCCCTCGCGCAGCGCCACGTACTCGGGCGCGTGCGACGAGAACGGGTAATAGCTCATGCGTCGTCCCTGATCCTTGTCGTCGCCGACGAAAGCGACGATCGCCACCGGCGGACGCGTGGCGGCATCGAGCAGCAGTGGAATCAGCGGCGCAAAGTCGATTGGACCCTCGATCAGCACCTGGCGCGGCCGCACCTCATCGATGAGCGCCTGCAAGTGCCAGGCACAGGCGGGGCTGTGATGCCGGATCGGTGCGAAGTAGAGGCCGCGCCGTTGATCGAACAGGGTGAGACCGTTTTGGACGGATGTCACACGCGGCCTCCCGCCTCACCGGTGCCACGAGGAGCGGCACCCGGCACCGGCCGCAGCACCGCCAGGGTGAGGCATCACCTTGCCCTCGATATGGTCGAGCCGCACCGCGCCAAAGCCAACGCGCCGATGCTGCTTGGTAGGGGCGAGCCGTCGGCCAGCAGGGTGCGCCGGCAGGTCGCGCAATGTCGTGTCGTCGACTTGGACCATCGGCAATCGCACCGCTAGCCCAGCCGCAGCCGACGCGCGCTGCGGTAGAATTCGCGCCAGTGCTCGCTCTTCTCGGCCCGGTCCTTGGCGATGTGGTCGACGTACACCTTGAACTTCTTGCCATCCTCGGGATTGTCCTTGAGCACCACCCCCTGCAGCTGATTGGCCACGTGGGTGGCATTGACGCGGCCGTCGCCAAGAAAGGTTGCCTCCAGCAGGGCCGCGTGCGCAACGTTGACGGCCTCGGCCGTCGACATCACGGCTTCGGGCTTGGCGACCTGGATGCCGTCCTTGGTGCGCCCCTGGCGCAGCTCCTGGAAGGTCGAGACCAACAGGTCGAGCACGCCGTCGCCGATATCGGCCGGCGCCATGCCGTCGGCCACCCGCTCCTTGAGCTGGGCAACGATCAATTCGCGCTCGAACGCGGCATCGGCAATCGGATGCACGGTTTCGAAGTTGAAGCGGCGTTTCAGGGCGCTCGACATCTCGTGCACCCCGCGGTCGCGCAGATTGGCGGTGCCGATGACGTTGAAGCCTGGTCGTGCGCGCACGGTGGCGAGCGCGGAGGTCTCGCCAAGCTCGGGTATCGAAATGGTCTTCTCCGACAGGATCGAAATCAGGGCATCCTGGATTTCCGGCGGGCAGCGGGTCAGCTCCTCGACGCGGACAACGCGCCCCGTGCGCATGGCGGCGAGTACCGGCGAGGGTACCAGCGCCCGCTCGCTCGGCCCCTCGGCCAGCAGCAGCGCGTAGTTCCAACTATACCGGATGTGGTCATCGGTGGTGCCGGCGGAACCCTGCACGACGAGATCTGAGGAGCCCGAGATCGCCGCCGCCAACAGCTCCGAAAGCATCGACTTGGCGGTGCCCGGTTCGCCAACCAGCATCAAGCCCTGGGCGCTGATCAAGGTGACGATCGCCCGGTCGATCAGCGGGTCGTCGCCGTAGAACTTCTTGGTCACCCCGAGGCCGGCATCGCCCAGCACGAACCGGCGCACCGCCCGGGCCGAGAGCTGCCACCCGGGCGGCCGCGGATCGGTATCGGCGGCCTTGAGACGCTCGAGCTCCTGGCCGTAGCGCAGCTCGGCGGATGGTCTTAGCACGCCCACCTCTCTCGCCGGGCTGTCCTTCGGCTTCTTCGCCTTGTCACGTGCCATGTTGTCAGCCCTCGACTTTCTTCTGCCACTCCCGATCGAAGCCCGTGCCGTGGCCCGCGATCAGTCGCATGTCGTTCCAGCATTCGCTCAATAGGATCGGCGGCACCTCGTTGAGCGGCAGCGGCGCGCTGGTGCCATCGCCGTCGGCCTGGCTCTCGAAGCTCAAGTTCGTCAAGGCAACCTGACGGTTTTCCTCGGGCAGCCGATTGCCGCTAAAGCCGAGCACGGCCTCGATGCCCATGGTCGCGAACCGCTTGCGGTAGGCATAAAACCAGCCACCATCCTCGGTCGCACCGCGCATGTAATCGAGTTTGCTGGCGGCGCCGCGCAACTTGTAGGCATCGAGCATATGCCCCTGAAAGTCGCCGAGCGAGCGCGCTTCGCGCTTGTCGGGGGCAAGCCTATAGGTGCCTTTGCCGAACTGCTGGAACAGCGGCGCCACCTGGTAGTCGGCAAAGTGTTTGATCCAGGCCTCGCGCGTGCGGGATGCGCAGTTGCTCTCGTGCGCCAGCCGCACGGTCGCATCCGGCGCCAGCACCACCGGTTGGTCGTCAGCATCGGTCAACGTGCCATCATCGAGCGGGCGAAAGCTTTCACGCATCGCGTCGTCAGTCATGCTCCCCCACACCAGCCGCTGGCACGGCCCGCGCATGATCGGATGGTCGATAAAATAGAGCCGCCAGTCCTCAAGGCGCCAGCCGCGCCCCGTGCACATCGCTTCGTAGAGGCGATCCCGTTGCCGGTTCAGGATGCTTTTCACCTCCTTCCTCGCCGCGCCCAGGCGCTTTTTCGCCGCCGGCGCCGCCGCCTCGCCCTGGCGCGGCTCGGGCAGGGTCTTGATCGGCTTGCCGTCCGCGGTTTGCAGCGAAATTGCGCCATCTTGGCCGAGGCAGGCAATGAACGTGCGCTCCCCGTAATCGAGCTCGAGCCGTCCCGTGGCATCGAAACCCGCCGTCGCGATGGTGCGGTCGGCCAGTTCGTCGAGCGTCCAGCCCTTGCGCTCGGCCAACAGCGCCGCCTGTTTGCTTGCCTCCTCCTGGATGCCCTTGGTGCGAAAGCGGCTGCCCACCGACAGCATCAGTTGGGTTGCCGCCGGATGCTCGACCCAGGCCAGCATCTGGATCAGCGCCTTACCCTGCGCGGCACGATAGCCGTACCACTGCTTGAGATACTGCTCGACGGCGGGCGCGATGGCACCGCCACCGCACGCCGCCGCGAGCGCCAGGACGCCCTTGGCGCCGATCGCCGAACCACCGGGTGTTTGTAATTCCCCGGCCAGAAAGTGGGCGACCAGTTGGTCCTCGGCCAGATCTTTGAGCGGCGACGTGGCATAGTGCTGCGGGTAGCGCTGCATAAAGGCGTGCATCTGCCGTGCGCGGTCGCCGGCACGTTGCTCGGCGACCTGACGTGGCGCCGGCTGCAGATCGTGGGCGAGCCAGGCGCTGAGCACGAAGGCGCCGAGCGCTTCGCGGTCGTCGTTACAAAACATCGCGCAATAGCGGCGCAACAGGGCGCCGGGCTCCGGCGTCCGCAACCGGCCGGCCTGCACCACAAACCACGTCAGGATCTGTCCGGCGACCGGCGCGCCGTTGGCGGCCCACCGCACTTTGGGCAGCTGAGCGAAGGGAAACCAGCGCAGGTCTTGCGGAATACCCTTGTTCAGGCCCATGGCCGCGGCCTTGCCGAGGTCGTTGGCGTTCAAATAGGGTTCGAGGCTGGCACCGAGGGCTTCCATCGCGGTCAGCATTGCGCCCTGGGCGGCGTCATTTTTTTCGCGTTGCAGCGCCGTCTCGAGGGCGGCGATGGCGGCCGGCTCTTTCAGCCGGGCCAGCCATTGGGCGGCAGCGGCGCGGGTCTCCGCACGACCGCTGGCGAGGCCGTCGCGGGCAATGGCGAACCTGTCGGGGTGTTTTGCAAGCACGCGTTGTGCGCCAGCGCGCATGTCTTTGGCCGGCCCCAGCGCCAATTCGACGATGCGGGGCACCAGCTGCGGCGGCAGCACGGGAAACGTGGCTAGCGCATCGAACACCCGCATGCGATCGAAGTCCCACGCCCTGGCATAGGGAGAGTTGGTGTTGAAGCCGGCGTCGAGGGCCTCGGGATAGGCGATGAAGAATGGCCAGATGGCGGCATCAGGCCAGCCGTGCGTCAGCGACCCGCGCTGCGACCGCGAATACCACTCTTCGATGAGCGTCGAGGCGGGTACCCCCTCCGCCGCCAGCGCCTGGGCGAACGCGAAGAGTGAGCCGCGGCCACCCTCGAGCACCAACCGGCGCAGCAGGCCGACGGCAGGGTAGCTCACCACCCAATCCGAGCCATTCCTGGTCCAGATCTGGCCGGTATGGCAGAGGAGTCTCACGACATGAATGAGGGCAACGCCCGGGGCGGCGAGCCAAGGCCCAATGTGCTGTAGCTGCGCGTCGTGTTCGCGCTGCCACAGCGCCCAGAAGCGCTCGGAGACTTTCTCCTGCCGCGACCGGGACGGCGTTGCCTGCGGCCGTTCCACGCGCTCGACAATGGCCTCGACCAGAACGGCGAGTGGGACCGGTTCGCTGGCCGCGCCGGCCGCCAACCACCTGCGCCCCTCCACCGTGGTGGCTGCATCGGCGCCGGCGAGCCAAGCCGCCAGCAGCGCCCGCGCCGCCTCGGACGTCGGCGCCGTCACATCGAGGGTTGCCGCGGGCAGGTTGAGCGCCGCCGGCGCCGCCGTTTCTGTGGCTGCGGCGATCAGGCCGGCAACGCTCGTGCGCACGCTCTCCGCCTTGTCGGTGGTGCCGCGCTCGCGCACGAAAGTGCGCGCCTCCGGCAGATCGCTCTGCCACAACAGCCGCAACGCCAGTGCGCGCTGCTCCGGCGCCGCGGTGACGGCTCGCTCCAACGCTCGCTCTTCAGCGCGTGCGCCGAGCGCCATCGCCATCGGCCAGGCGCGATCGCGCACCTGCCGGGCACCATCGAGGGCGAGATCGACAAGCTCCTCGCCAAACACGGCCTGAGCCTCCGGTCCGGCCCGCGCCATTAACGACAGGAGGCGCAGCTTCTGGGCCAGACCCGGTGCGCGAAACAACGGCAGCAGTGCCGCTTTGTGCGCGGACACCGCCGCGCCAAATCCGGGCACGGCCGCAACAAAGTCGGCCAGGTAGTCGCGGTCCCACTGCGCGCCGGCAAGCCGCGACGTGAATGCCGATCGCAGCAACGTCTCGGTTGCGAGATCGTCGAGCTCGAGCAGCACCTGAAGCCGCGCAAAGCTCGCCTTGCCATGCGGCGTGTAGGCTGGTTCGGAGAACGAAAAGCGCGCGTGCGTGACCGGTTCGCCGACGAGGTCGCGAACCAGCGCCTCGACCCAGGGATGCGACCTCGACAGATCGAGGATCGGGTTGTTGCTGATGAGCTGGGAGCTGGCGGCCAGCACGCGCGCAAAGCGCAACAGCACGTTTGGCGACACCGCCTCCCAGTGGTCGTAGATCTGCCAGCGGATGGCGCGCGCCTCGCCGTCGCCATCGCCGCTGCTCGAGGACCAGCCGCCGTAGACCTTGATACAGCCGAGGGCGCCATGATCGGCGCCATCGACCACGTACTTTAACAGCCTGGCCGGAAAGGCGCCGGTCGGCGCGTTGGCCCCGCCGGCGCCGGCGACAACCTGAAAGCCTAGGTGCACCGGCGCCTCGAAGCGAGTGAGATCCCGTGCGATCAGCTCGATGAGCGGCTCGGCAATGCCGCTCGGGTTGTTGAGCGGCGCTGCCGCCTCGAGCATTTTCTGCAAGGCCTCCTGCATCTGCCCCTCAGAAATAGCGCTTCTTCTCCCAGTCCGGGTCGAAGCCGGAGCCGGCCGCGGCGATGGCATGGAGGTCGCCCCAGGCCTCGCTCAGCAGTACCGGGGGCACCTCG
>Ga0126384_10001275_pt1 | contig 14872 bp, 13 predicted proteins | sample PanSoiMetPlot_36_FD_92543 | JGI IMG/M metagenome (GOLD analysis project Ga0126384, IMG submission 92543) | Tropical forest soil microbial communities from Panama - MetaG Plot_36 | ecosystem: Environmental > Terrestrial > Soil > Tropical forest > Bulk soil | place: Panama | collected 2016-02-17 | reverse complement strand
CTCCTGGCCGATCCCCATCAGTCGCTCGCGGCTGAGAACCACGCCCGCGATGGTCATGGAGAGGGTCGAAAAGAAGGCGGAGCCGACCATCACCACCAGCACGGCCGCCAGCAGGTGCAGCGGATTCCAGTGCACGCCCACCCGCAGGATCGCGCTGAGCGCGAACACGATCATAGCCTGTACCGCCGCCCGGATGCCGGCGGCGAATGCCTTGCCTGCCACCAGCGCCACCCGCGGCGTCGGGGTCGCCAGCAGCTTGCTGAGGATGCCGGCATCCCGCTCCCAGATCAGCATGATGCCGTAGAAGATCGCGATGAAGAGACCGGACTGGGCGATGATCCCGGGCGCCATGTAGTCGAGGTAGGGCAGGCTGCCGGTCGGGATGGCTCGCAGTCGGGTGAACGTCTCACCGAAGATGAGGAGCCACAACGCCGGCTGTATCGCCCGCGTGTAGATCTCCGACTGGTCGTGGCGGATGCGGTAGAGCTCGATCACGCAGAAGGTGACCAGCCGGCTCGGCAGCACACGCCACCAACGGGTGGCGGGCGCGTCAGCCCAACCGGCGAGCTGTGCGGCGGGTGCTGCGGACATCCCGGAAACTCCCTTCCTCCTCGAGCTGGCTGCCTGTGTAGTGGCGAAATGCGTCATCGAGCGTCGTCGCGGGGCCGAGCGACCGGCACAGGCTGGCTGGGCTGCCCTCTGCGACGATGCGACCCGCGTGCATCAGGGCAACCCGGTCGCAGAGCTGCTCCGCCTCTTCCATGTAGTGAGTGGTCAGCAGGACCGTCATGCCGCTCTGCTCACGCAGCGTCTGGACCCGCTCCCAGACACCCGCCCTGGCGACCGGGTCAAGGCCGATCGTCGGCTCGTCCAGGATCAGCAGCCGCGGTCGGTTGACGAGAGCCTGCGCCAGCTCGAGGCGGCGCACCATGCCGCCGGAATACGTCTTGACCAGCCGCCCCGCCGCAGCACCCAGGCCCATCAGAACCAGCGCCTCGTCGACGCGAGGCTTGAGTTGGGCGCGGGGTACGTCGAACAGACGGGCGAACAGCCACACGTTCTCCCGGCCGGTCAGCTGCGCGTCCGCAGAGAGCTGCTGGGGAACGTACCCGATCGACCTGCGCACCTCCATGGCACGGCCGCGGACGTTGAGTCCGAACACGTTGGCGGTGCCCTGGTCGGGGTGGAGCAGGGTGGCCAGGATGCGGATGGTCGTCGTCTTGCCGGCTCCGTTCGGCCCCAGCAGTCCGAAGACCTCGCCCGCACCGACCTCGAACCCGACTCCGTCCAGCGCCTGGACAGGACCGAAGCGGTGGCGAAGGCCGGCGCACTGCACGGCTGCAGGGGAGGACACGGGTCAATTGTGCCCTCCCCGGGCTGACGAGGCGAGGTCGTGGGGGTGCTCAGGCGAGCAGCATCAGCTGCTCATCCAGCCGCCGCACGGCCCGTGCGTCCTGCCACGGCGTCAGCCGCCGGCGGGCGCCGCTTATCCGCTGGATCAACATGGCCAGCCCGTTCTCGCTGGACATCCTCAACGACTGTCCCAGGAGGTCACAGGCCTGCTCCACCTCGTGCTGCTCCGCGTATGCGGCTGCCAGGTCGGTGAGCATCGCGCATCGCTGCGGCGCTGTCGGCGGGGCGACGTTCACCACCGCGGACTCCAGGACCTTGCTGGCCTCCTCATACCGCCCCAAAGCAAGCGCGCAGCTTCCCCGGTAACCGCTGAGGCGGCCGGCATCCCAGCGCGGAAAGTAGCCGCTGTCCGAGAACCCCGTCCGGGCGAGGACGGTCTCGGCCTCGTCGAGGTCGCTGTGGGCTCCGACGTCGTCTCCGGAGACGGCGCGGTCTTCGGCGCGGCTGGCCAGCACGTAGATCTTGACCTGCGGTCGAGAGCCCGTCTTCACGTGGCTGGCTGCCTCGTCCAGAAGGGCCAGCGCCCTGCGGTTGTCTCCGCCGTAGCTGCCGTACGGGATCGGGGTGTGCTGGAGCCGGCTGAGGGTTAGCGACAGGGCTAGGGTCGACTCATCGCCCGCCTCCGCAGCCAGCTGGCGGGCGAGGCTGCAGAGCGAGCTGGCGTCACCCCGATTTTCCAGCAGGTGTGACAGCCGCCCCGCCGTCGCAGCGGTCTCAGCGCCCATAGACTGCAGTCGCCGGCGAGCATCGGGTGGCTGGGAAGCCTGCAATGCGCCGGTCAAGATCGCGAGGTGACTTCTCAGGGCAGGCAGGAGAACTCGCGGCGCAAGTGTCTCCGCCTGACGCATGTAGCTGTTGGTAAGAGCCCGCAGGTCATTCAACATCGGGGCGTCGGCCGGGCCTCCAGCGCCCCTCATGAGGGTACTGACGCGGTCCCAATCGAGCATGGTGGCCCCGCTGACCACGGCCAGGTACTCCAGAAACCGGCGACGTCTCACGTCGTTCTCCTTCGTCAGAGCAGCATCAACCCTGTCGACGAGCCCGAGCTCGTCTGCGGGCAGCTCGAACAGTTCGCAAAGCAGCGCTACGTAGCGGGGAGTCGGGCGCCGCACTCCTCGCTCCCACCTGCCGACCATGTGGGCGTCGACGCCAAGCTCGCCTGAGCCGGAGTGTTCAACGAGCCGGTGAAGTCGCTCGGCGACGTCCTCCAGTGTCCATGCGTTCAGCCGGCGGTGGTACCGCAAGGGCTCGTTCGGGCTCCGGTTGCACCTGTCAGCCATGCGGTCTCCCGCCCGTGAGGGGCGGAGCCCAGGTCATCACCGCAGGGCATGGTTCGACGTTGCGGAGCGGTGACCGCCGAGACCTGGGAATCCGCCTCACGACGAGATGTGATCAAAGCCGATCCGGGTCGCTCATTGATAGGGCCAGAGTCAGGCCATTTCTCTCAGCGATCTCTCAGGAATGTGGCGGCAATGACGCACACTTGGAAACGATGGGCGTACCGGCCGGGAGACCGGGAATCGGAGGCCGCCCCTCTTCCCGGCCTTTGCGTCAGAGCAGACGGCGGCGCGCCGACCCAAGCCCGACCAGTCGCAGGATCAGCAGCAGGATGACCGAGCCGACGAACGCGATCACGATCTGGCCCAGCACCGAAGTGGAGGGGATCTCCAGGGGCGTCAGGACGTGCGCGGTCAGGAAGTCGCGCAGGATGAGGAAGCCAAGGAGCGCGCCCAGGATGCCGACGACTATGTCTCCCCCCAGGCCGAAGCCGTGGCCGGCGACCACGTGCGTTGCGAGGAAGCCCGCTACCAGGCCGACCAGGATGATCAGCAGTAGATGATCGAGAGCCATAACTCTCACATATCCTCCTGTGTAATGAGTAAAAGGCTTATAGCAGCCCGATAGTATATAGGCCCTTGAGCGCTGTCAAGCGAGCCATCCTGCTCATGGTATGCTGGCCTCTAGGATGACGTTCCCTATGACCACCGCCCGGGAGCTCGCGCTCCTTGCCCTGGGAGGTTCCAGGACCTAGCGCGCTCTCACACGCCTGCTCCTGGAGCCTCCCGATTAGCGATCGGGAGGTTTTTTTGTGCCCGAGAGACCTGATGAGTATCGAGTCGCTGAAGTCGAGATGCGCTGGCAGGCGCGATGGGAGGCCGACCACGTCGACCGTCTCGATCTGGAGGCGGTCGCGCAGACTGAGAAGTTCTACAACCTGGTCGAGTTCCCGTACCCCTCGGCCGAGGGACTTCACCTGGGTCACGTTTTCACCTACGGGGGCGCCGACACGTTTGGGCGTTACCTGCGCATGCGCGGCCGCAGGGTCTTCCAGCCGATCGGCTTCGACGCCTTTGGCATTCACACCGAGAACTTCGCCCTGAAAGTCGGGGAGCACCCGGGACGTCTGACCGGCCGCACAGTGGCGAACTACCGGAGACAGCTGATTCGGCTGGGCGCAGCCTTTGCCTGGGACCGACAGGTCGTCACAAGCGATCCGGCCTACTACCGCTGGACGCAGTGGATCTTCCTCAAACTGTTCGACGCCGGGCTGGCCGTGCGCAAGACAGCCCCGGTGGTCTGGTGCCCCTCGTGTCAGACGGTGCTTGCGAAAGAGCAGCTGGAGGGAGGCGACCGCTGCGAGCGGTGCCGCACCGTTGTGACGCAGCGAGTGATGCAGCAGTGGTTCCTGCGAATCACCGCTTATGCCGACAGACTGCTCGACGGCCTGGATGGGCTCGACTGGCCCGAGTTCGCGAAGCGCCTGCAGCGTGAGTGGATCGGCCGCTCGCACGGCGTAGAGGTCGACTTCGAGATCGACGGCGCCGGCGAGCGGCTGCCGGCGTTCACGACACGCCCTGACACGCTGTTCGGCGTGACCTTCCTGGCTGTCTCGCCGCACCACGAGCGAGCCGCCGAGCTGATCGGACGCTCCGCCGTGCACCCCGCGACCGGCGCTCGCGTTCCCATCCATGCGGCCGAGTACGTCGTCGGCGGATACGGCAGCGGCGTCGTGATGGGCGTTCCGGCCCATGACGCAAGGGACTGGGCATTTGCAATGTCGCATCAGCTGCCGGTGCGCCGCGTCATTGATCCGGGGCGTGATGTCGGTGTCGGAGCCTGGGCAGGCAAGGGGGTGCTGGTCGACTCGGGCCGGTTCACCGGGCTTGCCTCCGAGAGCGCTCGCACGCGAATCGCCGACTGGCTGGAGGAGCACGGCGCCGGACGTCGGGCCACGCGCTACCGTCTGCATGACTGGCTGATCTCGCGGCAGCGCTACTGGGGACCGCCGATCCCGGTGGTCTACTGCGCGGACTGCGGCGTTGTCCCGGTGCCCGATGACCAGCTTCCGGTCCTGCTGCCTGACATCGCGGACTTCCGGCCGAGCGGGAGCGGGCTTTCGCCGCTCGCGAAGGTAGAGTCGTTCGTGCGCACAGCGTGTCCTCGCTGTGGCGGTCCCGCCCGCCGTGAGACGGACGTCTCGGACACGTTCGTCGATTCGGCGTGGTACTTCCTCCGCTATCCGTCGACGGACTTCGACGACAGGGCCTGGGATCCCCGACGCACGGCCCGGTTGCTGCCCGTGGACATCTACGCCGGTGGGGCCGAGCACGTGACGCGCCACCACCTCTACGCACGTTTCATGACGCATGCGCTTCACGATCTGGGACTGGTGCCCTTCGCAGAGCCGTTCCCGAAGCTGCGCGTGCACGGCACGGTGCTCGAGGGCGGCGCCAAGATGAGCAAGAGCCGCGGCAACGTCATCAACCCCGACGACCACGAAGAACGGGTGGGCGCGGACAACCTCCGCATGTACCTGCTGTTTTGCGGCGACTGGCAGGAGGGTGGGGAGTTCAGCGACGCCGGGCTTCGGGGGATCGTCCGCTTCACCCGCCGCCTGTGGCGTCTTTTGACCTCGGTGCACCAGCCGGGACCAGGCGCCGTCGACCTGGCGCCTCTGGACCGGGCGGTGGCCCGCATCCAGCGCGAGGTCGAGCGCTTGAAGTTCAACACCGCCATCGCTGCCCTGATGGAGCTGGCCCGGTGGGCGGAGCGGGAGCGGCCGCGGATGTCGGCCGGTGCGTGGTCCCGGACGTCGAGAACGATCACCCTGCTCCTGGCGCCTCTCGCGCCGCACATGGCGGAAGAGGCGTGGGCTCGCCTGGGAGGCGTCTACTCGGTGCACCTGCAGCCGTGGCCGGACCACGATCCGCGACTGCTGGTAGAGGATGAGGTCACCCTGGTTGTCCAGATCAACGGACGGGTAAGGGCTCGTCTGGCCGCGCCGGCGGGGCTCTCCGAGCGCGAAGCGGTGGACCTGGCGCTGGCCGCCGACACCGTGGCGCGGCTGCTCGACGGACGCCGGCCGCGGCGGGTTGTCCACGTGCCCGACCGTCTGGTCAACCTGGTGGTGTAGGGCTCGCAGCCCGGAGTTCCGCAAACCCGCGACCCAGTGGCCACCAGTTACCCTGGTTGGCGCGATGAGCCAGGGCAAACTTACGAAGGAGCAGCTGCTGGAGCGGATCGAGGGCGGCTGGGCCGAGCTGGACCGGCTCCAGGCCGGTCTGGATGCCGAAGCAGCGGCCAGGCCTCCCGGTGACGAGTGGGGCCTCAAGGACCACCTCGCCCACATCGCGGCGTGGGAGCTGTCCCTTGTCGCCCTTCTGACCGGAGGCGATCGCTCGGCGGCAGTCGGCGTCCCGCCGGGCGGCCCCCATGAGACGGACTCGATCAACGCGGTCATCCAGCTGCGGCTGCGCGGGCTCACCGCAGCCGAGGTTCGCGCGCTGCTACGCGGCACCCACGCTCAACTGCGCGACGCTCTCGCGCCGCTGACGGATGACGACCTGTTGCTGCCCTACTCGCACTACCAGCCCAAGGAAGCTGGTGAAAGCGGGAACCAGCCGGTCATCGGCTGGATCGCTGGCAACACCTACGACCACGTCCGCGAACACATCGACGCGATGAGAGCCCTGGCCGGTTCGGCCGGCAGCAGCTGAGCAGCTGAGTCACCACCGCCGCACGGCCCGTCGGGCCGGGCGGGCCGCTCGAAGGCTTCAAGGCAGCTCGGAAATGATCCTTCGGTACTCGGCCTCCGGGAATGCGCGCAGGGTCTCGGTGGTCACGTTGCCTCTCGATCCGATGGCGAGCGCGAACTTCGCAACGGTCTCGTCGTCCGGCGCATCGAATACGGTGGCCAGGTCGTAGCGGCCCATCGTCAGATATACAGCCCTTATCTCCCCACCCAGCGAGCTGGCGAGCTGCCTGGCCGCATCAAGCCTGGCGGGAGATTCCTTGATGTTCTGAATGCCGGCCTGCGTGTACCGCAAGAGCACGAGATAGGTGGGCATGCCTGCAACCTCCGCAACAAATTGAGCCGTAGTCTGGCGACCTGGCCGGCGCCCGTCCAGCGCGGAGTTCAGAATCAACGACGTGGCGATCGGCCCCACGTCGACCGCGGCGGTCGAGCGGCCAGTGGATCGGCTCGCCCTCGGCTTACTCTCCGCCGGCCACTTCAGCGTCGACCTCAGCCAGGGCGCGGTGCCCGCCATGCTGCCCTTTTTCATCCGCGAGCGGCATCTCGGCTATACGGCGGCGGCCGGGCTTGTCCTTGCGCAGACGATCTCGTCTTCGGTCCTCCAGCCGCTGTTCGGCGGGCTCACCGACAGGAGGTCGGCTTCCTGGCTGATGCCTGCCGGCGTCGCGGTCGCCTCGGCCGGCCTGGTCGCGGCCGCCCTCCTGCCGACCTACGGGTTGATCTGGCTGGCGATCGCAGTCAGCGGCGTCGGCGTCGCCGCGTATCATCCGGAGGGCGCCCGCTACACCAGCTATGCGTCCGGCGACCGCCGCGCCACGGGGATGAGCTTGTTCTCGGTTGGTGGCAACGCCGGTTTCGCCGCGGCGCCGGTGCTAGCGATGCCGGCTCTGCTGCTGCTGGGGCTGCGCGGTGGCTGGCTGATGGGCGTCGTGCCGCTCGCCGCCGCCGCAGCGCTCACAGCCCAGCTGCCCCGTCTGGATGCTCGCCGGGCGGCCGCGACCGGCCCGCAGGCCGAACGCACTGTCGACAGTGTCAACCGCTGGGGCCCGTTTGCTCGCGTGACCGGAGTGGTGCTGGCCCGCTCGGTGCTCTTCTATGGGCTGAACACCTTCATCCCTCTCTACTGGATCGGCGTGCTGCACCAGCCGGCCGGCGCCGGCGGCGCAGCGCTGGCCACGCTCTTGATCACCGGCATCGTCGGAACGCTGCTTGGTGGGCGGCTCGCTGACCGGTTTTCGCGGCGTCACGTCGTCGTGGTGGCGGTGACCCTCACCGCGCCGCTGCTCCTGCTCCTCCTGTCAGTTCACGGACCACTGGTCGCAAACGCGGTCCTGGTGCCGCTGGCGTTGGTCCTCTACGTGCCCTCGAGCATCCTGGTGGTCCTGGGGCAGGAGTACCTCCCAGGCCGTGTAGGCACCGCCTCGGGCGTGACGCTGGGGCTGTCGGTCAGCGTCGGCGGTTTGGTCACACCGGCCATTGGCTACGTCGCGGACCGCACCGACCTGCACACCGCGATGTTGCTCCTCGTCGCGCTGCCGGTGATCGCGACCGCCCTCGCCGTCAGCCTACCCCGCGGTCTGCGCCGGGTGTGACGGGCCGGCCTCTGCCCGACACAGCTGTCACATCTCGGCATCGCGTGCACCTCTGGAGGCTTGCACACGACCCGGGCTTGCCGCAAGGCCCCCCTGGCGTGCGATGATGATGATGGGGAAAGGGGATTCGGGGGGCAGATGGCGATCGTCTCGATCAACCCCGCCAGCGAAGTCGAGCTTGCTCGCTTCGACGAGCATAGCTGGCCGCTCGTCGATGCTGCACTCGATCGGGCGTGGGCTGCCCGCAGGCCATGGTCGGAGGCTCGGGCCGGCTCACGCGCATCGCGCTTTGCCGAGCTCGCCGCCCTGCTCCGTCACGAGAAGCCGAGGCTGGCGGCGCTGCTGACGGCCGAGATGGGCAAGCCCATTGCGGAAGCAGAGGCGGAGGTCGAGAAGTGTGCCTGGACCGCCGAATGGTTTGCAGAGCACGCGGAGGCGATGCTGACGCCGCGTCGTGTGGAGAGCAGCGCGACCGAGAGCTACGTCCGCCTCCAGCCTCTTGGGGTGGTGCTGGCGGTCATGCCCTGGAACTTCCCTCTCTGGCAGGTCTTCCGGGCCGCCATCCCCGCTGTGATCGGCGGCAACGTGATGGTGCTCAAGCACGCCTCGAACGTGCCCCAGTCGGCCCTGGCCGCCGAGGACGCCTTCCGCCGAGCCGGCTTTCCCGAGGGCGTCTTCCAGACGCTGCTGGTGGCGTCGAGCCTGGTCGGACGCATCATCCGGGACCGCCGGGTGGCCGGCGTCACCCTGACCGGCAGCGATGCCGCCGGCGCCCAGGTCGCGGAGATAGCAGGCTCGGCCCTCAAGAAGTCGGTGCTGGAGCTTGGCGGTTCCGACCCCTTCATCGTGCTGGCCGATGCCGACGTGGCGGCGGCGGCACGGGTCGCCTGCCGGGCACGCAACCAGAACAATGGTCAGAGCTGCATCGCGGCCAAGCGGTTCGTCGTCGTCAGGCGCGTCGCGGACGAGTTCGAGCGCCGCTTCGTCGAAGCGGTGGCGGCGCTCAAGGTAGGCGACCCCATGGAGCGCGACACAAACGTGGGCCCGCTGGCGCGCGCCGACCTCGTGGAGGAGCTCGACCGGCAGGTCAGAGAGTCGGTCGCGATGGGCGCCAGGGTAGCCGTAGGCGGCGGCCGCCTGGACGGCACCGGCTACTACTTTCAGCCCACGGTGCTGACCGACGTCACCCAGGAGATGCCGGTCTTCAAGGAGGAGACGTTCGGTCCAGTGGCAGCCGTCATCAAGGTGCGCAATGATGAAGAGGCGATCGGCGTGGCCAACGACACCGACTTCGGCCTCGGGGCCAGCCTCTGGACCGCCGACGCAGCCAGAGGCCGGCGCCTGGCCGGTCGCATCGAGGCGGGCGCCGTCTTCCTGAACGGGATGGTAGCCTCAGACGCCCGTCTGCCGTTCGGAGGCGTCAAGCGGTCCGGCTACGGCCGGGAGCTGTCCGAATATGGCCTCCATGAGTTCATGAACGTGCAGACGGTCTGGGTCGGCCCGCAGCGGCCGTAAGCGGTGGGTGAGCAGCTTCTGCGATGGCTTTGAGGCCGGTAAACTGGTCAAGTCTTGAGGGTGCTGAAGCTCGTTGCTGACCTGTCGGCTTGCGCGTCTTGCCGGGCACCCGACTGAACGGTGACAGGGTCAGGGGCCTGGCACTCGCCAGGCCCCTTTATTTTGTTGAAACCAGGAGGTGGGCGGAATGCGTGATAAACGGCGATCGCCTGAGGAGCAGCGTGAGCGGCCTCTACGCTTCGCGCCGACGCCGGACAGCCTGGTCGAGATCGACCGAGTGCTGGGACGGTGGGCGCTGACCGTCTATCGGATGCCAGGCAGGGAGGTGCTGGCGGAGGACTACTTCGACGATTGGCACCTGGCAAAGGCTCGGGCCGAGGACTTCGGGCAGCTGCTGCGCTCGAGGGGAATGGTGGCGTAGGGCCCTGGCCTCCACAGGTATGCGTAGAGGTGGCACGAGCCTGACCGCGTGAAAAGCGGTCAGCTCGAGCGCACCTTCACCGACCCGAAGACCGATGTCACGGTGATCAGCAGTGAAGGGTCGCGCCCGGCCAAGGCGGACTCGTTCCAGTAGGCACCTTCCCTGGTCGCGAATCCATCACCGACGTCCATTGCCCCGAGGACCGACTCTGATCTCACCCGCGCAGCGGTGCCGGCCGGCACGCTGAGCTCGATCGCCGCCACCCCGGTGTTCAGCCGCACCTCCGCGTCTCGCCGCAGCTGGCCACCGAAGTCGAGCCGGTACTGGGCGGCGCCACCCGACACGGCCATGTGCGCGAAGTTGGCGTTGGCGAGGTTGCGCAGGTCCATGGCCACGCCGCCGGCGGCGACGTCGAACGAGCTCATCTCCTCGGGGTTCGGCGCGGTGAAGTCGATGTCGGTCTTGCCTGCCCCATGGCGCAGTGTCAGGCGGGTGATGGGAAGCCCTCCCAGGTCGGCGACGGTCTCGTTCGCGCCGCCTTCGAGGCTGAGCTCGTAAGGCCGGTCCCTGCCGATCTCGAGCTCCAGATGAGGCGCCCTGGTCAACTTCGATGGCGCGCCCATGGTGGTCGACTGCGACAGAGTGAGCTGACCGCCATCGGCCGTTACGTGAAGCGGGAGCATGCCGGTCGGATCGTCGTAGCGACCGCTCGCCCAGGCTCCTGAAGCGCCGGGCCCGATCCGCACCCGGCATGGCCCGAGCAGAATTCTCAGCCGCAGCGGGTCGGCGTCGGGAAAGGGGACGGCGATGTCAGTCGGGTTGCTGGCCATCGCCTAAGCCTGCCATGTCGCGGCTCAGGACCGCTCGTCAGGCGAGGCTTGCCGGCGTATGCCAGGCGCTTGCTTTGTTGACGCCAAATCGCGCGCACGCCTACCCTGACCGGCGCGGGTATTCGCCGCCGCCCGACAGGCGGCCATGAAAGGGAGGAGGAAGGGCATGTTCGGATGCAGCGAGCACGAGCAGCATCGGCGCGTCGACGACGCGCTCACCGAGCATCTCAACACACCGATGCGGCTGGATCGGCTGCGCCGCACAGACACGCTTGACGGTGACGCGGTGACGCAGGCGTGGGAGAGCCGGCGAATCAGCAGACGGGCACTCCTGGTGAGCACGGGGGCGATGGCGCTTGCCGCCGCGGCGTCCCCTGCTCTGGCTCTGCCGGCTGCGGCCAGCGATTCCGACGAAGACGGCATCGGAAAGACCATCACGATCGAGTCGATCCCTGACCAGACCGTGCACCTTGGTCAATTCCGGATGGACCTGGCCGACGTCGCGACGGTCGACTCAGGCGACGTGATCCGCTACCCAAACACGCTCACACACTTCCTGGGGGCGCTGCAGCCAGGGCTCACCATCCAGCAGATCGCACAGCTTCGCCTCAACAATCCGGGCAAGGGGCCGCACTCGGTGATCGGCCCGATCGGCGTGCACGATGCGCACCCCGGGGACGTGCTGGAAGTGCGCTTTCGGCGGCTCCGGCCCATTGATTTCGGCGCCAATTTCCACAACCCGCTGCTGCCCGGGATCCGCACCGGTGCGCTGCCGGATGAGTTTCCCAATGGCCAGGTCATCTACTTCAGTCTCGACAATGAAGAGAACCGGACCCAGTTTCGGCCCGGCATCCACATCCCGCTGGCTCCGTTCCAGGGGATATTCGGCCTGGCGCCTCCGGGCGCCGACCTGGTCGTGACCTCGGTGCCTCCTGGCCAGCACGCTGGCAACCTCGACCTGCGCGAGCTTGTCGCCGGCGCGAAGCTGTTCATCCCGGTCTGGCGCGATGGAGGGCGCATCTTCACCGGCGACAGCCACGTGGCGCAGGGCGACGGCGAAGTCAACCTCACGGCCATCGAGTCGGCCATGCGCGAACTCGAGGTGCAGGTGGTGCTCCACCCGGGAGCACTGGCCGGCGTCGCTGAAGCGGACCGATGGCCGATGGCCGAGACTGTGACGCACTGGATCGCGGTGGCGACTGCTCAGCCGGTGCCCGACCAGCAGACCGCGTTCCGCAGCGCGTTCATCAGGGCGCTGCACAACGTCATCAACTTCTTGCACACGAAGGCCGGGCTGACCCGGGACGATGCCTACGCACTTTCTTCCATAGCAGTTTCCTTCCGCATCACCCAGGTCGTGGACGTCACGATCGGCGTCCACGGAATGATCCCCAAGTCGTTGTTCGATGAGGATCTGCGCGAGAGCATTCACATCGCCTAGGCACTTGGCGCGCCGGGCGGGCGCCCGCTCGGCGCGTCGTCCACCTGGGGGTGACGCTCGACTAGTACTACAGCGCGGGTTGCAGGGCCCGGTGCCAGACGCGTAAGTTCCTCTGTCCCGAAGCCGCCATCAAAGCTGACGATCCACCCGGCGGCGGAGGGAGCCCGCCTTGCTGAATCGAGACGATCTGCACGCCTTGCTGCCCGGCTGGAGGAGTTTCACGGCCGTTTCGGCCGCTTCTTCTTGCGCTCAGAATCCCGGGAGTGGAGCCGTAAGTACCTGGTGGGGCTGGCCCTGCCGATCGAGCGGAAGAACGTCGAGAACATCGCCGAGCAGGTGGGCGGGTCGCCGCGACAGCTGCAGGAGTTCGTGAGCGACTCCCCCTGGAACGACTAGGGATGCATCGAGGAGCTGCAGCGCCTGGTCGGCGAGGAGTTGGGTGCGGACGACGGCGTGCTGATCCTGGACGACACCGGGTTCCCGAAGAAGGGATCTGGTCGGCGGGGGTGGGGCGCCAGTACTCCGGGACGCTGGGCCGCGTGGACAATTGCCACGTGGGCGTGTTCCTGGGCTACGCGAGCAGTCGAGGCCACACGCTGGTAGACCGCCGGGTTTTACATGCTGGAGCCGTGGTTCGCGAAGACGGCGATGGCTGCGGCACGGCGGGAGCACGCCATGGTGCCCGAGGACCTTCGCTTCCGGACCAAGACCGAATTGGGCCAGGAAATTGGTGGAGGCGGTGCAGCGTAATCGTCACCTGCCGTGGCAGTGGGCCGCCGGTGACGCCGCCTACGGCGACAAGTACGACCTACGGCAGGCCGTGGCCGCGCAGGGCAAGTGGTATTGCTTCGAGGTCAGCTCCACGGCGGAGGTCTGGACGAGGGACCCTCGCTGGCAGGTGCCGGAACATGATGGTGGCCGTGGCCGGCCGCGGAGCCGGCCTGAGCCGACAGCGTCGTCGCCTGACGCGAAGACCGTGGCCGAGGTGGCGCAGGGTCTGGCGACGAGAGCATGGGTGCGACATCGGGTTACCGAGGACGCCAGGGGACCACGCGAGTACGAGTTCGCCCGGCTGCGCGTAATCGAGAAGCAGCACGGGCGACCGGGTCCGGCGGGCTGGCTGATGGTGCGCTGGCCGCTGGGCTGCCGGGACCCCAAGGAGTTCAAGTACTTCCTGTCCAACGCACCGAGGACGGTCTCGCTGGCGGCGCTGGCACGGGTCGGATGCCTGCGCTGGACAATCGAGGAGAACTTCGAGCTCGCCAAGGGTGAGCTCGGGCTCGATCACTACGAGGTTACCCGGTTCCGAGGCTGGTACCACTACATCACGCAGGTCCTGCTCGCCCTCGCCTTCCTGAAGTCGGTCCAGTGTGGCTGGGGGAAAAAAGGGGTCTCCGCGACGGTGCCGAAGGTCCGCGAGATCCTGGAGGTCGTGCTGCCCCGAGCGGACTGGACGCCCGAGTTCGCGATTGCCTGGTTCGAGAACCAGCAACGACGCAAGCGAGTGTCCCGCCGCTCCCACTGGCGGCGCTGGTTTCGTGGGCACCCGTACCCCACGTAGCAAACCATGACGACGTCCGATCCGCACTCCTGGACGGACGACCAGGTCGTCCGCGAGCGCTACGCCCGCTCCCCGAGCCGTTGCCGAACGATTTACGAGTTCCGGCCACCCGGCCACGACTTGCTGGGCTTCCTCTTGGATCAGATCCGATGGCTGCCGAGCGGTAGGGTCCTGGACGCCGGCTGTGGGCTCGGCAGTTACTTCGCTGCCCTCGCCGCCCGCGTTCCGTCGGGCATGGTCGTGGGCCTCGACATCACCTTGAGCATGCTCACGCGGGTGGCCGGGTGGCATCCAACCGTGCCGCTGATCTGCGGTGACGTGAGGACGCTGCCGGTCGTGTCCGGCGCCTTCGACGTGGTGGTCAGCGCCCACATGCTGTACCACATCCCCAATCTGGACGCGGCGATTCGAGAGCTGCACCGAGTGCTGCGTCCCGGTGGCTGCCTGCTGGCCATCTACGATTCGGTTGCCAGCCAGACGGAGCTGGACGAGCTGTTCCTCACCTCTGGTGGAACGGCGACCCTCAACTCGATCACCACGCTGTTCTCGATCGAGAATGGCCGTCGGCATCTGGAGCCAGTCTTTGAAACGGTCGACCTGTACACCACTACCAGCGAGATGCTGGTCACCGACCCGCAGCCGATTCTCGACGAGATCGACTGCTTGCGTCCGGTCGCTGAGGCACACCTGGCCTCGAGGATCAGCTGGGAGGCGATGCTGGCGCAGGTCAGCGCTCGCGTACACGAGGTCATTGCCTCCGAAGGCAGGTTCCGCATCACCGAGACGAAGGGCGTTTTCGTTTGCCGCCGGACGGAACACGCAGGCCAACCAGCGGGCGCTGGCCCCGGCCAGGCGCAACCCGCGCTGTAGTACTAGAGGTGCGGCCGGAAACCCGGCCGAGGCATCTGGGGGCCAGGTGGTCCGAATGCACCCGGGCCGCCGAGCACCGGAGCACGCGCATTAGCAATGCGTACGCGAGGAGCGCAGAAGGCCCGGGTGCAGGCGGGCCGCATGGGCGCCAGAGGTCCGGTCGGGCTTTTCGGCCGCACCTCTAGTGTCCTGGG
>Ga0126384_10001272_pt1 | contig 14911 bp, 17 predicted proteins | sample PanSoiMetPlot_36_FD_92543 | JGI IMG/M metagenome (GOLD analysis project Ga0126384, IMG submission 92543) | Tropical forest soil microbial communities from Panama - MetaG Plot_36 | ecosystem: Environmental > Terrestrial > Soil > Tropical forest > Bulk soil | place: Panama | collected 2016-02-17 | reverse complement strand
TGGATTAACCAACGGCCACCCGCTGTTGCGGGGCAACATTGGCCTGCGCGACGGCTTTGCGCATGATACGCGACAGCAATTGGTAGACTTCGGTCCATGCCGACGCCACCGCCGGTGTCCACGCGTGACCGAGACCCTGTTCCAGTGTCCATAACAGCGCAGCGCCCACGGAATCATATTGCGCATCGGTGACGCCGTACCGGGCGTGACGGCGACCGAGGTCTTCCACCTTCGACGCCAGCGCGTCGAGGTCGTTCAGCCCATTGATCGCGAAGCTCAGTGTCTGCAACAGCTTTTTGCGTTGCGCGACCATGTCGGTCGCACGGAACAGCTTGCGTCTGCTGGGATCAATTTCCAACAGCCGGCGATAAAAAATCTCGGCTGCCGCGTCGGCGATGGGAGCCGCTTGTTTCCAAGTATGCTCCACGAGCCGCTTCTGTTCGGGGGTCATCGCCCTGCTTCTTCCCGTTGGAGGTTGTGCCAAACGCGACGATGCTTCGCCGAGGCGCTACGGCCGCCGCGTCAGTAGACCAGCCAAAGGGCCTGGATCTGTTGGCTGGTCAGGTCCGTAGCGTGTTGCTCGGCCGACATCCGCCACGCAGCGACGAGAGGCAAGCCCGCGACCAGGCTCAAGGCAGTCACTGCGAGAGCGGCAGTGACGATACGGATGACTTTGCGCATTGGGACCTCCATCGAGCTGCCGACACCGTGCCGGAAGCATCTGGGGGAGTGCTTAGCCTCGGCTGCGACGAGAAGCTTGAAGGGGAGCTGTAGTGGATCTGAATTTGCCTGGAGGTTTTCTGCAGATTTCGTGGGAATGGTATGATAGAACCTCCCCGTGCCATCCTCCGGGCCTCAAAGCTAAAATTTGGCTGTACTACCTGATCAGCCGCACTTTTTTGCGCGGCAGCGTACAACCGGGGCCCGACATCGGCCGCTATGAAAGCACGGGCAAACGAGTTCACACGATGCTCATCTCGCCATCCCGAAGACAATGATCGCGCAGCAGGCGATGGCTGCGCGCGGAAGGAAACAAATGTGGGCAACTTACCTGCGCAAGCTCGTTGCTCGGATCAAAGCGCTCATCCTGACGCCGCAAACGGAATGGAAGGTGATCGAAGGGGAGCACGACACGCTGTTCGATCTATTGATCAGCTACGTCGCGATCCTCGCCGCCATTCCCGAGGTGGCGCATTTCATCGGTCAGTCGTTCATCGGCGGCTACACGCCGATCGTTCCAAACCTCGTGCGCGCAATCGTCGTCTACTTCGTCACTTTCGCGATGGTTTACATCATCGCCGGAGTGATCGATTTGCTGGCGCCGCGCTTCGGCACCGAGAAGAATTTCGCAAATGCCGTCAAGCTGTCCGCCTATTCCCACACCCCGCTCTGGCTCGCTGGCATTTTTCTGCTCGTGCCAGGCTTGAGCTTTCTGTTGATCCTGGGCCTTTACGGCTTCTACCTCTTGTGGATCGGGCTGCCCATGTTGATGAAAGTGCCCGATGACAAGGCGCTCCCCTACGCGGCCGCCGTCACGGCCTGTGCGCTCATCCCCGCGGTCGTGCTCACATTTGTCTAGAAACGAACCATCGGTTCTGCTCCGAGCCGTTGATCGCCATCCGACGCAAATCGGCAACGTTTGGTCGACCTAGACGCGTTCCGGCAGCCGGCGCTAGGATAGCGCCATGGCGAGATCGATCCGCAAATCCGCGGCGCTGGTTGCGGCCTACGCGATCGCGCTGCAAGCTCTCGTTTCGGGCTTTGCGGCTGCGGGTCATTTCGGCTTTGACCCATTCGCGGTCATCTGCACGGCCGATTCCTCGGGCGAGCACCAGCCTGCGCCGGCACAAGATCGAAACGACTGCGGGGCTTGTCTCGCCGCCTGCGGCAATGCACCGGGCATCCTTCCGGCGAACCTAGCCTTCTCGCTGGTATGGTTTTCCGAGCGATCGGCGCATCTGACGTCTGTGCTCGTCGCGCCGCCATTGCAGCCACGGCATCAGCCGCAGGAATCGCGCGCCCCTCCGATCGCCTCCTGACCCTGCGCCTGTCCGCGCGTAGGTTGATGTCGGCCGCAAAGCCCGCGGCCGCTCATTCACATCGTCTGGAGGATAAAAATGCGCCCCATCGCTTTCGTCTTTGCCGCGGCCTTCGCCTTGGCTCTCACCCCTGCGAATGCCGGCGACTACAAGGCCGGCGCGCTCGACATTTCCAATCCGTGGTCGCGCGCGACGCCGAAGGGAGCGAGCGTTGCTGCCGGCTACATGAAGATCACCAACAACGGATCGACGCCCGACCGCCTCGTCAATGGATCGTCCGACGTTGCATCCAAATTCGAGGTCCACGAGATGACCATGGAAAATGGCGTCGCGAAGATGCGGCCGGTGAAAGGGGGATTGGAAATCAAGCCGGGCGAGAGCGTCGAGCTCAAGCCGGGCTCGTCGCATGTCATGTTTAGTGGCCTGAAGAAACCGCTGAGCGCAGGCGAGCACTTCAAGGCGACCTTGGTGTTCGAAAAGGCGGGCCCGGTGAGCGTCGACTACGACGTGCTCGCGATGGGTTCACAGCCTTCCGGCAGTATGCCCGGCATGAAGACGCATGGACACTGATCGGGGTTGGAAGTTGGATCGGCGATTCGTTTTTCCGTCACTTCGCCTTTTCGATCTTCGTAACCGTGAACTGACCGTTAATGCGATCCGGCACGAAGCGAACGCGATCACCCGGCCTGACGGCTTTCAACATCGCCGGATCGCCTGCGCGGAACACCATCGTCATGCCTTCGTTCATGTCGAATTTCTTGAGCGGGCCGTGCTTGATCGTGATTTTGCCTGCGGATTCGTCGATCTTCGTGACCTGACCGTTCACGAAGTCGTTCGACTGCGCCAGGGCGGCGAGCGGGTTCGCGCCTAGCCAGAGCGCCAGTGCGGCTGCGCTGAAGAGCGTGCGTCGGATCATGCGGGCCTCGTCTATCCGGTCGTGGGCTCTTTGATTGTGGCAACGTTCGCCAACAGGAAGGCCCGGCCGTTTAGCCGGGCCTTCGTCGCCTTCGCTGCAATGATTGTCAGCAGAAGACACAGGCCGCGTAGACCACGCCACTTGTGGCCAGCAGCCCCAGGGCGATCAGAGCTAGCTTCATGAGTCGTCCTCCGATCTGCGATCATGACTATATACCTCGGACAGTCAGCCGCTAAGCCCGCTTGCAGCGCGACCGCCTAGCCAACCAATTCAAGAGCCATTGTCACCGATCGGGTTTACTTGACGACGACTTTGCCCAGCATCCCCGCCTCGCGGTGCCCTGGAATCAGGCAAGCGAACTCGAAAGTCCCAGCTTTTGTGAATTTCCACAGAATTTCACCGTTCTCCCCGACCGCAAGGCGCTTTGCGTTCGGGTCATCGTGTTCCATGTCCGGAAATTTCTTCATCAGCTCGGCGTGCTTCCGGTTTTCAAGCGCGGTCGCAAGAACAAATTCGTGCTCGTCGGTGCCATCGTTTTCCAGAACGAAGCGGATTTGCTCGCCTTTGCGCACCGTGATCCGGGCAGGGTCGAAAGCCATTTTCTTCCCGTCTTCACGCATGATCACTTTGATGGTGCGGGCCGGCTTTTTGGGATCACCCGGCTCGCCGGCCGAGAACCTTGCGTGAACCTCGTGGGCGGACGCCGGGATCGACATGGTGTCGGTCACCGCCAAGATCGTCAGGCTCAATCCCAGAAAGGCCGCGGCCGCGATAGCGATGCGCGCATGTTTCGGCATGACGGATTGGCTCCTCTCAATGTCCCTTGTGATTATTTCCAGGTCTGACAGCTCTCGGGCCGGCGTTCGGCCGGCTGGCGGGGCCCCCGCTTTGCTGGGGCGCTGGGGCGGATGAATTTGCGACCTCGTACGCGACCGTCCCTTGTGGGTGCCGGTAATCGCCCGGATCTCTGTAATCGTTGGCCGCAAGCCCCTCTCGGATCTTCATCAGCGTGAACATGCCGCCCATCTCGATGGGGCCGAACTGGCCGAAGCCGGTCATCATCGGCAGCGTATTGTCTGGCATCGGCATTTCCATCGCGCCCATGTCCGCCATTCCTGCGCTTCCCATCGGCATGTAGTCGGGCACGAGCTTGCGGACTTGCCGCGCCAAATCGCGCTTTTGTACGCCGATGAAGTTTCGGACGTCGTGTCCCATGGCGTTCATGGCGTGATGGGTCTTGTGGCAGTGGAACGGCCAGTCGCCGGGATTGTCGGCAACCGTGTCGAAGGCGCGGACGGCGCCGACCGGCACATCGATGGTCGACTCCGGCCATTGCGCGCTCTCGGGGACCCAGCCGCCGTCCGTGCAGCTCACCGCGAAATGGTGGCCGTGCAGGTGGATCGGATGATTGGTCATGGTGAGATTGCCCATGCGCACCCGCACACGGTCGCCGAGCCGCACCGGCATGGGATCGATGCCGGGAAACACGCGACTGTTCCACGTCCACATATTGAAATCGGTCATCTCGGCGACCTTCGGCAGATAGGTACCCGGGTCGATCAGGTAGGAGCTCATGATGAAGACGAAGTCGCGATCGACGCGGCGAAATTTCGCATCGCGCGGATGCACGACGAACATGCCCATCATGCCCATCGCCATCTGCACCATTTCGTCGGAATGCGGGTGGTACATGAACGTGCCGCTGTGCTTGATCTCGAACTCATAGACGAAGGTCTGTCCCGGCTCGATATGCGGCTGCGTCACGCCGCCGACCCCGTCCATTCCGTTCGGGAGCAACATGCCATGCCAGTGCACTGTGGTGTGCTCGGGCAGCTTGTTGGTGACGAAGATGCGCACCTTGTCGCCTTCGACCGCTTCGATTGTCGGCCCCGGCGCCTGACCGTTATAGCCCCACAAGTTCGCCTTCATGCCCGGCGCGAATTCGCGCACCACCGGCTCGGCGACGAGATGGAACTCCTTCCAGTCACCGTTCATGCGCCAGGGCAATGTCCAGCCGTTGAGCGTGACGACCGGCTGATAGTAGGGGCCGCTCGTTGGAAAGATCGGCGTCTGCATGGTGGTTGTCTTGGTGCTCGGCGCCTCGGGGATGCTTGCCGCCTGCACGCGCCCGCTGACCGCGCTCGCAGTTGCGAGCACCGCGGCCGTGCCGAGAAAGCCTCTGCGCGAAATCATGCGATCCTCCTTATCACTGCCTGCCCGTCTCGCCGGACGATGCGGCCATGGGGTTTGCTCGTTCGTACCTGTTGCTCGACCTGCCACCGCCGGCGACCGCCGTCTTGAGGTCCACGGTTGCCAGCCAGAAGTCGCGCTTCGCCTCGATCGCCGTGATCGTCGCCGCAATGCGCTGTCGCGCCTCCGCAAGCAGCGAAAACACGTCGATGAGCATCGCATTGTAGCGAAGCAGCGTTTCGTCCGAGATGATCTTGCGCAACGGCAAGACCTCGCGCTGGTAATGGCCCGCGATGTCATAGGTCGAGCGATAGACGCGGTACGCATCGCGCGCCTCGGAGCGCACATTGACTGCCAATTCGATCAGCCGATTGACGGCTTGCATATACGTGGCTTCGGCTTGACGGACGCGCACCTCGCCGAAATCAAATATGGGGATTTGCAACCGGACGTCGAACCCGCGCATCAGAAAGCGTTCGTCGGGTCGCTTTTCCAACTTGTCAGCGTAGCCGCCGTCCAAAATATTGATGAAGCGAGTGGCTTGGGTGAGGCCGTAAGACTTGGCAAGCAGGTCGAGCTCGATTCGGGCGATTTGTAGATCGACGCGCCGAGCGACCGCGTCCACCTCGATGCCCGCCCATGTCTGAACACGACGCGGCACTGCCGGCAGCGCATTCGCAAGCTTGAAGTCGAGGCTTGCGCCCGATAGGCCCATCGCGCGAATGAGTGCTTCGCGTTCGCTTGCCTCGCGTTGGCGGGCGCTTGTCACTTGCGCGGTCAAATCGGCGTAGAACACCTGCTCGCGCGCCTGATCGAGCTTGTTCATCGCCCCGGTTTCCCTGAGGCGTGTAGCCAACTTGCTCGCAGCGTCGGCGGCCGATTGCGACTCGGTCAGAAAGTGAATGAGCTCACGTGCGGCAACCGCGCGATAGTAAGCGCGCCTCGCCTCGTGCGCCACGCGGAGCGTTTCTTCAGCAGCGCGAAGCTGCGCTTGATGAAATCGTTCTGCCGCGATCTCGGATCGTGCCGGCAGAGTCGCGAGCGCTATGATATTGGTGACGAGCTGCATCTCGCTCTCGAGCGCCGCGCCCGCCTGGATGCGGCGCCACGAAAACGTTGGATTTGGCGGAAGGCTTTGTCCGACCCGTTCAGCATCGGCGATGGCGAGCTCGTCATAGGCTGCCTGCAGACCACGGTTGTTGAGTAGCGCGATCTGGACCGCCGCATCGGCGGTTAGCGTCCGGCCGAGAAGGCGGCGGACGGCGGTGCCGGCGGCCTCGGCCTCCTCGGGCGAGCGGATCGCGGCGGCGTCCTTGTTGAGCTCCTGCTGCGCGATCGTCGTGACGACGCCCATGCCTGCATCCGGCGAAAACCAGGTACAAGCCGAAAGCAGGGCGAGCCCCGCCAGAATGGCGAGGATGCCAAGCTGGGGCTGGAACGCCTCCGTGACCACCGATCCGCCGGCGGCAGCAAACGTCCGAATATGTACGGACATGAATTCCTCGACTGTCGATTGCCGTTGGGCGCGGCAAGGCGTTCAACCGCGCGCGCCAACTCCAACTGGCGACAATCAGGCGATGGGAGGCCGGTTGATGCGCTCGGGACCGCGTCCGCTCAAGGCGTCTGCCAGAACGGGCGAGACCACAGAAGCCAGGCTGTGGAATCCAAGGCTGGGCACCGGCTCGCTGGGGATTGCGACGACAGAGAACAGGCTGCAACAAGTCGCGATTGCTGCCGTGCCATCGTCGCCAGAGGAACCTGGAGCAACGCTGTCATCATGGTGCTGATGGGCGGTGCCGTCGGCATGGACGTGCAGCATGCCATCATGCTTGTGCTCGCTGCCCTGATCGTGAACGCCGACGTGACCTTCGATCAGGCAATGCGCGACGGCGGGATTGTCGGAAAGCGAAAAAGCGACCGTCGGAGCAAGAATGCAAACCACGTAGAGCGTGGCAATGACGCTCGCCGCTTTAGCACGAAAAGTTTTGGTCAAGACCGACAGCATCGCGCGTCGTGTAAGCACTCAATCCAGGGGCCCATGCTCCCCAAGGATAAGACATTGACCCCTCTTTGCAACGCTTCTTAGGCGACTGTATGGCCATTAGTGCTGTCTGTGCGGATGTTGCGCGCCTCCTTTGTAGCCGCGAAGTGCGGCGTACTGCTCGATCTGGGTCGGCGTCAGCACTTCAATAGTGTACAAGTGGTACTTGAGGTGCGCCCGCCGCAGCGCGGCATGCGTGGCGCCAATCGGCTGCGTGGACGCCGCCAGAGCGGCCGCGGTGATCGTCTTATCAGCAAACGCCTTGTCCAGTTCCGCCTCTTGGGCAATGAGCCTCTCGCCGAGCGGAAGTGCCTCCACCTCCAGGGCGCCGAACAGCTCCTGAATTTTCGCGCGCTGCTGGTCGGAAAGATGGAGGGACTCGGCCAGTTCGAGCACATGCCTCGGCCCAGGATATCCGTTGAGCTCGGCGGCGAGTGCCAGGCCCATGCCGCGGCCCGCCCGCAAGTCGGCGATTTGTTGTTCGGACAGCGCCTTGATCGATCGCCCCTCGAGGCCGGCATAGGGCTGTTGTGATTGGGCAAGCGTGGGGCCCGATATGAGGACAACAGCGATCGAAACTAAAACCAAGAGCGGATTCATGCCTGCTTCTCCTGCGCAGTTCCAACCGAGAAAACCGACCCCAGCGCAATGATAGCCGAGATCCAACGTTGCGCCTGTGTCAGGCGCTGCCGGTAACGATTGGCAGCCCGGCCGCGCGCCACTCCGGAAGACCGTCTTCCAACCGGCGCACCTTGAAGCCGCGGTCGCGAAGCGCGGCCACCGCCTCATAGGAAAGAACGCAGTAAGGACCGCGGCAGTAGGCGACGATCTCTTGGTGGCGATCGAGCTCCGCCAGGCGAGCTTCTAGTTCGCGCAACGGAATGTTCACCGCCCCAGGCAGATGCCCAAGGGCGAATTCATCCGGCGGGCGGACATCGAGGACGGTGACCGCGCCCGCGCGCGATTTTTCCAGAAGCTCCTCGCGCGAGACGGGCTCCATGCTGTCGCGGTCGTTGAAGTAGCTGCGAATCACCCGCTCCACTTCACCGATGTTGCGCTCGGCGATGCGGCGCAGCGCCGACATGGCGTCGAGCACGGCGTCATCGGCGAGCGAGTAAAAGATGAACTTGCCCTCGCGCCGGGCCGCCACGATGCCCGCGCGCCGCAATTGCTGCAGGTGTTGCGATGTGTTGGCGACGGAGAGGCCGGTTCGTCCTGCAACAACGTCGACACTGCGTTCGCCTTGCGCCAACTGCTCCAGAATTTCGAGCCGATGCGCGTGGGCGAGCGATTTGGCGACCGCGGCGAACTGCGTGAACAGCGTCAATTTCGGGCTGGGCCTTGACATAGAAAAGTCAATGTTAGATCATTCAAGTGAATGATTAAATAGCAGTAAGACCAATAGGCTGTCAAGCTTCCAGCCAATGCGCGACGCCCTGTTCTCGTACGAGCCGTTGGTGCGTCTGGCCGCCTTCGCCGGCGTGTTCGCCGTGATGGCGGTGTGGGAGAACCTTACGCCGCGACGGCCACAAGCAATTGCACGCAACTGGCGCTGGCCGAACAACCTCGGCGTCGTGGCGGTGGACGTGGTGCTCGTTCGCATTCTCTCGCCGGTAACGGCCGTCGGCCTCGCGCTCGTTGCCGAGGCGCACGGATTTGGTCTCTTCCATGTGATCGGGCTGCCGACGTGGGCGAGCATTATCGTCTCGGTCATCCTCCTCGACCTCGCAATCTATCTGCAGCACGTGCTCTTTCACGCTGTGCCGGCGTTGTGGCGGCTGCATCGCATGCATCATGCCGACCTCGAGCTCGACGTGACCACGGGGCTGCGTTTTCATCCGGTTGAGATTTTGCTGTCGCTTGCGATCAAGCTCGCCGTCGTCGCAGCATTTGGAACCCCCGCGGTGGCGATGTTGATCTTCGAGGTGCTGCTCAACGCCACCTCGATGTTCAACCACAGCAACGTCCGCGTTCCTCAAGAAATCGATCGGGTGCTGCGCTGGTTCGTCGTGACGCCGGACATGCATCGCGTCCATCATTCGATCCTGCGGCGTGAGACCAACAGCAATTTCGGATTCAACCTGCCGTGGTGGGACCGGCTGTTGGGGACCTACCGCGCACAACCCGCGGCCGGCCACGATGCCATGACGATCGGCATCGAGCAGTTCCGCGATTCCCGCGAGCTCGGGCTCGATCGGATGCTGCTGCAGCCGTTTCGCGGCGACGCCGGCGGCTATCCGCTCGGGATGCGGGAAGCCGATCAATGACGCGCTTCTTGCTCCGACTGATCGAACGGCTGCGCTCGCCGTTCGCCTGGATCGAGGCGGGCGAACTCAAGCGCCGACTCGACCATGGCGAAGCTATCGCCGTTGTCGATGTCCGCGGACCTGATGAATTCATTGGGCCGCTCGGCCATATCGCCACGTCGCGCAATATTCCTGTTGCCGAACTTGAAAGCCGATTAGCCGAGCTTGCCGGCCTTGAACGAGGACCGATCGTGCTCGTCTGCCGGACCGACAAGCGCTCCGCCACCGCGGCGCGGACTTTGCGCGCGGCCGGTTTCACGGAGGTCAACGTGTTGCGCCGGGGAATGGAGCAATGGAACGAGGCCGGTCTTCCGGTGGAAGGCGGTGGCGCAGAGGCCACGCCCAAGGCGAGCACGGCCAGGGGTTCAGTTGTCTAGCATGCAGGCCATCTATCTCGATTACAACGCCAGCACGCCAATCGATCCGGCGGTGGCTGCCGCAATGCGCCCGTTTCTCGTGGAGCACTACGGCAATCCGTCCAGCGGACATTGGGCGGCCACAAGGGCAAAAGCCGCCCTCGAGACAGCGCGCGGCCAAGTGGCGGCGTTGCTTGGCTGCCACGACGATGAGGTCGTTTTCACCAGCGGCGGCAGCGAAGCAAATAATCTTGCGCTTAAGGGCGCATTCTTCGCGCTTCGCGACAAGGGCGATCACATCATCACCACGCGGATCGAGCATCCGGCAGTTATTGAGCCGTGCCGTTTTCTCGAACGCCTCGGCGCACGTGTGACGTATCTGCCCGTTGACGGCACAGGCCGCCTTGATCCCGACGATCTCCGCAAGGCGATCACGCCGCGCACGGTCCTCGTGAGCATCATGCATGCCAATAACGAGGTCGGAACCATCGAGCCGATCGCGGAGTGCGCCCGCGTTGCCCGCGAGCGCGGGGCCTTGTTCCACACCGACGCTGCGCAGTCGATCGGCAAGATCGCAACTCGCGTCGACGAGCTCGGCGTCGATCTTCTGTCGATCGCCGGCCACAAGGTTTACGCGCCAAAAGGCGTCGGCACGCTGTTCGTGCGCCGCGGGTTGCCGATCGAGCCGCTGATCCATGGCGCCGGACACGAAGGCGGCCGACGCGCGGGCACGGAGAGCGCCCTGCTGGCGGTCGCCCTCGGCAAGGCTTGCGAGCTTGCCCGCGACCTTTCGGCCATGGATCGCGTGCGCGCTTTGAGCGACCGCTTTTGGCAGGGGCTGCAGCGGCAATTCGGCGGCGCCATGGTTCTCAACGGCCATCCCAAGCACCGGCTGCCGAACACCCTGAACGTCTCCTTTGTGGGCCGCGTCGGCGGCGAGATATTGGCGCGGCTCGATGGCGTGGCGGCCTCCACGGGATCGGCGTGTCATTCCGGACGCATCGAGCTGTCGCCGGTTCTGCAAGCGATGGGCATCGCGCCCAACGTGGGAATGGGAGCGATCCGGTTCAGCCTTGGGCGCTCGACAACGCGCGATGAAATCGATGCCGCGCTCGAACGTCTGAGCAACGTCCTTGCCGTCGCAGGATAGGGTTTGGATTAACGAAATTTTCGTGTGGCTTCGCGCTAACTCGCAGCGACGCCATACCGAAGCATCGTAACGCCCAGCGTCATCGCGTCACCGCGGCATCGCGGCTCCTTCATAGAAGAACGTCATAATCTTTGGTCCAGGGATGTAGCCGGTTGCCAGGCGATCGATTTGAAAGCCCGCATCCGAAAGCAAATCGTCGATCCTGCGGTTCAGGCGACACCCGCCTGAAAATCGCTGCCACAGCGGGTTGAGCCGGTCCTGCCAACGCGCAACCCTCGGTTCCGGCGCGCGCCCATGTTCGACGAAGAGCAGGCGTCCGCCGGGTCTAAGGACGCGTCGCATTTCTTCGAGTGCAGCGCAAATCTCGGGAATGCTGCAGCCGGTCCAGGTCATCACGATTGTATCCATGCTGTGGTCGGCCAACGGGATACGTTCGGCGGAACCTTCAAGAAGGTGGACCGGAGTTTGCGTGCGCGATGCCTTGCTCTGAGCCCGCGCCAATAGCGGCAGCGAGGGATCCAGTCCGAAGATTTCGCGGGCGTTGCGCGCATAGAACGGAAGATTGAGGCCCGAGCCGATGCCGATATCGAGGACGCGGCCTTCCGCCGCGCCTGCGGTCCGCTCGCGATAGGGACGAAGCCGCTTACTGCGCATCGACAAGTCGATAAGCGGCGGGAGAATCCATTCCGCATAGAAGCTCATGTCGTCCTCAACCAATGGCAAACGCCTTGCCGAGCGCTAGGTTCAGCAATCCCCTTTCGCCCCGTCATCCGTCTAGCTGCGGCCGTTAGCTGAGTGTCTCAGCATTGCTGCGCAATGAACCCGCTGATCTCCTCCGGAGAGGCGAAGATCACGTCGGCGCGGTCGCCCATCATGCCGGCACCGACGAGGGCCGGCGCACCCTTTTGCGGTCCCTCGTCGCTGACGTCGGTCTTGAAGCGCAAATTACGCTCCCAGAAATCGCGCACCTTTCCGTCGGCGGTTGCGACCTTGTAGGTATCGCCGCAATGCGTGATCGTGTGCACGCGCTGCTGTGGATCGAGCGTTTTGAGATTGGGCACCGCTCCGCCGCCCATCATCATCCCGCCCATCTGATTTCCGCCTTGCGCGGTTCTGGACGCGCGGCCCCCCTGCGTGGCGTCCTTGAGAAAGGCGAGCAGATCGGCGCGTTGGCGCGCGTCCTTGATGCCTGGGAACCGTCATTGTGTTGCCCGGAAGGAAGTACTGCGGGTCCTTGATCCATTCATCGAGCGTGTCGTCGTTCCAGATAATGCCCGCCGATTTGAGCGCAGGCGAGTAGCGCGGGAAAGCTCGCCAGCGACCCCGACTTCCGATTCCAGACCTCTGCCAGGCTCGGGCCGGTCATGTTGCGATTTGGCTCGAGCGAATGGCACGCAAAGCAGGCGCGGTACATGCGTTCGCCGCGCGCAGCATTGCCGGGCTCAGCCATGGTCCGGTATGGCAACGCCGTCAGCATTAGCGTTGCGATTGCAACGAGAGGGATGCGGTTCATCGTTGATCTCCATCGATTCATCGGTTGTCACTCACACCTTCAAAGACGAATGTGCGCCCCGGCCACAGGCGAGCGCTCTGCGCGCGGGCCTTCGGCTCACGCGCCAAGTCACGTCTTCACGGGACGTCAACCGCGGGGAGGTCGAAAGGGTGGACTGGCAGTCTGCGATAAGAATGCAATGCCGGCGAATGAAACACTCATCTTCGCAAAGGTCGAAGGAAATACGATGACCACCGATGCTCCCGCGAAGCTGAAGCACTTCAGCGCGCAGGTTGCCATGGCGGCGCAATCGTCCATGGCCTTGTCGCACGGATTGGCCTGATGAGGGCAGCAGTCCGATGTTGCATCTGCTACCGAGATGTCTGGCGGGTGATGCGATGCGAGGTTCACGCCGGCACCGCTCCCCGTTGGCAGCATCGCTACCGCCAGGGCGAGAAGGCACGCGAGAATGGTCCGCTCTAGGTTCATGGATCAGGTTTGAACAAAATAGCAGGTTCTTTAGTCACGCGGTCAAGGGACGATCAGAACTCGCCGTGCAGGCGGGCGGCGAAGATCGACACCGGCCCGCGGTCGGCGTTGTGCGCGAGATTTTTCAGGAACTGATAGTCGAACGTCATGATCACCCCTTTCCACAGGCTCATAGCATAAAAGGTCTCGAGCACGTGCTCGGGGCGATAATTGAGCCGGCCGTCGCCGATCAAAATTCCAAGCCCGCCCGCCGCGATGTAATCGCGGTGATCCTGTGACAACGTGTTGATTGCTCCGGCAAGGCCGATCCTGTCGTCGGGGCGCCCCCAGCGCGTGCCTTTGATCGAGGTGCCCAACGAGAAGCTGGCGTCGATGTCGGTGAACGCCATTATCTCGGTCTTGCCGTCGTTCCAGCTCCAGCGGCTGAAGACGCCGACCTCGTCACTGACGGCCTGCTCGACATTCAAGTAATAGCCGTACTTGATGCGCCCTTTGCGGGTCAGCTCGATCGCATCGGTTGGGTCGAGGCCGGGATTGAGCAGCGTGAGATCGAGGGCCTCGCTGTAGCTGCCGGAGAAATAGCTGTTCGCCCACAGTCCGATGCGAAACTTTCCCGGCTGTGAAAAAAGTGAGTAGCGCGTCTCGAGCTCGGTGACATAGCCGCCGCGCGCGAACAGACGCGTATCGAACTGGTTCGAGTTGGGCTCGACGCCGGCGAGGAAATAGCCGGCACGCACGGCCCAGTACTTCTGATTGAGCTCGGCGGCGGCGCCATAGCCGAGTCCAACTCTGTCGGCGGGATAATCGAACGCGCCTGCCGCCCAGATCGACCAGTTCATGAAGTCCGCGCGCGGGTCCATGGCATAGGCGTTGTTGTCGAAGACGTCGTGCACCGCGAAGCGCCCGACCTGGACCGTGACCCGCGACACGTCGCGCTTGCCCGCCATTTGCCCGTAGCTGCTCTCCACGCTCTCCTGCTCGCCGCCCAGTCCGAACGTCTGCCGCAGGAACAAACGCGACGTGCTGTAGCGGGGGTATGGAAAGTTTGATTTCTGCGCTTCCCCGTTGGGAAAGCCGGCGGCGCCGGTCGTGGCGTGCAGACCGAAGCCCTGCAGCAGCTCGGGATTGTAATAGAGCTCGCCGCCGTCCCACAGCCGCAGGCCAAGAAAGGCGCTGATGGTCCAGGTCTCCCGTGTCTGCGGCCAGGGCGTAAAGCTGTTCTCGCCGAGGTAGGGCGAGTGAAACGCCGGATAACCCTGCTGGATGTAGGTGGTTTGCCCGTGGATCTCCCAGTTGGGGAATTGGGTCTGGCTTGCAGCGAAGTCGGGCGTGTATGCCGTGGGCGCGCCGAGCTTGTAGCTGAGCCCGGCGCGGATTGTATGCAAGTCGTAGGACGAGCCGGCCGTCGTTCCCGAGGGGAACGTGACCTCGGCGTGCCCGAAATTGCGGTAGAGATATTCGAGCCGCGCGATCCACATCGGCGCGATGGGGACCTCGCCGCCGAAGCCCGCCGCCCAGCCCGTGTGCATGTGCAAAAGCTTGTCGATGTCATCGACGGCGCCCGGGGTCTGCAGAAAGCGCCCCTGCGCCCAAGCGAAGCCGCCCGTCGCATAGATCATCGAATAATCGAAGGCATAGCCGACGCGGGCACGCACCGTACCCATATAGTCGATCCTTTCGGCGATATCGGTGTCGGGCGTGGTGCGAAACCACGCGACCTCATCCGCCGCGAGAAAATTGAGGAACGACATGTCGGCCTCGACGCCGAGCAGAAGGCGCGAGGGCAGCACGTAGTTGTATCCGCCCTGCAGCCCGCCGGTGAGGCTCCCGAAGCGGCTTTTGAAGGTATCGAGATCGTCGTCGACGATCTTCACCCGCGCAGTGCCGCGGGCGTAACCGACATGGCCGCCGACGTAGAAACCGTTCCAATCG
>Ga0126384_10001271_pt1 | contig 14913 bp, 10 predicted proteins | sample PanSoiMetPlot_36_FD_92543 | JGI IMG/M metagenome (GOLD analysis project Ga0126384, IMG submission 92543) | Tropical forest soil microbial communities from Panama - MetaG Plot_36 | ecosystem: Environmental > Terrestrial > Soil > Tropical forest > Bulk soil | place: Panama | collected 2016-02-17 | reverse complement strand
CTCTACGGCCGCGCGCAAGCAGGCAATGCCGTCATCCACTTGGCCGAGTTCGATCAGGCAATAGCCGAGATTCATGCGAGCGCGGTGGTGCCCGGGGTCGTGCGCGAGCACGCGGCGGAAGCGCTCGGCCGCGCGCGCGAAGTCGCCTTCGTATTGCAGGGCGACGCCGAAGCCGACCAGGGCGTCGGCGTTGCCGGGCACCATCGAGAGAGCGCGCGCGAACGCGATCTTGGCGCCAGGCGAGTCGGCGCGGTCGAGGCAAACGCCGCCGAGCACCAGCGACAGTTCCGCCACAGTGGGCGCTGCTTCCACGCCGCGTTTGAGTACGGCTTCCGCCTCGACGTAACGGCGCTTCGTGCGGAGCAAATTTCCCAGCTCCTGAAACGCCCGCGCGTATACGGGCTGGCGCTCGACGGCGCGATAAAGCCACGTCAAGGCTTCATCCGTGCGCCCGGTCTCGCACAAGGCTATTGCCACGTGGGTCTCGAGTTGGGGATTGGCGCTGCGGCGAGCCGCTTCCTCGAGCGGCGCGACCGCGTCGCGCGGGCGCTTTTGCGCCATCAGCATTGCGCCTAGAAGCTGCAGCGCGCCTGAATGCTGCGGGCTTCTTGCAAGAATATCGCGGGCGATACCTTCGGCCTCGCTCAGGTTTCCGCTGTCGGCGGCCGCCACCGCTCGCGCCAGCGCTTCGGCCTCGGCGGTCGTCACGGCGCGGGCCCCTTTGGATTTTCCGGCTTGCTTGCTCATCATCAGCAACTCGATTGGCGGTCGCTATATGGTATTTGACGTGGAAAGACAGGCAGAAAACGAAGAAATGCGGCGTTTTGGCGAGTGGCAGGGTGGCCATATCGCAACTGCGCCGCGGCGCATGGATTGCGCGTCTTCCGCCGCGCCGGTAAGCCCTCGATCAGAGCCGACAGCGTTTCGACCCGGGCGATGCTTCACGCCTTCACGGCTTCACGCATCGCACGTAAGTTTCTTGGCCATTCTCGCTTGACCAGCTTAGGTTCGACCCCGTCAGCTTCAGGCTTACAGTGGAATTCCATGACTGCCCGTCGGCCGAGCACGCAGCCTCAATACGCCACGCGGTCGCCATCTCCCGCTTGATCGACAGGAAATTGCATTTGACGTGCTCAGTCTGTGCGCCCCGTGATCGCATGACGAGTGGAGCCCCACCGCCGTGAAAGCGCCGACACTCCTCAACGCTTTGCGCCCAACCGCCGATAAAGGTGCTGGCAGCGGGGACGTTCTGTCTGGACAACAGCGCCTTCTCGGTCTCGTGGTCCCATTTGTCATCCTCACGAAGCCCGTTCATTGTCTTGAAATCACGCAGCGCGTTCCGGGACGCCGCTCCCCATATGCCGATGACATTGCCCGCGAAATAACCCAGATTGTGCAGCTTCGTCTGTATCCACAGTGCATCGGCAGGGTTCGACGGATTTCGCTCCGCCTCGTGCGGTAGCGGGATTGCCGCCTCCCTCACCGACTCACGCGATACCGGGATCGCTGCCTCCTTGACCGGTTTGGATGATTGAACGCTGATCGCCTCTCTCGGCCGAACCAGGTCGAGCGGCCCGATCAGAGGAGACAGAGCCGCGCCCGTATCCGCCGACCGCATTTCTATTCTGGTCGAAGGGGCGGCCTCGGCGAGAAAGTCAAGCGCCGGGGACGCCTTCGTTCCGCCTGGATGTGAGGCCGTCGGGTTGCCTGCTCCCAAATCAGGACCAGGTGACTCCAGCTTGCGGATTGTTACGCCATCCGTCGACTGGTTTGGCATCGCGCGCGCCATCGCAGCGAGCGACTGACTCAGTCGTTGCCTCGCTTCGACCCAGGGGTCCGGCGCGGCCGCGGGCGACTGACTCGGTTTTGAAGCATTTGCGGGCGACACATTTGCGGCGGACACATTTGCGGGCGAGACATTTGGCGTCGCGGCGCCCCTGATGCCCAGGAACGCGATCAGCCCGACAGCTGCCACTGCAATGCTCCCCGCCGCAAATTCGGGAAGAGAAAATGGCTCCTTCTCGTCGCTTGAGTTCTTGGTGAGATCAGGAGCGGTGGCGTGGCGTGGCGCAGCATCGTCCGAACGATGCGCTAAAACGGGTGTGTTTGACGCCCTGCTGATTGTTTTCATGACCAGGCCGCCGCTCATTTGGAGCTCACGAGATTGTGCCATGCACGAGAACCAGTTTCCAAAATGAATTGCTCCACCACGCCATACGCTTCGACGACAGGATTTTCTCCGGCGGCAGTCGAACCCTTGGAATCGCCCGTGGAGACTTCAACGCCGCAGCACTGCTGGTTTGCCGCGGCCCTGGGCGCGTGAGGCTTCAAACACCGCAGGTAGGTCTCCGCACCGCGCTCGCTCGACCACTTCAGGCTCGATCCACTCAGCCTCAAGATTACATTGGCACTCCACGACTGCCCTTCGGCCGAGCATGCGGCGTTAATACGCCACGTCGCCGCACCCTCTGGTTTCACCGACCGGAAACTGCATTTGCCATGATCTGTTTCTGCGCCGCGCGATCGGATGAAGAGTGGAGCGCCGCTGCCGCGAGACTCTTGACACTCCTCAATAGTCTCCGCCCAACCGCCGATAAAGGTGCGGGAGGCAGGGATGTTTTGTCTCGACACCAGCCGCTGTTCGGTCTCGTGGTCCCATTTGTCGTCCTCTTGAAGCCCATTCATTGTCTTGAAATCACGCAGCGCGCTCCGCGAAGCCACTCCCCAGACGCCATTGCCATTGCCCGCGTAGTAGCCCAACTCGCGCAACTTCGTTTGTATCCACAGTGCGTCGGCGGGGTTCGACGGATTTCGCTCCGCCTCGTGCGGCAGCGGGATTGCCGCCTCCCTCATCGGCTCGGGCGGTACCGGGATTGCTGCCTCCCTCACCGGTTCGGGCGGTCGAGCGCTGGTCGCATCGTTTGTTGGCGTTAGATCGAGCGGCCTGATCGAGCGCGACGACGCGCCGTTGATGTCGGGCGATTGCGTCTTTGCAATCGCCTCGGGAGAGTTCCCGACGAGAAAATCAGACGCTGAGGGTCCCTTGGTCCCGCCCGTATTTGAGGCGGGCGGGTTGCTTGCCGCTAAACCCGGACCGGACGATTCCTCTGCGCGTGTTGCTACCTCGATGGGCGGCGGGATTTGACGCGCACGCGCCCTCGCGGTGGGCACGTGCCGGCGCGCCTGGCTCATGGTGGCCGAAGGGGTCTGTGTGGTCACGCCGGCCGACAGATCTGGCGGTTGAGAGACCCTGAGGCCATGGTACGCGATCAGCACGACCGCCGCGACAGCAACGCTCCCCGCCGCCAATTCAGGGAAAGAGTACGACTCCTGGTCATTACTCGCGTTCATGATCCGATCAGCCGATGCTTAACGCGAATGCGAAGGCCGGTTGTGCAGCGTGGCCCACTCGGTCCGATCGCGCACTGACCCGGAGCCGGTTGCCGGCACAGCGGCCACCTGCCCCGAACGCGTCATGCCTCTCGGCATGCTTCTCGGCATCGTCGTGGGCCTGGCCAGAATGTGGTCTGCCTCATCCTGTTTGATCAACCACAGCAGCAGACGGCGCCTGATGGCGCGCGGCCACCCGTAAGCGAGGCCCGTGAGGCCGAGAAAGCTGATCGCCAACAATGCCAATCCCATGCCCTTCGCGAGCGGCTCGAGCGCGGCGAGCGATGAGTGGTAGTAAAGCGTGTGAGAGCCCGCATAGAGAAAAATGACCGCCAACAATACGGTCCCGCTGACAAGCGGGGCGACGACGGGATGACAGTAGGCCTGTTTCCGCCCCGGATCGGCAAACACCAGCAGGAGAAGGGTGATGAGCATCAGATGACCGATCCCATCCATCTTGCCGAAATCGAATATTGAGGCAAAGAGCAGCAGCGCGAGGGTGGCGGCGGCGAAGCGGCGGACCAAGGGCGTCCACAGCAACGCAAAGGAGAGGCCGAATTCCACGACCCCGGCGGCGGTGATGACAGTGGCAACATCAAAACCCAGGGTCAGCTCCGGATGCTCCGTCAGGATTGGCACGATCCAGGCCGGATAGAGGAATTTTTCCATCGATGGCCACAACAGCGAAAAAGCAACCGTGCATCGCAGCCAATCGAACCGGAAGGAGCGAAGCCTGTCATTGCGAGATGCGGAAAGCGCGAAATAACCGGCGAGCCCCAGAAAGAATGGATAGTCCAGCATGTGGAACAGGCCATAAGTGGCAACGCCGTAGCCGTACAGCACGAGGATGCAGACCGCCGCGGCCGGCAATGTGGCGCGGCTGACAAGATAGATCGGAGTGAGCACCTGAATGGCCGCGAGCCAGGTTGTGTTGCCCCTGAGTTCCGGGGTGAGAATGACGCTGCCATCGGCCCATAACAGGGCGAAAGATACACCCGCAACCGCGCGCACCAGACCATCGGTACGCTGATGCAAGGGTTCGGTCCAGCGATCCAGGAGCCTCGAGAGGGAGACACCGAGCGTCGTTTCTTCGATCACGCAGGCGACAAAGAACACCGTCACGAACAGGGCCGAGAACAGCCAGAACGTCGGCGTGAACACCGCCTGCGTCGGAAGCGGATCATCGGCAGGATCGCATGTCACGAACCATTTCACGTGGGCTGAGGCCGCGGTGGCCGTGGCGATCGCGCCGATCACCAGGCCTGCGAGCCAAATCGCGGTCGGCGCGATTTTCGCTGCAGCGCGCGCAACCCACGTTCCGATCAGGTCGAGCCATCCACTCGCGGTCATGGCCGTCCTCGTCCAGGACATCCGCGTCTCGGTGGCTGAATCTCCGCAAGCGCGGGCATGATGCCAAGGAGGCAATTCGCTCTCAGGGGACCCTGCGCTCGATCGAGCGCCCTTGGCATCAAGCAGCGCCAAATTGTGGCCTCGCCTAGTCGCATCGATGTTCATCAGCCACCCTCGTTGCATTACGATACTGACGCACAGACTTCGCCTGTCACATTGCGGCGGTACTACACTCGTACATGCAAACTACACGCACACGTCGTAGCCCTCTTCCTGCCCTCCTGCGCATGCGGGAACGGGTAGGGTGGGGGTGGTCACTGTTCTGCCACTGTGAACCGAAACACCAAGCCCGTCTCAATCTCGACCGGGCGTCCATTCAATTCGTAGGGTTTGAATTTCCATTGGCGCAACGCGTCCTCGATGCTTTTGCGTTGCTCCGCGGTCGCGTGTATCACGTGGATATGCTTCACCCCGCCGTCGGTATCGACAATGATGCGCACCGGAATGGGCATGAATCTCGGACCGACCGGTGCAGGCTCGACTCTTTGCAGGGTGTTCTCCGGCACCGCGTAATTGTCGATGCAGTATGGCCCGGGAGAGCGCGAATCCCCCTTTCCGACAGAGGACAGTTTGTCCACGCTTGACGCCAGGTTTGCCAGGAGCTCCGGATCGCGGGCTGTCAGGTTGAAGCTCACGGCATGACAGCGGATCGCGGTGGTGAATGTCGCGCGATAGAGCCCAACTCCGCTGAAATCCACGCGATGAAGAAGACGATCCCCGACTTTCACCTCAGTCGGCTCGCGATCGATCGTCATGCCGTCGACTTCCGACATGGCCTGGCGGAAGTCGCGCACCATCTCCGCCACATCGCCGTGCGGCTTGGGAGCGAAGAACATGTCTTGCGCCGCAATCAGCATCGTTGCATTCAGTTCCGATTGGGGAACCAATTCGGCCAGCACATAGTAGCCGGTGTCGGATGGAACCGGCCCCTGCAACCCTTCGGTCCATCCCTCCACCAGCGGATAGGACAGACCGAAGTAGTCGTTGCGATAGATGCCGCCCAGCACCTTACCGTCCTCAGGCAGCGGCAGGGAGGCGACGGTGCCGAAACGCAATGTTACAGCACCGTAACGCCAGCCCACCCAGCTGACGAGGCTGGTCGCTACCACTAATCCGAGAAGCAGCAACCGGCGCATGGCAGCAACGACGAGCTCACAGTGAGCGTATGAAGTTGACCAGGTTCTGCTGGTCAGTACGGCTCAGGAGGTTGAAGTTGTTTATCACGGTATTTGCCTCCGAGCCTTGGCTGGAATGCGCCTCGATGGCCTTGACAACATCGTCGGTGCGGCCGTCATGCAGGAAGAAGAGGCGCTGCCCGGCACCCCACAGCGGTGCACTCCGGAATTGGCGTCCATTGGCACCGCCTTGGGACACCCGGTCCTGGAGACCTGTGCCCATATCGTGCAACGCGAAGTCGCTGTACGGCTTGAACGTCACATTGCTCTGCCCGGTCATGTTGGACTTGCCGGTCTTCTGACTGATGGCATGGCAGGCTGAACAGCCGACATTCGAGAACACCTGCGATCCGGCGGTTATCGACGCGCTGGACGGCGTCGTTGAGGTGGTCCCTGCAGCAGCACCCAGAGCTGTAGGCCCGTTGGCCGCAACGGTAACGGGGCCCGTTGCTGGGGTCGGCGCCGCCAGCATTCTCATGAACAAGGCAAAGTTGACGATGTCCGACGAGAAGCCCGAGGCCGGGCTTGCCCCATTGGTGCCGTCAGTAAAATTGGTCGCGCTCTCGGGGTGGTTGTTGAACTGGCAACTCGGGTCGGTTTCCCGTTCGTTGGGGAAGTTGTCGTTGGTGACGCCCTGTTCGACGTTGTAGGCTTCACCGGCGAAGATCAGCAGGGACTTGTTCTGCGCCTTCCAGCCCAACCGCGTGATGGTGCCGTCATTGCCGCTGTGGTTGAAGCTGCCCGATATGCCCAACGACCCCCTGCGTTGCGCGCCGGCCGCAAAGGTGGCCTGCAGGCCAGAATCAGGGACGGCCTCCACCAGTCCGAGCCCGAATGTAGGCGAAGGTATCCGGAAAATGACATTGTTTGCCGTGACCGCGGCTGCGAAGTTCGGCTGTGCGATGTTGCAACCCGGCGCATCCGCGCGGCCGGTGATGACGAAGAGGTCGTGCACGCCGCCATCGGGCGTTCCGTTCGGATTGTTCACGAACCGCGCTTCGCGCACCGGCCCGTTCGCCCTGATGAAGGACGGCACCGTATTTTTCGCGCCATTTGCGGTTGCGACCGCCACTTGAGGGTTCACCGGCGGGCTCGTGCCCCCGGTAGCCGGAAACGCGTGGCACCCACCGCAGCCATCCAAATTGAACCGCGGGCCTAATCCGAGGGGAACCGTATCAACCTCGTTAAACAGGTCCTTGGCGGCATTGAAAAAGGCCACCTCATTCGTGCCAAGACCTGGAAGCGGCCCGCCCGCCCCGGGAGCGCCGCCGCGCGGACCCGGGTCAACAGCCGTAGCCGTGCTCGGTTGCGGCTGCGGTTGCGGTTGCGGTTGCGGTTGCGGTTGCCGGAACTGCGCCAAAGCCGGTCCTGACGACAAAGCAGTCGCGCCCAACATCGTGATGGCGATGCCCGCAATGGACCATCTCCATGCATGTTTTGTCATTTCTATCTCCCCATCTTCGAAGTGCACTCTTCCAACGAGGATAAGAGAAAGATCAAACCCAGTGGTCTTTTGTTGGACCACAAATGATAAAAAGAATGAAATCAACAAGGCTGTGGACACGCTGAGTCGGCTGGCAAGCCTCCAAACCTGATATACTGCATTTTGCTGCTATAATTCTGATACTCCGGTGCTGCACTTTTTGCCCAATCCGTTCATTGAACCGTGGTCAGCTGGCGGCGATTGGGCTGATTATAGTGACCACAACGCAAAGTTTGTTCGCGTTACGGTCACTACAAAGGGATATGAATGGCGAAGCCCTTGGCTATTTTGTATTGGTGCAGATTTTTACCGGGAATTGTATTGGTGCAGATTTTCACCGGGAATAATGAAATGGCACAAACAAACCGCGGCAGCCGGTACCTTGGCCACCGGGTTTTGACGGAATCGCCCTACCGTAGCTAATCAAACTGACTGACTGCGCCGGCATCGGGAAAAAATCCCGCTTGCGATCGTGGTGATCGCCACCCACGTCTATTGGCGTTCCGATCAGACTGCCTCGGGCCTCGGGCATCAACACCTTCGCACTCCAGAGACATAGCTCCGTATAACCGGACCTGCTCCCGTATTGTCGCAGCCGGTAACGCAGGCGTCAGCGCCGGACATTCGCACCGCTGACGATCGAGCTAGCACTGTCTTTCATCGTATGTAGTTTGTCTCGGAATTCTTCGGTCACCGCGCGCGCATCGACGCTGTGGCGGATCACTCGTGGCTTGATGAAAATGATGATCTCCGAGCGCGTCTTGGTGTTGTCGGTATTGCCGAGCAGGTCCCCCAAGAACTTGATCTCGCTCAACCCCGGTATTCCGGCCTTCGTCTTCTGTTCGTTTTCGCTGATGAGGCCGCCGAGCAGGACCGTTTGGCCACTGTTCACCGACACTGTGGAATGGACGCGCCGTTCGGAAATCGTCGGCGTCAACGTCTGTTGATTGGGATTAACGACGGCGGATATCTCTTGATCGACCTCGAGCTCGATCGTTCCGTTCGAGTTCACGTGCGGCAGCACTTTCAATATCACGCCGGTATTGCGCATCTCGATCGTGTTGACCAGCGGCGTATTCGAATTGGCCAGGATCGTGGCCGAGCTGGTGGTGATCGGAATCTCGTTGCCGACCTGAAGGAGCGCCGGCTGATTGTCGAGGGCCACGATCGATGGCGAGGATAGAACCTTGACATGGGTGATCGTATTCAGCGCATTGAGGATGACACGCGGCTGGTTCTCGGAACCGAGCAGCAGATTGAAGCCTGGCGCAACGCGCTGTAGCAACGTGGACTGGGCGGCCTGGGTCGCGGCATTGAATAATCCCACCGACCCCTTGTCCGTCGCGCCTCCCACGTCCTTGCTGGTGAGGAAATACTGCACCCCGTAGGCCAATTCCTTCGTGAGCGTCACCTCGGCGACGGTCGCCTCGATTGCGACCTGCAGGCGCGGTCGGTCGAAGTCGCGCACCGCACGCTCGACGATGCGGTAGTCTTCCTGGTTGGAGTAGATCACGACCGCATTGTTGACGGTGTCGGCGGTGATTCGAACGTTCTCGAACCGGCCACCTTGCTTCGAGCTTCCGCCACCAAATGCATCGGCGCCGCCCGGCGAGTCCGCATCGGAATCCTTGGCATCCTTGCGGCTGGAAAAATTCTCAAAGGACGCTGCAATCGGCGTACCGACACGACTCGCCGCCCCGAACGCGCCGCCGCTCGAGTGGCCGCTCGTACTTGCATTCGTACTCCCGCTCGTACCGGCGCCTTGTGAACCGCGGTCGAGCGAATCGAGCCGAGACTGAGCGGTGGTCGTCCCCGGTGCGAGCGGGCTCGTTCGGGTATCGCTGCCGGCGCCGGACCGATTTGACCCGAAGATATTATTGAGGATCTTGGCGATCTGCGTGGCGTTGCCATATTTCAGCCGATAGCTCCGCAGCGCCGTGCCGCTGTTATCCGACCGGTCGAGACGTTCCACCCATTGCGATGTTTGCTTGAGCGTATTCGGGTTCTTGGCAACGACCATCACGGCGTTCATACGCGAGATCGGCTGGAAACTAACGATGCCCTGCCCTGGGCCGCCTTCGCGGTTCTCGAATATCCGATCAAGCTCCTCGATCATGGTTTCGGGCGAGGTCGACTTGAGCGGGTAGACTCCGACCGACTGATTGCGCAGCCACTCCACATCGAAGGTCCGGACCATGTCGAGCGCGGCCTCGCGCTCGGATGCCGTGCCCTGGATCAGCAGAAGATTTCTCGCCTGATCGACACGGATCGCACCCTGTCGCGCGAACATGTTTTCCGCCGTCTTGGCGATCGTGGCAGCAGAAACATACCTCAGCGGCACCACCGAAACGCCGAACCCCGGCTCTCCGGCACCAGCGCTGACAGATGAGTGTCCGGCCGCTTCGGGAACCGGGACGATCTTCATGAATTTGCCGTCGCGCACGATCGCGGCGTTCTGCATCCGCAGCACGCTTTCAAACGTTGGCAACACATCCTTGCGCGGTATCGGCCCGACCGAAGCCAACGTCACAGTGCCCTGGACCTTGGGATCGACGACGAAATTGAGCTGAAGGACGTCGCCAAGCAACGCCTTGGCGACGGTCGAAATATCGGCACCTTCAAAGTTGATTTCGACGTCGTCGCCCCTGATCGCAATTGGCTCCAGGGACGCGGTGCGCACGCCGTAGCCTTGGTCGCGGTCGCGTGAGGCTGGCGGCGGCGACGACTCCGGCTCGACGCCGGGAAACAGCAGAGGTTTTGACGATTCGCCTGCCTGCCTGTCGGGCGGCCCGTCATTCGTGGGGTAGCGGGCGCTGAAGTCCGCGTTGCGGACGGTGGCAACAGCGTCGGGTCCGTTGGACGCGTCGTCGTAGCTCCCCAACTGCTTCTGCACCGCTGTCGAGCACCCAAGCAGAAAGGATGCCTGCAAGACCACAAGTCCGGTCTGCATGAGACGTGAGAGTCGCCCCGGTCGGAGACTTTGCATATCGATCCCTTCCACCCGAAGGCAGGTCACATTTGACTGCGGAGCCATCTCTCGCCATTCGCGCGAGAGGTGAAGCCGCATGCCTATGCGGTAGCCCTCGGGACCCCTGTCTGGATTTCCCCCCACGGAAATGCCGCGCCAAGGTTCAACGGACCGTCAGACGCAGCTAACGATCCATTGAGACTGTCAGAATTCTTAACTCCGAGAATGGACTTTATGAGGCAAAACAAGAAGCGCACTACGGCAATCTAGCGATCTTTCAGAGCGTGGACTGAATTAAATGTGGATAAAGCGAGTGGACATTTACCCTTACCAACAGGAGGCGCCGGGACGCAATCTGGCCGACGTTTCGAAACAGATACCGTAATCTCGCTACCTTTCGATGCAGATGAGTCTGTTAACATGCTCCTTGGAGAACAATGAATAGACATTGGACTTTATGAGGCCACGGCAGGGCTCCAGTGTCGGAACCTGGTGACTTTTCTAGGTCACTAAAAATAGTTTTTTTAACGTCTTTGCTTGTATATGAATTGCGATTGCAAACAGTTACCTTGGCTGCAAGGCCGTGGTTGCTGAGTGACGGGCGAGTAGCTGGCGCAGGAGGAAAATGAATAGATATTGGACTTTATGAGGCCGAGGAAGGACTCCAGCGTCGGGAATCCGGCCTTCTAGATCGTCACAACGATTGACGGCGGAGTACTGGCGCGGGCGGATAATGAATAGACATTGGACTTTATGAGGCCAAGGAGGGAGTCTGGCGAACTTTCCAGGTCGTTCAAAAAATGGTTTTTCGAAGTTCTTTTATCAGCAGAGAATGAATATGAGTTTCGATCGCAAATAGTTACCTTGGCGTGCGAAGTCTGTGGTTGCCGAGTGACGGCGGAGTAGCTGGTGCAGGAGGATTCTCCTGCAATTGATTCTGCGGTTGCGTTTGGCTCTGCATGTCGGAGGCCGGCGTTTCCGAGCCGCTTGCGGGCGTCGCGTGGGCGCTGTTGCCGGCGAACATCGTGAACGTGGCGATCCGGCCGCCGAGCGCCAGCACCAGCCGCCTGTCCACGATTTGGGCGACCTTCCAGCCGCCGATATCATCGCCGATTCGCACCCGCGTGATCTTGTCCGCCGAACCGGCACGGACTACGGCGCGCACTTCGTCGCCATCCATAACGATACCGAACAGCGCCACATCGGGAGGCGAAGGCGGAGGCGGCGGTGGCTCCGGCGCGGCGGCGACCGCTGGTGGCGGTGGCGGCGGCCGCCGCGTCGGCGAGAACAGCGGATGCTCCCGCGTCGCCGACAGGCTTTCCAGCGGTTGCTCGGGCAGCGGACTGGGGAGAGCAGCGCCCGTCTCCCTCCTCTCCTCTGCTTGCGGGGAAGGGTGGACAGGCGGGGGCGGCGAGGCATCGGCTGCCACGACCTCAGCCGGCGCCAGTACCAGCAGCGCTGCAACAGACATTTGCCGTACCAACGTCATGCCGCTCCCCGCCGCCAGATGGCGCGCAGCCCGAGCGTGACACGCAACAGCGGGTCCTCCATGGCGTGCTGCGACGCCGCGCCTGTACCACCAAGCTGTACCGCGAGCTGGTCCACGAACACGTATGGCGTCCCGCTTTCGAGCTGATAGATGAACGCCTGCAGGGCTTGCAGGCTCATTTCCAGCGTGGCCTGGAGTCGGATTGTATCCGGCCCATCGTCGTGCTTCGTGGGCTCGATGCCGGAGGAGACGAGCACCGAATGATGAGCATCGGCCATCTGCGCCAGGTGGGCCTGCAGTTGCGCAACGGCAAGGCCTTGGGTCGGCGCGTCGAGAAACGCCGCGGCGGGCGCGGTGGCACCCGATCGCGCGCGAGCGTCGCTGCGGGCCTTGGCACGCGCTTCGAGACGGGAAAGCAGCTCGTGACGTTCAGCGAGTTCCTGGGCCGCGTTGGACCGCATCTGAAGCGACAATCCTGTCACGACTGCGCAGATGAGGAGCAGCGCCGCCAGGGCGCCGACCGATAGACTCTGTTCGCGGTCGAGCTTGATCACGGCTGGTCCTCCGCCATCTTGAAATGAGGCTCAACCCGCGCTTCGATATTGAACCTGAAGAGCGTGCCGTCCGGTCCACGCGTCGTCGGCGCGAAGAAGTGCACGTCGTTCAGGTGTCCTGAGTGTTCGAGCGGCGCGATCAGCGATGGCGCATCGTTAGCGAGCCCGATCATGCGGAGGGTTGCGTTTTCGAGCCGCAGCTCCGTCAAGTAGGCTCCGTCGGGAAGCGCTCGCGATAGTGCTTCGAGGACGATCGCCGCGGTCGGCGAAATCTCTTTCGCATACCAGGCACGCGCACTCGGGTTGAGTGAGGCAATCGACGCCGGACCCTGAATCTGTCGCTGCAGTGCCCTGACGCGAGCCGCGACCTCCTCGCTTTCTCCACCAAGTGAGGCGGCCGAGGTGATGGCCCACAAACTAAGACCGAGGCTCACCGCGACTGCGGCGGCAACGCCCGCACCGACGCGCCGGCACGCGTGGGCATGCTGTTCAGGTGAGACGTCGACAAGCCGCGACCATAAAGTGACTGGCGCCCCCACCCCGCCCTCCCGGCGTTGTGATTGCGGGGAGGGTGGAGCCGGATGACGCGCCACAATGCGATCAACGGCCAGGCCGATCGCGGCGAGTTCGTCGCGGGCTCTGGCGACATCGGCGCGCAAGGCAATCAATACGTGCACATCTAGGGCCGTTGCATCCTGCTCGTTCTCGTCGGCATCGAAACCATGGACCACTTGATCGGCATGCCACGGAGAAAGACGGTCGAGCTGGTTGCGGACGATCCCCGGCAGGAACTCGCGTGCTTGAGCCGGAACGGCGATCCGCCGCACGACCACCATGTCGGCGGGAAGCTCAAAGACCACCAGGCAGCTGCGAGCGGCGCGCGTTACCTCGCCCGGCGTTCGCGCACCTGCCGCAAGGACGGCCATGACCCTGGTTTCTTCGGCGGCGCCCGGCCGCCGGTTTCGGGCACCGGAACCACGATCCTGCCGCAATTTGCGCACGACGAAGCGCCCGTTTTCGCAGGCTACTGTCACCGACTGGTGGGCGCGCCGAGCCTCGCGCCAGGCGAAATACGTGGCGGTGAGCACCTCGAGCCAGCGGCGCAGGAACGTGCCGATATCCGAAAACGCCATCGCGAGCTCCAAACGCTCCTCTAAAGCCTGTTCCAATAACGTTCAGCGAGCGCCGCTTCACCTTTCCGCACCGGGAGAGGTGAGGGGCGAAACTCCAACGCCTCTGATCCAACCATGTCGAAATGCGCTCTAGCGGAACGTGGAAGGCGGAAGAGTCCTCCAGACAAGAACCCTATAAGGCTGGCTATCTTGAGGCAGAAGCACGATTGAGGCACGGGCCGCGGCGGCGTAGCCGTCCGGCAGTGCCGCCGCGAGCTCAACCGAAACAACCCGCAGTGGATTGGCGGCCAGGTAGGATTGTCCCGATCCGAACATGGCGATGAGGCGCTGGGCGTCGGCCGGAGAACTGCGGCGTTGAGCGAGAAAGGCTTCGAGTTGCACCTTGGTGACGCCGGGTAAGGCGGCAATCACCCGCGCCGGGGCCGTCAGCGGGTTCACGGTTTCAGAGCCGAACACGGTCGTGAGCGGCGCCATCGCGGCGAGCCATGCCGGCGCCATGCCGGGAACCTGCCCGACCTCGCGAACGTCAGCAAAAGGGGGTGACTCCGCATCTCGTTTTTCTGTCAGGTTGTTGCCCGCAGCGGTGGCGGCGTTGGCCGATCGAGGAACATTGCGACGACGCCATTGGTCGATCCTCTGGGCCACACCCGCCGCCTGCTCGTCCGAGGCGCCGACGAAACGCAGCAGGGAGGCGAGGACCGCGACCGGCGCCTTTCCGACGTCAATGCGCCCACCCTCGTCGCTGAAGCGGGCGCGCACCGAGCCGGTCGACAGATCGACCGCCGCCTCCCTCTCAGTAAGAGGCCTGTCGCCCAAGCTTGTGACGGTGCCGGCCGCCACTTCGAGCCCCGCCGTGAGCAGCGCGTCGCCCTGCACACGGTCCCGACCGACCGCAGCGATACCGGCGAATCCGCGAAAGCTAACCGCCGCTGCCATGGCGAGCGCCGACAGCAGCGCGATCGTCCATAGGACCGTCAGCAGGACCATTCCGCGGCGCGAATCTCCAGCTGCCTGGCCACCTGCCCCCGCATGCGGGCGTAATCGCATCTGGCCGGTGGCCCTCACCTCTCTCTGCTTGCGGGGAGAGGGAGTAGCGTGACGGCCCGACATGCGATTACCCTCGCTCGGCGGCAGAGACTCGGGATGCTTTCGCATTCGGATCATTGGGCGGCACCCGCCCACACCGGGAAAAGGCAGTTGGCCGCAGCGCTGGGACGCCCACAGCCGGGCGGAGCGTCAGCGCGCACCACGAAATCGGCTTCTCCGAGCAGATCAGAACCGGTCGCACGATCACGCAAAATCAGGCGGACG
>Ga0126384_10001270_pt1 | contig 14916 bp, 14 predicted proteins | sample PanSoiMetPlot_36_FD_92543 | JGI IMG/M metagenome (GOLD analysis project Ga0126384, IMG submission 92543) | Tropical forest soil microbial communities from Panama - MetaG Plot_36 | ecosystem: Environmental > Terrestrial > Soil > Tropical forest > Bulk soil | place: Panama | collected 2016-02-17 | reverse complement strand
CCGAGGGTCGCGTCGATATAGGTGCCGCCGCGCCGCACGTTCAGAAAATGGATCGCTTCTTCTAAAAGAACTGGAACATGACGTTGCCTTCCACCATCCTCGCCATGTTCGGCCTCCTGGGAGGCCTTGTTGTCTTCCACCGCTAGATGCCCAGATCAGCGAGCGTCTTCTCATCCTCTGGAGTGATCGGGTTGTCTTCGAGCTGCTTGCGGAAGAGTTCAGCGTTCCGCACTTCCAAATAAGTCAGGTTTCCGAAGACCAGCACTTCCCCTTTCACGTCCGCCGACTCACGCAGCAACTGCGGAATCAGCAATCTCCCCTGGTTATCGATCTCCACCATCTGGCCGTAGTAGTTGACCCGGTCGAGAAACTTCTTCTTTGCCGGATTGAAGTTCGACACTTTTGCCAGCTTCTCTTCAATCCGCTGCCACTCCTCAAAGGGATAAATCTCGGCAACCTTCCCATCGCGACTGGTGATGTAAAATTGCCCGCCACCATAGCTCTCGTCGATGGTGCGCTTGAACTCGGCAGGGACCTTGAGTCGTCCCTTTTCGTCCACGCGCGTTGGGTGATTGCCGCGAAACATTGATTAACCGTCTGGCTGCGGCTGGCTACGGCCAGAAGCGCCAAGGAGGCTGAAGCAGTGAAGAATCGGGTCTTAGAGGTTGTTTTCCTGTGGTCCGCCGGATTAATGAAGCTCATTCGCATCCGCTGCCACTCTCGACCACTTTGACCACCAACGCTGCTGATTCAACCACTTTCAACCACTTTTGACCACATCCTACGCCGAAGTAGTTGTATGTCAATGGCTTTTTTCAAGGTCGGGGTATCGATTCAGTAAAAGGTGTGGAAAAAGCTAGGCAGAGTAGGAACTGGGAACGACAACACTAGGGATTGTGTTTAGGTGGGTGGTTCGGGAATAGGGCTGCTCGACGGTATCGGCGGCGGTAGCCGCTGGGTGAGTGAAAAGCCAAGCACCATTGCTCCGCTCCCGCTGACCTCTTGTCGCGCCTTCGTAATCTTCGAGTTCTCCATTCCGGTGCTATGCTCCCGAATCATGCCTCGCAGACTTCTCCTTATGTTGCTGGCCATGCCCAGCCTAGCGACGGCAAGCCCCCAAGCTCCAGCACCAGCCCAACCTCCGCTTTCGCCGCTCACGATTACGGTCAGCGATGAGGTTGGAGCGGTAATTCCAAAAGCCCTCATCACAATTCGGGCTGAAACAAATGCAGAGCAAACTACCAAACCTCCCCTCCTCGAGTTGCGGAGCGATTCACAAGGACAGGCGAAAGCGGGACTCCCGTCAGGCTTCTACGACGTCTTCGTAGCACTTGCAGGATTCGCGCCCTCAGCCCGCAAAGTACGAATAACAGACGGCCAGTCAGCGGCAGTAAGCTTCGCCCTCGAACTCGATGAGGCATGGGCGAAAGAACACGAAGATGAGTTTTCGACCGAAACAACAGGGCCATTCCAAGGCAAAACATTCCGAACGTCTGATGGCGCCCAGATCCACTACGTCGAAGCCGGCGAGGGGGCCAAGCCGACAATCCTCTTCATTCCCGGCTGGACGATGCCTGCGTCGATCTGGCGTTCCCAACTCGAGGGGCTTCGGGGCAAGTACCACGTCATAGCGGTAGATCCGCGATCGCAAGGCGAGTCCGATACCCCTTCGGACGGCAACTATCCAGAGCGGCGCTCACGAGACATTGAAGAATTGCTGGATCACCTTCAGCTTCGCGACGTCACCATGGTTGGGTGGTCGATGGGAGTTCCGGAAGTACTGGTATATGCGAACCAATTTGGCACTACCCGTCTGCGCTCCGTGGTGCTGGTCGACGGCTTCGTCGCGCTCGATCCTAAGGACGCGCAAGTCCAAGCCGCGTTCGCGGGAATGCTGAAGCAAGCCCAGCTCGATCGCCCCAAATGGACAGAAGCCTTTGTGCGCAACATGTATAAGAAGCCGCAGTCGGAGGACTATGTGCGCACCATGATCAGAGCCAGCCTGCGCACACCCACAAATTCCGCAGTAACTCTAATGCAGAACATGGCAACAATGGGAGATCTTTCCCCAACATTAGCGAAGCTCGACAAGCCCGTGCTCTTCGTCTACGAGCCACAACTGGCGGCCACAGCGCAGATTGTAAAGACCAAACTTCCCTCCGCACGAGTCGAGAATTTCGAAGACGCCGGCCACGCGTTGTTTGTCGATGATGCCGACCGCTTCAACAAACTGGTGGATGAGTTCGTTTCCGCGGCGGTTCGGCCGCAGTCTGCGTCCAGCGCTGCAACTCACATCACCCGATGACCCGATCACCAGATCACCCGATGCTTTTCTGGTGCTATCCTCCCGAAGATGAATCAGGGCTCCCGCGTCATTCGTTTTGCTGAGTACGAGGCTGATCTCCGCAGTGGAGAGCTGTGGAGACAGGGGCATCGTCTCAAGCTTCAGGACAAGCCATTTCAGGTTCTGGCAGCTCTGCTTCAAAAACCGGGAGAGCTGGTCACTCGCGAAGAGTTGCGGCTGAGCTTGTGGGCTGCCGATACCTTCGTCGACTTTGAGCATGGACTGAACACCGCGGTTAACAAGGTGCGCGAGGCGCTGCGTGATTCCGCTAACAACCCTCGGTTTATTGAGACATTGCCGCGCCGGGGATACCGATTTATCGGGCCAATAAACAATTCAGACAAGAGCGAAACAGTATCGCCGCCCCAGGCAGAGACGCAGCGTGCTGCGTCTCTACCAAATCCTTCGGCGACACAAATTCCAGCTGAGTCCGCGAGTAACAAGCCAGACCTGCCTACTGCGCCGCGGCCTGCGGCTCGCGGGCTTCTACTGCTTATTGAGGGCTCGTATTTGGTTTCTTACGTTGCCGCGCTGCACTACCTGATCTGGGTGCGCATGCTGGCCCGCTTTAGCTTTGGTCCTGCGCAGTCGTTCACTATAGCGTCGCTGATTGTGTTGTGGTGTGCTTTGGGATTGCCACTTCGCTTCTATCTCTGCTTTGCCATCCTCTTCGACTACGACTATCTTGGCCAGAAATTTCGGAGACTCTTCCCTTTCCTGCTCATGATTGATGAGTTTTGGTCGGCGATGACATTCTTTCTGATTCCCACGATTGGACTCGGGTTGGCGTTCCCACTGTTTGTGCTTGCTGTCTATTCACCCTTTGCTCAGCGAACGCTGGTTCGCATGGCGTATCCGGAATCGAATCAGAACTGCCCGCAGTAGCGGGTGGGTTAAGGCGAGTGACTTCACCGATACTTTCACCCATCTGAACTAATTCGTCAGCGCCTCCACCACAACTTCCGACGGCAACTCCTTGCCGAACTCACCTTCCCACTTCGCGATCACAACGCTGGCGAGGCAATTACCAATCACATTCACTGACGTCCGCGCCATATCCATCAGTGCATCGATGCCCAGGATGATGTACACCGGCCACACCGGCAGGTTGAATCCGCCGAGCGTGGCCATCAAGATTACAAGACTCGCGCGTGGTACTCCCGCAACTCCTTTACTCGTCAACATCAGCGTTACTACAAGAAGCACTTGTTCTCCCAGCGACAAGGGATGACCGGCAGCCTGCGACACAAAGATTGCCGCAAGCGATAAGTAAAGCGTGCTGCCATCGAGATTGAAGCTGTAGCCGGTCGGAATTACGAAAGCTACAATCTGGCGCGGTACGCCAATTGCTTCCATGGCTTCCATTGCACGCGGCAATGCTGCTTCGGATGTGCTCGTTGCAAACGCGATCGTTGCGGGTTCAGCCACGGCGCGTACAAAGCGGCGGAGAGGAACTCGAGCGATCAATGCAACGGGCAATAGGACGAAGAGGAGAAATGCGATCAGTGCCAGATACAGTGTTGCCAGGAGGCGGAGCAGATTCGAGAGCACTTCTACGCCGAGTTGCCCGATCGTATACGCGATGGCAGCCCCGACCGCAGGTGCAGCCAGGTACATCACGATGTTCGTGAACTTGAACATCGTCTCAGAAAGACTCTCGCACAGTGTTAGCATTGGGCGCCGTTTCACTTCGGGAAGCATCCCCAAGGCAAGTCCGAAGATCAGGGCAAAGACGACCACCTGCAACACTTGTCCTTCGGCAACGGATTTCGCGATGTTTTCTGGAAAGACGTGCAAGATCAGATCGCTCGGCGTTTGTTTCTGCGGAATCGCTGGGCCTGAAACCTGATCGGAGGGAACGCGCACGCCAACGCCGGCTTTGCTGATATTGATGGCCGCCAGCCCGATAACCAAGGCGAGTGTTGTGACTACCTCAAAGTAGATCAGGGCTTTGAGCCCCATGCGTCCGACTTGCTTCAGGTCAGAGTGGCCTGCAATCCCGACAACCAGCGTGCTGAAGATAAGCGGAGCGATGATGGCCTTGATGAGCCGCAGAAAAACCTGCGTGACCACCTGCAATGCGACTGCCTGTCGAGGAAACTCGTGGCCAAAAATTCCGCCTATTACCATGCAGGCAAAAATCCACGTCATCAGCGAGCGGCGCAGGAAAGCGTAGACAAAAACCGCGACCACCAATGCCCAGCGCGTAGTCCGCAGCAATGTCTCCGGCAGCGGGTGTGCACGCGAGATCAGAAAGAAACTCACGGAGAGCGCGGCCAAAGCCAGGACAATTCCGAGCCACAGGCGTTGGTTGGAAAGACCTTTCTTGGCGAGAGGCATCGAGGTGAAAAGGTATCAGAGGAAGCTTCTAAGCTGCTACATGGGGGCCGAAAATACTGGTTTGTGAAGGAATTCTAAATGGCACTGTCATCCTGAGGCCTTGAGTCACTACCGGCGGCGGCAGCCGCTGGGTCAGTCGCAGCGGAGCGACTCCTGGTAGTCTTCGCTCTGGCCCAACGGTACTTCCATGCCTCGTTTACCACGAGTAGTGAAGGCCCGGCCAGCAGGACTCGCTCCGCTCTCACTCCCGCAGCGGCTCCCTCCGCCGGTACTGACTCAAGGCCTCAGGATGACAATTTATTGATAGAGCTCGTTGGACCGCCTGAACACATGCACCTTCGTAATTACCCCTCCTGAGTCATTCCCACCCATCCAGTCGCGACTCTGGCATAAGTAGCGTGTCTGTCCCAGTACAGAGGCGCCACTCGGGAAACCGAGAGGAGAGGAAGAGGCAACACACTTCATGAAAAACAAATTCATCGCACTTGCAATTACAGGACTGCTGACGGCGACTGCGTTTGCCGACAGCGCGTCCCCAACCAAGAAACCACTCACGATCCAACAGCGCAAACATAATCAGCAGGCGCGCATTCGCCAGGGCGTAAAGAGTGGAGAGCTCACCAAAGGCGAAGCCAAGCACCTTGAGAAGCAGGAACACGCTCTGAAAAAAGAAGAACATCAGATGCGCAAGGAAAACGGCGGCAAGTTGACCGCTGCGGACCGCGCAAAACTCAACCGTCAGCAGAACCACCTGTCAAAAGAGATCTACAAAGACAAGCACAACAACCGCAAGCGCTCCTAGTAGTTCAGGGCATCGAACAAAGGCCTCCGTTCGCGGAGGCCTTTTTGTTTGGCTAACGACAGATCAGATAGCTGCCAGTGCTTGATCCAGATCAGCAATGATGTCTTCGACATCCTCGATTCCAACCGAAATTCGCACCATGCCATCGGTTAAGCCGATTTCAGCGCGACCCATTTCGCCGAGAGCAGCGTGGGTCATGGTCGCGGGATGAGAAATCAGTGTCTCGACGCCCCCGAGAGATTCACCAAGTGAGCAGACTCGCACCTTGCGCAGCATCTTCTGCGCGTTCTGGAATGAGCCTGTCTCGAAGGTGATCATTGAGCCAAAACCGGTCATTTGTTTCTTGGCTAAGTTGTGCTGGGGATGATCCGGCAATCCGGGATAGAAGACTTTCTTCACCTTCTTGTGCCGATTCAGGAATGCGGCCACTTCCCTGCCACTTCGATCGTGCTGCTCCATGCGCACGGCCAATGTCTTGACGCCGCGTAAAACTAGCCAGCATTCAAACGGTGAAAGAATGCCTCCCGTGCATTTCTGCACGAAGGCAAATGTCTCTTTGTGCTTTGGCTTGGTGGAGACAAGTACGCCGCCGAGCCCATCGCTGTGCCCATTCAGAAACTTGGTGGTGGAGTGCATCACAATATCCGCCCCCAGGGCGATGGGCTTCTGGAAGTATGGCGACATGAAGGTGTTATCCACTGACAGTTCGGCACCATGAGCGTGCGTAGTCTTCGCGACCGCGGCGATGTCGGTAAGAGTCATCAGCGGATTTGTCGGGGTTTCGATGTGTACTAGCTTTGTATTGCGGCGAATCGCTTTCTCGACCGCCTTCGTCTTCGAAGTATCTACGTAAGTGAATTCCAGGCCGTAGTTCACGAGCACTTGGTTGAAGAGCCGGGGCACACCGCCATACACATTGGAACCACAAACGATGTGGTCGCCAGTCTTCATCATGGTGAGCATCGCGGTGATGGCCGCCATCCCACTGGCGAACACGTGCGCAGAAGTTCCACCCTCCAGCGCGGCAAGATTTTCTTCCAACCGGGTGCGTGTCGGATTGGAGACGCGCGCGTATTCGTATCCTTTGTTCTTTCCGATCTCTTCCTGGACGTACGTAGAGGTCGCGAAGATCGGTACGGTCACGGCACCGGTGGAGGGATCAGGTTCTTGTCCAACGTGGATGGCGCGCGTAGCGAAACCGCGGTTGGGATTCTGGTTTTTGCTCATTGAATTTCAGAATAACAGCAAGAGCGATTTCACCATGGAGGCCCTAAGAGCGCAGTACCGGCGGCGGCAGCTGCCGGGTCAGCAGGCCAACTACCAGAGTCGCTCCGCTCTCACTGACCCAGCGGCTACCGCCGGTACTAACCTAAATTCCACCGTCGAAGATGTTCTTTGAGAGATAGCGCTCGGCAGCGTCCGGGATTACCGTTACTACACGTTTGCCTTTGCCAAGCTGCTTCGCGATCTGCATTGCTGCAAAGACGTTGGCTCCCGAACTGGATCCGCCAAGCACTCCTTCTTTCTTGGCGAGTTCGCGTACGGTCGCAAAAGCATCGTCGTCCGACACCATGATGATCGCGTCGCAAACTGTCCGGTCGAACGTCTTCGGGATGAAGCTTACGCCAATGCCTTCTACTTTGTGGGGACCAGGAGGATTTCCTTGCAGAATCGATCCCTGCGTCTCGACGGCGACGGTTTGAATTCTGGGATTCTTCTGCTTCATGAAACGCGAGACGCCGGAAAACGTTCCGCCGGTTCCGACGCCGATCACGATGGCGTCAATCTGTCCCTGCATCTGCTCATAGATCTCCTGAGCAGTTGTTTCATAATGGAACTCTGGATTGGCCTGATTTTCGAACTGAAGGGCGATGAACGAATCGGGGATCTTTGCTGCGATCTCGCGGGCTTTGCTGATTGCGCCCTGCATGCCTGCGGCATCCGGCGTTCGGATCACTTCGGCGCCAAGCGCAGCCATAACCTTCATCTTTTCTTCTGAGAAACGCTCGGGAACGCTGACGATCACGCGATATCCCTTGTTCACTCCTATCAACGCAAGGCCAATACCAGTGTTTCCCGCCGTAGCTTCGATGATCGTGCTTCCGGGCCGGAGTTTTCCTTCGCGCTCGGCGCGGGAAATCATGCCAATCGCCGCACGGTCCTTTACGCTCCCGCCGGGATTCAGATATTCGAGTTTCGCGAAGACATCGGAACTACTAGACGGAACCAGGCGCCGAAGGTGCAACATCGGAGTCTCGCCGACCAGCTCGGTGATGCTTTCGGCCACACGCAGGTGAACGGCCTCAGTTGTACTCATCTGGCTTCATCTTAGCCTAACCGGAGAAAGGCGAACACGAGGGTCACGCAGGCACACCTAGGGTCACAGAGAAATCTCCATCGTGACCTCTTGTATTGCCTTCGTGACCGTAGCCTGTCCTGAGCGCAGCCGAAGGGTGGGCGCTCTTATTGGGACTGGTTCGAAGCGCGGGTTTGCTGACCGGCGTAATAGCCGCTGCGAGTGCGAACCTGGAGGCGTCCATAGCCGGGAGCGTGGGCGTCGACCTTTACTTGGCGAAATCCTCCCTGATCTTGGGGACGGGTTGGACGGTAATAGATCGAGTACTGATTGCGGATGTCGCGAGCTACGGCGCGGGCGATCTGATCGACTTCGCCGAGATCTTTGGGGAAGAAGGCAACGCCGCCGGTGTGCAGAGCCAATTGCTCAAGCGCACGTCTCGCGCGCTTCTCGCGCTCGCCGCCGAGAATTCCGATGGAGTAGACCATCGGCCCGCTGTCGTCCTGCACTCGGCGCACGGCCTGTTCGAGCGTGTCAGTGCTGGCATTGTCTTCGCCGTCGGTTACGACCAGAAGAACCTTCTTCTCGCGACGTCCCTTCTTTGCCAGATAGTCGGCGGAAGCTACTACGGCGTCATAGAGAGCAGTTCCACCTCGGGAATCGACCTGTTGCAGACCTTCCTGCATCTTTGCGATGTCACTTGTGAGGTCGGTGTCAATGATGGCTTCGTCGCTGAAGTTCACAATGAAGACTTCGTCTTCAGGATTGCTGCCTTTTACCAGATCGAGGGCCGCGGTGTTAACCGCCTGACGTTTATCGCGCATCGAGCCGGAATTGTCGACCAGGATTCCAATCGAGACGGGAATGTCTTCACGAGTGAACTTCGTGATTTGTTGTGGTTGGCCGTCCTCGTACACAGTAAAGTCATTCTTGTTCAGATTGGTCACGAGCCGCGAGCGCTGATCCACGACGGTGGCATGCAGCACGACTTCTTGCGCTTCCGCTTTAAACACATACTGATTGTTTCCGCGACTCGTAGGCTGGCCTGTCTGCGGCTTGCTCGGTACGCTAACGGTATTGCTGCCAACTGCAGGATTCACGGGGGGAGGCGTCATGGCCTCTTGAGGAATTGATTTCCCTGACTGGTCCTCAAGCGGGATGCCGGCCGCATCGACAAGAATGTTGTCAGTTCCCTCGCGGTGCACTCCAGTTGGAGCACTGGGCTGCGACTGAGCCTGCTGATTCTGAGCCGCAGCAGAAGGCTGTGCCGGCTGGCTTTGCTGCGCGATCAAGAGCGAAGCGCAGAAGATCAGCAGGAACAAGGCTGCCATTCGGGGCAGCCTATTCCGTAGGTGCGTAGTATCCAGTCTTTGCATGTACAGTGAGTGGCGGCAGTCCCTTGGGTGCATTCAGCTTAACCTTAATCTTGCGCCACTTGCCATCCCGAGCTGCATTGGTTGGACGGTATCCGAGCACATATTGGTTGCGCAGCTCTACTCCTATCTTTGTGGCGACGTCGGCCAGCTCGTTCACGTCGTCCACGCGGAACATGCGTCCGCCGGTTACATCGGAGATTTCATTCAGAAGATAAGGCCCGTAGCGCTCTTCAGGCGTAGCCGCGCCGTTGTCAAATAATCCTATGGCGTAGACCTCAACGTCCGCTTCTTTAACTAAGGACTTGATCTCGCTGTCAGTATAGCGGCTGCGGTTGTCGCCACCGTCGGAAATGATGAGCAGCGCTTTCTTTTCGTGATGCGCCGACTTCATCTTCTTCATGCCCATGTAGATCGCGTCGAGCAGAGCGGTCCTGCCCTTTGCATTTGCAAACACGAGCCGGCTCTGAATGTCTTCAATGGAGTTGGTGAAATCGGCTATAAGCTCGGGCTTGTCGGAGAATCCAATCATGAAGAATTCGTCGTCGGGATTAGCCGTTTTGAAGAACTCCACAACCGCCTGCTTGCTTTTCTCGATTTTATTGCCCATGCTCCCGCTGAGATCGAAGATCACGCCCAGCGAAAGCGGTGCGTCTTCGCTCGAAAATGAGCGGATCTGCTGACCTTGATTTGCTTCCGACAATATGAAGTTCTCGCGCTCGAGGCCAGTGACGAGGCGATTCATCGGATCCGTTACCGTTACGGGAACCAGCACAAGATTTACATCCACCTTAATGCGGCGTTCAGTCGTCTTTAGCCCAACGGATGGTGTGCTGACATCAGGACTCCCCGGACTCGCAACTGCGTTCGCCGGTTCAGCCTTCGCGCGTGGAGTGATGTGAACGTCGGTGACGTCGCCAACGCCTTGCGCAAATGATGTAGCCGCAAGAATTGCTATAAGAGCGATCAGATTTAATAGGTGGAGGGAAATCTTGCAGGTTGACGCGGACGCAGAAAATGTCCGTGGAATCCTAGAATACTTGCCGATCAGGGAAACGGAAACGGATGGCCCGCTGGTCCCGGGCATAAGGTCAACCCCTATTGTTTAGGCGATACTACCATAGGCCCGAAAGCATTATGTCTCGGGTCAGTGAGCAGCTTTCATTACAGTAAGATCGATTTTCAGTCCGGATGGTTACCTATCCCATCCACGCCGAAGTTCGCCAGATGTGAAAGCCTGCTGCTGATAAGATTCACCTGATCAATTAAAAATTCTACTGTTTAAATTGACGAGTTGAGGAGCTTAGGGTCAACCGACCCAAGACATGGCACAGATTTCTCCCTTCCCTGCCTTACGCTATAACCCCGAGAAGGTGCGCTTAACCGAAGTCGTTACCCAGCCGTACGACAAAATCACGCCCCAGATGCAGGACGGATACTACAAAGCCAGCCCTTATAACCTGGTCAGAATCATCTTGGGACGCCCTGAAGGCGCGGAAACAGAGCACGAAAACCGCTACACGGACGCCGCAGAGTGCCTCAAAACATGGCGAAAAACAGGCATTTTTACGCAGGATTCACCCTCAATTTACGCCTATTCGCAGCGATTTGTAGTGCCAGGAATGTCTGAGACGGTTGAAAGAAGAGGCTTTATCGCTACCGGAACACTCTACGATTACGCGGAAAGAGTCGTTTTTCGTCATGAGCAGACACTCGCTAAGCCAAAAAGTGACCGCTTGAACCTGCTTCGAGCGACACATGCGCACTTCGGACAGATATTCATGCTGTATAGCGATCCCGCCCAAACCATCGATTCCCTGCTCTTTGAGGACGGAAATCATGAGTGGCAGGAGGTCATAGACGAGTACGAAGTGTTACATCGGCTGCGCAGAATCGCCGATCCGGCAACTCTGAATATCGTCAAGACGGAGATGGCGGATCGAAAATTGATCATTGCCGACGGTCATCATCGATACGAGACGGCTCTGAACTTCCGAAAGGAAGCCCCGGATAACTCGAACGCCTGCCTTAAAAACAATGCAAGTCGCGTGATGATGACCTTCGTCAACATGGATTCGCCCGGTTTAGTGATCCTCCCGACACATCGCGTGGTGTTTGGATTGCCTAACTTCGATGTCTCCAGCTTCGTGAAGAAAGCGCGACAGCTCTACGAAGTGCGCGAACTTGGCGCCATTGACGCCGCAAAAGCCGTAGCTGTACTCGCGGAATCTGGCAAAAAGGCGATCTCGTTCATCGCTGCAACCAAGCAGGAGAATTACCTTTTGGCCACGAAGGCGGGCAGTGAAGCGCAAATCCAAAGTGAGTTTTCTCCCCGCCAGCGCAAACTCGACGTCGTACATCTGCATTCATTGCTCCTCGAAAAGACGTTGGGAATCTCACACCAACAGGTGGTAGATCAACAGCACCTTCGCTATTTGCGTGGCGCGGATGAAGCAGTGCGTGCTGTGAAGAGCGATCCTGAGGTGAATCTCGCGTTTCTAATGAATCCGGTTTCCATCGAGCAGGTTCGCGAAATCGCCTTTGCCGGCGAAGTTTTGCCGCAGAAATCGACGGATTTCTATCCAAAACTGCTTAGCGGACTCACGATTTATTCGCTCGACAACGGATGCTGAAAACGGGCAATAGGCAATAAAGCGATTGGCAAAATCCAGGTGAAGTTTGATCTCAAAACCTGCTCTGCTGCCCACGCCAGCGAGCTTGCTCGCATGCATGGATTCCGAATTTGTCTATTGCTTATTGCGTATTGCCTATTGCTCTTCTTTCTGCCTGCTTCTGCAGCAGAGCCAGACAAGCTTTCTGTGTACGCTCCGCAAGCACGCTTTAGCATTCCAGTTCTAACTTTGGATGGACGGCAGTACGTTGGTCTTCTCGACCTGGTTGAGCCTCTAGGCACACCAGAGTTGAAGTCTGAAGGAAAACGATGGAAGCTCCGAGTGGCCGATCCAAGATCTTCGGGCAAGTTTGCCGAAGCAGAATTCGAGCAGGGTAGCGCCACCGCCAAGGTTCGCGGACGACAAAATACGCTCTCTGCTCCGGCACGAGTCGAAAATCATCGACTCCTACTGCCTCTGCATGGCATCGGCACACTCCTGATTCCCTTATTGGGAACGGATGTGACCTTTCACGAAGCTGCAAGGCGGTTGTTTCTGGGTGGAACCGCCTCGGCAATAACCACGGAACTGCGCAAGGGTGAACCCAGCATACTCGCGCTCCACTTCGCTGAAGGCGTGAATCCGAACATACATTCAGAAGGAAATGCGCTGATTCTGTCGTTCACGCGGGACCCGGTAGTGTCGTTTACGGAAAGTCAGGCGCTGAATGACAAGCTCTTCAGTGGGTCTGCTTACGAGGAGAAGAACGGAGTCGCCACTCTTACGATCAATGCCGGTGCACCGTTGCTCGCACAGTTTGCAGACAATGGCCGAACAATCCTGATTAGCGCAGCTCCTGCGCCACCAACGCCGAACGTTACTGCCTCATCTCCATCGACCCCACAAACACAGCCCTCGACTGAATCGGGGGTGCAACCTCTCGGTCCGGGTGAGGCTGTGCTTCCAGGAGCGCTTCCTCCCCCAGTACGACGTCCTGCGACTCCTCCCTTCGTGGTTGTGATCGATCCTGGACACGGGGGAAGCGACACTGGAGCGAGAATCACGCCGAATCTTCCGGAGAAAGAGATCACACTCTCTCTTGCACGAAAGCTGCGACAGGAGCTTCAGTCGCGGCACATCGCGGTGAGCATGCTGCGCGACTCTGACTCGGATGTCACGCTTGAACAGCGCGTTGTAGCCACGAATCTCGCGCGGCCATCGATCTTCGTTAGTATTCATGCTGAACCAGGCGATTCGCTACGTATCTACACTCCCGTGCTTCCCGCAGCATCGGAGACTTCGCTTGAGCGTAGCTCATTTCTTCCATGGCAATCGGCCCAGGGCGCTTTCTCTGCCGAGAGCAGTTCGCTGGCCTCTGCTGCGGCGGGCGCCTTAGACAAACGCAAGTTGAATGCACAAGTTCGACCGGCCTTCTTGCAGCCTTTACATTCGATTGCCGCACCGGCTATCGCTGTTGAGGTTCCTGCTGATTCAAAGGGAGCAAAGATCCCCGGGGATGGACTTGCGGGCGCCCTTGCCGATGCGATCGCAGCGCGCAAGCCTGGAGGAGGCACGCAGTGATTCCCCGCAATGTTCAGATCACGCTGGTGTTGCTATTGATCGCGATACTCGGTAGTGGGGTCTACATCCTGCTTCTGCATCGCAACACCGAAGAAGGCTTGCGACGCGGCTCCGATCAGCGTCCAGTCGCAGCGCCTGTCGCCGGCTCAGATGAAACCTTGAAGCTCACGATTGCCTACGACGAAGACGGCGTATTTCGCACGCGTAATGTTTCAACCGTTGTACCGTCAGAGCCGAGCGCACGTGCGAAGGCCGTGCTGGAAGCATTGATTGGTTACTACCAGGGCAAACCCTCTCCGCACGAATTGGCTGAAGGATCGGCTGTAAACGGCGTGTTCATGGTGAATCAGAAGCTTGCAGTCGTCGACCTGAACCAGGCCCTTGCGGAAGGACATCGCTCCGGTGTAATGGTCGAGGACTTCACCGTGATCTCCCTGATCGACACACTTGCAAGCAACGTTCCGCAAGTGCAGCAGGTGAAGATCCTTATCAACGGTAAAGAGCGAGAGACGCTTGCTGGACACGCAGACATCCGGAGCATGTACAGCACGGCTGCGATACACAAGGTAGTCGCGCAACTGCAATGAAGATAGGCGTTTTTGACTCTGGAGTCGGTGGGCTTACCGTGTTGCGCGAGTTGCTTGTGGCGATTCCACAGGCAGAATACCTCTACGTCGGCGACACGGCGCGTCTTCCCTATGGTTCGAAGTCCGCGACCACGATCGCGCGCTACGCGGTTTCGAGCGTTCAGTTCCTGGTGGAGCATGGAGCGGAGTACCTGGTGATTGCGTGCAACACGGCCAGTGCGCTGGCTATGAAGGAGATTCGCGCGGCGGTCTCGGTGGAAGTGCTCGGCGTGATCGAACCTGGCGCTCGCGCTGCATCCCATATCACCCGAAGCAAGAATGTTTCCGTGATTGGCACTGCCGCAACCGTGGCGAGTCACGCATATCAGAAAGAGCTGCATAAACTGGGAATTCAGGCTGTTGAGAAAGCATGTCCCCTCCTTGTACCCCTGGTAGAAGAGGGTTGGATAGACCATCCCGTAACGGAACAAGTAGCAAGGATCTATCTCGACGAGCTTGCTAGCGAACACCAGAACACCAACGGGAACCATGCAGATGTGCTTGTTCTCGGATGTACTCACTACCCCTTGCTGAAGCCGCTACTGCGTCGCGTGCTGCCGTTGGATGTGCAGCTTGTGGATTCAGCGCAGTCTACAGCTCATGACGCAGCGCGGCATTTGTCTGCTTCTGGCGCGGCAGCCCGCAGTCCGAGCGTGCAGTTCTTTGCAACCGACTCTGTTGACAAGTTTCGATTTTTGGGAAGCCGATTCCTGGGAATGCCAATCAACGATGTCAAACTGATATCGCTGGCGGAATGAAGGCAGGAACTTTAGCCCTCAGCATTCACAAGCCTCTTTACGGCGACACTTTTCACGTGGCCATCGTTGCCATACTGCGGAATCGCGCCCTGCTGAGCGAGGTGCCATGTATCGAGGATGTGAACTTTGCAGAGATGGAGCGCAAGCGCCGGGCGTCCGAGATAGCTGATCGTTATCGCGTATG
>Ga0126384_10001268_pt1 | contig 14923 bp, 13 predicted proteins | sample PanSoiMetPlot_36_FD_92543 | JGI IMG/M metagenome (GOLD analysis project Ga0126384, IMG submission 92543) | Tropical forest soil microbial communities from Panama - MetaG Plot_36 | ecosystem: Environmental > Terrestrial > Soil > Tropical forest > Bulk soil | place: Panama | collected 2016-02-17 | reverse complement strand
TTTGCGTCTTTTTTGCAGGCGCTCGAGCGGGAACTGGGTCGACGCGTGGCGACCGGCGTGTTCGGCGCCGACATGGACATTTCGCTCGTCAACGACGGGCCGGTGACGATCTGGCTCGATTCGGCGAACCGCGAGTAGCCTGCAGCGTCAAGCTCTGTCGACGCTGTAGCGCGCCGGCCCGAATGCGAGCAGAAGGAAGATGCCGCCGAGAATCGAAATGTTCTTCATGAAGTTGATCCGCTGCTCCATCGCGGCAGCGGCCGTCGCGCTCCAGAAGTTGTGAAAGATCGGCGTGATGACGATCATGAACACGATGAGGATCAGCGCGACCCAGCGCGTCTTCCAGCCGAGGAGGATAAGGAGCCCTCCGCCCAGCTCGATCAAGATCGCGATAAAGGTGAGCACTTGTGGCAGGGGCAGTCCGCGACTCGTGATGTAACCGGCCGTTCCTTCGAAGCCCCCGATCTTGCCGAACCCCGATTCGATGAAGAGGATGGAAAGCAGAATCCGTCCGATGAGTGCTGCCCAGTCTTTTTGTCCGCTCATAAAAGCCTCCTCGGGATCAGGGTGGATCGAACAACAGGATTTCCGCGCTCGTCGGGCCGACGCAAAGAGATCATTCAGATCGTCTGCAGACGCCGCGGGTTGGACGCATCCCGGACGGCGATGGACAAATCATAGACCTCCGCTCCCACCATTAACAGCGCGTCCGCAACGCCGCGTTAACCAGGCGCGTGAACGCGGTGCCGAACGCACTAACCAAGTTTGTACGCGCGCTTGGCCAGCTTGTAGGCGAGCTCTGGTGCGAGGGAAAAAGCTTCGTCTTCCTCCAACCGGTGCTCGGCGACCAGCCGCGCGAGGAAGCAGCAGTCGATGCGTCGCGCGACATCGTGACGCGCCGGGATCGACAGGAAGGCACGCGTGTCGTCGTTGAAGCCGACCGTGTTGTAGAACCCTGCCGTCTCAGTTGCCTGCTCCCTGAAGCGCTGCATTCCCTCCGGACTGTCGTGGAACCACCACGGTGGCCCGAGTCTGAGGATCGGATAATGTCCAGCAAGCGGTGCCAGCTCGCGCGAGTACGTCGTTTCGTCGAGCGTGAAAAGAATGACCGTGAGATTGCGCTCGTTGCCGAAGCGATCTAGCAAGGGCTTCAATGCGCGGACATAGTCAGTACGCGTCGGGATGTCGGCTCCTTTGTCGCGGCCGAACCGAGCCAGCACTTGCGGGTTGTGATTGCGCAGCGAGCCGGGATGGATCTGCATCACCAGGCCGTCGTCGAGGCTCATCCTCGCCATCTCGGTGAGCATCTGTCCTCGAAAGATCTCCGCCTCCGCGGCGGTAATGGTGCCATTGAGCGCTTTCGCGAATAGCGCCTCGCACTCTCCGCTGTCGAGATCAGAGGTCTGCGCGGTCGGATGCCCATGATCGGTCGAGGTCGCGCCCATCGTCTTGAAGAAGGTGCGCCGATCGCGGTGTGCGGCGAGATAGCCGCGCCACGTTTCCGTATCCTGGCCGGTAATCTCACCGAGATGCGATACGCTGGTGGCGAAGCCATCGAATTCAGGATCGACGACTGGATCTGGACGGTACGCAGTGATGACCCTCCCCTTCCACCCGCTTGCATGGATCTTGACGTGCTGCGCTAAGAGATCGAGCGGGGACTCGGTGGTCGCAAGGACTTCGATGTTGAATCGCTCGAAGAGAGCGCGCGGCCGGAACTCAGGCTTCGCGAGACAGTCGTTGATGGTGTCGAAGATCCGATCGGCCGATTCGGAGGTCAGTCGCTCGCGGATACCGAAGACTTCTTCGAACGCGTGGTCGAGCCAGATTCGCGTCGGGGTGCCGCGGAACAGGTAATAGTTTGCAGCGAAGCTTCGCCAGATCTTGCGCGCATCTGCTTCCACACCGCCGCCATCACGCCGAGAGATCGCGAGGTCTTCCAGGCGGAGTCCCTGGCTGTAGAGCATGCGGAAAACGTAATGATCCGGCGTGATGAACAATCCAGTCGCATTGCTGAATGGCTCGTTATCTGCGAACCACTGCGGGTCGGTATGCCCATGGGGGCTGACAATGGGTAAGTCCTTGACCGTCGCGTATAACGCACGGGCAAGCCCACGCTGAATTGGATCCGAAGAGAACAGGCGATCGGGATGGAGCGACAATGGGATCATACGTCGCCTTTCAAAGCCTCGGACTCGGCGCCCTCCCCTGCTACCGCTCGAGCGATAGTACCCGCAGCCCCTCGCTCGAAGAGGGCTTTGAGCCACGCAACGACGCTGCAGGTAAAGCGTGAGTCGGCTGGAAGATCGTCATCGAAGACCGCCCGCAATTCAAGTAGCCCACGCGCGAGCCCCGTCGGATCGCCGCGTTGCGCCCGCGCGATGCGCGCGAACTCAGGCGCGAGCGGGTCTGAAACTTTGATCTCCCGGCCCGCCTCGTCCACTCCGCTGACATAGCGCATCCAGCCAGCCACCGCGAGCGCCGCAAGGTCGACCGACCGTCCGGCCGCGAGATTGTCGCGCACGGTGCCGAGCAGCCTCTGCGGAAGCTTCTGCGAGCCGTCGATGGCGATCTGCTGTGTGCGATGCGGCAGAGCCGGGTTGCCGAAGCGTTCGACCAGCGCGTTCTGATATGCCACGACATCGACCTCTAACGGCAGCTTGAGCGTCGGAGCGACTTCCTCCCGCATCAAGCGGCGCATGAACGCGACGAAATGGGGTTGCGCCGCGACCTGGTAGATGAACTCATAGCCCGCGAGGTAACCCAGGTAGGCAAACGCCGAGTGGCTCGCGTTCAGCAGCCGCAGCTTCATCGCCTCGAACGGCGCGACATCGTCGACCAACTGGGCGCCAACGCGTTCCCATGACGGGCGGCCTGCCGCGAAATCGTCTTCGATGACCCATTGCTTGAACGGCTCATGCATGACCGGTGCTGCATCGTGCAGAGCGAGTGCGGCATCGTTCTCCTCGACGTCGCGTTCCGTCGTTGCTGGGACGATGCGGTCGACCATCGTCGAGGGAAAGCTCGCATGGTCCCGAATCCACTGTGCAAGCGCCGGGTTGCACGCCTCGGCGAATGTTTGGACGAGGCCGCGCACCAGTGCCCCGTTGTGCGGCAGGTTGTCGCAGCAGAGTACCGTCACGGGCTTTCCATGCGAAAGCCGGCGGGCATCGAACGCGGCGGCAATGAGCCCAACGGCACTGATCGGATCCTGCGGCCTGGCGAGATCGCGCACGATGTCCGGATGCGCGAGATTGAGCCGGCCGGTGGCGGGATCGTGGCAGTAACCCTTTTCGGTGATCGTCAGAGAGATGATTCGCGTCGAGGGCGCGGCGAGCCGCGCGTGAATGTCCTTTCGTTCGTCGCCAAGAAAGCGCAGCTCGCGAACGCTCCCGATCACCCGGCGGCGCGTACCTGCGGGGCTCTTCTCGACCGCGGTATAGAGTCCGTCCTGGGGCGCAAGTCGATCGCGCACATCGGGCGAGCGCAGGCTCACCCCGCAGATTCCCCAGTCGCCGCGCTCGAGCGCGAGGGCGTCATCGGCGTATACGGCGGTCTGCGCGCGATGGAACGCGCCGATGCCGATGTGGACCACGCCGATTCCCACCGCGCGCGGATCGTAAGCCGGGCGTGCGACCTCCGCAGGCGCTTCTGCCAGCGTGGAAAGCGAGAGCGACCTCATGTCAGGCCGTCAGCGGCTGCTCTCTGACGCGCGAGACGAGCTGAGTCGGATTGACGAAGCGCAGCGCGATCAGCAGCCAGACGAGCGTTACGAGCATGTAGATCATCGCCATCGCATCGACCGACTGGGGCGCGCGCACGCCGGCTGCAAACACTGCGTAGTACAGCGCCACGACCAACGTCTGCGAGTCGGGCCCCGCGGTCAGGAACGTCAACTCGAACAGTGCGATCGTGCGCACGAGGATGAGCAGCGATGCCGCGAGGATTCCCGGCGCAAGGAGGGGCACCAGCACGTGCCAGAACATGCGCGCGGTGCTGGCCCCGAAGACGCGTGCGGCGGATTCGAGATTCTGATCGATCTGCTCGATGAAAGGCGTCATCACCAGGATCACAAACGGTGCAGCAGGGATCAGGTTGGCGAGAATTACGCCGTTGATGGTTCCGGCAAGTTGTGCCTTGTAGAGAACGGTCGCGAGCGGAATGCCGTAGGTGATCGGCGGCACCATCAGCGGCAGCAAGAAGAGCAGCATCAGCAAACGCTTGCCGGGGAAGTTCCGCCGCGCGAGCGTGTAGGCGGCCGGAACGCCGATCACGAGCGACAGTAGGACAACCGCGAACACGACCTCCACCGTGACCCAGAGCACGGAACCGAGCTGAAACTCCTTCCACGCCGCAACGTACCAGTTCGTCGTCCAGCCGTCGGGAAGCCAGGTTCCGAGCCAGCGTCGCGCGAACGAGCTAGTGGCGACCGCCGCGATCATCAGCGCCACGTTGACGACGAACAGCGTCATGACGCCCAGTAGGAGGCCGCGCCAGGCGTGCTCGAACCAGGCCTTCATGCGCTCTCCTTGTCCATGCTCATCCCTTGCCTCCGACCACGGGGCCCCGATAGAACAGATTGCGCATGCTAAGTACTGCGGCGACGATGACCAACTGCACGAAGCCCATGATCATCGCGATCGCCGAAGCGAGCGAATAGTCATACTGCTCGAAGGCGGCCTCATACGCAGCAATCGAGATGACCCGCGTCGGTCCTGCGGGCGAGCCGAGGAGCACCGCGGATGGAAATACCGAGAAAGCCTGAACGAAAGCGAGGCAGAAGCACATCGCCAGCCCCGGCGCGAGCAGCGGCAAGTAGATGTGCCGGAATTGCGCTGCACGATCGGCGCCAAGCGTGGCCGCTGCGCGCGCCAGCACGGGGTCGATGCCGGTGATGTAGGACAGGATCAGCAGGAAGGCGAAGGGAAACCCCGAGATCACCAGCGAGATCAGCACGCCCCAGTAGTTGTGCGTCAGCCGGATCGGTCCGTCGTAGATGTGGAACAGTTGCAGTGTTTGCGACAGCCACCCCCTCGGGCCGAAGTAAGTGAGCGCGCCCTGGGCGATCAGCACCGTGCCTAGGGTGATCGGCACGACCAGGATCGTCGTTACCCAACGCTGGTAGCGCGTCTTCACGCGCATCTTGTAGGCGATGGGCAAGGCGAGCCCCACGTTGATCAGCGTGGCCGGCAGCGCGAGACGCAGCGTCGTCCAGATGGTCGGCCAAAGGTTGTCAGTCGTGAAGAAGTGCTTGTAGTTGCCGAGGGCTCCGCCTTCCTTGGGCTCGAACGAGAGCCCGAGCCCGTAGAGAAACGGGTATACGAACAGGAGCAGCATGAAAGCCGCCGCAGGCACGACCAGCAATAGCGCGCGGTCGAATGGCGCGCGGGAGAGCGATGCGGTCGCGCTCATGCCTCGAGCTTCACGATACCGCGGCTTCGCTCGGGTAGACCAGCGCGCGCTCCACCGGCACGTGCACGCGCAGGTAGTCGCCCATTGCGACGTGGCCGCCGGCGCGCACGTGCAACGTCGTGCCCGAGGTCGTTACGAGGTCGAGCAGCGAGTCGCGGCCGCAGTACTCGACGTTGTCGACGCGCCCGACGATGGTATTCACGCCGTTCGGGCCGTCACCGACCACGATCTCCTCCGGGCGAATCGCTACACAGGCGTGACTGCCGTCGAGCGGTTGCTTGCGCACACCGGTGAGGTGGATGTCACCGCCGCCGAGCATCACACGCCCATCCTGCTCACGCTCGACCGGGAGCTGGAGCACGTTGCGGTAGCCCATGAAGCGTGCCACATGAAGGTTCGCCGGCTGGGCGTAGACTTCCTGCGGCGTCGCGATTTGCTGCACGACGCCGTCCTTCATGACGACGATTCGATCGGCTAGCGATAGCGCCTCGTCCTGGTCGTGAGTGACATACACGGTCGAGCGCCCGAGCTCGCGGTGGATGCGCCGGATCTCGGAACGCGTCTCGAGCCGCAGCTTGGCGTCGAGGTTCGAAAGCGGCTCATCCATCAGAATCAGCGGCGGCTCGATCACGATAGCGCGCGCGATCGCCACCCGCTGCTGCTGCCCGCCGGAAAGCTGACCCGGCAACTTGTGCTCCTGGCCCACGAGCTGCACGAGCTTGAGTGCGCGCGCGACCCGCGGCGCGACCTCGGCGGCGGCTACTCCGCGCATGCGCAGTCCGAAGCCGACATTCCGCGCCACACTCATGTGCGGGAACAGCGCGTAATTCTGGAACACCATGCCAAAGCCGCGCCGCTCCGGCGGCAGCGTGTCGATGCGCATTTCATCGAGCCAGATGCTGCCGCCCGACAGTGGAAGCAGCCCGGCGATACAGTTGAGCGCGGTCGATTTGCCGCAGCCGGACGGACCGAGTAAACAAATGAATTCGCCGCGCTTGATGGTCAGCGTCAGGTCGTTCAGCGCGGCGAAGGCGTGTCCATGCGCCCCAGCGAAGCGGCGCGTGACGCGGTCGAGTTTTAGCTCAGTGAAATCGTGCTTCATGGTCTACTCGTTACCGCATTCAGGACGTTGCCAGAGAAACGGTCGCGTCAACCGGCGGCTCGGCCGCCGGTTCAACGCGACCAGTTATTCGGTCGCGGGGTTTCGCGACGGAATAACCTATTTGGTCTTCTGCGCTCCGACCTGCTGGTCCCAGATGCGGAACGCCTCGACTTGCGCCGCTGGCGGCAACGACTGCGTATGCGGGAACTCGGCCAGCCACTTCTCGTACTCAGGGCGTCCGTATTCCTTGATCGCTTCCTGACTTTCCTTCGGCGCCATCGACAGCGGGACGTTCTTGACGGCAGGGCCGGGATAGAAATAGCCCTTGTCGTACGTGTACGCCTGTGCTTCCGGTGTCAGCAAGTACGCCATCAGGTCAAGGACCACCGCAACCTTCTCGGGCGCGACTCCCTTCGGGATCACCATGTAGTGCGCGTCGTTCACCCAGGTCATCCCCTTGAACGGACCGACCTTGTAGTCCTTGGGTACGATGCCGAGGATGCGTGGGTTGAGGTCCCAGCCGGTCATCGTCACCGTCATGTCGCGCGAGCCCTCGCCAAGCTCTTTCATCACCGCGCCGGTGCCGGTCGGGTAGTACTCGATGCAGCTGTTAAGCTCCTTGAGATACGCCCAGGTCTTGTCCCAACCCTTCACCGGATCCTTGGGATTGCTGTCGCCGAGGATGTACGGCAGGCCCATGATGAAAGTGCGCCCGGGGCCGGAGTTCGCCGGCCGAGCGTAAATGAGCCGGTTAGGATTTGCTTTGCACCACGCGAGCAATTCCTGCGGCGTCGTCGGCGCCTGCTTCACCTTGGCCGGGTTGTACTCGACCAGCGGACCCGCGGGCATGAATACGACCGCGATGCCATAGTCCTGCGCGAGCTCCTGCATCTTGGCTGCCGCCGGGAGGTAGTTCGCCGTCAGATTCGGGAACTTCGCCGCGTTGTCCGGAAGGAGTTTCATGAGCACGCCCTGCTCGATGCCCGCTGCGAGGAAGTCCGTACCCGTCATCACCATGTCGATGTCGCTGCGGCCCGCGGCTTGCATCGCCTTGAGCTTGCCTGGGAGCTCGGGTGCCGGCGCTTTCGTGAAATTGAACTTCGACACGAGCTCCGGATGCTTCTTCTGATAGTTCTCGATTGCGTCCTGAGTCAGCGCCAGGTTGCCCGCAACGTCGACGATGTTGATGGTCACCGGGCTCTTCGGCATCGCAGGCGCCTGCGCCATGGCGGGAGATGCCAGTACTGCCAGTAGCATCGCCGCTATAGCCGACAGCGCGCCCCCCATCCCGCGACGCGAGAACGCACTCCGGTCACAGCTCTTCTTGCTCGAGTTCATCCTGTTTCTCCTCCGCTCAAAAAATCCCACCAAGATCAAGCCCGTGCCCGAAAGCGGGCGGGCGAAACTGATTTGGCTGGCCTTCGGACCGGCATGCGCCGTTCCCGGTCGTCCAAACCTCGTTGAAACTCCCGTACCACGCGCGTCAGATGTCGGTGCATCGCAGCGCGCGCGGCATCCGGATCGCGCGCTTCGATCGCTTCCAAGATCGCGGCGTGATCGCGAATCGTTTTGTGTGCCAGCTCGTTCGTATGAAAGTGGCGTTGCATGCGGCCCCACAGCTCGGCTCGCTGGGCCCAGAGACCTTCGACTACGAGCTCGAGCGAGCTGTTGCCGGTCGCTTTGGCAATCCAGAGGTGGAACTCGCGGTCGCTCGCCTCGCGAATCGCGAAGTCGTCGACATGCGCCTCCATCCTCGCGAGGCTCTGCCGAAGCACCTGCAGGTCCTGCTCGCGCGCCTTCGAAGCCGCCAACGCCGCGATCTCGCCTTCGACGAGCTTTCGCGCCTGCAGCAGCTCGAATGGCCCTGGGCCGGCGTCCCGTGCAGCCGCGCTCGGCACAACCATCGTCGTTACGAAGATGCCCGTGCCGACGCGAACCTCAACCAACCCTCCCATCTCGAGCGAGATGATCGCCTCGCGCACCGATGCCCGGCTTACTCCGAGCGACGCTGCGAGTTCCCTCTCGGCCGGCAAACGAGCGCCCGGCGGAAATTCTCCGCTGGCGATCAGTCGCGCGATCTGGTCCGCGATCTGCCGATAAAGGCGCTTGGGTTCGACTGCCTGCAGGGGCAAGGTTGGTTTCCTCCGCGCCGCCGGTATCCTGTCGGCGCGAAGCTGGCGCGAAAGGTCCGCGGTCGATTCGATACTCGCAGGCATCTTAGCTTCGGGTTATACTGTGGTCAAGTGGTCTAACCACCGGACCACAAACTCCTGCTCACGGTCTGGTATTCGCGCACACCAAGCGCGAACCATTGCTCACCGAGATGAAGATAACGGCTTGTCGCGTCATCGTCACCTGTCCCGGACGCAATTTCGTCACGCTCAAGATCGAGACCGATGCGGGGCTGCACGGCGTGGGTGACGCGACCCTCAACGGTCGCGAACTCGCCGTTGCGTCCTATCTGAGCGAGCATGTAGCTCCCCTGTTGATCGGACGCGATCCGGGACGCATCGAAGACATCTGGCAGTATCTCTACCGAGGGGCATATTGGCGCCGCGGGCCGGTCACGATGAGCGCGATCGCCGCCGTCGATACGGCTCTGTGGGACATCAAAGCCAAGCTCGCGGGCCTGCCGCTCTACGAGCTGCTGGGAGGCAGGAGCCGCGACGGCGTGATGGTCTATGGACACGCCAACGGAAAGGACATCGCACAGACCCTCGACGAAGTCGCCCGCTACATCGACCTGGGGTACCGCGCGATTCGCGCGCAGTCCGGTATCCCGGGTCTCGCGTCCACGTACGGCGTATCCAAGGATCGCTTGTATTACGAGCCTGCCGACTCAGCAATTCCGACCGAGAACGTGTGGTCGACGGCGAAGTACCTCGATCACGCACCCAAGCTATTTGAAGCGATCCGCGCCCGCTTCGGCTTCGAGCACCACATCCTGCACGACGTGCATCACCGCTTGACGCCGATCGAGGCGGGGCGGCTTGGCAAATCGCTCGAGCCGTACCGCCTCTTCTGGATGGAGGACCCGACGCCAGCGGAGAACCAGGAAGGGTTCCGCATCATCCGGCAGCACACGGTCACGCCGATCGCCGTCGGCGAGGTCTTCAACACGATCTACGATTGCCAGACGCTGATCAGTGAGCAGCTAATCGATTTCATTCGTGCCACCGTGGTCCACGCCGGTGGCATCACGCATCTGCGCCGCATCGCGCAACTGGCCGAGCTTTATCACGTTCGCACCGGCTGTCACGGCGCGACCGACTTGTCACCCGTGTGCATGGGTGCGGCGTTGCACTTCGATACCTGGGTGCACAACTTCGGCGTCCAGGAGTACATGCGTCATACGCCGGAGACCGACGCCGTGTTTCCGCACGCCTATTTCTTCAAGGAAGGATATCTGCATCCGGGGGAGGTACCTGGGCACGGCGTCGACATCGACGAGGCGCTAGCCGCCAAGTATCCCTACATGCCGAGCGCTCTACCGGTCAATCGGCTCGAGGACGGGAGCATGTGGAACTGGTAGCGGCCCGAGCAGCGAGAGGGGTACCCGCGAGCAAAGCGAGTGGGGTCGAGCGTGAAGCGAGCGGCGGCGCGGCCGACACGTAACGGTGCGTCTTGCGATGACCGCGCAAGGAGGCCGTTGCCCGAGCTGCCAAAGCGCCCTACTCCGCCCTGAAGTGCCCTGACTTCCCGCCCTGCTTTTCGAGCAGGCGGATGTTTTCGATACGCATTCCGCGCTCGACTGCTTTGCACATGTCGTAGATCGTAAGTAGGCCTACAGCAACCCCGGTCAGCGCTTCCATCTCTACGCCGGTGCGGTCGACTGTTTCCGCAGTCACTTCCATTTCGACCGCGCTGGCCTTCTCGTCGACGCTGAATTCGACCGAGACGCGCGTCAGCGGCAGAGGATGCGCGAGCGGGATCAGCTCTGCCGCGCGTTTCGCTGCCTGGATGGCGGCGATGCGGGCCACACCAAGCACGTCGCCCTTCTTGGCCGAACCGGCGCGAACCAGAGCAAGCGTCTTCGACTGCATCGCGATCCGACCGCTGGCGCGGGCGACTCTCCTCGTCGGATCCTTAGGAGCGACGTCGACCATGTGTGCCTGCCCGGCCGCATCAAAATGGGTAAAATGCGTGCTCTGCCGCGCCATGTTTGCCGGAAACTTTCCGCCGTGGGCGGCCATCATAGCACCATGCTTGGCACGCGCCTGACACAACATGCCGCGCGCCGGGTGATCACCGGCGCGGTCGCGATTTCGCTCGGCTTCGCGCCGCTCGCAGGTACAGCGCAGACGGTTTCGACCACGCAGACCAGTCCGACGACTCAGGTTCCGATCTTCTCACGCACACAGCCGCCCGAGCCCAAAATCGAAAACAAGGGTGGTCAACAAACCCTGCCCGAGCTCGGTGACCCGTCGCAGACGCTGCTTTCGGGCGCGCAGGAGCGAAAGCTCGGAGAGGCCATCATGTACCAGGTCCGCTCCAGCGGGAGCTACCTCTACGATCCGGAAGTGAACAGCTATCTGAACGAGCTTGGGAATCGGCTGGTAACCGCAATACCGGGCGCACCGTTCGATTTCGAGTTCTTCGCGATGTCCGATCCTACGATCAATGCGTTCGCGTTGCCGGGGGGGTTCGTCGGCATCAATACCGGTCTCATTCTGCTCGCTCAAAGCGAATCCGAGCTTGCATCAGTGCTCGGCCACGAAATCACGCACGTCACGCAGCACCACATGGCGCGCAGCATGGCGCATCAGCGCGATGCCACCCTGATGACGCTGGCGGCGCTTGCCGCCGCCGTTCTCGCCTCTCGATCGCGCTCGAGCTCGAGCGGCGACATGGCCAGTGCCGCCTTGGCGGGAGCCCAGGGACTTGCGATTCAGACCCAGATCGACTTCACGCGCCAGAACGAGGAGGAAGCGGACCGCCTGGGGTTCGAGCGCACATACGCGGCGGGATTCGACCCCAACGCGATGTCGGTGTTCTTCAACCGTTTGATGCGCGCTTCGAGCTGGTTCGAGGGAAACACGCCTTCCTATTTCAAGGACCACCCCGAGACCTATCAGCGCATCGCGGAAGCGCAGGCACGCGCGTTCAGCAAGCCGTTCCGCCAGGTCCCCGACTCGCTGGATTTTCAGATGGTCCGCGCTCTGCTCAAGAGTTACGAGGGGACGCCCAAGCAGGCGATCGCGTTCTTCCAGGATGCTATCGCGGAGAAAAAGTACAACAACGAGATCGCTGCGCATTACGGGCTTGTAGCTTCGTATCTCCGCGCAGAGGATTTCAAGCACGCGCAGGAGGAACTGGCAACACTGGAGAAAATCGCGCCGCCTCATCCGATGATCGAAGGGGTGGCGGGCCAGGTGCTTATGCAGTCCGGCCAGCTCAAGCAGGCGATTACGCGCTACGAAGCCGCTCTGGTGCGCTACCCGAGCAAGATGCAGCTCATCTACGACTATCCTGACGCCCTGCTCAAGGACAATCAACCCGAGAAGGCGGCCGCGTTCCTCACGACCCAGTTACAGCGATTTCCGCGCGACGGCCCGCTGCATCAGCTCGCGGCGAAGACCTATGCAGCGCTGGGCAAGCATCTTCTGGAACACCAACATCTGGCCGAGTTCTATGCCTGGCAAGGCAATCTGCGCGGTGCGGTCACCCAACTGGAGCTGGCGGTCAAGGCGGGCGACGGCGATTTCTACCAGACCTCAGCCGCGGAAAGCCGTCTGCGTGCGGTTCGCCAAGAGCTCGCTGATCAGGACAAAGCCGTTGGGAAAGGACATTCGGGGCTGAACGTCAGCGGCACGGTGAACTAGGCCCGCTGCAGAGGAATGAAGCGGAGCGCCACGCCGTTGTTGCAATAGCGCAATCCTGTTGGCGGCGGGCCGTCGTCGAACACGTGTCCCTGGTGACCGCCGCAGCGGACACAGTGATACTCCGTGCGCGCGACGATGAGCTTGTAATCGTCCTTCGTTCCAAGGTGCCCGGGAATCAACGTGAAGAAGCTCGGCCAGCCCGTTCCGCTGTCAAATTTCATCGCCGACGAGAAGAGCGGCAGCGAACAGCCCGCACAAACGAACACTCCCTTTCGTTTCTCGTCATTGAGAGGACTGCTGAACGGTCGCTCCGTCCCCTCCTGACGCAGCACTGAGAACTGAGCGGAGTCGAGCATCTGCTTCCACTCGGCATCTGTCTTGCGCAGCGGATCGATTGTGAGTGCGACGCCAGCTCCTGGCGCGAGCAGCTTCTGCCAATCCCGCTGAAGCTCGGCAATTGGAGCTGGTGTAGCGGACGCCGCGATAGCCCGTGGCGCAAGCGACCACGCCAGTGCTGCTGCAGGGAACCCGGTAAGAAACGAACGACGGTGCATCACTTGCTCCTCAAAAAGTTGAGACAGCTTGGCGCGCTCGACGATCCATTTGTTCGTGCAGTCTCTATGGTCGTGCGGCAGCCCTTGAATCTTACTCTTAACGCCCTTTCTCGCCCGGCGCCTACAACCTTCTGATTCTGCGCCCGCTTCGTTTTTGTCGACAACACCGGCCGGTGCACCGCTATTCCAGAACCTGTAACTTTCTACAGTTGACAGCCTGAGGTACGCAGTTACAGTGACCGCAGCGTGCCCACCGGGTGCGCATCTTCATCTCGTCTCAAAGGGGGGAACGATGAAGATTCTCGTGATCGATGATCACCCGCTGATCCAGGAAGCGCTACAGCACGTCCTCAAAGCGCTCGATCCGGCGCTCGAGTTGATCCAGGCACACGATGCCTCCGACGCGCACGCCGCGCTGTCGCGCGAGCCGGACACGGACCTGATCGTGCTCGACCTGACGCTGCCGGGGAGCGACGGGTTCGACCTGCTCGCCGAGCTGCGCCAGGAATGGCCCGCAATGCCGGTACTTGTCCTGTCGGCAACGCACGACCGCAGGACCGTCGAACGCGCGCTCGACCACGGCGCAATGGGATTCATACCGAAGACCGCGAACACTCGGGTGCTGCTCGACGCGCTGCGTCTCGTGCTGTCAGGCGGCGTTTACGTACCGAACGAATCGCCGGGTGTCGCGGCGGCACTACGACCGCGGCCGGCGATGAAGCCGGAACAACTGGGACTTACCGTTCGCCAGTCCGACGTGCTCAAGCTTCTGGTTGAGGGCAAACCCAACAAGCTCATTTGCCGCGACCTTCGATTGTCCGAAGGCACGGTCAAGGTGCACGTCAGCGCGATCCTGCGCGCACTCAACGTACGAAATCGAACGCAGGTCGTGATCGAACTCGCGCGACGCGGCGTACGTTTCGGCCCGCCGCCTTCGACCCTACGCTGACGTAGTAGCCGAGGCTCCCGCATGGCTTCGCTGCGCGCGCTGGACCCGCCGCTGCTCCGACGCGCCCGCGCCGAGCAGATCGCTACGCTCTATACGCAATGGAGCCGAACGACCATGTCGATGGTCCTCGGTGGCGTGATCTTGATGGCGGTGATGTGGCGGGCAGCGTCGCATGCAGCGCTCGGAATCTGGTTCGCGGCGATTCTGGCGAACCAGGCGTGGCGCCTCGTGCTCGCGCGCCGCTACCGGCTGGCCGCACCGGCTCCCGTCGAACGCGAGCGATGGGGCTATGCCTGGGCTCTGGGTTCGACGTTCGCCGGCTCGCTCTGGGGCGTGGCCGGCGTGCTGTGGTTCATTCCTGGAGACCCGGGTCATCAGGCGTTGCTCATCGTCTGCCTGTTTGGCGTGATTCTCGGAGGCCTCAACCTCACGACTGTCTTCAAGCCCGCGTTCTATGGTTTCGTGCTGCCGGCTCTACTGCCGCCGATCGTTCGCGTGGCCCTTGAAGGGGATGAAGTGCACGTCTTCATCGCCTCGGTGCTGCTCGTCGTGCTCGCCTTCACGCTTCGCTTCGGCCACGGGCTGAACGACCTGCTCACCGAATCTCTTGCGATGCGCTACGAAAACATAGACCTCATCGATGAGCTGCAGGCGCAATCATCCGCCGCCGAGAAGGCACGCTCCGAGGCTGAAGCAGCGAACCGCAGCAAGACCCAGTTCCTTGCGGCGGCGAGCCACGACCTGCGCCAACCTCTGCACGCGATGGGACTGTTCGCGGCCACGCTGACGGAGAAGGTTCACGACGCCGATGTCCGCAACCTCGTGGGGAGCATCAACGCCTCAGTGGAAGCGCTCGAGAAGCTGTTCAGCGCCTTGCTCGACATCTCCAAGCTCGACAGCGGTGCGGTCGTGCCGGATCGGGTCGCATTTCCGCTCGCACCTCTTCTGGCACGGATCGAGCACGAATACACACCGCTCGCCGCCATCAGGGGTTTGCGGTTCGACGTTGTTTCGACGCGGCTATGGACCGACAGCGACCCCGTGTTGCTGGAACGGATCCTGGCCAACCTCGCGGCGAACGCGA
>Ga0126384_10001266_pt1 | contig 14956 bp, 11 predicted proteins | sample PanSoiMetPlot_36_FD_92543 | JGI IMG/M metagenome (GOLD analysis project Ga0126384, IMG submission 92543) | Tropical forest soil microbial communities from Panama - MetaG Plot_36 | ecosystem: Environmental > Terrestrial > Soil > Tropical forest > Bulk soil | place: Panama | collected 2016-02-17 | reverse complement strand
TGGTGATAAGTTGCGCTGAGTTGGCGTCGGTTCGAGCTACGACTAGGGTGGGCACTCCGAGGACGTCGGCAGCAAGCCGCGCAGCTATCAGCTTTTGCACAGCTTCCTGAGTTGGGACAAGGACTTTGCCACCAAGGTGCCCGCACTTTTTCGCGGAAGACAACTGATCCTCAAAATGGACGGCTGCGGCGCCGGCCTCGATCATGGCTTTCATTAGCTCAAAGGCATTGAGGCATCCGCCGAATCCGGCTTCGGCGTCAGCGACGATAGGCAACATCCAATCGATGCTGTCGCGGCGCTCGCTGTGCGAGATCTGGTCTGCGCGCAGCAGCGCGTTATTGATCGCACGTACTACATTGGGAACGCTGTTTGCAGGGTAGAGGCTTTGATCGGGATACATCTGCCCGCTCAGGTTTGCATCAGCCGCTACTTGCCAGCCGCTCAGATAGATCGCTTTGAGTCCGGCGTTCGCCATTTCAACGGCCTGATTACCCGTTAAGGCTCCCAGCGCAGGCACGTAGGGCTCTTCATGTAAGAGCTTCCAAAGCTTCTCGGCTCCGTTGCGTGCGAGTGAGTATTCGATGCGGACAGTCCCGCGCAGGCGCTCGACGTCCTCCTCGGTGTAGGGGCGAGTAATTCCTGCCCAGCGGGTAGCGTTCCAATCCCAGTTTGTGGTTTGTGTCCGATTCATCGTTCTCTCCAGAAAAATCTTGCTGCCTTCAGGTACGCCCCATTAGAAGCAAAAAGTGAGGATGGAGCAATGCCACTAGTCCGAATCGGACCAGTGAACGTGTCGGCCTTAATCCCGGTTATATCTTATCTATATTATAGATATTAAGACGCTTAGTCTATTGGCTAAGGTGTTAGCCCCCTGTGGGACTTCTTCACCATAGACCGATATGGATGAGTCGGTTACAATCCCGGTTATGGCGGGGCTCCTTGGACTGACTAGCATCCTTAACCAAGATCTTGCCCTGCGGCGCATTCAGGAGGGATTTCAAGTCCTGGACGAGAATGCGGGGGAGCTAGAGAGCTTTGATCCGCGACAGCCGAGTGCGGCTCATGCAGTGCTCTGCATTGCCGAGTGGGTGGATGCGGGCTATGCCGACCAGAGGCTGATTGACTCGCTCCTGCACAAGTTTCCTCCGGAGCTACGTCGCCGACTGCCGATTGCCGAATATCTGCTTCTGCGAATGGCGGAGGCGTTCAGCTGCATTGCCAAGGAGGACGCTGATTCCGCGATCAGCCTGTTGCACTTCGTGCTCCAGGCGGAACGTGAACTGAACGATCCTCGGCTAATGGTGCTCGCCCATTTCTGGAAAGGCCGCGCGCATCGAAAAAAGGGAGAGTACGACGCCGCGTTGCACGACATCGCCGAGGCGCGACGATTGGCGAGTCGGCTGCACGCGTCTGATCTGATCGCGCTCATTCAAGTTCAGGAGGGGTGGATCAACTTCCAGCTCGGACGTCCCAAAGAGGGACTCCGATTGCTTGATCAGGCAGAGGCTGGGCTCAAGTCCTCAGACGACTGGCTAGCGCTAGGGAACATCGAGTCGGCGCGTGGACGTATAGTCCGTCGCTCCGGTGAATATGCGCAGGCTTTGCATCATTTCGACAAGGCGGTCGCGATCTACGCCCGTCGCTATCCGAATCACCGCAATCTCGCTCGAGCTCTGGTGAACGCTGCCTACGTGAAACGGTTGATCGCCCTGCAACTCCGCAAGCGCATTGATTCCCGCGTCGCCGGCCCGAACAGAGGAGCCGAGGAGTTGGAGTCGCGCGGCGCGATTCATTCGCGATATATCAAGCTCTGTCGTGAGGCGCTCGATCAACTGCATCGCGCCGGCGAAATTTACGCGCATCATCAGAACCATATTGGTACTGGAACAGTACTAGTGAACGCCGGCCAGCTTCATCTCGACCAAGGTGAGATCGATCGTGCATCGCAGGAGGCTGTTAAGGCATACGATCTGGCGCAGCAGAAGCATGATCACATCTTGATGGCCCGGGCCCGCTTGCTGCAGTCTGCCGCAGAGAATGCGCGTGTTGAAGAGCAGCTTGAGGATGCAGATCTCGCCTTGCACGCGAATCTCGCTCGCCAGTACGCAGAAGAAGCCATTGCGTTAGCGAAGCACACCGAGAACCGCCGACTCACCGCCGGAGCCTATCTTGCTCGCGGAAACTGCGCGGCCAATGACTTCTTCCAGGATTGGGACGAAGCCAAGCAATATGTTGAACTCGCGGCGTCACTAATTGGAGTCGAGGATCGTGATCACCTCTGGGAAGAGATGGCCATGCTCAAGTCCCGCATCCTGCGAGTGTCAAAGATAGACGACACACTTCGCGCCTGGTCGGAAGGCATGCTCGGCGAAAAAACCTTTCAGCAGGTGACGGAAGAGTTCGCCGAGATCGTGATTCCCAAAGTCTGGATGCGCGAAGGCCGCAAAGTCTCGCGCGTCGCGCAGAGATTATCGGTGTCGCCCAAGAAAGTACGGCGCATCTTGCGCAATGCCGGATTACTCGCCGCAGGGGAATAGAGACGCCCACCGCCACAAAATACTGTCATCCCGAAGGGAAGCGAGGGATATGCTTCTTCGCCGTTGCAGCGAAACAACAGATTCCTCGTGCCAAACTGCGGCGCTTCGGAATGACGGTGGTTAGAAAAGTGGCAGCAGACTAATGAAATTTTGTCGTCGAGAAGACGAAACATGCTGCGTCTCTACTCTAGGCATGCTGACTGCTAATTCGTCGCGGTGGTAGTCTGTTCCGGCTCGCCTTGCGCCGAACGCAGAGTCAGCCAATCCGCGCGCACCTGGTCCCATTCCTGGACTAGCAGTCCATGCGACTCGAAGAGCTTTCGAATTTGCAGCCGAGGCCACCCTACGATTTCCTGCAAAATCGGCGCGAGCACAGCGAGCGCACTTGTACTGAGCAGCGTCCGTTTTGCGATGTGAGCAACGTGTTTGGCCTCGGAAACGGCGATCGTAAATCCGTCCCGCGTATTCACGTGCAGCATTACATGGATATCCGAGCTGCCGTCGCCGACATATACGATGTGGTCCGGAGCGATCTGTAGCGACGTCTGCAACTCATCGAGCACGGCTACCTTGCCGTAACCGGCCGTCGCGCGTTCGAGGCGCTCAACCTTTCCATCGGCATCATAGATCAGCTTTGTTCCAAAAATGTGATCCTTCGGAACGATGCCCTCGAGGGCGGAATGAATCACCTCCTGTGGTGAAGCCGACAGAACGTAAAAATCAAAGTGATGGCCATCGATGTCGCCATCGAGGATTTCGTAGAGCAGTTTGATGTTCTCCTTGAGGCGGATCTGTTTCCCGACCTCGTACAAGTGCTCCTTGCGAACTTTGGAGTTAAATTCCGGATCGTGCAGCAATAAATAGGCAAGTTCCGCGCCCTGCTGCACAAGGTTCAGCTTCGCCATTCCCTGAGCTCTGCGCTCGAATTCCGAAGTGGGAATCCCGACCATCTCGCTCAAGACATATCCGGTGTCGTTGAACGTGAGCGTCTGATCAAAATCGCTGGCGAAGATGTATCGTTTTGCAAGCTTTTCTGCCATATCCAATTAGATTAACTTTCAGAGGTGAAAGGCTAATTAAAAATACAAATCAGAGCTATTACAGTGTGGTAAGTCCCGCGTCCTCCGTAACTTGCAGAAGGCGATTAGCAGGCTTCTGCATTCCCAGAAAAGAACCGAAGAGGACGCCTATAGGAGTAGGCGGACATTATTCTTCTGACGGATTAAGGCCCCGGTGCTGCGATGAAAAGCAAGACGACTTTCATCCCAATAATCTCATCACGGGCTGTGAAATGCTCGCCTCCTTCGGCTTAGCATTGCGCTTGAAAGACAAGGCTGGAGGTAGTGATGAACAGGACACTGCTTTTTCTGACGCTGGGTGGTGCAGGTTTACTTGCGGCGTGCGGAGGTTATTCCTCGATGCCAGGATCCTCGAATCAAACGCCGGTTGTGACTGGAAGCTGGAACATGACATTCACACCGACCGCTTCTCAGGGGACCGCCCCTCCGAGCACCACTCTAACGGCGAGCTTCAACCAAAATGGCAACACTATTACGGGTACGGTTACGGCTGTGAATAATCCTCCTTCGTCGTGTTTTCCTGCGATTGCCGCTACAGGGACAAATTTCAACGTCACCGGGCAGGTTACGTCTGGGACAGGATCTAACTTGAATGTATCCGTGGCGTTCACGTCTGGCTCGACCAGCGGAACCATTATGGGAAACGGATCGCTCGCATATCTCGGAACCATGGCAACTGGAGCCTTCACGTTTTCCACGACCGTTGCAGGTTGCTCAACTGGGACGTTCACGATGACAAAAATTGGCTGAGGAGTGAATTGCCGTGCAAGTCTTACTTCGGGCTGTCGCGATGCTGAGCCTTTACGTTGTAACCGGCTGTGCTCAGCCTTTTCGCAACATCTTCGGCGATCATTACCGAGCGATGCTGACCACCGGTGCATCCGAACGCCACGGTCAGGTAGCTCTTTCCCTCGCGGATATAGTGCGGCATCAGGTAAGTCAATAATTCGGCGATTCGATCAATAAACTCCTGCGTCTGCGGGAATTGCCGAATATAGCCCGCGACCTTCGGATGACGTCCCGTAAGTGGGCGAAATTCAGGAATGAAGTGTGGATTCGGCAGGAATCGGACGTCGAACACGAGGTCCGCGTCGTTGGGAACGCCATTCTTGAAGCCAAAGCTGACGCAGGAAACCAGGATCGTGTTGTTGTTCGTTCCTTCCTGGAACTTCTCTATGATGTGTGATCGAAGTTCGTGAACGTTGAACTTCGAAGTGTCGATGATTACGTCGGCAAGGTTGCGCAGAAAATCGAGACGCTTGCGTTCTGTGCTGATCGCGTTCGAGACAGAAGAGCTCTTTCCGAGCGGGTGCGGGCGGCGAGTTTCACTAAAGCGACGAACCAGTGATTCGTCAGAGGCCTCAAGGAACAGCACCTGCGTATTGATGGTTTTCTTCACCTGCTTCAGGATTTGCGGGAGCCGATTCAGCGTACCGCCTTCGCGAATGTCAACGACTATGGCGGTTCGCTCAATCTCCGGAGACTGTCGTGCCAAATCTGCGAAGCGCTGAATTAGCTCTAGTGGCAGGTTGTCAACGCAGTAGTAGCCGAGATCTTCGAATGCCTTGAGGACCGACCCTTTTCCCGAACCGCTCATGCCCGTGATAAGCACAAGTTCAGTCGGCCCTCGTTTTTTCGAAGCTATTCGAGGATGGGAATTGCGGGAGACCTCCGCGGTATCCCGCATGGCTTTAGAGCCGGTTGCCATGAGCGAATGGTAGCAGGGAAACGACTAAATCGGGGTGATCGGGTAAAGTAAGAACCGAGTCGCCCTACACCTTCGGCGGCTCCCGGACGGCGAGCCTGCCTTGCGCAATCGAGAAGTTCAATGTGCCGATTCTTACTTCACCGATCAATCGATTCTATGGAGCTTCGATCAGCTCCATCTTGCCGTCTTTCTTCCGATGCAGCACTTTCACTCGACCTTCGGGATCGCGGAAGACGAATACATCGCGATCGCGGAATTCTGCTTCCTTCACGGCTTCTTCCAGCGTCATCGGACGCATGGCGACGGAATCAGCCGACTTGACGACATGTGTTTCAGTCAGCTTCGCAACTGCCGGGAATGAATGAACTACGACGGGAACCGCAGTCGAAGCGCTGCTGCCTACGGCCATCATTTGTGCCTGCTGCTTAGGCAGAGCTGGAGACCACTGCGTCTTGCGCGCGTGCCGTTTCTTTGCGCGCCAGCGCGTCTTGTATTTAATTGCCTGGCGATCGATCTTGCCGAGCGCTTCGCCTACAGCGACAGACATGTCGCTCGATTCGGCGATGCCGACAATTGGATGATTGCGAACTTTGATGGTGATTTCGGCGATATGCCGGTGTTTCTCGAGGGTGAGGATGACGTGTGAATCGAACGTGCTGCCGAAGAGCTTTTCCAGTTTGCTCAAGCCGTGTTCCACCTGCTTGCGCACTGCGGGAGTGACTTCATACTGCCTTCCGGTGTACTCGACGTTCATTAACTCCCTCCTGAATACGTTGGTCCTAATGAATCGGAAAGGCTTTGCTGCACTCTGCTAGATATTCGTGTTAGTTCCGGTTCCTCCTTTCAGCAGATCAACGGGATTGCCAGTCAGCAACCGTCAAAATCGCTAGTTCTAGTCCTTCACGCGTCTCTGATGGGTGCTGGGTATTTTCATATCCTCACGATACTTCGCCACGGTGCGCCGTGTCACGTTGATTCCTTGCGATTGCAGAATTCGTGTGATCTGCTCGTCTGTTAACGGACGGCGCGGATCTTCATCTTCGATCAGCTTCTTCACTCGCCGCTTCAGGATCATCAGCGAGGTCCCGCCGCCCTCAGGACCATTCACGCTCTCGCTGAAGAAATAGCGCAGCTCGTAAACTCCTTGCGGCGTGTGCACATATTTGTTCGCAACCGCGCGGCTCACGGTGGAAGGATGTACACCAATCTCCTCGGCCACCTCTTTGATCATCATTGGTTTTAACTGGTCGATACCATGGTCGAGGAACTCGCGCTGGCGTCCGATGATCGCGTAACAGGTCTTGAGGATCGTCTGCTTACGCTGCTCGATGTTCTTCATCAGCTGAATAGCAGACTTATACCGCTCTTTCACATAATTGCGAACATCTTTTTCGGCGGCGTCACGGTTGAGCAACTTCTTGTAGCCAGGATTCAGGCGGAGCACAGGGATGTCATCTTCATTCATCAGCACGAAGTACTCGTCGCCTTGCTTCACGAATGCAACGTCTGGCTCGATCAGCCGCGGCTCTACCTGGTTGTACCGCTGACCGGGTTTGGGATCGAGCGTCTTGATGAAGTTCAACGCGTCCATTACTGCGTCCAGCGGACGTTGGATTGCACGCGCAATATCCTTGTATTGCCGATTCTGCACATTCCGCAGCTGCGTATCGACGATCGCCATTGCTGTTTGGATCTGCGCCAAGTGCTGATTCTGGATCTCGGAGTCGCCGTTCAGGACGCGATTGTTTACCTGGTGCTCCAGCTCCCGCAGTTGCAGGAGGAGACACTCGCGAAGATCTCGCGCTGCCACGCCGATCGGGTCAATCTGTCGAACCAGATCGATACCTTCGCGCAGCTCTTCGATCGTGAAGGGAGCTTCTGCCGGAGCGGCTCGTCTTGCGGAATCTGCAGAAGGTGCGGGTGAAGGCGCAGGCTTGAAAGCTGCGGATTCGGCTGTCTCATTCGACTCAGGGCCAACGTAGCTGCCAACCAATAGTTCGGCAGGCCCTTCGATCAATTCGTCCATGCCGTCCTCAGGGGACATGCCGTTGCTTTCCGGCGATGGAGTGCCCTCGCCTGCGGAGGCTTCAACTTCGATGGACTCGCCGCGAGCTGCAGCCATCAGCTCTTCGTCCGACGCGACGAGATAACCGTCGTCATTCAAGTTGCCGATCACGAACTCGGCAGCTGCGCGTACTGCAGGACGAACAGTCATGGCTCCGAGCTGCCACATTAAGTGATCGGTCAGATTTCCAGGCTTGGAAAGAAAATTCTCGAATGAGGGCCGATCGGAACTCTCAAAATCTTGCGGGCTGCGGAAGCCGGGATCGAGATAGTCCTTGAAATAAGTTCCGAAATCAATCTCTTCGAAGGGGTCCTTCTTCTCGCCGGCCTGTTCGCCGGCTGTGACTGCCGGCGGTTCGGGAGCTTCGGCGCGCTCGCGATCAGCCTCGCGGCCGGCAACTTGATCGATTAACGGAATGTTGGATTCGAGTTCCTCCAGAACAGGATTTTCGATGATCTCGGCATTGATCATCTCCTTGAGCTCGAGTTTGTTCAGCGCAAGGACGCTGACCATCTGCACGAGCCCCGGCGTGAGGATCTGCTTCTGCGAAACCCTCAGATTAAGTTTGTTCTGAAGTAAGACCATTAACTTCCAATAAGTGCCTGAGTTTCCTTTTGAGGTTGATTAGACGAGAGAGAAGCTCTCTCCCAGATAAATTCTCTTCACCTCAGGATCATTGCCCAACTGATCTGGCGTGCCCGAGCGGAAGATTTTTCCTTGGTTGATGATGTAAGCGCGATCGGTCACCGACAAGGTTTCGCGCACGTTGTGATCTGTAATCAGCACTCCGATTCCACTCGCTTTAAGGTCGAAAATGATCTTCTGCAGATCCAGCACCGCAATCGGATCGATTCCCGAAAACGGCTCGTCCAGCAGAATGAACGTCGGACGAATGCACAGACACCGCGCAATCTCCACGCGCCGTCTTTCGCCGCCTGACAGTGCATAACCACGCGTTTTCCGGATATGTCCCAGTCCGAGCTGTTCAATCAAGGTCTCCATGCGGCTGCGCCGGTTCTCCCATGAGAGCGGCTGTGCCTCGAGGATGGCCATGATGTTTTCCTCGACCGTTAGCTTGCGAAAGACCGAGGGTTCCTGCGGCAGATAGCTGATCCCATAGTTGCGCGCCCGCAAGTACATCGGGACATCAGTTATATCCGCCCCGTCGATCGCAATTCGGCCGGTATCCGGCGCCACCAGGCCGACGATCATGTAAAAGCTCGTCGTTTTGCCGGCCCCATTTGGGCCTAGCAAACCCACTACCTCACCCTGGTTTATGTGGAGAGTGACCCCGTTCACTACCCTTCGACCCCTGTAGGCTTTGCCTATCTGGTCGGTCGAAAGGGTTTGCTGCATCATTTTTTGAACCGAGTCTGGGTTATGGACGTTGAATTGCTACTATCCACCAGAACTCTACCATCGTGGTTAAAGAAGGTCAACGAAACTCCCGTAACTTGACCGTGTTCGGCATCAAAAATGCTAGGCGGAACGCCGGGCAGTCCAGTCAGCACGAACTTTCCCTCGTCGGCCGTATAGAGAAGACGGGCACCGACAGCCTTCCTACCCGTCTGTTCGAGCTGAACATCGCCTGTTGCATCAATCGTTTGCACTTCGCTTGGAGCACTCTGATCTTGTGTCTTAGTGCGCTGTTTCTTTGCCTCCTGAATCGCCGTTTGCGGTTTCAATTCGATGACTGCTTTGTTCGCGCGCAGTGTCGAATCCGTGCTGCGAACGACAATTGACCCTTCGAAGGCCGCTTTTCTCTTCGCCTCTTCGTAGTGCAAACGATCTGCCTTTACCTCAACCGGAGCATTCTTCCCACTCTTGTCCTGCTGTACAAAAACTGTGGAAACTCGCTGGCTACCCTGGGATCGAGCCTCCATCCAGCGGCCATTTCGGTTGAATTCGAGAATCGGAGCCTGAACAATGTTGCCGCCTTGCCACAGCCGAGCATTCCCAGAGTAGCGGGCCGCACCCGTGGAATTCTTAGCCACCATCTGCTCAGCGGTTACGTGGACGGCCTGCGACGCCGAGAGTATTGCTCCAGAGCTGTCTGACTTCTGCTCGGCGTAAGTGGTCTTTACTTCGCCACTCGCCGAGGTTTCGCCGTTGCTGCGGTTCAGCGTTAACAGGTTGCTGCTGAGAGCCGATCCTGTGGCTTCGTCTTTGTATCGCACGTTGCCTTTTAGGCTCATTGCGTCAGTAGCCTGGCTGTAGGTTGCCTGATCGGCAGTGGCGAACCTCTTGTCCTCGTGAATCTGTACATTCCCGGTTTGGACTACTTCTTCAAGCGTCTGAGTCTTGCCCTTCGCGAATGTAGCCAGCAGATCGCGGCTCTCGCTGACGCGATCCGGATGGCCGGGAGTCGTAGAAACGATCTTTACTGGAGAATCTCCGGTAAGAGTGGAAATTCGATTGTCCGCTGTGAACCTGGCTTCAAACCTACTGGCGGTGACTGCTGTCTTCCCATTCTGGATTTGATTGTTGCCTTGTCCGGTTCTTTGCGGTGTGGCCAGAGTAATCTGAGCGGGGCCAACGCTGGTTGCCGTTCGGAGGCGTGTGCCATCCATGACGACCAGGTCGAGTCCGTCGCCACGGAATTCAGTGCCCGGGGCCTGTGTGACATCTTGTTGCTGGGTTGCTGTTTGTCCAGTTGAATTCTGCTGCAGTTCGGCTGTCCTCAGTTGCGGCTTTCCTTCCGTGAAACTTGTTCGCGTCTCAGACTGCGGTTTCCCATTCTCGACTGCTGACAGCTGAACGAGCTCAACATTATCCCTGAGCTGTGCCGCCCTGATCTGATTGTCGCGCCCAAAGCCCAGAATGACGCGTCCAGCGCGGCCGCGCGAAGCAGTTGCGCCGCGGCTCTGCCACGTGACCCCGCCTGCAAGCTTTCCGCCTGTGGCTTGATTCTGTCGCCCGAATGTGAAGCTTGCCTCTGCGGCCTGAAGCTGAGCGGGCCTTGCTCCCGAGATAATGGCAGTCACTCCTCCGCTCGCGTCCGCACGTTCCACAGTGTTGTCGTCGCGAAGATGCAAGACCACATGCTGCGCCTGCATCCGGCGAATTCCCGACTCGGCACGCAGATCGGTGAGTTTTAGCTGATCAGACCCCTGCTCATAGAGAGCGCTGCCCGCGCGCAGGTTCGTTGGCTTGGGGCCGCTAGTCATGAGATGGATGTCGGAATGAAGCTGAAAAATGCTTTCCTTAGAGTCGTAGGCAGCGCCAACCGCCGATCCGGTGCCTTGCGGTAGCGCGAACGTGATCTTTTCCGCGGTCTTTGCAATCCCAGTGTTCTTGTTAAACATCAATCCGCTGGTTTCAAGGTGTAGCGGACTGCCGACCTTTACTGGGGTCGCACTGGGAGCGGACGTTGATGGCTGTACAGCCTGAAGTTGAATCGAGACGCGTCCTTTGGCTGTGATGTCCCCGCTCTGAGCGTCGTACTCGAAATCGTCTCCAGTGATCTCATCCAGCCGGTCCGACTGGCGCCCATACGAGACGATCTTCACCTTGTGCAACTCCGCCTTGCCGCCCTGCTTGTATCGAATCGCATTGGCTGCGCTTATCGAATAGATGGTGTGTCCGCCGGCAGCTTGCGAGTAGGTGAATCCTTCCGTGTTCTGCTGAATGTCCACGCCCAGCTTTGGGGGAAGCTCATGGATTGCGCGCTGTACCCGATAACGCGCATAGATGTAGAAACCAGCAACCACTCCCACCATCAGCAGAGCGGAAAAGCCTAGCCAGAATCGTAACCTGGTGAAGATTGAGGGCACAGATTAGGTTACAGGGAACGGCTTACAGGGTACAGTCGAAGGAAAATCAGAGTCTCTGTTCCTAGACTAGTCATTCACAACCGCGGCGACGCCGGAGAACGATTGAGTGCGGTCGCGCAGTTGCTCAAAACGCGCCAGGGTTCAGCATCCGTTGGTTGTTTCCTTTGTGCCTTCAACACGCTTCAGATTGATGAGTACGAGTTGCTGCGGCTCCTGCAACGGCAGCGGGCGAAGCAGCAATGCGCTGGTGACACTAAAGATTGCCGCATTCCCGCCGACTCCCAAGGCGAGCGTCAGCACGGCTGTAAGTGTGAAGCCAGGATTAATAAGAATTCCTGTAACGACAATCAGGCGTCAAAAGGGAAGAACAATGAGCCTCCTGTCCTCGAAGAAACAGGTTCCCTCGTCCGCGCGGTAGTAGGCAGTAAATGTCACATTGCCTGGACTCAGACCTTTCACAAGGAAGACCGCGCTGCCTTGGCTGGCATTGAATTTCACGTTTTCCGCGATCTGTGCAGTGAGGTCAGAGGCGGTGGTTTCATCGCCAGTGCCAAAACTCATGAAGCAACCACCACCGTTCACGTTGTTGAACATGTTAACGGTGACAACCACGAGCGCGACTCCGGCTGTCGAAATAGTGGCTGTGACCGCGGGGCCCGGCGTGGCCAGGCTCGTGTAATTGAGGGAACTTGTGTTCTCCGGCGTTGCAACAACTGCATTCATAGGTATTGCCTGTCCTGGTAGACCTGTAGCTCCTTGCTGCGCCAGCAGACTCCAGAACAACGGACTTGTATCCGGTTCCTGATTGGTTCCGGCCTGAATACTAATGTAGCTTGATCCGTTGAAGAACACCGCGTCATTCCGTGCGTACGCGGTGACGCTATTCCAACTGCCACGCCAGTTCATTCCAGGCGGTCCGGTCGGACCAGTTGCACCCGTGGCCCCGGTCGCGCCCGTTGCACCTTGTGCACCCGCGGGCCCCTGTGGTCCGGTGTTGCCTGCCGGACCTTGCGCGCCGGGAGTTCCCGGTGTTCCTGTTGCTCCTAGCAGTGCCAGCAGACTCCATGTCAAAGGATTCGCATCCGGTGCCGAATTGGTACTCGGCTGAATGGCAATATAACTGGATCCGTTGAAGGACACAGCGTTGTTGATCGCATACGTCGCCGTGCTGCTCCATGCCTGCATCCAATTCAACCCCGCGGGACCTGTCGTGCCAGTGGCGCCTGTGGCACCCGTTAGCCCTTGTGGACCTATCGGTCCTTGAGGTCCGGTGGCCCCCGTTGCTCCTGTTGGACCGACTGGACCTTGCGGGCCTGTAGCTCCCGTTGGTCCGGTAGGACCTGTAGCTCCCTGCAGTGCCAGCGGACTCCAGGTCAAGGAATTCGTATCCGGTGCCAAATTGGTACTTGGCTGAATTGCGATGTAGCTCGATCCGTTGAAGGATACGGCGTCGTTGATCGCATACGCAGCGCCGCTGTTCCAAGCTTGCATCCAGTTCAATCCTGCGAGTCCTGTTGGCCCCGCGGGGCCGGCTGCACCGGTGGTTCCGGCTGGACCTTGTGGTCCGATGGCTCCTGGTAGACCTTGCGGTCCTGTAGCGCCTGTTGGGCCGATCGGGCCAATTGGGCCCTGTAATCCAGTGGGTCCTGTTGCACCGGTCAGGCCTGTTGAGCCTTGCGGACCTGTGGCTCCCTGCGGTCCGGTGGCGCCAATCGCTCCCGTCAAGCCCTGCGGTCCAGTAGTACCTGTCGCACCTTGGGGTCCAGTAGTACCTGTCGCACCTTGGGGTCCTGTGGCTCCCGTTGCTCCAGTTGGCCCGCTGGCTCCTTGCTGTGCTAGCGGACTCCAAGCCGATGGATTCGTATCGGGTTCCAAATTGGCACCAGGCTGAATGGATATGTAGCTCGATCCGTTGAAGGACACGGCGTCATTGAGCGCATATGTGGTGTTGCTGTTCCAACTCCCACGCCAATTCAATCCTGCTGGTCCGGGCGGCCCTGTCTGACCAGGGGGACCTTGCAACCCTGTCGGACCCTGCGGTCCGGGAAGTCCTGGTGGACCTGGCGGCCCAGAGAGTCCCTGTGGTCCCGGAGGCCCCATCGGTCCGGCCGGTCCAGCGGGTCCTTGTGTTCGAGCAGATGCGATCCAACTCGTTCCGTTGAAAGTCAGCACGTCTCCGACGACGGGACGGATGCTCAGGTCAATCGCTACCCCTCTTAACTTATCTACGGAGATATTTTGCTGCGTGCCGCTGATGTCGCCCATGAACGACCCTGCCACTTTCCAAGCAGAGACAGCCTGAAGTGCCGGCACAACTGAAACGTCTGGGGAGAGGGGAACTCCGTCCACAGTAACGCGCAGTGATAGTCCGGCATGGAGCAGCAAGTCCTCTGGGAAGGGTGGCATTCCACTGCTGCCAAGTACCACACCATAGAGGCCTCCATTAATCGTCAGGGTCTGCGGACCTGAGTTCCACAGCTCTTTCCCGGTTTGATCAAGGATTGAAAATACGAAGTTGCGAGTGCCGGTCACTGGCGAATCAAACTCCAGTAAACGGCCTCGATACGCCAGCATTGGGCTTGGCTCAGGATCTGCAGTCTGACTGAGTCCTTGGCTCGGCAGTATCAGAAGCCATATCGCTGCCAATCCCAAATGTGCTGTGCGGCGCCATAACTTCATACGATTTTCCTAATCACACTTGGGGTTGGACTGTGGGCACGGTACCGGAATGGGAAAGCCGCTAATTGCCTTTTCCTTGCCGGTAGGATCTGTCGACGTTACCGAAGGGAAGTCCTCGCCAACGACTACGCCGTTCTGAATTGAGTCCGACGACTGAATGCCGCCGGATGCCTCCGTGAAACCAGGGTTCAGCGCCACTGGCGGAAGAACTGTGACCATTGCGGACGCAGCAAGGCTTCCCACTGAGGAGTCGGAGGGCATCAACGTTGCGATAACTGTGCCGGTCCCGGCTGCCGATGCGGTAAAGACACCCGAACTGGTGATTGTTCCGGCTGTGCTGGGATTTACCGACCACACAACGGAAACGCCTTGAGGAGGGCTGGGTGACACTGTGAATGTAGTAGTAGAACCTGCGACGAGAGTGATCGATGACGGGCTCACAGCGAATGTGATCGGTATGGGTGTCGGATTCGAAAAGCCATTCTCGGAATGTGAGCCGCTGCCGCAATTCGTTATCCCAGGAATGAGAAATGTAAGCGCAAGAGCAGTGGGCAGCATCCACTGTTTTGTTTTAGCGGGAACCGCCGCTGCCGGATTGGTAGCCAGTCGTGCAACCACACGCAGCCTATGAATAATCTGAAGTTTTGAGCTAGGTCCGCTAAGGCAAGCGTCACTTGAAGCGCAGGGAAAAGGCTAATCACGCCTACAAAGTGGAAGAACTGTCATTTCTAACGGGTTCGAACCAGACTCGACCCTCGGCATGGGTCCCATATTGGGACAAGAAAAAATAGGGCCCACCGTGGGCTACGGCGAGGCCAGCGCTTGCTTGATCCGCTTCATATTGCTGTCTCGCGGTCCCTGAATGGGGATCTGTTGGGCTGCCTCGAGCGCCTGCTCGAGAGCGTGACGAGCTTCCGCGGATTGTCCTGTCTGGCTGAATGCGTCGGCTTTGGTTTGCAACAGCCAGGAGCGGCCCAGGGCACCCGGATCGCGGGAGAGGCCGCGATCGCAGGCGGCAATAGCAGCACCGTAGTCTTTGGCCGCTTTTTCCATCTGCGCAACGCGTAACGACGCGTTGTAGTTGTGCGGCATGGCCATTTCCGATGTTCGTAATG